>ERZ772861.760-NODE-760-length-31869-cov-7.618030_pt1 | contig 31869 bp, 31 predicted proteins | sample MGYA00512135_ERZ772861 | MGnify/ENA primary metagenome ERZ772861 (study PRJEB29015, sample SAMEA2737700) | human gut metagenome | biome: human gut; feature: human-associated habitat; material: faeces | place: China | collected 2012 ...
AGGCCAGCACGATGGCGGCAGCGCCGTCGTTGATGCCGGAGGCGTTGGCGGCGGTGACGCGCTGGGTGCCCTTATCGGGAGCATCCTGATAGCCGGTGGGCTCGAAGGTGTTGACCACCACGGGGTTGGGGGACTCAGGACCCACGGGGAAAGCGCCCTTCAGCTTGGCAATACCCTCGGCGGTGACGCCCTCCTTGGGATACTCGTCCTTGGCGAAGGGGACCATGTCCTTCTTGACCTTGACCATCACGGGGACGATCTCATCGTCAAAGCGGCCGGAATCGCGGGCGGCGCAGGCCTTCTGCTGGGAAGCAGCGGCGAAGGCGTCCTGCTCGGCACGGGTGATGCCCCACAGATCGTTGATGTTCTCGGCGGTGGTGCCCATGTGGTAGTTGTTATAGGCGTCCCACAGGCCGTCCTTGATCATGGTGTCCACCAGCTTCTTGTCGCCCATGCGGGCGCCCCAGCGGGCGTCCATGGAGGCGTAGGGAGCGGCGCTCATGTTCTCGGTGCCGCCGCAGACAACGATGTCGCTGTCGCCGGCCAGGATGGAGCGGGCGCCCTCGATGACGGACTTCATGCCGGAGCCGCAGACCATGCCCACGGTGTAGGCGGGGACGGAATAGGGGATACCAGCCTTAATGGAGACCTGGCGTGCCACGTTCTGACCCTGAGCAGCGGTCAGGATGCAGCCGAACATCAGCTCATCCACATTCTCAGGAGCCACGTTCGCACGCTTCAGAGCCTCCTTGACCACCACGGCGCCCATCTCGGCGGCGGGGGTGTTCTTCAGAGAGCCGCCAAAGGAACCGATGGCGGTGCGGCAGCAATTGACAACATACAGGTCTTTCATAAAAGTTACCTCCTATAAAATATGTTGAATCCATTATACAGTACAGGCTCGCGCTTGTCTATCCCTATGATAGTCATATTTTTAACAATAGTCAATCCCAAATTGCAACTTCGTTAAAAAATCGGCAAATCGAGCAGAATTCGCCGCCCGATACCGTCATTTTGACGAATGTCCGGGCATTATGCCGCCGGCTGGGGATCGTCTGCCGCGCTATCCGCCGAGTCGTCCGCCGAATCATCCGTCGAATCGCTCTGCGAGCCGCCGGTCCGGTCGTCATCGGTCTGTGCGCCGCCGTCCATCTCCGCCATCATATCCTGCCGCAGCTGGATCAGCTTCTCGTAGAAGGCGCCAACGTCCACGCCGTCGTACAGCTTGCTGTTGGTGACAACGGTGGCCTCCTCCATCTTCTGGTTCCACAGCACGTCGAAATACGTCTCCGCCACGGCGGACAGATCCGGCTCCGTCCGCAGCACCACGAAGCTGGTGCCCTCGCCGTAGGGGTCGATGACGGCGGTCATGCCGCCGATCTCCAGCGCGGACATGGCGTCGCTGAGGGCGTCGTCCTCCACGGCGGTCAGGGTGACGATGCCGTCCGCCGTCTGCTGCAATTCCTCGCAGATCAGGGCGTACTCCTTCTCCTTGTCCTCCGCCGCCTGCCAGCGCTCCAGCAGGTCATTGGCCATGGTCTCGGCGTTGTCGCCGGTGAGCTTCAGCACATAGGCGCCCATGTAACCCAGCTGGGCGGCGTAGTCGGTCAGCGTCGCGTCATCGGCATACAGGCTGCTGCCGGGGGTACAGAAGGCCTGATACAGATCCCGGTACAGGTACTGATCCTCCAGAATGCGGTCATAGGCCTCCTCGCTGATGCCCATCAGCGCCAGCTGCTGCAGGTAGGCCTCCTCGCTGCCGTAATAGGCCACATACTGCTGCCGCTGGGCATCCAGCTCCAATGTGCTGGCATCCGACAGCGCCACGCCCGCCTGCTGCGCCCAGGCGCGCACCACGGCGTGCTGCTTGGCGGCCTCCACCGCGTCGGTCTTGGCGTACTCGGCAAAGGTCATGCCGTCCCCGGTGACGGCGGCGCTCCAATCCACATCCGGCATGCTGGCGGTGACATTGTCACAGACCATCCCCAGCCAGAACAGGTACTCCTCGCAGGTGACGGTCTGGCCGCTGATGGCCAGCATCTCGCCGTCCGGGTGCAGGCCGCTGGCCTGATACAGCAGTCCGTCGGTGCTCCTGCCGCCCTTCATGCCGCCGGTGACGGCAAACGCGCCCACCAGCGCCACCGATACCAGCACGCCGGCCAAAAAACGTATCCAATTACTTCTCATGTGCTGTTTCCTCCTTGCGGGGCGATGCCCCGTCCGCTTGTTGTGTGTCCTTTTCATGCAGCCGCAGAGCCTCCACCAGTCCGCCGGCGGCGGCCAGAGGTTCCTCCTTGGGCTGTAAATACAATGTCAGGCGCGGGGACGCTCCCGCGGTCAGCTGGGTGCGGCTGCGGTAGGACGCCATGGTACACACCGCCAGCAGCGCCGACGGGTCGATGCGCCCGTCGAAGCTGAACAGCAGCTGCCGCCCCTTCTGGGTGATGTCGGTGATGCCCCGCTCCATGGCGGCGGCGCGCAGCAGCGCCACGTCCAGCAGCGCCTCCACCGGCGGCGGCACGTCGCCGTAGCGATCCAGCAGCTCGTCGGTCAGCTCGTCCCTGTCAGCCGGTGTGCGCAGCGCCGCGATGCGGCGGTACAGATCCATCCGCTGCTCGGCGGCGGGCACATAGCTCTCCGGGATGTACGCCGCCACCGTCAGGTCGGCGGAGCACTCCACCCGCACGGGCACCTCCCTGCCCTGCTGCTCCAGCACCGCGTCGTTCAGCAGCTTCAGGTACATATCGTAGCCCACGGACATCATGTAGCCGGACTGCTCCGGCCCCAGCAGATTGCCCGCTCCGCGGATCTCCAGATCCCGCATGGCGATCTTGAAGCCGGAGCCGAACTCCACATACTCCCGTATGGCGGTGAGCCGCTTGGCGGCCACCTCCGTCAGCACCTTTCCGGCGCGGTACGTCAGATAGGCGTAGGCGCGCCGCGCCGAGCGCCCGATACGCCCGCGTATCTGGTGCAGCTGGCTCAGCCCCATGTTGTCCGCGTCCTCGATAATGAGCGTGTTCACGTTGGGGATGTCGATGCCCGTCTCGATGATGGTAGTGCACACCAGCACGTCGATCTCCCCCTCGGACATGCGCGCCATGACCCGGCTCAGCTCGCCCTCGGCCATTTTGCCGTGAGCCGTCTCCACCACCGCGTCATCGTCCAGCAGCTCCCGCAGCCGGGCGGCCGTGGCGTCGATGTTGTCCACCCGGTTGTGCAGGTAGTACACCTGCCCGCCCCGGCTCAGCTCCCGGCGGATGGCCTCCGCCAGAATGCCCCAGTCGTGCTCCAGCACATAGGTCTGCACCGGCTGGCGATCCTGCGGCGGCTGCTCGATGGTGCTCATGTCCCGGATACCGCTGAGCGCCATGTTCAGCGTCCGGGGGATGGGCGTGGCACTCAGGGTCAGGGTGTCCACCTGCTGCGCCACCTGCCGCAGCCGCTCCTTGTGGGTCACGCCGAAGCGCTGCTCCTCGTCGATGATCAGCAGCCCCAGATCCTTGAACTGCACGTTCTTGCTCAGCAGCTTGTGGGTGCCGATCAGCAGATCGACCCGTCCGTCCCGCGTCCGCTCCAGAATGTCCTTCACCTGCCTGGGACTGCGGAAGCGCGACAGCACCTCCACCGTCACCGGAAACGCCCGGAACCGCGCGGCGGCGGTGGCGTAATGCTGCTGCGCCAGGACGGTGGTAGGCACCAGAATGGCCGCCTGCTTCCCGTCCAGAATGCACTTCATGGCGGCGCGCAGCGCCACCTCCGTCTTGCCGTAGCCCACGTCGCCGCACAGCAGGCGATCCATGGGCACCGGCTTCTCCATGTCGGCCTTGATGTCCCGTATGGCCGCCAGCTGATCCTCCGTCTCCGTATAGTCGAAGGCGTCCTCGAACTCCTGCTGCCACGGGGAATCCGGCGAGAAGGCAAAGCCTCCCAGCCGCTGCCGCTGGGCATACAGCTTGATAAGCCCCTCCGCCAGCTCCCTGGCAGCCGCCTTGGCGCGGCGGGTGGTTTTCGCCCACTGGTCGCCGGACAGCTTGTTCAGCCGCGCCTTCTCCGCCGTCTCCTCGCCGCCGCCGATATACTTGCTCACCAGATCCAGCGACGTAGCGGGCACGTACAGGCAGTCGCTCCCGGCGTACTGTATCTTGATATAGTCCTTCTCCACGCCGTCCACCGGCAGGCGCAGCATCCCCACGAAGCGGCCGATGCCGTGGTGCACATGCACCACCAGGTCGCCCACCTCCAGGTCGGCGTAGCTCAAAAGCCGCTGGCGGCTGTCGGACTTGGGCGGACGGGGCTTTTTGGTCTTGCCGGACAGGGTGCGGGTCAGCTGACCCTCCGTCAGCACCGCCAACTTCAGCGCCGGCCATTCGCTGCCGGCGGACAGGGCGCCCACGGCGATCAGCACCTGTCCCGCCTGCGGGACAGCGCTGCCGTCCAGCGCCAGCGCCGCCGGGATGTGCCGCCGCTGCAAAAACTCCTGCATGTTCCGGCAGCGCACCGCGCCGCCGCACAGCACCAGCACGCCGCTTCCGGCGGTGAGATAGTGGGTGATGTCCGTGGCGGCGGTGTCCAGACTGCCGCCGTACCCCGCCAGCTGCTTGGCGCCGATATCCAGCAGCAGACGCGGCGGCAGCAGGTAGCGGCTGGTGGGCAGGCTCTCCAGCTGGCACAGGGCGAAGCGCTCCAGCGTCCGCTCCAGCTCCGTCTCCGTCAGCGTCAGCTCACCGAAGGCTCCGGCCATGACGCCGCCCTCCACGGCGGCGGTCACGTCCTGCCGTGTCTGGAACAGGAAGCCCCGCAGCGCCTCCTGCACCCGCCCCGCCTCGTTGGCGCAGATCACGCAGTCCGCGCCCAGATAGTCAAAGGCCGTGGTCTTGTCCGGGTACACGGCGGCCATATACCGATCCGCTCCCGGCGGCACGATACCCTGCCGCAGCAACTCCGCATCGTCCAGCAGCCGCTGACGCGCGGCGGCGTGCTCCTTCTTCAGCCGCTGGGCGGCCTCCTCCATGCGCTCGGCGGCGTCTGCCGCCGTCGTCTCGCCGGCGAAGGGCAGCAGCTCCCCGGCGGGCAGGATATGCGCCCGCTGCCGGTTCAGTACCCGGCGCTGGGTGGCCACCTCGAACTCGCCCATGCTGTCCAGCTCGTCATCGAAGAACTCGCAGCGCAGGGGGCGCTCCTCGCCGGGTGAGAACACGTCCAGTATGCCGCCCCGCAGGGCGAACTGTCCCGCGCCCTCCACCTGTTCGGTGCGGGTATAGCCCCCGGCGATCAGGCGGCTGCACAGCACCGCCACGTCGTACTGCCCGCCCACCTCCAGCGAGAAGGCGGCGTGCAGCAGCGTCTCCCTCGGCAGGCACCGCTGCACCATGGCAGCGGGCGTAGCCACCACCACCGGCGCGTCCCCCTGCGCCATGCGGTACAGGGCGGACAGCCGGGCGTTCTCCCATTGGCGGCTGTAGGACGCCGGCCGCAGCTGCAGCTCCCGCTCCGGCAGGCGTACCGGCTCCACGCCCAGCAGCACCTGCACGTCCGCCGCCTGCCGCGCGCACTCCTTTTCATCGGCGCACAGCAGAAGCAGGGGGCGCTTCGTCTCCTCTGCCAGCGCTGCGGCGACCATGGCGCGGTGTACGGGGGACAGCCCGGTAACGGCGGCGCAGCAGCGCGTCTTATGCACTTCCGCCGCCAACTCCCGCAGCTCCGGCAGGGTCAGCAGCTTTTCCAACAGACCGTTCACAGGCGTGTCCTCCTTTCTCATAGATGCGGGCGCATCACCGCACCCGCTCTGTAGGGCGGGACCCATGTGTCCCGCCCCGGCATTTAATTAGTTAAATCGGTTCATCGCCTTATCCGCGCCCTCGTCAACGATGCACAGCGCCGCCTCCGCAGCCCTGTCCAGCGCGGCGCGAAGGGTCTTGGCCTCCTCGCCCTGGGGCTTGCCGATGACCCAGTCGATCATCTCGTGGTCGGGATGCTCGGGCATGCCCACGCCCACCTTGATGCGGGGAAAAGCATCGGTGCCCAGGTGCTGGATGATGTTCTTCAGCCCGTTGTGGCCGCCGGCGGAGCCGCTCTTGCGGATGCGCAGCTTGCCCACGGGCAGGGACACGTCGTCAGAGATGACCAGCACATGGTCGGCGGGCACCTTATAGAATCGCGCCGCCTCGCCCACGGACTCGCCGGACAGGTTCATGTAGGTCTGGGGCTTCATCACCAGTATCTTATGCCCCTTGTAGTCCAGCATACCTGTCCACGCCTTGAAGCGCAGCTTGTTGAGGGTGAATTTTTCCTTTTCCATCAGGCTGTCCAGCGCCAGCCAGCCCATGTTGTGGCGGGTGGATTCGTACTTGGTGCCGGGATTGCCCAGCCCCACCAGCAGCCACTCCACGCCGCCGCTGCCGCCGTTCCGATTAAAAAACAAGGCTCTCGCCTCCTTGTGATAAATATAGAGGGACTGCATACGCAGTCCCTCTATTATAGCACAGCTGTTTCCCTTTGGAAAGTATTTAGTTGAACAGCTTGGCGATGGAGATCTCCTGATAGATGCGCTCGATGGCCTCGGCGAACATGGGCGCCACGGACAGATACTTGATCTTGTCGCAGCCCTCGCCCATGGACTCGGGAATGGTGTTCAGCAGGGCCACTTCCTTGATGACGCTGGCGCTCAGGCGCTCCAGCGCGGGGCCGGACAGCACGCCGTGGCTGGCGCAGGCATAGACGCTGGTGGCGCCGCCTACCTCCACAATGGCCTTGGCAGCGTTGCAGATGGAGCCGGCGGTGTCGATCATATCGTCGAACAGGATGCAGTCCCTACCGGCCACGTCGCCGATAACGTTCATGACCTCGCACTGGTTGGCCTTCTGACGGCGCTTGTCCACGATGGCAAGGCTCATGTGCAGCTTCTGGGCGAAGGTGCGGGCGCGGGCCACGGAGCCCACATCGGGGGATACCACGACCATATCCTCGCAGCGCTCGCCGAACTTCTTGGCATAGTAGTCCACGAACACGGGGTTGCCCAGCAGATTGTCCACGGGGATATCGAAGAAGCCCTGGATCTGGCTGGCATGGAGATCCATGGTCAGCACACGGTCCGCGCCGGAGGCGGTAAGCATGTTGGCCACCAGCTTGGCGGAGATGGGATCGCGGCTCTTGGCCTTGCGGTCCTGACGGGCATAGCCGAAATAGGGGATCACCGCGGTGACGCGGCCCGCGGAGGCGCGCTTGCAGGCATCGATCATGATGAGCAGCTCCATCAGGCTGTCATTGACCGGCTTGCAGGTGGAGTTGATGAGGAATACGTCGCTGCCGCGAACGCTCTCGTACAGGGAGACAGACGCCTCGCCGTCCGCGAAGGATTTGACCTCCGCCTCGCCCAGCTTGATGCCGATGAGCTTGCAGATCTCCTGCGCCAGCGCGGGGTTGGCGTTGCCGGTGAAGATCTTGATGTCCTTGCCGTGAGAAATCATGGTGTTTACCCTCTCGCTTTCTGTCCTTTTTTGTATTCTCTGGTTGCTGTGCCGGAGGTCGTTTGCCTGTTAAAAAGCAAACAAAAACGCCGTCCCGCGCCGCTTACCGCTGTGTTCAGCGGCTTTCGGCGATGCAGACGGCGCACACTCCGACAGAGGGAGCGCACTGACAGATGATATGGGTCTTGATGCAGTCCATACGATCCATCGGCCCTTCCTCCCTTCGCATAAATCGGTCTGTCCTCATTATAGCAGGCTTTACAGGAAAATCCAGTATTTTTCCAACTTTTTTTGGCCACAATTTTTCAGAGAGGAAAAACGCTGACGTAAATTACCATTTTTCCATGGAAACAGCGGTCATTTTTTGTATTTTTAAGAAAATGTCAATTTGTAAGAAAAAACATATTTGGGGAGAACTAGGGCAGAACTAGGGCAGAACTCCCCGTGCTTACAGTCTTTCACTAACGACACTATATTATGGCACAGGAGAACAATTCAATATGAAAGGCAGAAGCAAGAAATATTATCGCAAAATTTTTCGCGCATATCCCGACATGGTAACGCTGCTTCAGTTTCGAGAAATGCTTAGCGGTGTAAGTGATAACTTTGCACGCAAGCTAATCCACGAAAAGCACGTTAAGAGCATTTTCATCAAGCCGCATTACTATATCTCGAAAAACAGCGTAATTGATTATGTGCTCAGCGAGGACTATGCAAAAAGAAAAGTGAGGGATCATGTATGAGGGAATATTTATCGACGGTATACCCTACATCAGCAAAGAGCAATTTTGCAAATTGGCTCATGTTCGGAAGGCAAACGCCTTGAAGTTGATTCAAAGCGGACTTATTCCTTACATTGATATTGGAAATCAAACACATCGCTACCTGATCCGTCAGTCTGATGTCGAGGCCTATTTAACGGATAGGGCTCATGATCCGGCAAAATATAGTTTTCAAAGGAAATCACGGATCCAAACGTATCCAGGCAAGTTTGACCGGAACTTTGCGAATGAACTGTCACAATACGCATCTGTGTTATGGAAAGATGAACCGCAGGTGCTCACAGTACAGCAGGTGCATGATCTGCTGGGTTATTCGGAATACGTGATTCGCAGATGGTATACGACCTGCGGACTTGCAGTTGTACGCTTGGGAACCCGAACTTATATTCCCAAGAAAGGTTTGCTGAGATTTATTGGAAGCAAGTCGTTTCATTCCATCAAAGAAAAAAGTGCTACACACGTGGATTTAATAAGGAGTGTTGATTATGAGGGAGCATAATGTTATCGCTATTACCAATTCAAAAGGCGGAGTCGGGAAAACTACCACGGCGCTGAATCTCGGCGCAGCGCTTGCGGCGAAAGAAAAGAAGGTCCTTCTGGTTGACAATGACCCACAGGGCAATCTGACGGCTGCGTTAGGATATACTCCAGGAGAACAGAGAAACACCCTGGCAAAACTGCTGCTTGTTCAAATTGACTCTCCGGAAGACCTGCCGCTACATCTCCCCCGCTCCGTAATACATACCGAGGTGGGTATTGACCTGATTCCCGCCAATAAGCGTCTTGCGGACGCTGCGGCCCGCTTACAGGTCATGCAGCTTTCGCAATATAATGCCGCCGGTTTCTCCGATACCCTTTGTGAGAAGATAATGGAGAAGCTGCTGGTTTCTCTCCGCGAACAGTATGACTACATTATTATTGACTGCGGACTGAAACACGAGCTTTTGACCATCAACGCACTCGCCGCTGCCGATTATTGCATTATTCCAGTGCAGGCACATTTCCTTGCAAGTGAAGGAATTCCGGATGTATTGGAAATGGTGAAAAATGTTCAGAACCGATTTAATCCTGATTTGAAGATTGCAGGCATTCTCTTGACTATGTATCAATCGCGCCCTCAGCTCTGTCAGAGCGTTCGAAACAGTGTAAATGATATCTACGGTGAGAGTCTACATGTTTTTGAGCGCCCAATCGAGCAGACAATCAAGGTCGCCGAGTGCCCTGCTGCAGGAATGAGCATTCTTGATTATGCACCTAAGAATCCTGCTGCCGAGTCATACCGCAGCCTTGCCCTGGAGGTGCTTCATCTTGCCTAGGCTATTACCCTACCGATCCTGACAACATCTCTTTGATGCTGCGGGGTATCCGGTTTCCGGACGGCGTCACCACGAACCTCTTCGATCCATGCTGCGGCTGCGGTAAGGCTCTGCGCCAGTTGGCTCAGGGAAATAACTGCTATACGGACATTCTTGTTCCCAATGGCCGTACATTAAGCGATTTTATCAGGAGGTAATGAAATGTCGGAACAGAAATCGCGGACGATGCTGACAGCCCTCGCAAAACCTTTTGCACCGGAAGACCTGGAATGGCGCCTGCAATACACGAACGAGGAAAAGATGTGCGGCATGGCTGTCCCCTATGTGACAAACCGTGCCATTCAGAATCGGTTGGATGAGGTGTGCGGCCCGGAAAACTGGTACAACGAGTTTAGACCGTGGCATAGCGCAGGGAAAAAGGATTCCCAGCTTTGCGGTATCGCCATCTATTTTGAAGGCAAGGGCTTCATTACCAAGTGGGACGGCGCCGAGGATTCGGACATTGAACCCATCAAAGGAGGCCTTTCCGACAGCATGAAGCGCGCCGCCTACCAGTGGGGCATCGGGCGTGTCCTTTACAGCCTCGATACCGTGTGGGTTGATATTGAGCGCCGGGGCCGTAGCTATGTTATTAAAGGCAACGAGCGGAAAAAGCTGGATGATGCTTATCTGAACGCGCTTAAAAAGCTGGGCCTTGAGCCCGCCAAGGCGTGCGGCATCCAATCTCTGCTGACTCCAAAGACTGCCCCCGAGCAGAAGACCGCTGACGATCAGAAGCCAACCTCTGCACCTGTGCAGGATCAGCGCCGCAGCAGCACAGCACAGCAATCTGCTAAGCCGCAGGATCGCTCGGCGCAGCAGAAACCGCAGGCGAGCCCTGAAAAGCAGGAGAAAACCGCTGAGTTCACCGGAAAGACTGTTCCGTTCCGTAATGCCGCGCAGGCTGCGCCCGAGGAGGATATCTACACAGTCCTGGCGGCGAAAGTCCAAGGCGGCATGAGCGGCAGCAATACGCTGGTCAATCTGGAGACACCGGAGAAAAAGCAGACCTACGCCTATGTCCGGGGTGTGCGCCCCGAACTGACGCCGGGCACGCAGCTTTCTCATGTGAAATTGACGACCCGCAAGCAGGATACCGTGGTGTTTTGCGTGCTGGAGTCCTACGAGGTTTATCAGCAGGGCCGGCAGGCAGCATAAAAAAGCTGCCCTGAGCAAACGAAAGGAGCAGACAGTTGAAAAAGATCGAACAGTTTCAGATCAGCAGTATGAGTATTTCGGGCTTCAAGTCCTATGAAAAACCTACGGAGCTGACCTTCGGCAACCCTACCGTCATCACCGGGGGAAATGGCCGGGGGAAAACCAGCATTGCGGACGCCATTGCATTTGCCGTGACCGGACTCCCATTTTTTGGAGAGCGTGGCCTTGACCGGCTCCACAATGAGAAAAATCCTGACGTCGCTATCCAGATGCGCTTTGTGGATGAGAATGGGATCATCCATGAATTGACCCGTATCCGCCAAAATAACGATATGTCCATCTATTACGACGGTCATACTATCCGTCAGCTTGATTTGGCTGACCTCTTCGGGGAGCGGGACGTGTTTCTCTCTATTCTAAACCCCCTGTATTTTATCGAGGAGCTGGGGACAAGCGGTAAGAATCTTCTGGAACGGTATCTTCCGTTCATCCCGCAGGAGACAATCCTCGCACAACTCCATGGCGAGGTGCAGGCATCCCTGAAAGATGAGGTGATCCTTTCGCCTGACGCCTATCTCAAGGGACGGCGTGCGGAGATCCGCGAGTTGGAGGAGCGTATCACCTATCTCGGCGGGCAAAAGGATCTGGCGGCAACCCAAAAGAAGCAGTACGAAACGATGCGGGTGGAGATTTCGGAGGGCATTACGTCTCTTCAAAATGAGATCGCGGTATTGGCGGAAAAACAGTTTGCTGGCCTCGATACTGCCAAAATGCAGGAACAGCTCGTCGAACTAAGTCAGCGATACGATGAGATGGCCCGTGATGAACGCGGCGATACGGTGCAGCAGCAAAAAGAGCTTCACGCGCTGCGTGAAAAAATCGTCTGCAGACAGGCTGAGCAGTATCAGTCCAAGTTTACCGAGCCGCTGGCAGAGATCACGGCCAAGGTCAATGACCTGGGCGCGCGGTATAAACGGGAGGTCGTGGCATACAAGGCATTTCATATCGGTATGGACTGTCCCACCTGTCATCGCCGTGTGACGGAGGAAACGTTGCCGGAGGTACAGGCTGCGCTCAAAAAGGCCATTTCTGAACTGTATGCCGCCGGAACAGAGCAAAAGGGGCAGCTTACAGAGCTTTGGGAAATGGATAAAAAGGCCAGAGAAACCTTCGATGCCTTCAAAGAAGCGGATCTTCGCAAATGGTCGGAAGACGCTGCCGAACTGGAGCGGCGCTGCGCGGAACAGTCGGAAACAGGCTCGCAGACTGCTGAGGCACTGCGCAGTGAGATCCAGAATCTGACAGCGGAGCTGGAATATGGCAATTTGACGCAGGCAGAGTATGACCGTCTGCGTGAGTGCAGGGAACAGTGCCGTGAGTTGGAGTCCAAGCTCTCTGCGCTGAATGAGATGGCATCTGCACAGACGCCTGACTTTGACCGTGAGATCCGTGAGGCGCAGGAGGCCATCAGCAAAATCAAGCGCACGATGACGAATGTGATTTTGTATGTCAGCAAGCGTGCCGAGCTTACTTTTTCACAGCTTAAAATGAACCGCGTGGAAATTTCCCTCTACGATGTGGTGAAATCCACGGGCGAGGTCAAAGATACCTTCAGGTTCACCTTCGGCGGCCGTCGTTATGACCGGCTCTCTCTTTCCGAGAAGATTCGGGCAGGCATGGAGGTGTCGGAGCTGATAAAGCGTCTCACAGGGCGCAATTACCCCGTCTTCGTAGACAACATGGAGTCCGTGGATGACCTTGCCAATGTACGTCCGACAGGACAGATCATCATGGCAAAATGCGTGAGCAATGCGCCGCTGCAGGTGAGGCTAATCAAGCCTATTGTTTTCGCGGAGCAGCGCGCTGCCTGATAGGGGGGTGATCCCGTTTGACCGTCCGACAATATGATAAGATCCCTATCGTGGAAACGGCCAGACGGTGTGGGCTTGTTCTCGACTCCCGAACGCTGCGGCGAACGGAGGTCGAGGCAAGCTGCCCCTTCTGCCATGACCACGGGCCGGGGAAATACCATCTGAGCCTCAATACCGACACAGATCAGTACCGCTGTAACCTTTGCGGGGCCCACGGCAACAGCGTGAGCTTGTATGCAAGGCTTAAAGGAATCAGCAATAAAGAGGCCTATTTGGAGTTGGTGCGGGAGACAAAGGTATATCCTTTGCCCCAGACACCAACTCCCCAAATGAGAGAGCGGCAGCCTGTTTCACTGGAGCAGCGCCACGCCGCATATACGGATATGCTGGAGCACTTGACTCTTCTTGACCGGCACGGTGAAAACCTGCTGGGAAGAGGCTTATCCGAAGATCGTATCCGAGAAAACGGGTACAGAAGTATGCCCGAGACTGAGCGGGGCCGTCGGCTTTTGGCCGACCTGCTCCGCTCCCACGGGCATGACCTGCGCGGTGTTCCCGGCTTTCGCACCTACTATGGCGAGTGGACGCTCTCCGGGCCAAATGGGTTCCTTATTCCGGTTCGGAATAAGGACGGGCTCATACAGGGGCTTAAAATCCGACTCGACGAAGAGGACAATCCCAACCGGAAGTACCGATGGCTCTCCAGTCGAAACCTGCCAAACGGCACACGAAGCTATTCTTGGGTTCATGTGACGGGAGATAGGAAAAGAAAGCGTGCGTTTCTAACAGAGGGCCCGCTCAAGGGTGATGTGGCCAGTTTTCTCGCAAAGGATGCATTATTTATCTGCATCGGCGGAGTCAACGCGCTGCATGGGCTGACCGATACCATCCGAGAGCTTGGTGTCCATGAGGTCGTGGAAGCAATGGACATGGATCAGATGACAAATTCCAATGTCCGCAATGCCATCCTTGCTATGAGAAAAAAAGTGCAGAAGATACCGGGTATCCGCTATGCAAAATACACATGGAATCCCGCCTACAAAGGCGTGGATGACTACCTTTTGAGCCGAACTGCAACGATGTAAAGGAGAAACGATGTTAACAGAACAAGAAAAAGTACGAATCCAAGCGATAATCCGAAAAAGGCAGTATGGTATTACGCTCAGCCAGATGAAGCAGTTTTTTAAGAAGCATCAACACGCACGGGAAATTGGTGACAAAAAAACGATGGAAAAAATCGAGTACTATCTGACCGACATCAATTTTCATTACGAGTGCGGGCTGCTCATATCCGGGCAGTATGATAAGCTGCCGGAAGTCATTAAAAACTGGTGAGAGAACTTACCGTGAAGAAAGGATAATCTATAATATGGATAAAGTCATAAACATGAATGAACTTATCGGTGCGGCTGCTGGTGATCAGCGGCACATGCTAGGAAAATTCCTTTATTTCTCCCTGACAAACCTTCTGGTGGATAAAGACGAGTTATCCCACCTGTGCGAGAGCATGGGTATCCCGTACAGCGGCAGCAACCGGCTTTCTGTGTCAGATGCTTTCCGCTCTGCCACGGGTGATATCCGGGAGCGCATCCCTGTTACGGAGAATGGCGAGACAAATATCTACCTTGCCTACTGCCGGGATAATAAGCACACCCCCAGTGTTCTCTCCCGCGAACTGGCAAAGGAGACGCTGAATCGACAGACGAATCAATACGAAAAGCTGGCAAATATCAGCTATGACAAGGCGGATGGCATTTTCCGCAGCGACAATATGGTCTACGATTCTGCGGTGGATGTGCCCATGTGCTGCCGGCGTGCAGAAGAGCTCTTTGAACTCTATCAGCGCTGTGCCAACCGCAAGCAGATCGAAACGATCTGCCTCAATTACCTGCGGTCTCTTGAGGCCACCAAACTGAGCGTCAATGGTCACATGTATTTTGTTCCCCGTACCCATATGGACCAAGTGGACATTTTTGAGGATTTTATCACGCTCCTCAGCGGTCTCAACAAAAGAACGACGCCTTTGATTGTCAACAGCTTCTACATCATTGACGATGCGAAGCAGCGTGAAAAGATGACAGAAGAATTTTATAATGCAGTCAAAAAAGAGATTGCAGTGTATCAGGAAAAGTGTGATTATCTTATCAAAAGTAACAGCCAAAGCCCCGCAATTATGGAACGCTGGGTTTTGAAGGTGCAGGCGCTGGAGGAGAAAAAACGGCACTACGAAGGCGTACTGCAGCAGGAACTGAGCGGGCTGGACGATGAGTTTTCTGTCCTTAAGCTACTATCACAGGAACTTCAAGTAAGATCGAACAGTATTCGCAATCAGCGATTTCGGCAAAGAGCGGCATAAATGAGAGTTAGCGGGAGTATCGACACGCGATGTCGATACTCCCGCTTGTTTCTTTGTGAGAGATAAAGGTTGTTATAATAGAATAACTTGATAGTCTTGACTTTACCGGCGAAAACTTTTTACAAGCAGATATTGACGCTTATATTTCAAGACATTTGGAATCTAAAAGGAAGTCATAGACACTCACAGTTAGGATGCCGTATTCATCATAGTGGGGAGAAACGATATCTTTGGTGATGATGATTTTTTTGAAAGAGTCGTCAATTTTCCGAAACGGTCGGATCTCCTGTGTCCGCTTTGCTTCATCTGGCAGCGAATAGGCAGATTGAATATAATAGCGTAGGGAACCCATGTTGCACACGAAATCAACTTCCAACTGCTTGCGGATCACTTTGCCTTCTGCGTCTTTTTCAGCAATCGGCACGACGCCTACATCGACACTGTACCCTCTCATGCGAAGTTCGTTGTAAATCACATTTTCCATAGAATGAGTTTGCTCAAACTGGCGGAAATTGATACGGGCATTACGCAGGCCCAAATCAGAGAAATAGTATTTTTTCGGCGTTTCGATGTAGGCTTTTCCCTTGATGTCATACCGCTGCGCCGACTCAATCAGAAACGAGTCTTCGAAGTAGCCTAAATACTTTCGGATGGTGTTAGAGGTAATTCGGGATTTTTTGACAGTCCGAAAAGTGTTTTTCAGTTTTTCCGGGTTGGTCAGAGATCCAATGGCGGAAGACAGGATATTGAGCAAATCCTCCAGTTCTCCAATATTCTTCACCCGGTTATGTTTGCAGATGTCCCGCAGATAGATCTCACTGAAAAGGGTTTGTAAGGACGCAGCCTTGTCGCCTGCCCCATCTCGCAGAACGACCAGCGGGATACCGCCATAGAGCATATATTCTGAAAGCCCCATGTATTTGTCCCCCTTGTAAACAGACATGAACTCCGCAAAACTCAGGGGATACATATGGACCTCATCTCCGCGCCCAGCGAACTCGGTGGCAATATCTTTGGATAAAAGCCGGGCGTTGCTTCCAGTCACGAACACGTCCATATTCTCTTTGCGCAAATAGCCGTTCAAAACCGCTTCAAAGCAATCGAGCATCTGCACCTCATCCAGTAGCAGATAGTAAACGCTGTTGTCTACAACTTTGGAGCGAATATATGCCATAAACTTTTCGGGGTCAACACCCCGTTTTTCTTTTTCAATTTGAATGAGACTTTCTCCAATCAGATACAGGTCGTCGGCTGAGTCAAAGGCAAAACGAATAATGTGCTCAGCATCAACACCGGACTCCAGTAGATGATGATAGAAAAGATTGTTGAGCAGGTACGATTTCCCGCATCTGCGAATACCGGTGATGACCTTGATCAGGCCATTTCCCTTTCGCTGAATCAGTTTTTCCAAGTAAAAGTCTCTTCGAATGACCATGAGGTCGCCTCCTTAGAAAAGATTTTTGCAACCAGAAGCATTTTTCTTCTCTATTATATCCGGAACAGAGCTCAAAAATCAAGAAGACGCATCAATATTTAGAAAAGATTTTTGCAACTAAACGCACTTTTCTGCTCTACACAGGCGCTGCTTTGACTGAGCCTGATTGTGAAATAACGGAGCACCCTGCAGATACAGTTCTTCCCCATGCCTATCTATATGAACTATCAAATCACTATGGAAAACCTCCAACTATGCAGGAAAAGTATAAAACAGTAGAATAGAGCTGTATTTCAGGGCGAAGTAAGTCAGGGCGGAGTAAGTTAGGGAGGAACGGCGACGGAAAGGGGGGGTCATTGCGCCCTCCGTCAGAGGCTCAAACGAACTGGAATTAAAATAAGGACAAGAAGAAAACCGTAATTGCTCGCGGAGCGATTACGGTCTTTTTTGTCTCAAAATTAAAAGGAGGACGCGAATGAATGTCAGAGAGCAAGCTGATCGAGCTGGGCTATTATGATCCGTCGGCGAAGATCCGACTGTCGGCCTACGCAGATACAGTCGTGCTTGACCCAGACAAGAAAGGAAGCGTGATCTGTGCGATCCGCTTCGGTGGATATCCCGAGATGGTGCGGGCTATGGCAGACGCTATTTATGGCGGCGCTACCATAGAAGCCACCCAAAATGATATGGTGCGAAAGCTGCAAAGCAAGCTGAAAGGGTATCAGCGTCAAATCACCCATGATGGCGTATACGCCGTGGCAACGCTTATGGCAGCAGACGACGCACAGGAAGAAACATCGCCGCAGGATGAAGACGGGCTGGAGGAGAACAGGCAAAAAGGAGATGAAGAATTCTCACCGCAAAAACCGACACACCCACGCAAATGCTATATTTTCTGTCCCGAAGGAGATCGTGCGCGCCTGTTTGAGGAACTGGACCACAAAACAGCAGCACCTCTCATTCCCTCGTTTCAGGACTATGTACTCACTTCGCTCCAAAACCGCGGAGATCTCCGACAGCTGGAGGTCGTCTCGCAAAAAGAGCGGATCGACGCATGGGTGCTAACGCTGAAGCCAGAGGATAAAAATGTTGTGGAGGTGCTGGAGGAAGGATTGAAGACTGGGGATATCCAGATCCCCAGCGCGGTTCCGGGCTTTTCGGATGGGTTCGAGGAAGTCAACAATGTCACGGAGTATCTTAATACCTTTGGCGTTACCGTTGCAGACCGCATCCGCAATCAGTTTATGCCCCTCTTTGACCCTGCCGGTGAACCCCTCTCTGATGAAGTGTTGGCCATCAACGACTTTGTCACGCAGCACGCGGGCTATTCTCTTTATGACGCGCAGCTCGCGGTGGCGGAGGCTGTCAAACGCCAGCTTGAACGAAAGCGGGCTGCCCTCATCATCGCGGAATGCGGTTCTGGGAAAACCAAGATCGGATCGACTGCTCTCGGCGCGCTGCACGGACTATGGGCTTCGCAGAAGAAAAAAGGCACAGAAAAGTCTTTCAACATCATTATGTGCCCCTCCCACGTTACGAAAAAATGGGTGCGCGAGATCGGCGAAACGCTCCCGGATACCTACGCTATGGTGGTACGCAATATTACAGACTTAAACCGCCTCTATGCCATGTACGAGCGGGGCGACAAGAGTGTGTACGCGGTCTTTTCCAAGGAACGCGCCAGAGACGGCTATATGCGCGGCCCCGCCGTGCGGTGGAACAGACATCGGCGTGCATTTCTTTGCCCGGACTGCGATGCGGTCATCGAAATGGATATCAGCGAGGATGGGATCAGCTATACCGTGCCGGCAGACCAGTTTTTCTTTCGCAAAGAGAACATGGTAAATCATGTCTGCTCTCATTGCGGCACGCCGCTATGGTCTGCTGTCAATCCGAGCAAGCGGACCGAGTGGGTCAAGATCGGCGAGTATGGCTGGGTACATCGCTACGGAGCGGCCGCACATCTCAAGCGGACAAAAAATGAGAAGGTCATTGACCAGCTTATGAAGATCGCTGAGGACCCGGATGGCTACTATCCTGTCCGCGGCGCACAGCGGCGCTATCCGCTCAGTACCTATATCAAGAAGAAACTGCGTGGAAAAATCAGCGGTTTCCTCTGCGATGAGCTCCACGAATACAACAACGCCAGCGGTCAGGGCGACGCCATGGCAGAACTATACGGTGTTTCCAAGCTGTTTGTTGGAATGACTGCGACGCTGATCAATGGGTACTCCTCGGGTATCTTTCATTTGCTCTACCGCATCGTCCCCGGGCTCATGCTTAAAGATGATAAGCGGTATCGCAAGCCCGGCGACTTTGACGCGGAGTATGGCGTCGTAGAAAATACCTATGAGATCGATGACGCCGAGTACAATTCCAACCGGCGCGCCAATAAGCGGAAGACGAAGTCGCGGCTGCTCCCCGGTGTCTCACCGCTGGTATTTTCCCGTTTCCTGCTGGAGTATGCGGCCTTTTTGTCCCTTACGGATATGAACAAGGATCTGCCGAGCTATGAGGAGATCCCGATAGCGCTGGAGATGCCTGAGAATGTCCGCAAAGCCTATGAGAAAGCGGAGAACATACTGCAAAAGATACTCCGTTCGGGTACAGGAATTGCGCAGAAGATACTCTCTGCTTATCTCAACCTACTCACGGTCTACCCGGATCAACCCTACGACCAGCCGGAGATCGTCCATCCCATTGATGGCTCGACCCTCGTAGAGCCGGAAAACTGCGGAGACTTCTCGACACTTCTGCCAAAAGAAGAAGCGATATTAGATCTGGTGCAGCAGAAGGTGGAAGATGGCGAACGGGTATTGATCTACACCAGCTGGACGCGGACGGACTCTCAGAAAAAGCTGCTGAAGCTGCTGCGGGAGAATGGATACCGCACGGAGATCCTGACAAAGCAGATCCCCACAGAAAAACGGGAGGAATGGGTGGACAAGCGGGTCAAAAGCGGCCTGCAGGTCCTGATCACAAATCCGCGCTGTGTGGAGACAGGCCTTGACCTCAATGCTTTTACCACCATCATCTACTACTCCATGGGCTATAACCTCTTTACCCTGCGTCAGGCCTCCCGCAGAAGCTGGCGCATCAATCAGACAGCGCCCAAGGTGGAGGTGTATATGTTCTACTACGCAAACACCATGCAGGCCAAGGCCATGAAGCTGATGGCCTCCAAGCTGGCGGTCGCGGGCATCATTGAGGGCACATTCAGTGAAGAAGGCCTTGCCGCCATGAGCGAGGTGAAGGATCTGACCTCACAGATGGCAAAGGAGCTAGCGGCCGGCATCCGGGACAATGTAGAGGATATTGCCGCAGCCTTTAAGAAAATGGCGATCATCAACCCCAATCGCAAAGAGAGCGTGCAGGAAGAGACGGATGTGGAAAGCCTGCCTGCCCCGGAGATCGTATCCGAGCCCCACGAGAGCAGTGTCCGCACGGCACAGACTGCCGCGATCTGGGAACGCTACGAGGGGTTACTTGCAAGGACAAACGAAGAAAAGAAAAAGCGGAAGTCGAAGGTGGCAGAGGTGGATGAAAACCAACTGTCGATCTTCGATTTTGCTGCATAAAGGAGGAGATCATTTGCTTATTAGCGTGGATCGCGCTGAATTTCTCGCAGCGATCAAGCGTGCGACGGCCATTGCCCCGCCAGACTCTCCGCTGGACATCCTGAAGGGTGTGCTGTTGGAGACGGACAGTACCATAAAAATGCTCACCGTGACCTCTACCAATCTGGAGGTTTCCCTCGTAGAGATGTTGCCATGCTCCGCACAGGAGGACGGCGCTCTCGTCTACTCCGCCAGAACTCTTGCAGAAATGCTCCAGCGGCTCCCAGAAGATACGGTGGAGATCAGCCGCAAGGAAAACCGCGGCCGTATGACGCTCACCAGCGGCAGCGCCAGCTATGAGGTCGATGTGTGGGATCGAGGCGCATTCCCTAAGCCAGACCTGCCCTTCCCCGAGGATACCGTCAAGGTCAGCGGCATTCCTGCCATGGCTCAGCACACCGTTTTTGCCACGGCCCAGGATAAGGATAAGCCGCTGCTGCGCTGCGTCAACCTGATGTTCACCGATGCGGGCCTGCGCGCTGCTGGAAGTAACGGTATGTGCATCGTAACAGCCAAGGGAGACGACCAGAGCACCGGAGATATCAGCCTTTTAGTTCCCGCTCTCTCGCTGGGAAAACTCGCGGGTATGTGTAAGGACGAAGATGAGTTCCGCGTCGGCACAACAGGAAAAAGTATCGTCTTTTTCAAGGAAAACTTTCTTTTCAGCGCCCGCCTCATGGAGGGCGGCTATATCGACACGGACTCTCTGCTCAAGACCATCACCAACAGCTTTACCGTGCTGACGGACACCAAAGAAATGCTGGAGGCTCTCTCCTCTGTGCTGTCCGTTGCGCCGGATGGTCGGGTGAATCTGGCCTTTGAAGATAAAAAGCTCGTCTTTCGCTGCTCCAGCGACTGGGGGAATGCTTCTGCCAGTATTGACGTGATCGCGCTGACAGGCGCTCCTACCGGCAGCTACTGGTATAGTGCAAAGCAGCTGGCGACCAGCTTGAAGGCGCTCGGTGGGACGATCACCCTCGGCATCGCCCAGAGCGGTATGCTGACGATCAGCACACAGGACGCCTATTACCTGCAAAATGTCATGCGTGCGCCGACAGTTAAGAAAAAATCCAAGAAAGCCATTGAGCCGCCTGCGGCAAAGGCGGCGTAAAGGGGGGATGCGTTTGGAAATTCCAAAGATCTGCCGCTACTGCGGCGGCGTTGTCCATCTGGTTTCTGCCGCTGAGGTCTACGGAATGTCAGCGGCAAAGCGGCTTGACATTGAACAGGAGAAATTCTATCAATGTCAGAACTGCAATGCCCGTGTTGGTTGCCATAAGGGTACCACGCGGCCGCTTGGCAATCTGGCCAATGAAACTCTCCGCATGAAGCGAAAAGAGACGCACCAGATATTTGACAGCTTTTGGCGGGAGCGCGGCATGACGCGGACGCAGGGCTATCATTGGATGGCGAAGAAGCTGCGCCTATCCGAGCAGCTGGCCCATATTGGAGGCTTTGAAATGGATCGGTGCCAAAGGCTCATTGACTTATGTGAAAAAGAACGGAGTAAGGAGGCGGCATAGTATGTGTGAAAAGAATCATTGCTCGCGCATGCCAGAGGACCTGTGCACCTGCATGGATTGGCAGCACGGCGATCTGATCCGGACAGTAACGCATCTTGCAGAGAACATCACAGATATTGACTGGGATCTTGATTATAAGGAGCTTGCAGATGTGCAGGGACACCGGCTGTGTTTGGTCGGACGGTGCAAAAAATGTGGCGGGCGCCTTTGCATCAGCCAGACACCGAAGATCAAAGCCTCGCCGGAGCAGATCCTCTCCGCACTGGATGACAGCATCGGTCAGGCGTACAGAGCTCTCAAGGTGAATCTTCAGCCCGAGGAGTATTACGACAAGTTTGCAGAGATGTTCCACGAGGAGGACCGTCCCGTTGTCGATAAGTGGGTGATGCATCGGAGGTGTTATTCCCCTTACCTGAAAGGCTATGAACACTCGAAGCCAGCCTACATGATCGTCCATACATCGGCGGATGCAGATAAAGGGAATTTCCCTGATCCCGAGGGGCTTGAGACGTTCCTGTGTAAAGACCGGGCAATCCTGCGGCTTCGTGAATTAGTGGAGATGGAAAAGGAAGAAATGACCTTCCCCTATGATGAAGAGCTCTATCGCGAGGAATACGGTGATGATTTCTGGGAGGCCTATTGCAATAACTATGCCGCAGGCTGGTTTACCCGCTATGAGATCATCGAGAGTCCGCTTTTCCTGGCACCCGAGGATGAACTAAGAACGCCGAATCCAAGCTATAGCCGTTTTACCAACACCCGCACCGACCTGAACGACTGCCTCACTTCCATCCGCGAAGATACGCATTTGAGCGATGCAGAGGCCAGCGCAGGTAAGGGACTGTTCAAAGCGGTTCTGTCGCTCTGTCAGGACTATGGCATGATTAAGGGCTTTGACTGCGATAAGGTGGACAGTGTGTTTGACCACCTGGAAAACCGCAGCGAAGCGCTCACCGAGTAAGGAGGTAGAAATGCAGTTACGAAAAGAAACTTGTATCGGATGTGAATGTGAACTCAAATATACGAAAAGTATCCCCACAAAGCAGATGGGTGTCATGATGCACATGGGGGAGCGTTTTTGCACCGGTGGAAAGCGGGCGCGTAAATTCAAACGCAGTGATCCCAAGATCTATGTGCCGGACTGGTGCCCAAAGCGGAAAAAGCCCTGTGAACTGCGCGTCTACTGCTTCAAAAATAAAAATGAGTGGAGACTGTACGAGATGCTCTGTCATGACCTCGGCATGGATATTTCTCCGGACAGTTGGCGGTATGCACCACTCTATGAGCTGCACACTGACCTTGCACCGCAGGAATTTGCCAAGATCTGCAACGATGCGCCTGACGCCGAAACGCTCCATGTGGCCGTTCACCGCCATTATGTGGTAGAGATCGACGACGGACTCAGACCTGCTTTCTTTTATAAAACGGAGCACGGCTATGAGCTGGCTCCGTCATTTGATGCAGCGGCAGCAAGAAAAAACAAACGGGAGGACACCGATTGAACAATACGGAAAGAAACTGTGACACCTGCAACGATTCCTACTACATGACCGAGAAAAATCCAAGCGGAGGAAAGAAACTGGTTCAGCTGCAGCACTGCCGCAACACAGTCTACAATTCTCCCGCCTACACCCATCAGATGTTACTGGAGGACTGGGGCAAGGACTTCTGCCGCCTTTGGACCCCTATCACAGAGAAAGGAAATGAACATGAACAACAACTATACCATCGCCCAGCGCAATGCCCTTGTGGAGAAGTATCTTTGGTGCATCGACACCGTGATCCGGAAGAACCGCCCTCTTATGAGGGCGGCCCGGCTGGAGTATGACGATGTGTACCAGCAGCTTGCGCTCCGGCTCATCCGGGCCGTGGCCGGCTTTGACCCGCAGAAAGGCTCACTTCAGCAGCACATCTTCGCACAGCTCAAATATGAACTGCTCAACTGCAAGTCTGCTTACCGCCTGTGCGGCCTGACCGGCGCTCCCAAGGAATACTGTAAGAGCGACATGGTTTCTCTTGATCATATCTCAGAGGGCAGCTCTCTATATGAGCAGGTCATGGCAGCATAAGGGGGCAGAAAGAGATGCTCTTACAGGAAAACGGTGCGCGTTTTTGCACAGAGGGCAAGGTATTCACCATCGGCGGGATCATCTGTGCCAACGATGAAAGTGAGTATGCCGGTCTTTGCGGCACGGTCATGGAGATCCGCAGCGGTGATGACCGTGAAACGGAAAACGATACACCGGATATCTATTGTGCCTTTGATCCTCCCACTTCGGAGAATATGGTGCTCGAACTGGAAGGCCGGTTCTCAGCGCTGTACGGGGAAACGAAGACCATGGACGATATCACCCTTGACAGCGTAATCATGGCTCCGGAGATGCTGGAGCCATCTGCTGAGCCGCCTGCGGAAGGTGTAGACCTTTCCGGGAAAATGGAGGTGGTGGCTGATATTTTTGCCAAGGTGCTCCAGATGCCAGACAGTGCTCTGCGCGCTTTGCGAGCCTTCCCGTGTGCTCCGGCAGATGAAGAAGCCACATCATGGGAGGTCGTGACAGAGGATTGCAGTCTCGGTGGCTGTGACATGAGCGTTTATTCCTTTGAGGATGAACGAAGCGCCCGGCTTTTTGCCGCGTTGCTCAAGCGGACAGGCTGCCGTCTCCGCTATGATGCAGCCTGTCTCAGATGCTATGCCGAGTACCAGAGAGGGATATTAAAAGAAAGCGAGGATATGTAAATGAGCCTGCGAGATAAAATGCTGGCTGTGATCGACGATGTGAACGGCAGCGTTGCCGAACGTGAAGAACTGGTGGAGATGATTGCAATCGCCCTGCTGACCCGCAAGAACCTGTTTGTTCTGGGCGATCCGGGCCAGGCCAAGAGCTATGCCATCAACCTTTTCCGCCAGCATATCACCGGCGCGAGGCAGTTTGAGCGACTACTCTCCAAACAGACCGACGAAGAACAGCTTTTTGGCCGCGTTGACCTTTCAAGCCTCATCCCCGGGAGCATCCCAGACTCTGCGCTGGAGGGTGACGATGTATACCGGAATCTGCGCTTTGATCTGAAGTGTGCGGTAGATGGCCTGGGGCAGATGAAAAATGCCCCAGACACCTTTGCTATGCTTGATCGGGCCTCGGACAAGCTGGCAGCCTACCGCAAAGCGGTAGCGCTGCTGCGTCCAAGCGAACCAGTTGTCCAGACAGTAGGCAAGATCCCCGAGGCGGACATTGTGCTGCTGGATGAGATATTCAAGTGCAATGACGGTGTCCTGAACTCGCTCCTCACGGCGCTCAATGAGCGTAAGTACACCAACGAGGGCCATACATACCCAATTCCGACCATCTCCTTTTTTGCGGCGTCCAATGAGATTCCCAATTTCAATGACCCGCAGGAGAAGATTTTGGAGGCGCTCTATGACCGTCTGGAACTGAAGGTCGTGACAGCCAACATCGAAGACCGTGATACGCGCCTTGCCGTTTTGAAAAATAAGCAGAGCAGCGCATTTGGACAGGTCAGTACCACAATTACGCTGGAAGAACTCATTGAGATGCAGCGTGAGGTGGCAGAGATCCCCGTGCCGGACAGAGCAAACGAGCTGGCGGACGATATTCTCTGCGAGCTGCGCAAGAGCATGGCGGTGTCGGATCGAAAGTACCTTGGCTATTACCCCATTGCGCAGGCCAGAGCATGGCTCTCCGGTCACGACAAGGTGGAGTCTTCCGACCTGCTGGCGCTGAAGGACTATCTCTGGCATCTGCCGGCTGACCGGGAAAAGGTGGAGAGTGTGCTCAAGAGACTTTGCATCAACCCCATGCAGGAAAAGGTCAACGGAGTTCGTGAGATGGCACTGGATTCGCAGGCAGGATTTGAAGAGGCCTGTGGAGACGGCAGTCGGACAGACCTTGCCCGCAAGGCGTTTATCAAGCTGCGTGGAGAACTGGTGCGGCTCTACCAAAAGCAATGCGAACTCCGCGCTTCCGCACAGTCGGATAGCGAAGCGGCTTTGGTGGACAGCTTACTTACTGACCTTGAGGACATCAGCCGCCGGGCGCATGAAAAGACGGGCTTTACCTACACGCCGCTATCTGAGATCGCGGCGCTGAACTGAATCAAACAGTCAAAAATCACTTAAAAATCAGGAGGACTTTGTATGCTGAACCGAATTGTTTTGATGGGACGACTCACCCGTGACCCCGAGCTGCGGAAAACGCAGTCTGACACCCCCGTCTGCTCCTTCTCTCTTGCCGTTGACCGCGACTATAAGCGCGATGGTGAAAAAGAAACAGACTTCATTGATGTGGTCGCGTGGAGAAGCACTGCGGAGTTTGTGAACAAATACTTCACGAAGGGCCGTATGGCCGCCGTGGAGGGTCGGCTCCAGATCCGTGACTGGACGGACAAGGAGGGCGGTAAGCGCCGCAGCGCGGAGGTCATTGCCGACAATGTGTATTTTGGTGACTCCAAGCCCAAGGAGGATGGTGCTTCCAGCGCTGATGCTGATTTTGGCGCCCCACCCAGCGACTTTACGCCGGACTTTGGCGACGACGAAACTCCATTTTAATATCTAAAAGAGCAGAGGGAGGGTAAAATGCCCTCCCTCCAGCATCTACGATGAAAGGAAATCAAAACTATGCCAAACTGTGCTATCTGTAAAAAATCTGTTACTACAGGCATTGTGCTGTGCGGCCACTGTGCCAAGGGCCTTGCTCCCTATACGCTCCCTGTGGATCTTGCGTGGTTTATTGACCAGCTATCCGAGGAGATTGTGCTGGATAATGATATCTACACCTGCGCCATGTGTGCAATGTCGACCTGTAACAGCCAGGTCAGCGGCATGACCTGCCGCAACGGCGTCAAAGCGTGGCTCCTCACAAGGGCAAAGCAATTCTTTCCTGCCAAGGCAGCGTGACGGAGGTACACCATGAAAGATAATATCTTATCGCAGCTTCTGATAAAGTGCCCTTTCCCCGAGGTGTTTGAGGATACGGAAACCGTGGAAGGCTGTTCCTTTCCGGAGCCCCGGCGCAAGATCGGTCATATCCGTGCCGACTACGATGGCTGGCGCTGGTACAATACCGTGTGGCCCTGCCACAGAGCGCTTGCTACTCAGAAAGTCTGCAAAGAGATCGACCACATTTATGATGCACTGACTGCACCGAATGCCTTAAAAGATCTTACCACGCTGCGGAAATTCTGCGGCGAGCACACAGACGCCTGTATCGCCAAGGAGAATAAGGATGAGTTCAGCTTTTACTATGTAGGTAAGCTGTGCATTTTCTGGATCAGGCTCATTACCCGCAATGGAGACTACAATATGTACTTAAATGCCTATACCAAAGAAGAGAATTATCAGAAATATTTTGACTTTTTGGAAAAGCTGCGTCAGAGCGGTGAAACCAATATGTACGGCGCTGTGCCCTACTTGCAGTCGGAATTTTCTGAGCTCCGCGGTTCCCAGGAAAAGACCAACGCCATTTTGATCGCGTGGATCAAGACCTTTGAAATGGAAGAAGGTGACGAGTCTTGCTGAAGCCCTACCGAACGATTCAGGATGTTATTGCTTCACACTGGGTATTATCTCCGCCGGCAGAGAGACACCAGAAAACTGACCGGGTACTGCGCTCTACCAAGCTGGAGAGCAGCATCTACCATGACCTGCGTACAGAGGATGTCGCTATGGATGAGATCGAGCAGGATGCGGAGAAGAAGCTGAAGTCCTTTTCCGCTCTCTCACAGGATGTATTCCAGTCCTTCTACTCTCTTGTGCCCCACCGCAATGAAGAGGCATCTCTTTCCGTAGCGGCACGTAAATTTAACGCGCCGATCCTAGAGCACATGACAAAGAGCGAGGAATATCCCACACTCAAGGAAGTCTGCGAAGGAAGGGAGCTTCCTGCCTATGAAGCGGCATCAGAGTTCGTTTCCAAGGTATCCGGAGAACTGGACGATCTGCTCCCGCAGCTTGCCGGAAAGCAAGGGGCACTTCATACGCTGGAAAAGCTCGAACAGTCAGAAGCGCAGGCTGCAAAGCGGCTAAATGATCTTCTGGAGCAGCGCAGCGCTTCCCACCGCAACAATCCTTCATTGGATGCGGATGTGGTCAAGGCTGCCAACGAAGCTGAGGGAAAACGCCGTCAGGTGGCAGCGGTCACGAAGCTCATTGACGACAGTGCCCTGCAAGGCAGGAATGAGATCAAGGGTATCGTTCAAGTTGCCGTAGCAACTGCTGCGGAGAGAGCGGAAGAGGTACAGGACATCATCGGCGCATGGAGCAGCGAGCCCGGAAACCTCCGAAGAACGCCGGAAAATCTGGATCTTTTGAAGCGTGTGCAGGAAAGCGTGGCGTTGAGGGATATTTCTAAATATCTTGGCCGCTTTCGAGAAATACTCGCCCACAAGAAACAGAATGGATATGCCTATGGACGAGGCGAAAAATACTCGCTGGAGCTTGGCAGCGACCTCTCGCGTGCGCTGACCTCGGAGCTTGCCATGCTGGCTGCACCGGAGACGCTGCCACTGTTCCTGCGGAAGTATCAGCGCCGCCAAATCAAGCAATATCGCAGGCGAGAACCTATCTATAAGGGTGCAGGCGATATTATCTGCTGCCTGGATGAGTCTGGTTCTACTGCCGGAGAGTGCGCTGCCTGGGGAAAGGCGGTCGCCATGACGCTGCTGGAGATTGCAGAAAGCGAGGGGCGCAGATTTGCCCTTATTCACTTCTCCGATTTCGGCACCATCAAGACAGATTTATTCTTTCCAAAACAGACAACGGTGGAGGATAGATTGCGTGCAGCGGAGACATTTCTCGATGGCGGTACAGATTTTTGCGCACCGCTGAACGAGGCACTGGGACTGATGGAGGAGAAAGGCTTTGAAAATGCTGACATTGTGTTCATAACTGACGGTGAATGTGTTCTGCCACCGGAGTTTATATCCCGATTGCAGGAAGAACAAGTGAGACGTCGCTTTACGATCACGGGTATCCTACTGGATCAAGGAAACGAAGGCATGGATTTCAGCTTAAAGGCCTTTTGTCAAAACATTTACCGTACGAGCGAGCTGACGGGTGAAGCTGTTATATGGCAACTTGTAAGAGGTAGGGTATAGCCTTAATATGAATTTTCATGTTGTGAAAGATCAAAAAACGGGAAAAAGTGTGGGAATTCGATTGAATTGTTCACGCTTCCTACTATAAAAATTTGCTAAACTAAATTTTTGGGCTGACATATAAAATAAAACTATTATAAAAAGCGCTTTTGTATGTGAGATAAATGTATCTTCCTGCATTATTTATAATGCAAGCAGCGTTTTAAATAAGAAAATAAATGCGTAGTTAGGAGGATGCGAAATATAAACTTTACGGAGATATATAATCTTATATTATCACGACTGCGAGCGATTTTACGAGAGGTGGTTCCGGAGAATTAGAATTTACTTATTTGTGCTTTTTTCATTAAAAAACAAAATGTAGGAGAACGATATGAAAAACAAATCAATCTTTTCAATTTTCCTTGTATTTACTCTTCTATTCACTTTACCTATCTCTGCTTTTGCAAATGAGTCATCCGATGTTCAGAGCGATTCATTTAATGAATATGAGTATATAGAGATGCTTCAAAATAGTTCTCCACGTGAATTAGAGGACCTTGGCATCTCCGAACAAGATGCTGCGGCAGTAATTACAGCCTTTGAAGAAGCACTCTTAGAGCGTTCGTTGCTTCCTGACTCTGAATTGCGGGCATATGGATATAATAATTACGAGATTTCTCTTTTCCATAATTACGCTAATGGTCAGGTTCTCTCTTCTTCCGAACTTCAGGCTTTAGGATCAACCTGCAGCGGGGTGATAACTAGACATTCTTGCTCTGGAAAGTCCGCAACATTTAGCTATACCTTTACTTGGGATCGATATCCTTTGGTTGGCTTGGATGATTCCGCAGCAATGCACTGGATCGCATACGATAATGATGGACATGAGATTGGAGTTGAACAGAGTTCTATGTCTATGACTGTCAAATATTATCGTAAAACTCATAACACGGGTGAAAGCCCTTCTGGCTATGTCTATGACGATGTTGGAACTAATGAGAATAATCTCGATTTTAACACGTTAAATATGCAATTTCCTGTTAACCAATCATATGCATCTGAGAATAGTGGAATTATATTCGACACCTATGCAAAAACAGGCACTGTACGAGTTTCTATAAGAGTGCCTTCTGGAGTTTCTGCAAATATCGACTGTATTTTTGTTGCTGGACTATATGGACACACTGTTGTTGGTATAGGTGCACCTTCTGTATCTGTCAGTAAAGGTTCGTTCGGGATTAGCTTTACGGGAAATACATCTATTGACGAAATTGCAGGCCGAAAAGCAACTATCTACCGTAACTCGACAAGCGTCGAGTACTGGAAAAGCTGAAGGGGCTGTTGCAAAATAAGCTAACGAAGAGCTCTGAGGTGAGAGTGATATGCTCCCCCTTATGGGCTATGTCATAAAGTTAGTTTTAAGACGCTCAATCACTTATAATGGTGATTGGGCGCCTTTTTTTCAGCGCGATAAGGTGCAATAAATTGCACAAAAAGGAAAATGCATAAAAGAAGACACAATTTGCAGGCTCTGGTAGAATGAAGTTACCACACACCATTCTGAAAGGAGACAGCAAACCATGTCCGAGAAGATTGTACAGCTAAACGAGGAAGTAATCAAGGGTCAAATCAAAGAATTAGTTCGCGGCAGCGTAGAAGAAACGCTGAACGGTCTGCTGGAGGCTGAGGCAGAGAAGCTGACTCAGGCTGCCAAGTACGAGCGCAGCGAGGAACGCCAGGGCTACCGAAGCGGTCATTACAGCCGAAACCTTACCACGACCTCCGGCGACATTACACTGAATGTGCCGCGTCTCAAAGGCATTTCGTTTGAGACGGCCATCATCGAACGCTACCGCCGCAGGGAAAGCAGCGTGGAAGAAGCGCTCATTGAGATGTACCTTGCCGGCGTATCCGTTCGGCGCGTGGAGGATATCACCGAAGCGCTCTGGGGCAGTAAGGTGTCGCCCTCCACCATCAGCGAGCTGAATAAGAAGGCCTACGTCCACATTGAGGATTGGCGCAACCGCCCCTTGCAGGGGGGGGCGCTACCCGTATGTCTATGTGGACGGGATCTATCTGCGCCGCAACTGGGGCGGCGAATATGAGAATGTGGCTATTCTGGTGGCAATCGCCGTGAATGAGGACGGCTACCGCGAGGTTTTAGGTGCCGCGGAAGGCATGAAAGAAGACAAAACCAGTTGGGTAAGTTTCTTCCAGTGGCTCAGAGGCCGCGGACTGGACGGCGTCAAACTCGTCGTTGGGGACAAGTGTCAGGGTATGCTGGAGGCTGTAGGTGAAGTATTTCCCGAGGCTAAGTATCAGCGCTGCGTGGTGCACTTTTACCGCAATATTTTCTCTGTTGTACCCAAGTCCAAGGTAAAGCTGGTTGCCAAGATGCTTAAGGCGATCCATGCCCAGGAGAGCAAAAAAGCCGCCCGTGAAAAGGCGAAAGCCGTGGTGGAGGAACTCCCGTGCGCTGAAACTGAAAGAGGCGGCACAGAAGATTGAGGACGGTGTGGATGAGACACTGACCTATGCAGATTTCCCGTCTGAACATTGGACGCGCATCCGCACCAACAACGTCATAGAACGGCTGAACCGGGAAATCCGCCGCCGCACCCGTGTGGTGGGTTGTTTTCCCGACGGCAACTCAGCGCTCATGCTGGTCTGCGCCCGCCTGCGGCATGTTGCCGGCACACAGTGGGGCAACAAGAAATACATGAACATGAAGCATCTGGAGGCGGTTCTCGACGACGCTTCCATTGCGGGATAACTTCTTCCTCTCAGAGACTGCAAACCAATTTGCGCATAATGCTGGACACTACCAAAGGGTCTGGGATGTTGCCCAGCAAGGAAATCGCAGATTTTGCACGTGGGGCCCGCAGTGCATTGCTTGCCAAGTATGTTTTAACATATGCAGCAAAAATGCGGAGTGGTCCCCTTGGTGCCCTGCTTGCCAAGTATGTTTCGTATCCTAATAACGAATTTGAGCCGGGATAACATCGTTGCCCAGGCTCATTTCCTTGTCATACGACAAATAGGTTTTCAGCACTCCACCGCAATCTTGATGACACCGTCGCACTTATTCTCAAAGATCTCATATGCCTCGGCAATGTCCTTGAGCTGATAAGTGTGGGTGATCAGCGGCGTGGTATCGATTTTCCCTTCGGCAATCAGCCGGAGGGTTTCTTTGCAGTTACAGCCGTCCACC
>ERZ772861.763-NODE-763-length-31809-cov-8.848775_pt1 | contig 31809 bp, 38 predicted proteins | sample MGYA00512135_ERZ772861 | MGnify/ENA primary metagenome ERZ772861 (study PRJEB29015, sample SAMEA2737700) | human gut metagenome | biome: human gut; feature: human-associated habitat; material: faeces | place: China | collected 2012 ...
TAGAGTACGGAGTAAGAGTAGCTGTACCAAGTTCGATATTTGACGAATCGTATTTATTTGAAAGAAGTGAATCGACCTCTGACGCAGAGTAAGACTTAGTCGGTGTGTTGCCGGATTTAGCGGTTGGTACATACAGTAAGCGACCGCCGGCACCCCGACTACGATCACCGACTGTGCCATTGCAAATCAGAGAGAAACTGCCTGCACGGTCGCCACTACGACAATTGCCCCCCTGTTGGATAATACGGTAACCGTTCAAATTTGGTGCAATATAGACGATATCACCAACAGGCAACGCACTTGTTCCGCCGATTTCTGACGGCATAAACAGCCAATCATACTTTTCCGAGCCGTAGCCCATAGCTTTGATATAGCCATTTGCATTTGAAAGTGTAAATCCAACAGGCTCATAGTTATCAGAGTGTTTTGATTCATTGAATGTGAAATTATTTGCAATATAGGGTTGACCACCACCCATTGAACCATCGCCCCAAATATTGATGCCCTGAATGTGTTTAGAGCTATTACCCCAAGGATTTTCAATGCCACGATAAGACACAGAAACTTTTCCGCTTTCTGTATAAGCTGTTTGAGTTCCTCCGATTTCATTAATGGTTTTTACTGCCTGACCTGTTGCATTTCCGAGGTCAGCGGTTGAGCCTGTCAAACTTGAACAGTTATATGCCGTGCTACCCGTGATGCTAACAACACCTTGTCCGATGCCTGTCTGCATGTTCATCATTGCAAGTTCAATCATCATCAGAAGTTGATTCGCACTTATTGCCTCAATTGTCTCGAGATGCCAGCCTGCACCTCTGTTCTGTGCCATTGTTTCGAGATTCGCCTTAGTTCCGATTCCTTTTCTTAAGCCACTAATAGGCTTTTTACCTGCAACTGAACAAAGCAAATCACCGTCCTCATAAACGATAGACTCATCAATATTATCGTTGACATAAGCTTTAGTAGAGACATCAAACATACTGCCTTCATCAGCCGAAAAAAGTATGTAGTCAATCTCGTTACCGTTTTCGTCATAGAATGCTGGATGCAGTTTGAACCCTGTTTTTGGCTTTGAGCTTACATAGTAGTTCGCTTTTCTCAGATGATAGCCAATTCCTGAATCGGTGTTTTTTTCCAATTTGAGTGGAACGACTTTATAATAAAATGCTGGCTGAAAAACCATTACCTGACCGTTCGAGCCGTCTTCCGTATAGCCTTCGTCGCCGTAATATGCTGTGATAGTGCCGTCGTCCAAAACATTACATCTTCTTCTGCCGCCGTACATTGTAAATTTATTAAAGTCTGAACCTTGCGACAGTCCGACTGCTCCTGCAAGCCGAGTGAATGTCTTGTTCTCATAATCGACACAAAGTCCAACTATATCTTCATCGGTATAGCCAACGAATGCCTTAACATCGTCAACATCTACCTTGTCAGCTTTGTTTCCGAAAAGTTCGTCCGTTTCTGCTGATGAGTAGAGTTCATTTGCATCGTAATAGAAATCGTTGAGATATTTAATGCTTGGATAATTAACTCTGCTGTCTGTGATGTCAGTTTTTGAGCTAACCTTGTTTGCGTTGTCCTCTTTCGCTTTAAGAGCATTGGCTACATCTGTTGCGTTTGCCTTACCTGCAAGAGATGTTTCTGCCGACTGCATTCGAGCCGACAACTGACTGACTGTGCTTTTTTCGGCTTTGTTGGTTACAGCAGAATCAATCCCGTTAAGCCTTGCGTTGAGGCTGTCATATTTGCCCCTTGCTGTGGCAACCTCTCTACAGATTTCAGCGGTCGTGCCAACGCTGTCTTTATTGATCATGCTCTTGTCAAGAAGACTTGGAGTCACTTTAACTTTTAAAGCAAGCGGTGTATTCAACACCTGCGTTTCGCCGTTTGCAATCTTAATTTCGATTGCCAAGAAGCCCGATGTAGAGTTAAAGTTTTCTAACGGCACGGTAATCACATCTGCTGTGCTGTTCAGGGTGCAAGCGACTGAATCCGAAATTAAATATCCGTCAGTCGCAAAAGTCGCTGTCGCTGTGCAACCTGTAAATGTAAGCTTATTTCCACTTGCCGTCAATGTTACATCGAGATAGCGAACCGCTTTGTCATTTACATTTGCAATTGCAACAACATTTGGTGCGTTGCGGTCATTTACATCAATTGTAATTGATTTATGTTTCATACTAATTGCCATTATTTCTTAAACCTCCTTTGGATTTTCAGCAAATCAGACATCGACATACTTAAGTCGCCGATTGTAATTTCTTTGTATTTTTGGGATACGCTATCGTAGACCGTTTTTGAAATTCTTCGGCTAAGATTCGTGCCGTCCGGCATTACAACCGTCACTTCATCATAAAGTTTGATTGCGTGCATTTTGGTGAGCTCGTTTTCAAGAGTTACCCTTATACTCAGGGTTTCCGATGTTTGTTCCGTCGAATAGTTATAATCAGCAACTGCATTACGCAAAGCATCTCTGACTTCTTCGTAGTTTTCGCCGGTGCTGGGATTTAAAGCGTATTTTTTGATTTTGTTTGTGCAATCATACAAATATGTGTTTTTAATGCTCCGTTTTAAACCTGTTTCATACGGTTCAAAACTTGAAACAACAACCTCGTCCTTGTCTGTCGTGCTACATCTCGCATACGGCATGACATGGGTGTAGTAGCTTCCAATTTCGGCGGTCTGCTTGTAGTCTGACACATTCGCTCCGAAAGCTATGCGATAACCGCTTTTCGTTCCTGCTACACTGCTTTTATCGAAACAGACATCAAAATTATTGAAATATAGAAAACCGTCAAACTGGCGAATTAGTCCTTCGTCGTCATTTTTAAAAATTTCTTCAAATTTTTCGCCCTGTGAATATCCTAAAGAAATTCTTTTTTTAGCGGTAATTGACGAAGTAAAATTAAACCACTTGTACGGAGCTTCAGTGAACCACATATGTAAAGGCTTCGCACTCTGGCTATAATCTCGCATAAAATGGTCAATCAGCTCTTTCGGTGTGCCATACATCGAACCGTCCATTGCACGAGGAATTGTTCCATTCTGAAAGAACATTCTTGACACATGTTCGCCCGATACGGTCAAATCACCGTTTTTATCGACCTCTATTTTGGTTACATAAAAGTACTGTGGCTCGGACACATTATTTACTTTTGCTTTAATATATGAGGTTATTTTAATTTTTGAAACAAGCTTATCTGTGCTTTTAATCTTTGCACTAAAGCTATAAGTGCCGTTTTCTTCCATTGTGGTCAAAAACTCGGTGCATTCATTCAAGAATCCAAAGCCGTTTGATTCCAACAAGGCGGTTGGATTCTTATAATAATCCGCTGTTTCGTATAAAATCGGTTGCATTTCTCATAGTCTCCTCCAGTTCGGTTTTATTTCAACATCAGTAAAAGTGTTTGCGTTCTTTCCTGAAATTTTAATCTTGTTCCACCCCGGTGTAAGTTTCGGAAATTCTGTGCAGATGATGCAGTTATTTGCTAATGTTTTACCGTCATCAAAAGAGGCGGTCTGTTCTTCTGAATTGAGTTCTATGTAATCCTTATCCGAGGATGTCTTTACCGTCAGAGTTTGACCGTCATTAACGGTCAGTATCAGCGGCGTTATTTTTGCCCCTGAATTAATGATTTTAATAAAAGGCTCGGCGATGTAATTTTCTGGGTTGTAAATTTCAATTTCTGCGTTTTGTGTCGAGGTCAATTTTGGTCGGAATATCTCTTGCCCTAAATCACTGTACCAAAACGGTATTCGGCTAAAATTTATTGTTGTTGACAAACAAAGAGGTGCAACCTCTTCTATTGGCTCAACCCCCGTACAAATCGCTTTCGTAAAATAGCCGGGGTTGTATGAATCCCTAAAGATTTTATACTCGCCGTCCCAAACAGTAAGCCACTCTGCAAACGCTCTTACAAGCTCAGCGTTACTTTCGTTGGGCACAATGTATGGATAACTGTTGACCTCGAACGGCATTTCGACATTGTCAAAAACACCGTTATCGGAAATCACTCCGCCGTTTTTTCCATAAACAGAGATAAAATCAAAATTGCGTTTCGCTATCTGATATTTGGGAGTGTTCGCTATAAAAAAGCCTAATGTTCGCAAATCAATGCCATTGTAAACAAAACTGTGCCTCATTTTCAGCCTCCCAACCTTGACGCTTCGCCGTCAAGGGTTTCAACAATTGCCGCTGAAACACGACGGTTAAAATCATCAACATCCATGTCATTATTAATTACCACATCCCCAGCAAACTTAATTTCAATCGTAGGTGAATTTGTGACAGTTTTTGACATTTGACCGTTTACCGTCGCATTTTGGCTTTGTGCGCGAATGCTTGCAAATTTGCCGTTAATCGCTCCAATCGGATCCCCCTCAACCGCTGACAGGGCTCTCGAAGTTAAAGACCTTACTGTTTTTTGCGTTTCGGCAATCTCATCCTCAATGCCAAGACGATAACCCTCACCGAAGTAAGCTCCAAGTTTTCTTGTCTTTTTTGATGGCGAATGTGAATCCTGTGCATTTGCAAGAGTAATAAGACCTGTCTCTGCGAGTTGTCTTGCCTGCCTATTCATTTCCGCGTGAAGACTTCCTGTAGGTCCGCCCTCACTCAAGCCTTTAATATAACCCTGAGTAAAATCCTTACCTTTTTGATAACCTTTGTTATAACTTTCCGAAAGACTGTTTTCTGCTTTGCCAAGAACCTTTTTGCCTGATTTATCAACTTTGTCAAGGGCATCTTCGTTTTTCATACCATCACTTACGCCCTCTGTGCCGTTTTTACCGGCAGTTTCGCCGTTGCCTTCAAGTTTGTTGAGTTCAACAGTTGCCTTATCGACAAGCTCGTGTGCGTTATCAACCATTTTTTGAGTAACGCCCGGTTGATTTTCGTCCATTGCAGTTTTTAGCAGCTCGTAGTTTGCGGTAAAGTTTGCAAGCTGATTTTCAAGGCTCTCTCTTGAACCTGTTTCAGCATCAATAAAACCGTTTTTGATTTTCTGCTGTTGTGCGTTGATTTCGTCCGCTTTACCCGTGGCGATTGCGGCAACCGTGCCGTACATATCGGTGTACTTAGCAAGTTCGATTTCTGCTCTTTCCTGCAATTCTTCGGCTTCTTCAACTTGGTCTTTTGTGACACCTTCAACACCGTCTTTGTATGCCGTCCGTAGATTCTCGGCATTTGTCTTAAAATCATTGACCTGCTGTTCGAGAGCATCTTTAGTGCCTGTTGTGTATGTAACAATGTTGTTAGACAAGTCCGACATTGCGGCTTTAATTTCTTTTGTGTTACCTTTAGCGTTTGCCGCTGTGAGATTCTCATAATTTTGGATTGTGGTGTTATAATCAACTACTTTTTTCTGATATTCCTTATACTTGCCATCTGCTTTGTCAAATTCTATTTGTTTAGCCTTTAAATTGTTTTTGGCTTCATTTTGCGCCTCGCTGTAAGCTCTTCCGACGGATTTTGATAAATCTTCAAAATGTTTATACATATTTTCGCCGTTTTGAAAATCTTTGAGTATTTCTTGGTAATACTGCTGAGATATTTTGCCGTTTTCAAATCCCCAGCCTGCATACTTCAAAGCCGTTTGACCTGACGAAAGTCCAGTGACACTCATTTGTGTAACTTTTGCCTTAGCTAAATCTACATCTTTTTGTGCGCTTTTTTTTGCTACATAACCATTTGTAACATCATTTTTTGCGCTTTTTAAGCCTGATACAGCAGTTTGATAGGGCTCTTCAAGCGCAGACAACATAGCAAGGGCTTTCTTTGATTCAAGGGCATCATCCATTGAGCCTTTAAGGTCTTTATAAGACTGAATAACATTGCCGTTCCAAGTGATTTCATTGCCTGTAACTCGGCTCAATTCATTGGTAATAAATTTTGCTCTGTCCTCGTAGCCTTTTTTGACTTTTCCGTTTTGGTCTACAATACCTTGCAATTCACCCCACAAATCGTCATAATATTGAAATTCATTTTCAACCTCTGACGCCGCATCTTTCTTACTCTGCACATATTCATCGTTGGCATCTTTAAGCTCTTTGATTTCTTCTTTTGCTTTTTCCTGAGCTTCGTTAAGTTCTTCTTGGGATTGTTTTGCACTGTCGTTAGCCTCTGAAAATGCCCAAATTTCGCCTATAGCACCAACAACTAAACCTGCAACTAATCCCCACAAATTTGCTTTTTGAGCAGTGTTAAGTCCCTCTTGTGAGATTTTAGCGGCATCTGTTGCCGCTTTCAAAGACTTGTAAGCTCCCCACAGATTTTTGATTTCTGTAACTATTTTAGTGGCCTTTTTACCCGACCAAATAGCAGTAGTTAAAACACCAATCTGTTTTAGCGTCGGAATAATATCATCTGTATGCTTGCTCGCAAATTTACAAAGTTTTTTTACCTCAGGGAATAATGATTTGCCGATAGGATTAATGACATCGGTTTGTACCGTTCTGCCAAGGCTTGCCCAATCGGCTTCGACATCATCATATTTGATGTCTTTAATCTTTTTCATGGTATTTTTGGTTTTGTCGGCAGAGCCATTAACTTTCATTAAGGCTTTTACACCGTCAATTCCCAAATCCTCCCACATCGTACCGAAGAGGTCAACACCTGCCTGATTTTGCTTGACCTTATCGTCCATCTCCCAAAGAGCCTTTAGGACTTCTGATGTTGCCGCCTTAGCGCTGTCTCCGCCTTTTGCAAATCTTGCCTGCAAATCCTCAATACTACCTTTTGCGCCTTTGCCTGCTGATTCGAGATTCGCAAGATTTTTTTTAGCAGTTTTTAGCGCCTCTGAATATTGTTCAATTTTATCGGTATTCTTTTGCTTTGTTAATTCGCTCGTTGAATTGTTAAAGCTTTTTTGCTCCTCTTTTGCATAGTAAAGATTTTTTTCGAGCTTTGCGACTTCGTCTTTGGCTTTTTGAATGTCTTCAGCTGAGGCTTTTGCGCCGTAGCCAAGAAGAGTAAATCCCTCCTGCGTACTCGAGTTTGTATCTTTAGAACGGATTCCAAACTCTTTCATGGCATCGCCAAGCTTGTCAATACTGAAAGTACCTGCTTTAGAGCCATTTTCAAGCGAATTAAAAAACTCGTTTGCATCATAGCCGAGTTGCTTATAATGTACGGAATATTCGTTGATTGTATCGAGCAAATCGCCGTTTTTATTCAGACCTTTTTGACTGCCCTGAGCAATAAGATTAAACGCTTCATCGCCTGTTACACCAAACTGTTCCATAAGCATGTTAGCCGCTCTTAGCGTTTCGACGAAGTCATAATCATAAGCGTCTCTTAAAGTAAAGAGATTTTCAGTCATATCCTTGAGCTTGCTTGGATTTGTTTCGTTCGTTGTCTGCTTAATTAAAGCAAGGACATTTGCAACTTCTTCCTGAGATTCGCCAAAATTTCCCTTGTAAACATCTTCAAGGACATCTTTGTACTTTGTCATCTCCTCGGCGGTCAAGCCTGCTTGCGCCTGCAAAGAATTAAGAGCCTTTTGTTCGCCGTTTGCGCTTACAATTGCGCCTGTAACAGTTCCGCCAATTGCCGTTGCTGTAGCAGTAGCTTCTTTTAATGCACCACCAACAGCAGATTTAAGGTTGTCGGCTGAGGATTTAACCTCATCCATTTCTTTCTTGACCTTGGATAAATCAGTTTTATTCGACTTATTTTCAAGGTTTTCAACCCCATTGGCGACTTTATCAAATTCGTCTCTTGTCTTGTCGAGTTGTTCGTTAAAGGAGTTGAGTTTGCTTTTGGTTTTTTCAACCTCACGCTGATAAGCTCTGTACTGTTCGGTTGAGATTTCGCCGTTTTTGGCCTGTTCTTCGACCTGATCCTGCACATCAAGTAACTTTTTAAGAGCAGACTGACTTTTATCAATCTGCTCTCTCAATACTTCTTGTTTTTGAGCGAGCAGAACGGTGTTTTCAGGGTCGAAATTCAGCTGTCTGTTAATAGCGGACAGTTCTTTCTGCAAGCTCGAGGATGAGGACTGCACAGCTTTTAAAGATTTCTGCAAGTCCATTGTGTCGCCTGCAATCTTAACTGTAATGCCTTTAATCGTAGATGCCATATCTGTCCTCCAATTTTTTATATCGGTTCATAAACTCGCTATACTGCTCTTCCGAGATTTCTTTACTTTCAAATCTTTCTGTCACGAAAGGCAATACAGATTTCATTTTCTGATATTTTTCTTCATCCTCATGGATGTTTTTATTATTTCGCAATGAAAAATAGGTTTCGACATAATCGAGCACAAAACCTATTGTAAATCTTTGTAGGTCAGCGACAGTCAGACCACTCCTGACGGCATAAGATAAGACTTCTTTGGCCGTCAGGAAAGTTTTAAATCCGTTTAGGTTGCTGTCGCTGTCACTTTTGGGCTGTCGCTTTTAAGGTTGTCAACGATGAGTTTGATAATTGTGTCGGTCGCTGAAATAGCGTCCTTAATGCTCAAATTTTTTGACCAAGCCTTAAAGTTGGGAATTGTATCGTCTGCCGTTTTTACCGCTGCCCATAAAAGTTTTACAGCAGAGCCAAATTTAACATCATTGAGGTTCTTAACGAGAATACGGTCGGCATCACGCAGAAAGCTGTGACCTTTGAATGTGTCCTCGTAGATGAGCATTGTATATGCTGTAACCTCAACCTCAACGTTTGTATTGTTAATAACAACTGTGTCTTTCATGTTTTAACCTACCTTTGAAATTATTCCGTTGCGGAATTTGCCTTAACGGTCGGAACTACAACACTTTCGGGCAGAGTGTCCGCATATGATGTGTAGCGCACAAAGTCATTGTCAGGGCGTGGTTTTGCTGTGACTGTAAAGGTCGGGAACTGTGGATCGAAATTGCCTTCTGATGTCTTGTCGTTCCGGCTTGCCCTTGCAGCTACGCAGTCAAAATATGTGTCAATCTCGTAGAGCTTATCACCTTTGTATGTTTCCTTGGCAGCGAGGAGGGCAAATCTTGGCATTACCTTAATGCCGCCCTTTTCGATGATACCGCCTTCAGTTGCTTCATCATTGCCGAACCAATCTTTTTCGATGTCGTCGACTGCTGAAATAAGCTCAAGACTGATTGTGTAGCCGCCGTTCGCACTTGCTACGATGATAGGCAAACCGTCAGCATAGATCGTGTTTGAATCGCCAATAGGCTCTGCACCGATACTTCTGCCGCCTGCTCTATCAGACTTAAACCACACGGGCTTACCATATGTGATTTCGCCTGTGGTACTTTCTGTAAGTACGGCATAACCAACTTTTCTGATTGTTTTGTTCATAAAACAACAACTCCTTATGTTTTTAAATTCTTTTTATACCGCTCAAATCACCGCCGCCCATAGCTTCCGATGATTTAATGAGCTTTTTTATTCCGGCTTCAAATTCGCCGTGAATTTTCTCTGTAGCCGGAGCAATATGCACTTTCGGTTGTACCGTTCCGCCTTTTTGGCCCCTCTTTTTACGAGTTTTTTCGAGGAGGTGTGTAAGCCGGTACTCAGGTTTAGCGGCATAAACCGTTTTTTCATAAAACCTAAATGTTTCGTTTGTGATTTTAACTCTAAACGATTTGCGATATTTTTTTCTTCTGCCTACAGGTGCATTCTTTTTGATTTCGTTTTTAAGTTCTTCGGCTTTTTCATCAACCAACAAACGCACGCCCATTTGCACATCAGCCGAATAGGTTGACAGCTCTTTCGATAGGGTATCGCCAAGGCGGTCGATACCGACTTTTTGGTAATCACTCATCAAAAGTCACGCCCAAATTGTAATAGCTTACACAAAGTTTATTGGTTGTGTCCCATGCTCGATTTGGTTTTTTCCAGCCTAAGCCGTTTTCAGACATCCATTTTTCAAGCTTCGTTTCGCTTGTGTGGTCGTCTTTTGCCGTATAGAGTTCTATGATGATTTTTGCATTTTTCCAAAGCAATCCACCGTCTGCGTAAATTCCTGTTTCTTCATCTTTGAAATAGACGAGATATGGGGCAGGAGTTGATTTGTTGTAGTCAGCCTCTACACACTTAAAATCACACGATTTAATGAGTTCAACAAATTCGTCGTAATTCTTAAAAAACATCTGCACCACCCTCAAATAAACCTCTTTGCGATAAACTTAAAATTGAACAAGAGGGATTTTTGTTTTTATCGTGCTGTATCTGTTCGATTTTAAATCTTGTGCCGCTGATAACAACCGCCATGTCCGTTCGCAAGTTTTCGTCCTTGTGGATATGTATGACCCTTGACAGTTCAATGTCATTTTGTTTCGCTCCGTAAAAACGAGTTACACCAATTTTTTCGTTGCCAAAGCGATATTTTTTCAGGCTGTCGGCAATAATATCGTCGTTTTCGTCGGTTTCATAGATTTTTGCGACACCGTCATTAAAGGTTAAAAAATCTATGTTATTCTTCAAAATCATAGCTTTTCACCTCATATTCCTGCCTTAATTTCAGAATTTCGCTTTCAAAATTATGGTCGAACATTTCAACAGCGTTCGAGTAAGCATAACGGCAGTAATCAAACAGCAAACTTCTTGCCCTTGTTGGTCGCTCAAAATCCTCATCAGTAAGCAGAGGGTTATAATCACGGAGGTGCTGTTTTCCATTGGCTATGATTATCTCAATTTTTGACTTTGTACTTTCATCGGTTTCGATATGTTCGCGGTCAAAATCAAGCATATTAACTACATCGTTCATAATTCCCATTGTTCAACACCTCCGCAATAAATTAAGCTGTTGCTGCCTGATTGAGAGTTACCTTAATTTCAGCAGGATTGAGCGCCGAAATATCAAGCTTAAGAAAATCATTCGTGTGAAGCGAAAAGCCTGTAGCATAAGCCTTAACGAGATAAACTCTGTTGTCTTCGAGAAACTGGTACTGGTCAGAATAATCAAGCTTACCTTCCTTACCTGTTGAGAGGCAGGCTTTATATCTTGAAAGCTGGCCAATAACGGCAGTGCCTTCTGTAACCATTTCTGACGGATAAACATTCGTTGGGAAGGGGAAGAGGTTGTTCTTGTATGAACCGTCAGTTGCAAGGACCGTAGTCGCAGGAATAATCTTTGTGAGATAGTCCACAGGATTAACGATGAGGTCAACCGATGTGATGTTGTTTGTCTTGCCACCCTTGCCCTTCGCAAGCTTTGCAACAACATTCATATACGACTTAATGTCAAGGCTTGTGAGCTTTGTTGCTGTTTTTTCGGTATATGCACCTGCCTTTACAGCACCCTCGGGGTCTTTAAGCATACCAATCGGCTTGCCATTGCCGTCACCGTTGATAAAGCCATCTTCAAGAGCATAAGCAAGTGCATCGGCGAGGATTCTGCGGACATATGCGTCGATGTATATAGCGCCAAGGTCGAGTATATCCTTCGGAACGGGGATAAAGGCACTTACCTTTGATGTTGAGAAATCCTTTTCCTGGATTGTGCCGGCAAGCTCCTGTGTGATTTTTGAGCTTAAAGCGCCCCAGGCGGCGAGCTGTTTTGTGTCTGTGGCAAAAATCGCCTTAACAGAGCCGTATGTGTTTTCGATGCCGATTGCATCAAGCAGAGGATGATTGTTTGTAATGTCCTCAAGCACTGTGTCAAGAATTGTCTGCGGAATTGTAACATCAAGACCTGTGAGAGCCTGCTTAACATCAGCAGATTTTGCCGCTGTGACAAAATTGTTATAAAACTTCTGCTCTGCGCTTGTAAGCTGTCTGAATCCTCTCTTTGCAAGGATTGTGTTGTCGGCTGTTTCGCCGATTTCCTGAGCAACGGAAATAATGGACTGCTGAATACTATCAGCATAGGCGTTGAGAGCCTCGGTCATTTTTGCTTCATCTTTGGAATCAATGGCAGTTTTCAAGTTCTGCGCAAACTTTGCTTTTGCGTTTTTAATCGCATCAAGATTCTTCATTTTTTAAATCTCCTTTACAAATAATTTTTGTTTTTGAAGTATTCTTCAATAAAGCCAAAGCTGTCCTTTTCTTCGGAATTTTTCGGCTTGGGCTCAGGTGGTGTCTGCGGTTCAGGCTTTGCACCAAGCATTTTTGCAAGTTCTGCCGCTGCCTGTTTTGCTTTTGGATTCTTCTTTTGCTGTGCATCTTCAACAATCTCTTTTGATTCGGTTAAGTCAACCGGATCAAGGATTTCGTCACACAAGCCGATATTGAAGGCTTCCTCTGCCGTCAAAAATGTTTCAGCATCAAGAAGCGGCTCGAGGGTTTCTCTCGTGAGCTTATCGCCTGCATGCACAAGGTAAGAGTTTGTACTTGCTTCACTAATTTTGTCAAGCTGGGTTGCAAAATCTCTGTGCTCCTTCGCATTGCCGTAACAACCGCCAATCGCGTGATGAATCATCATTGTTGTGTTTGACGGCATTACAATCTTATCAGCCGCCATTGCGACAACAGAGGCAATTGAACATGCCATACCGTCAATGTATGCAGTGACCGGCACACTCTGTCGTTTGAGCAGGTTGTAAATAGTTACACCTTCATCGACGAATCCGCCCACGGAATTGATGTAGATTTCAATGCCTTCAATTTCACCTGCTTTTTCAATTGCTTTACGGATATATTCGGCGCTCGTAGTTGAGCCGTAATAATATCCCCAGCAATCCAAATAGCCCGGCTCGATTTCGCCGTAAAGATAAATTTGCAAAACATTCTGATTTTCTGCAATCTGTTTGATGTTGTAATTTCTACTTTTCATTTATTTATTCACCACCCTTCAAAGCATTTGCTATTGTTTGGTAATTCTTAGTAATGTAATATGTATGCGCCCAAGCCTCCGAGCAAGGGAGCATATTGCAATATTTTTGAGCCTGTGCAGGTGTCAGCACACCGCTGGCAATTGACTTATCAAGATTATTTGCCTGACTGATTGCGTCAATGTGTCTGACTGTCGTTGTGTCAATTAAGAGATAATTGCCTTTGTTAAATTCGGTGCTACCGAATCTCTTTTTGGTGATTTCCTGCTCAAACATATTTGCAATCGGATCAATTGCATTTCCAATAGCACAATCCATAGCGTCCGAGAGTTGAGAGGCTTCACCGCTTAAAATTGCCGGCGGAATATGCAAAGCGTTTCCAACCACCGTGTAAGCCTCAGTTCTCAATTTTTGGATATCGTTAATTTCGCTGTTTGTAGTCTTTCCTGCATCGGTTGAGGGTTCTGAATATTTCATACCCTTAAAAATCGGCATAACAGCGTTTTTGTTTGAGTAAAATGATTTAAACTGCTTTGACAGCACTTTGTTGTAGGTTTCGGTAAAATTTTCATCACCAAAGCTGTAATTTTCAAGCTCCAAAATGCCTTTGTGGCCGACCGCTTTGTTATATCTTTCTTGAGCCGATAACATTAACTGCTCGTAAGTATCACACATATCGGCTAATAAGCCGTTAAGAGCAAAGTTGTTGTATCTGAGGTAAATTACCTCGCTTTCTAAAAATGTGCGCTGATATGTAAAATTTCGGCAAGTAACACCGCTGAAAGAATCATCAATCAATGCGTGTTCTGTTCTTGAAAAACTGTCCGCAATTAAAAGCTGATTGTCGGCTGTTTCGATAATTAACAGTTCATTGTCAAAAATCAATTTTGCGACAGCCTGCGTAAAAAATTCAATTTTGGTTTGATGCTTATTCGGCGAATAGTTCCACAAATAATATTCATCTTTGCGACTTTCTCGGTTATTGTTTACTGTCACAAATTCGCACTTTGCCAAGCTTCGAGCAATAAAATCAATCGCCGTAAATAAAGCAAGTTCGGTCAGGTGAAAACTCTGTTCGGTTGAGTGATTTTCAGATGTTAATTCCGCTGCAACTGCATCTTTTTTGCCGAAAATGCTACGGAAATAATCAATAATTTTCATTTTCTCACCTGCCTTTTAAAAAACAATCGCATTAAAGTAATTCTTGATTTCATCAACCGTCATCGGCTGATTTTGCTTTAACATTTCAATCTGTGTGTATGCGGCAACAAATGCCATAAATCCGTCTGTCTTTCTTGATTTTGGTTCAATTTTGCCGTAGTTTATGTTTCCGTTTTTGTCCTCAATCGCTGATGTGTTATTTGTGTACCAGCGCATCAAAGCTGAATCGCCCCAAACAATGCGGTGATTTGCAAAATCAGAGGCAATCAGAGGAGCTACAAGCATTTTATCTGACGGTCTAATCAATTTGAGATTATTTCGCCCCTTACGATCACATTCAAAACCCAACTGCATTAACGGCTCTTTGAGCAAAGTATAACGGTAACTGTCCAATGCTCCACCGACGATGTTGTAACGCTTTTTCTGCTCTTTCAACCAGTCAGCGACAATTTCAGGCGGGATTTCCGCCCCGTCCACTCTTTTCAAGTCAGGTTGCTGAGCATACGGGAATTTAATCCTGCCCAAGTCCGCTGATTGCGAACAATACCACGAAAACGGCTTCCATACGATTTCACCGTCAATTAAGAACATTAAACCTATTCCCAAAAAGTCGGTCGTTTTCGTATAGTCAATACCAAAAACACACGGCTTACCTTCAAGGTCGGGGAGAGGCCTGTTTGTTGCTTTGATATTGTCCCACGAAGTTACAGGATTTGCTTCCGTTCCCTGTGGACGGTTCATTCTTTTCGTCATGAATGAAGAATTATTATTCGGATCAATTTTCCAATTTTCATATTCTTTCCGAAGTTCTCGGAGCAAATTTGGAAAGTACTGCAAACTTGGATTTGCTTCGTACCAATTTTGCTCGTCATGGACCTCTTTGTCATCGTTCAAACGACAAATGAAATAAAGCGTGCCGTTGTCAGGCGCATCGCCGTTTAAGACTTCAAGGCCTCTCGCAAACTCTTGGTCAAGCGGACCGTCTCTTACATATCCCATTGTTGTGGTTGTCGTAGTTCTTGGAAGTGGCTTTTTTCCTAAACCGGTGACAAACACGTCGATAAGCTTGTAGTTTTCGTATGCGTGTTTTTCGTCAAAATCGACCTTGCCCGGTCTACCACCGTCTTTCGTTTTGCTGTTCGATGTTCTGTATCTGATTGTTGAATTTGTTTTTATATTTACAATTTCGGTTTTATTCCACTTAAAATGCCGCTGCATTTTAGCTGAATTGTTTTCCAAAATTTCGTAAATGTCGTTAAAGCTTGTTTTTGCTTGTTCTTCCGAAGTCGCGCAAATGTCGATGTCGTAGTTTTTTACACCGTTTACCGGCGTTATAAGTGCAAAATCCTCAAAAGCTAAATAGCCGTTCTTACCTGAGCCCCTTCCGACAATAAGTGCAAGGTCGGGAAAGCGTAATACGCCAGGAGCTGAATATGTACAATTATGCAATGCAAAACAAAATTTTTCCCATGCGAAAAGTTCATAAGGAAAATATTTCTGCAAAGATAAATACTTTTCAAGCTGTTCTTCATCGACGTAAATTTCTTCGTTTTCAAAGACATTTTCAACAAATTTTATCAGTTGAATTTGCTCACGGCAGACACGATATTTACCGCTTTTAACAAGGTCGATGTAATCGTCTATGATTTTACAGTTCGTCATCCGAATCACTTTCGACTTTGTCAATTGACAGCCCCATTTGTGAGAGGATCGCTAAACGCTGTTTGTTGTACATTACGGCATTTTTTACAGAGGGGTTGTCCTTTATATACTCTTTGCCTGTGGCGCTGATAGCTTTGTATGTCAAGCCATTTTTGCGGATGTCCGCCTGCATTTTACGCTCAAGTTTAGTGCAGAAGATGTAACTGTCAATTAAATCTCTATAGACTTCAATGTTTGCCCCTTTCAAAGTCAGTTGCTCAATTAAGCTATCCTTGATTTCAGCAATTTTAATCTGCGCCATTTTGTTCTCTCCTCTCTGAAAATTTCTCGTGTGCGTGCGCGAAGGTGAACTGTCGTGCCTTTATACCGTTATCCGTAAGCTTCAGAATTTTTCGATTTTTTACCCGGGGGTATGTCTTTTTTTGACTACCAGCGTTCAGCAAACTCATCTTTTAATTTTTTTGATTCGTACTTGTGATGTTCTTTGTAATGGCAGTCTTTACAAAGACATTCAAGGTTGTTAATGTCGAGTGCAAGGTCAGGTCTTGCCTTGAGATATAACTTGTGATGCACGGCTTCACAAGGACTATATTTACCCACCTTGCGGCAGCGTTCACATTCATAATGTTCAAGTGCTTTTTTTCTGTCACGGACTTCTGCCCAATTCGCTGTCAAGTAAAACCTGTATGCTTTACCGCTGCGAATTTGTTTTATAATCCAATCTGTAGTTACTTTTCGTTTTATCATTGCAATTTAATTTTACATCAAAATCAATCGTTTCTACTGACATTTTTATTTGTGCAAGTTGTACAAATAGCCTGTGTTCAACCCTCGAAGGTTGGCGCAAAGTAATCTTGCCTCTTTCAGCCAGCGCCACACGGTTCGCTCGTCCGTGTAGTTTTCAAGAGCACATCTCATTACCCTCGAATTGATTTCACCTTTTTTTAATTCTTCTGTCGGTGCAGGAAAATAAACAGCACATACAGCCTGACAGATGTAGTCTTTTCCGCTGTTCGTCAAGGCATTTAATGTGTCTATCACGGCAAGCAAGTCAAGTCGCAGTGCTTGATGCATTGTTTTGTCAGAAATGATTTGTGCTTTGCTCGGACAGCCGAGAGCAGCATATGACCTGAATTGCGCAATCGTATAATCTTTCGTTGAATCTTTCAAATTCTTGCACCTCCGATTTTCTTGTGTTTATGGCTATTGGCCAAGTAAGTAAAATGAAAAGACGCACCCGTGAAGTCATTTATCCACATTTCGTCCTTGTAGAAATAATATCCGTCCGGGCAAGGCAGAGCCTCACCTCGTTCAAGCTTTCGATATTCTCTCTTCTTTCCTTCTGTCACTTTGATTTCAGGCTTTGTTAAATTTCTTGATGTTTTTAATCTTTTCTTGCCATTGACATCTTTGCGTATGTACTTTGCAAGGTCAGCATAATTTCCGTCTTGGTAGAGCATAGTGAAATTTATTCCGTTTTTCCATGGCCAGCACTCTGTCAGTATTTTTCTAACGCAATCTTCAATCACAATATGCAGGTGCCAATTTTTTCCGAGCTTTCCACATTCGCAGTATCCGATATATTTAAACTTGATTTGTTTCTTGTTCGTTCTGCGTTTTACTCGTTTGAAAAAATTTGACACAATTTTTTCAAACTCATCCTCGGTAAACTCACCAAACGGAGCAGAAAACCGTGCGAACCAATCACCCTCAGAAAAGTTGCAAAGAATTAATCTTTGGGTGTGTTGCTCACCTCTGATACGGTTAGCTTTGGTTTGCTTTTCATTCGTTCGGGATTGATTGATTTGCCTCGCAAGATTTTTCTTGTTTCTCTTTCTGAAAGATTTATAATATTTCACTTCGAGCAGAGGCCCCGACTTGATTTCAGCTTTGTATGTAAACATATTAAACTTCCTATTATATAGCTTAAAACTAAAACGGTCACTTAATTAATTCCTTGAGCAGGCTATTAAAGGAGTATCTCAACTCCTTTTTTGTGACTATTTATTATTCTGTTATCGTATTAAAAAGTCAGATGATATAAATATGCAGTAACCCAATCTGACCACTTGAGTTACTGCTCTGTGCAACTTTGCCGCTGCAATTGTGTGTTTAATTTTTGGTGCATTCTTTTGTAACAGCTTAATCAAAACGGAAGTCGTCGCTTTGATTACTTTTTTTATATAGGATTAACTTGATTTGAATTTCCTTTAAGATTTTGCAGCTGGCAAGAATATTGCCTTACCTTAAATGCCGAAATATTCTTTGTAGCTTTTGGTGATTCCTCGACAATCATCCGACTTAACCGGCACGTGACAAGCTACCTTTCTAATGTTATCGGCATCCAATTCTTTAAAGACTTCAGTTGCTCTTGTTTCTTCTGCCGATTTATAAAACTTAAAGAGCAAATCTACAAACGGTATGTTTCCAAACTCGTCCAAAAAGGCTGTATCATTTTCGGTCAACGTTTTTAAGCAATCTGCTTTATATGTTTCTGATTTTTCCGACAAAATAAAAAGTTTGTTGTAAACATCTTGCTTTGTGAGCAAGTCGATAATTTGTAAGGCTATTGACAACACTTTCGGATCGTGTTCAGCAATTGCCTTTGACAGTTCCGTTAGTTTACATGAGGTTTCTCTTGTGCGTTTAATCCACTCAATATGTTCTTTTTCGGCGAAAAATGTGTTGGTCCTAAATCTGCGATATTCCTGTAAGAGTTTGTACTTTGCCTTAACACAAGCCTTAGCGGACAGCAATCCTATTTTCGCACAGCTGTATATTGCAGACATTGACAGAACAAGCCATCTGTTGAATATATCAAGCTTATTGATTTCATTAACATCAAGAGCGCCGTCAATAAACGCAACAACGAGCTTATCAAGCTCTGATAATGTTTCTGCCGGTGCTGTCGGCTTGTCTTGTATTTCCGCTGCAACTGTTTTTTTGGATTCAGCCATTGTTGCTTGCCTCACTTTCAAGCCATTTTCTAATAATTTCTTCATTTCCAAGACAAGGAGCATCACAATTTTCGCAATAACCGCAAACATTGTTATTTAATGTGTCAAGCATAATATCAAGCATAAAACGTGTCATTTGCTCTTTGCTCATTGATTTGATTTTTTCAAAGTTTGTCATTGTGTTTACACCTCACTTTAACAATTCGTCTGTTGTGATGTTAAATAAATCCGCTACAGCTATTATGGTTTCGATATTAGGCTCAAATTTTCCCTGCTCATAGTAAGATATACTTGTTCTGCTCAAATAGAGCTTTTCACCCAGTTCATCCTGCGTTAATCCATTTTCAAGCCTTAATGCTTTTAGCTTTTCAGGAAATGCCATTTTTCTCTCTCTCCTCAATCGACTGATTCCAACAACTATAACAGCTAATACACAAGTCACCTTTTTTTGTTTTTGCACAACCCGAAACAGCCCCTAATTTTTTTAGACAAACCCTTGGTACTCCGTGATTAAGCTCTGCGTTCGGATAATTCTTCAAGAACTCACTCAAATAAGTCTTCTGAGGATGTTCATTACTCCACTTCTGAACGATTTCGATTGCCTTTTCGGGATAGAGCATTTCAAAAGCTGTACATGATTGCCCTTTATTGTTATTTATGCTACATAAAGGACAGTTAGAGCAGCCAAGTTTACATAGCCCATTCTTTGCTCTTTTTGTCATTCTTGCTTTTTCAGCGAAATAGTTTTTTGTTTTTGAACAATCAATCATTTCTTTTCCTCCTAATTTGCGTAATCATACAAACCGAGCGGTTTAATTTTTCTTGCGGCGATTTGCGCTACAAATTCTCCGTAGCTGTAACTTGTGCCGTGCTTTGCGTTGTAATCGGCACAGTAGAGACACATTCTATCCAAACGATCAAGTTTTTTCCTCTTGCCTCGTTTCTTTTTTTCTTCACTCATTTATTTCACCTAATTTCAAATACTTTAATATTTTTTTCGCTTGCCTCGTCGCAACCATAACATACAGCGACAGCGTAGCCTTCTTTACTTTCGACTTTGCTTTTGATGAAGGATTGCATATTTTTTCTGCGCTTGATGTAGACGTGCTGTTCGGCAGGCGGAACAAAAAATGTTCTGTTTACGCTCAAAAAAATCCTTGCCGCAACGCTTACAATGTTGTACGGGTATTCTTTTAAACGATGTGCAACTGTCGCAATCTTTTTCGCATGCAATACAGCCTTTGATATTACTCCAATTCAAGCACATATCCTTTTGCCAATATTCACTGTATTCCTCATCAACATTTGAATTCATTTTTGCAACACAACGTAAATCTCCTGCGATGATTGATAACAATAGATTAGCTTTGTTTTTTTCTTCGTTCGACATAAGTCGCTTGTATTTTAACGGCTTGTCAGGCGTTCCGTCTCCAAAGTTTCCGTTGCCTATGTAATTTCGCACTTTATCAAGATTTTCCGTGAGATACTTATCGAACACACGTCCTCTGATAGCCTTAACTGATCGACCGATTCTGTCGGATATTTCTTCATATTTGCTTCCGCATTTAATCATTTCGCCAAGTAAAGTGTATTCTGATTCAGTCCATTTTTGATGGTTATCAGCTTTTACAGGACGGTATTTGATGTTTAGGTCATTAATTCTGCGCTGTATCGCTCCTTCGCTACGGCACAATATTTGTGATAGCTCTTTGTAACCATACTTTTGCTTTACAAGCAATTCTTTGAGAAGGTTATCTTCTCTGCTTGTCCACGGAGTTGTTTTGATAAACCTGTTCCTTAATATGTCTGCCTCTCGTTTTTGATTTACCCAATCAGGCTCAGGTCCTAATTGATATCTTTCAAGTTTTGAAAAATCTAAAAAATATTGATTTTTCTCCGCCCACATCCAAAATTCATCTATGTAAACAACGGTAAAATTTGTTTTTGAACTTCTTGATATGTTGTGAGTAGGCAGATTCCTATTTTTTATCCATGATGTTTTAAAATAAGCGACAGAAGTGTTTGCACGAATGAGTTTATAAAGATTACTTATTGTAATGTATCTATAGCCATTAGTTAAAAAAGGTCCTAAGTTTAACTTACCTGCTTTTAGCCTGATTGCACATTCGGATCTATCAAGGTGTTTTGTTATAGTGGCCATATTAACGTTGCCCCAAGCAGAAATAAGATAATCTATTTCATCGGCCGTCCATGTTTTATTTAGCCTCGACATTTTTCTACCACCTAACAATCTCATTGATTTGTTTTGCCTGTTCCGCAGATGTCATTCTTGTATATATAGCAGTTGTGCTTACGTCACTATGCCCGAGTAAATCTCCGAGTAATGTTATATCGTTATTATTTTTTAGAAACTCTTTTGCAAAAAAATGACGAAATGAGTGTGGGTGCATTACCTCTTTAGGAATTCCGGTTTTTTCGGAGGCTTTGTTAATTAAAGAGTAAACTCCTCTTGTTGTCATCTGCCTGCCGTACTTGTTTTCAAGTATAAATATTTTTCCGCAGTAATTTCTAATTTCATTCACAAGTTTTTCGGGATAGTATATCCGCCTCAGTTTGTTGCCTTTACCAATTATGTCTGCGTAGCCCTGAACTAAAGTTTCAGTTTTTAAGTTTATAAGTTCTGATACACGAACGCCGGTACCGGCTATCACTTTAGCAGTAAGCCACACTTTAGGAGCGTTATCTTTCGCCCATGTAATCAGCTTTGCGTATTGAGCTTCGTTGATAGCTTCATTGCAATAAGTCTTTTTTTGTTCTTTCGAGCGATGAAATTCAAATCCAGTAAATTTAATATACTTAAAGTACGCGTTCATTCCGGCGATTCTTAGATTTACTGTTTTTGGCTTCCATTTGTTTTTTAATTCCATTTCATACTCTTCAAGATGCTGGATGCTTAAGGTTTTGTGGATTTTAAAAAAACTTTTTACACCTCGAATATAAGTATCAATGCTATTTTTTGAACGACCTTTTGATGTCAAGTACTGTTTGAAACCATCTTCGTCAAAAGTTTTAATACCATTATTATCCTTTGATTGTTTTTTCGTTGTGGCAGAATAACTGAATGTCTGAGCGTTGGGTGAATTTGTGTCAGAAATCTTTATTCCTGATTGAAGCATTAAATTAATCAGTTCTTGTTGCTTTTGAATGATTTGTAAAAGCGCCTCTTCTTGCATAGATTCATACCTTCTTATAGCAGCTTTGAATGTGAAACATTGGAGTTGTCCAAATTTCAGCACCTTTAGAACACTCAGCAAAATAGTTCGTATATGGATCACTCAAACTATCTCCAATTTTAACCACCGCTGCACAACCTATCAGCGACAGTGCTGTATAGCACATCAGAGCAGTTAATTTGCTGAGCTCTTGGCAGACAATGACACATTGTGTTTGATAATTGATGTCATGATTTTTCAGTACCTCACAAAATGCAATTACATTTGCTCCGCCACCGACCGCAGGCTCAAGAACCGAGATATATCCTTTTTGGGATAATTCAGCTTTTGCATTTTTCTCGTCAAACGAGCTTACCGCCATTGCATAAGATACGGTGTACGGTGTGAAAAACTGTCCGAGAGCGTTGCTTCCCATATCAAGTTGCATATAAAGATCGCCAAGAAAATCCTGAAACGGATTCGCTTCGAGTGCATTGGTTATCTCGGCGAAAATTTTTACAATTGTTTCAAATTCGCTTTCACTATAATTTTTGGCGATGTCTTTATAGCGATTTTTGTTTTTTACAAATGTTTGATTAAAGCAAAAAGTATTCTGAATGCTTAGTGCAAACATTTCTATACAATCGTTGAACACTTGCCACAATGACCTTGATCCTGTCAAATTGTTAAATAAGCTGACAAGTTTTTTGTATTCGGATTTAACTTTGATTGATGCCATTTTCTTCACCTAAAGCGGACCATCTGCACCTGCTCCGCTTTCAATGTCAGAATTTATTTAAAGAGGAGTAAAATGAGGGTTATACAACGAGCTGTGCAGAGCTTGTTATCTTTTGGCTTTTTTCGGGCATCTGCACCTGCCCGAATCGGTAATATTACTGAAAGAAAGGTATGTATATGAGTTATCAAAAGAGGGAATCTATAATCTCGCTGTGCAGAGCGTGATTAACTTATTTAGTTTATTTTACTTCACCTGTTGTAAAAATCGGGTGTGTGCCATCACGGAGCTGGATTTCTTCGTCACTCATCACATAGCCGAGTTTGCAAAGCAGAACGTAAAATCGGTTAAGATCTAGGTTGTTTTTTCGGCTGAATGTCTTGTCCGAATAATTTACACTGATATAACTGAACGAACTGTGATTCGTCTGACACAAAGCGTATGCCGCCGCCATTAACATTCTGCCGCTGTTATCGCTCCAATGTTCGCTGATGTAGCTGTCTATGCTTTCATCATCTTCACAATTGTGTCCGATGATTTCTTCAAGATGATAATCTTTGATAAGGGCGCCTGCCGCCACTTGAGCGGTTATGTACTTTATAAGCTCCTGCTTTTTGTTGCTGTCATTGAAATTCGTATCAAGCATAAAGCCTCTTCTGAGAGCCTCACAGCGTTCATCTATTTCTTCCGCCTGCTCAACAAGTTCGTCCCACCTCTGCTCTTCAAGCTTTCGCTTTTCTTCTTCGGGATCATTCTTTTCCTGTTTTTTCAATGCTTCTGCGTAAATGTAGATGTTTGAGCTGTACGCAAAATAAAAATATCTTTTTATGCCGTCCGCAAAGTCTTTACCAATTAAATCTTTGAGTTCAAATGCTCCGGTATATTCGTAGTTGCTTGGAATTTCATGGTATTTCTGTACTTTAGTCATTCCTTGTTCAAGGCAGAACTTTTCAATTTTTTCTTTTTCTTCATCGGTTTCCTGCTTCTTAACAGCAGAATACAACAGATTGTCAAAATTGTTCGTTCCTATTGATTCAAGCAGTTTATTTCTCGTTTCAATGTCCTTAATCTGATTTAATCGGTCATAGTCTGCAAGGGTAGGCTGTCGGATCTGACTTTCCTTGAATGCCTCTTCGTCAAGCTCGCAGAGTTTTACTCTTCTTCTGATTTTGCTTTCGGAAAATCCTGTTTTCTCGGCAATCTCTGCAACCGTATCACCGAGGTCAAGCAAGAGCTGACAGCCCTTAGCCTCTTCGTATACAGTCAAGTCTGACCTTTGCATATTCTCTGTGAGCATCGTTGAAAGCTGTTCTTTTTCACTCATTTCAACGACCGCACACGGCAGTTCGGTCAAGCCTGCCTGCTTTGCCGCTGCTAATCTTCTGTGACCGATAACAACGGTAAAATCCGACTTATCGTCCCAATTGTCATTGTTTGGTACAACAGTAAGGTTTTGCAAAATTCCGTTCGCCTTGATAGATTCCGCAAGCTCCGTCACATCGCCGATAACCTTTCGAGGGTTCTGTGGATGTGGGTGCAGTTTGTCCACTGCTATCATCTGTAATTTAGATTTTCTTTCCATTTTTATAATCTCCTTGATTTTTGCAAGGTTATTTGCTATGATAATATTAGTTAGATTGCAAATAGCCTTTTATTTGCGGACCGTTGATTGTTGCAAGCAGTCAACGGTCTTTTTCTTTGCCTGTAAAATTCATCGGTTGCACTCCTCAACCGCTACGCAAATAAAGCTTTTGGAGGTTTCTTTAATGTCAATCACATCTGTGACCGCAAGCTCAACCTGTATGCGTTCAATCTCAGGCGGTAAAAACAGATTGTTGCCCTCACAAAGTTTATTAACTTCATTAAGAGCCTTGATGATTCTGACCTTAAAAAAGTCAATGTCGCTGTGTGCTGTTTCAAGCTCATCACTTTTCGTGCTGAGGCTCTTTCGGGTGTATTCAAGTTGCTCTTTGCAATGCTTATACTTTTTTCTGAGCGATCTTTTCGTCTCGTAGTTTCTTAAATGCCACATTCGTTATAAAGTCCTTTCATTTATTTGATTTGCGACATCTCGTATGGATGTCGATTTTATGACAGATGTAATTAAAAAAGTCATAATTCTTAGAGCGTTCGGCTCGGCGGTTGTCACATTTTGATTTGTACTCGAGGTATTTTTCACAATCTGTATGACATCTTGTCGTCCGTATTTGACAGCCGTAGCACGGCGAATTTATCATTTTTACGCCGTCCTTTCGTTGATTGTATTTCCGCTGCCGATCAATTTGTTGAGCAGTGTGGTCAGTAAGGATATATCTGCACCGCTTGCGTAGGTCTTGAGCCGGTCAATCGGTATGTTGTAGCTCCAACGACCTTTGTCGCTCTGTACGGCTGAACCGATGGGCAGGGTTTGCTTTTTAAGCCCCTCGTAAACATAGTTGAGAGCAACCCCGAGATATTCAGCCGCCACGGTCGGCGGTACATCTCTGTACTCCTGATTTGTTTTAGGGTTGATTAGAATTTTTTCATTCATTTAATAATCACCTCTTACTAAGTTCGGGTTATCGTATATATTCCCGATAACTTCAATATCTTCGGGATAATAATGTTTTCCGAGGCTTTCATAGATATTGTCGTACTCAATCCCAAATTCAGTTTCGTTTGCATCGTACTTTACAACCCCATAGCCGTCACCGTCTGAGCGGTCAGAAAAATCAATAATATCCCCTTCAAAAATTTTTGTGCCGTGCTTATCAACCATACCTGTGTACTGACCGACTGTTTCGGGGTTGACCGCACCGTAGCTACCTAACACCGTGGCATCGGGTGTTATACAGCAACCTTGTTTAGTCACAAGCAAATTGCCCTCTGACCACTTACCGTTAGCTATCATCTTGCCCCTGAATAAATATTCTCTCATTACTCTTCACCAATCCTCTCCGTCAAAACTTAATTGTCCGGGCAAAACACCATCTTGTATCCACCAGTGATAAACCTCAAGTCCATTAGCGTGTTGTGTAGCTTTGCCTCTTAGCTTTCTCACTTCGAGCATTTTATCGAATGCTCGTATGTACATATTTCTGTACTTGGGATATCGTGCAAACTCCGCAAATCTCTTCTTACTTGCCATCGGACAGCCAATGCATCCAACGCGGTCAAATCCACAACTGTATAACGGATTAAGATTAATGTGTTCTTGGTTGATGTACTCCCTAACATCACTATCCGACCAATCACAAATAGGGTTAAAGAGTATCTTCCCTTGTAACTGACAATGCTCAACTATCTGCCTCTTATCGTCATTGTCATTGTTAAGGACGATTCTATTCGATGGATTAGAATTATAAGTTTCGATTACTCCCTTCGACTGTCTTTTCGTACTTTCGGCTCTTCGCACTCCTGTGGCAATAGCACGATTCTTACCGCCTGTCTCCTTCAGAATTGCACAACAATATCTTACTAACCTTGTAGGAGGAAAGCCTTTTTGCACTATCAGTGACCACATAGATGTTGGCTTGCCCTTGTATCTCGGCATATCAATGTTGCATTTTATGCCTTTAGACTCCTCTAACTCCTTAAATTTATTGCGTATGTGGTAAACTGTTTCGGGAGCATCAGCCGTTGTGTGACTATGTTGAACCTCAAAATCTATTCCTGATTTAACGGCTAAATCTAAGATAATGTCGCTGTCTTTACCACCTGAGTAACAAAGCATAAGCGGTTTATCATAGTAGCGTTTACTTATTTCTGCTCCGTCACGAAGTCGCATTATAGCAACCTTTTCTAAGTCCATTACTTTTCACCGCCCTCAATAGGCTGATTCCAACACCTATAACAGCTAATATACAAGTCACCTTCTTTTGTTTTTGCACAACCCGAAACAGCTCCTAATTTTTTAGGCAAACCTTTGGTACTCCGTGATCAAGCTCTGCGTTCGGATAATTCTCCAAAAGCTCCGTAAGAAATGTCTTTTGCGGATGTTCATCGCTCCATTTTTGCACGAATTCAATGGCTTTTTGGGGATAGATTGCTCCAAAAGCCCCACACAATAAATTTTCGGATGTACCGTTATTTTTATTGTTTAAAGGGCATTCGCCACAATAAAGTTTGCATCTTCCAAGTTTGTCTTTTTTCGTCATCCTTGCTTTTTCAGCGAAATAATTCTCTGTTTTTGAGCAATCAATCATTTTTATCATTCCTTTCTGAGGTAATAAGTTAAGCAGACTGCTTAAAAAACTGCCTTGGATCAACATCAAGCACCTGACATATTCCCAAAAACTCTTCTGCTGTAACCTTCTTGTTGTGTTTTTCTCCTTAAAATGCTAAAATCAAATTGTAAGGAGGTGATGCTTATGCGTTTAAATAACGACTGTGTTCGTGATATTCTTTTGAGTGTAGAAGAAGTGTGTGACTTCAACGAAGCCTTTCGATACAGTAAATTCAGCAACGATTTTGAAAGGCTTCAACCATACTCTCATGACGAAATTATCTACCACATTAAACAATGCAAACTTGCAGGTTTAATTACTTCAATGATCGGTGCTGACGGTGGCGACTATTTAGAAGTAGGTGATTTAACTCCCGAAGGTCACAAGTTCTTAGCGAATATCCGTAATGACGATATATGGAATAAAGTTAAGAAGATTGCCGGAACCGTGGGAAGTCACTCGCTTTCTGCAATAACACAAATATCAGCGAATGTTGTTACTCAGCTTATAAAAGCTCAATTTGGAATTACTTAAATCTTATTGTCTTGCCGGCGGCTTCTTTGGAGCAGTCGGCAAGTTCTTTGTCTGTGGGTATCCTAAAATTTTTCGTACAATAAACCACCATTGCTCTTGTAGCAATTTTCCATTTTACAGCTTTTATGATTGCCACTACTGCTACAACGGTAGCAACTACCGCATATATGGTTAGTGCCATTTTTATCATTCCTTTCTGAGGTAATAAGTTAAGCAGACTGCTTAAAAAACTGCCTTGGATCAACATCAAGCACCTGACATATTCCCAAAAACTCTTCTGCTGTAACCTTACGGTTGGAATTTAATATTCTCGAAACTGCATCAGCGGTCATTCCAGTATGCTCACACAAATATGATTGTTTAATTCCCTTTTCTTCGACAATCTTTTTAAGTTTTTCGTTCACAGTCATACTTTTTACCTCCTTTCGACTGTTAAATGCTACATTTTGTAGATTTCATTTTAATAATAATCTAACTTTTGCAGATTGTCAAGAGATTTTAAAAAAAATATTTCTACATTTTTCAGATTTTTTTCTTGACAATCTGCAATTAGCGAATTATAATAAAAGCGTAGATAAAACATCTATAAAAGGAGAAACAAAGTGTCAAGAGAATTTATAGCACAAAAATTAAAAGAGTTAAGGAAAAAAAGCGGATTAACTGCCGATGAAGTCGGAAAATTAATAAATAAAAGTGGAAAAACCGTAAATGCGTGGGAAAACAATCACGGTCAACCTGATGCAGAAATTTTAATCGCACTTTGTGATATATATAAAGTAGATGATATTCTTGCAGAGTTCAGAGAAATGCCAAACAAAAGCAATACTATGATTTTAACCAATCATGAAAAAGATTTGGTTTATGCTTATCGAAATCACCCTGAACATCAGTACACAATTGATACTATTTTAAAAATTAACGATAATCTAATACCAACGGTTAAAGCCGCACGAAGCGACGGCAATAATCAACCAATTGAAATAGTTAATCTTCCTGATCTCAGTAAGTTTGAGCCTGACGATACAGATTTATAAGTACATAATAAAAAACACCTCGTAGGTTACACTACCTATGAGGTGAAAAAATTGAATTATGAAAAATACAAAAACGCACGCAATGCCTCTTGGCAATGCTTGATTGATTATAATATAGATAGCCTACCTGTTAAGGTAAGCCGAATAGCTAATCAAACCGACATTGTTTTATTAAAAAATTCGGCGGTCAATCTGCTACACCAAAATGAGAGCGGTACAACTCTTATGCAAAATGGTAAGCTGTACATCATCTATGCAGATGAGCAATCTCCTCAGCGGTGCAGATTCACGATTGCGCATGAACTCGGTCACATCTTCTTAGGGCATTTATTTAAATCAGACGGCAACGGATTTTTAAAAACTGACGAAGCAGAGCACTCTGCAAATGTGTTTGCTCGGGATTTACTCGCACCTGCTTGTGTTCTTCACGAACTGCAAACATTAACTGCCGCTGCTATATCGGATTTATGCGATATCAGCCTCGAGGCGGCAACCTATAGGGCTGAACGAATAGCAGAGCTTGAACGCAGAAATGCTTTTTATCTTCACCCACTTGAACGGCAAGTGAAAGAGCAGTTCACAAATTTTATCAATAAAAAGAAAAACCTACCATAGTTGCCGCTATGGTAGGAAAAATAGGAATAGTGAGAAGTCTGAACCTCTCTAATATTATTTTAGTATATGGTATATATTTTGTCAATATATATTACAAAAGAGGAGGATTTATAAATGAAATGTCAAAAATGCGGTGCTGAGATTCCTGCCGGCTCAAAGTTTTGCAATGAATGTGGTGCAAAGATTGAACAGGTTGCCTTGTTCAAGGACAGCGAGCCTGAAAGCACAGAACCTTACAAATGTGGGGAATGTGGTAAAATAATACCGAACAATTCGGTATTTTGCCCTGAATGTCATGCCTATCAAAAAAACAAGTTCAAACCCACAAGCGATACTGAAAAATCTTCTGACAAAAAGCCTATATATCGCACTTCACATTTTTACATTGCTTTGTTGGTGATTTTGATTTTGTGTGTCACTACAGTGACAGCCATCGTGCAAGTGACCCAGCCTTACACACAGGAAGAAGAAACAACTTCTAATGATAATGCTGTTCAAAATATAGCAAAAAACGATTCATTAAAGCAGTACTATATAGCTCCTTTTTCAATTACTGTTCCTGAAGAGTGGAGGCACAAATCTAATGACGATTATAATTACTTTTATAATTCCCACGGAGAAATGTTATATATATATAGTTCTATTCTTGAGACAAAAACATTTGACTTTTCAGACGAATATATCGACGGTCTTATGAGAGGATTTGCTGAATCTTTTAAAAATTACAAAGAAATAAGCAGAACAAACACTGTAATTGACGGCTACTCAGCCTATAATATTACAATAACAATGGATTCAAATGATATTTCCTGTTATGGCAATGCGTATGTGTGGGTTACAAAAAATTATTTGTGTTTTATGGTGTTTTCAAGTTATGGAGATAAACAATCCGAAGAATTTAATTTATATGAAGATACCATTTTGAATTCTATAACGGTGGATAGCGACGAAGAAATTTCTTCAACAGATGAAAAAAGCGCAACTGAGAAAGATACCGAACCCGAAACAGAACCGCCCACTGAAAAACCTACAGAGTTTGAAGATACTTTAACCGAACTTTACTCGGATAATGACATAGCCGTATATTATAGCGATACAGAACAATATCCTTATTCAGATGATGAGGCTGAGGTTCATTTTTATGTTAAGAACAAAATGGGTAAATCTATAACTATACAAGCTGATACCGTTATATTAGACGGAAGGAGCTATAACCAAGTTGTTTGTAGCGATCCAATTTCAGCGCACAGCGAGGGAATGATTGAAGTCAGCATAGATAATTGTAAAAACTTCAATCCGTCAACCGTAGGAGCTGACTTAAGATACTTTGATAGTGATAATTTTGATAGCACTGTAAAAATGAATCTTATAAGCAAAAAGGTTAAATAAAAAAATAAACAAAAATAAAACCGCCCTGACCTGTTGGCGCAGGACAGAGCGGAAACCACTACACAAGGGTGCAATGGTACTTTAATCAGCAAATATATTGTACCACACCCCTGCGAAAATTACAACATTTTACAGGGGTTTTTTGCGCCCATTTTTAGGAGCAAAATGATGAAAAAATGTATAAACCGACGGTGTAACCGAGAACTACAGGACAATTTTGCGTATTGTCCGTATTGCGGCAAAAATCAATCATCTGATAAGCCGAAAAACAGACGACGGACAAAAGGTACAGGAAGCATTTACATACGCAAAGATAGCAAGTCAAAACCGTATGCCGCTGCAAGCTCTGTCACAGGGAAACAAGTATATTTGGGAACTTTCGCCACAAAACGAGAGGCAGAAAATGCCCTCAAAGATTATGAGTACAATCCCGTCAATGGCTTTAATATGACACTTGAGCAATTACACGATAAATGGGTAAAAACTAAAGCATATAAAAAACTTGGCAACAGCGTGAAAAGCAACTATGCAAGTGCATACATCAAGTTGAAACCTCTGTACAAGCGTAAATTCAGGGACTTGCGCACCTCGGATTATCAATTCATCATAGATTATTACGAAAATCCACATCACGAGGTCGGCGCAGGCGGAAAACTGAAATATCTTTCACCAAACGGCAAAGGTACTTACAAGGTCACGAACACACCGAAAATCTGCCAAGGCTTAGGCTATTCGGCACTACATAAGATTAAATGCTTCGTCACAAGTCTTTACGATTTTGCAATGAAAGAAGATATTGTAAATAAAGACTACGGCACATTTATAGAACTGCCCGAACCCGAAGAAGTAAACGCTACACGCTTTACTGATGTACAGTTAGAGCTTATCAGACAAAACATAGGTAAAGTGCCTTATGCCGACTATGTTTATATAATGTGCTATCTTAATTTTAGAGTGACCGAGTTTTTGTCACTTACAACTGACCAATACCATGTAAGTGAGCAAGGAATACCTTACTTTATCGCAGGCATAAAGTCAGATGCCGGCAAAAATCGTGTTGTACCTATCCACCCTAAAATTTTAAAATTGGTTGAGAACTGTATAAATCACAAAGGTGAAACAATCTTCTGCCGAACACACGAAGGTTCAGAGTTTGGCAAAGCGATGAACAAGGATTATTTCTTGAAATATTGTTTCAGACCGGCGATGCAGGCTCTCGGCTTGGGTGATGAGTTCACTCCGCATTCTTGCCGTCGAACATTTTCAACCCGCATGTCAGCGGCAGGTGCGAGAGAAGAAGACATCATCGCACTTATGGGCCATACAGATTACAAGGTTGATATTGACCACTACATTATTCAAGAAGTTGACACCCTTTACAATGCAATCAAATTGCTGGCATAAAATAAGCCGTCCGATTACATTTTCGGGCGGCTTTTGTTGTAGAAAATCTGTAGTTTATCTGTAGTATAACACATCAAAAGGTATAAAAAGAGGTAAATATTTTTAAAACTCAAAAATGTTGTAAACAAAGCAAAAAGCCAGTAAACAAGCCGTTTTTGGCTTAATTACTGACTTTTCTCTTGGCTCCCCCAACTGGGCTCGAACCAGTGACATCATGATTAACAGTCATGCGCT
>ERZ772861.791-NODE-791-length-31048-cov-4.790985_pt1 | contig 31048 bp, 27 predicted proteins | sample MGYA00512135_ERZ772861 | MGnify/ENA primary metagenome ERZ772861 (study PRJEB29015, sample SAMEA2737700) | human gut metagenome | biome: human gut; feature: human-associated habitat; material: faeces | place: China | collected 2012 ...
CCCCTCCACATCCGCCGCTGCGGCGGCACCTTCTCCAAGCAGGAGAAGGCAGGGGATTACTTTTTCACAAGCCCCCGGACCTTGTCCGGCAGCCGGTCCCGGTTGACGAAGAGAACGCCTACAATGGCGTAGAGGGCTCCCAGCATGAGCACGCTGATCAGCCAGTCTCCGGCCAGGATGCCCTTTCCCGCGGCACAGGTGATCAGTGTCGGCAGGGGCAGGGCCACACACAGGGCCAGCAGATAGGCCTTGGCCACAATGCCGGAATTGGCGGCGGCGTAGGGGATAATGCCGTTGGGCAGACCCGGTGCCAGCAGGACCATCACCGTCACATAGGTCCGGTTCCGGCTGACGGAGAGGACGTTCATCAGCTTTCCCAGCCTGGGATTGGTCACGGCAACGGTATTCAGCAGCTTTTTCGCCCGCTTTCCCAGGGCAAATACCGTCATATGGGACAGGACCCCCGCCGACAGGCACACGGCGGTGCCGATCCAGGGCCCCAGGACGATGCCCGCCACCAGCTGAATGGGCAGGGAGGGCAGAACAATGGACACCACCTGCACGAAGGACAGCAGCCAAAGGAGGCAGGCGCTGTAGACCCTCCCCTCCCCCTCAAAGCAAGCCTCCAGGGCATTGCCGTTGCCGCTGGAAAATGCCGCCCAGACCCCAGGGGCATACAAGCGGATAAGCTCCACCACCAGACCAATGGCCACCAGAATCACGAAGGCGATCACCGCCAGAGAGATGGCAGCAGATCTGCTTTGCTGTTTTTCCACGGGCACTTCTCCTTTTTCTATAAAATTTCGCATTATTCCCAGATTATACAGGAAAAACGGGAAAAGTCAAGAAAAACACATCCACCGGCAAAGCCGGTGGTGCAGAGTATCGCCAATGGGCCATCCCCCCGGGGGCTTACCGCTTACCCTCAGCCGGCGATATGCGTCAGCTGGGCTGTCAGCTCCTCCAGTGCGCTCCTCTATGCTACAGTTCAAGCAGCTCTTTCTTTTTGGCTTTGTAGTAGAGAAAACCCACCAGATCTGCCAGGCCCCAGCCGATGGGGACCGACCACCAGATGCCGGTGACACCCACAGTGGGGATCGCGGACAGCAGATAGGCCAGGGCCACACGGGTCCCTAGGGAGATAACGGTCAGGACAACGCTCATGCCCGGCTTTCCCAGGGCGCGGTAGAGCCCATAGAGCAGGAACAGGCATCCGATGCCGCAGTAAAACGCACCCTCAATGCGAAGATACCCCACACCTTCCAGAATGACCTCCGCTTCCCCGGCATCCACAAACAGCGCCATAAGGGGTCTGGCAAAGGCGAACACCAGAGCGGATATGAGGATGCAGAAGGCTATGGAAATGCACACAGCGCTTTTTAGCCCGGCACGGATCCGCCCCCGCTCTTTCGCCCCATAGTTCTGGGCAATGTATGTGGAAAAGGCGTTGCCGAAGTCCTGCACCGGCATATAGGCAAAGGCATCGATTTTCACAGCGGCGGCAAAGGCCGCCATCACCACGGAGCCGAAGCTGTTGACAAGGCCCTGGACCATAAGGATTCCGAGGTTCATAACCGATTGCTGCACACAGGTCAGTGTGGAGAAGGAGACGATCTCACGGACCCGCTCCCGCCGCAGGAACCGGACCTTCCACACGGAACGGGCCTGAGGGAAGCGCGCAAGGGTGTAGGCGGCAATGCCGACGCCCGAAAGGTACTGGGCGATCACCGTTGCCTCCGCGGCTCCGGCCACGCCCCGGTCCAGCCCGATCACAAACCAGAGATCCAGGACAATATTCAGCAGGGCGGAAACAGCCAAAAAGGCCAGGGGAATCACAGAATTGCCGATGGCCCGCAGAAAAGAGGCAAAGTAGTTATACAGAAAAACGGCGGGAATGCCCATGAAAATCACAAACAGGTACCGGCGCATATTCCCCCACACCTCGGCAGGGACCCGAAGAAATGCCCGCAGTCCATCCAGGCAGGCAAAGGACAGGACGTTCAGCAGCAGGGTGACCAAGGCAATAAAGAAAAAGGACGCGCAGAGATTCTCGCACAGAGCCTTCTCATCCCGCTGGCCAAAGCGCATGGAGAACAGCGCCCCGCTGCCCATACACAGGCCAAGGATAATGGAGGTCAGGAAGGTCATCAGCGTAAAGGCAGAGCCCACGGCCGCAAGGGCGTTCCGGCCCAGGAATTGCCCTACGATCAGCGTGTCGGCAATGTTATAGCACTGCTGCAATAGATCCCCCAGGATCATGGGGATGGCAAACAGCAGCATGGACCTGGTAACAGGCCCCTTCGTCAAATCACGGTTCATGGTGTTCCTCCGTATCGTAAGCTTGAAGCTTCGTTTTGTAAGCATTGTAGCGCCTTTCCTCCCCACTGTCAATGGAGTATTTACTTTTCGAAGGAAGGGTGGTATCATCAGTGGGAAAGCTGACTTACGGAGGAAATGGTATGTACTTAAATGGACTGGACAAGTTGGACCAGATGATCGTGGGGCTGCTGATTGAAAACGCCCGCATCTCCTATTCTGACATTGGCGAGAAAGTCGGCATTTCCAGAGTCGCGGTAAAGGCCAGGATCCAGGCTCTGGAGCAGAAGGGGATCATTGAGGAATACACCACCGTGATCAACCCCCAGAAGATCAGCGGGGCGGTTTCCTGCTACTTTGAGATTGAGACAACCCCGGGGTGTCTGGCCGAGGTCACCCAGATCCTGCGCCAGAACGATACCGTCACACAGATCTACCGGGTAACGGGAAAGGACAAGCTGCACGTTCACGCCGTCGCCGCCTCCGCCGAAGAAATGGAGGTCTTTCTGCATAGGGTCATAGACACCTTGCCCGGTGTGACCAGCTGCAGTTGTAATATGATTCTGTCCCGCATCAAGGACATCAAGGGACTGCGGCTGTGAAAAGCTGCGGGGTACCGCAATTTTGTAATGAGGCCGCCGCCCATTGGCTCCAGACACCGGAGGGGTATCTCCTGGAACTGATGGAGTAAACCTGAACTCAAATAGAAGGGGCAGCCTCCAACGATTTTGAAAAATCGTTTTGAGGCTGCCCCTTTCTCGGATTTGCGTCCGGGCTTATTTTCACCGCTCCACCAATTGGCAAATGACCTTGATCAGCATTGTTGTATCGATGGGCTTTGGGATATGCTCGTCCATTCCCGCCTCTTTTGCTCTCAGCCTGTCCTCCGAGAAGGCATTGGCCGTCATTGCGATGATGGGAATTTTCTTTGCGTCCTCTCTGTCCAGAGCGCGGATCCTCCTGGTGGCCTCGTAGCCGTTCATAACCGGCATCATGATGTCCATCAGGATCACGTCAAATGCACCGGGGCTGCTTTTTTCGAATATGTCCAGGGCTTCCCGGCCATTCCACGCCTTGGTCACGACGGCACCCTCATTCTGGAGCACAAATTCCGCGATTTCCATATTCAGCCCATTGTCTTCCGCCAGGAGAATATGGAGGCCCTGGATAGACTTCTCCGGTGTATCCTTCTGCTTCTCCCGCTTGTCCCCATCCTGATCGATTTGAAACGGGATCCGGATCACAAAGGTAGTCCCCACACCTTTTTTGCTTTCGAAGGTGATGGTTCCTCCCATTTTCTCGATCAGCTTCTTGGTGATGGGCATTCCCAGGCCTGTTCCCGCGTATTTTGTGCGGCTGCCGGAATCCTCCTGTGCAAAGGGCTCAAAAATACGTTTCTGGAACGCCTCGGACATCCCGATCCCCGTATCCCGGCAGATAAATTCCATTGTGGCTATATCTGTCCGCTGGGATGGGATCTCCTGGCAGCTCATATAGATTTGTCCGTTTTCCTTGTTATACTTCACCGCATTGGACAGGATATTCATCATCACCCGTTTCACATGGCCCGGGCTTCCGATGAGCTTCCGGTGAACGATCCCTTTCTTCTCCAAGGTGACCCGGATATTCTGCTCCGCGGCCATCTGCTCCACCACAACCAGCACTTCCTCAGAAATGCTGCTCAGATCAAAGGGGACCTCTTCCAGGACCACTTCCTCCGACTCCAGCTTGCTCATGTCCAGGACTTCGTTGATCAGCTCCAGCAGCAGATGGGAGGCCTCTTTGATCTTTGCCCTGCACTCCGTCTGCTTCTCTATATCCGCCGCGTAATGTTCAGCCACGTCGATCATGCCGCAGATCCCATTGATCGGCGTCCGGATGTCATGGCTCATACGCTGGAGGAACTCGGTTTTGGCCTCGTTGGCAGCCTCCGCTTTTTTTGCCGATCTCAGAAGCTCCGCTTTGTACTGCTCCTCCTTTTCCTGTTCCAGCTTCTGGTGGGCCAGATTGGTCCTGTGCACCCAGAGCCAGAACAGACTGAATATCAGGAAATAAAGAAGGGCAGCGCCTGCTACACGCAGGGGCAGATCGTGGAATACTTCCGTATCCGTCAGATAGGCATAGATATAATAGTCCCGCTGCTTCAGCATGATCCCGTAGCATCCGGCCCCATCCTTTCTCAGGTGAAAAATGTGCTGGCTGTCCGTATGCTTCTTCAAGGCCTGAACCACCTGGTTGTCCGCGGTATTCTGGCCAAGCAGACTCTCATCGTTGCTGGCAATGACCCTACCCTGATCCACCACAAGAATTGTTCCGTCTTTTCGGGTACTGTAGCCATCCAAAAGGCTCTGCACCGTCAGGGTATAGTTTCTGGTAAATTCCGGGGATGTATAATAATAAATCGCCACGATGCCGGGGGCGTCTTTTCTGGCGCAGGCCGCAATGTCGATATAGGACCCGTCCTTCCTGGAAAACCGCTCCGAATAGCTTCTTTCCTCATATCCGGTAAAATCCATGATAATGTCTTTTTGCAGATAGTCCGTGATCTCCTCGGTCAGGGATCCATTCATGCTGTATTCGCAGTCCGTCTTTCCCTCCGCGTCCAGCACAAGGATACCGTTCACCCAGAGGGTTTGCAGATTTTCCTTCAGAAACTCCCGGCTGAGCTGTCCGCCGTTTTCGATTTCTGTCTTGATATTTGTGCTCATCTGCCTGGCGCTTTCGATTGACCGGAGGAGGCTTTTGGATTCCGAGGACTCATTGAAGTGGGTGTAGGTGGAGCATTGCACCTTGACATAGTTTACGATCTCCACCATTCTTTCTTCCGCGTCCGCTTTCTCTGCGTGAAAGGTGCAGATCAGGGCAACCAGGGCCACGCAAAGTCCCAGCAGGCCGCCAATGATCTGGATCTGTTTTTCTTTTGCCCCTCCTTTAATACCCAAGATCATCCACCTCCAGATACTTTTCCGGATCATCCAGATATTTTCCGATGATTTTCAGGGAAGTGCCGTCCTGCCGCATTTCTTCCAGTGTCCGGTCCATCTCCTCGCAGATTCCCCGGTCATCCTCCTTCGCAAAGGCCACCCCGATCCCGACAACCATCAGAGGCTCTTCCAGGATCCGGAAGCTGGTATCGTAATCCTTCATATACTGGACGATAGACTCCTCATGGGCGGCAACCCCGTCTACATATCCTTTTCCCAGAAAGGTAAATATCAGTTCCCTGTGTGCCAGGCTGATCAGATTTCCCAGCCTGGGGATCCGCTCATCTTCCCGGTTCAAAAAGATGCCCTCCGGCTTGGTGGTGGACTGGGCGGCAAGATTCCGTCCCTCCAGGTCACTCAGGCGGTAGATATCGCTGCTCTGATTGACGGCGACCACCTGGCGGCTTGCGATATAGGGACCTGCCCAGCGGTAATCCTCCAAACGCCCTTCCATGGAAAAGCAGCCCATGACGCAGTCGATCTCCCCGCTTTCCAGCAGCTCTTTTTTCTTCTCCCAGTTGATCTGGAGGACCTCCACCTGATATCCCATTCTTCTGAAGGCTTCTGTGGCCAGCTCTACGTCAATACCCGTTGGCACGCCGTCCTCATTCAGGTAGTTATAGGGTGGATAGCTGTCGCTGCCAAGGGTAATGACAGGCCTTTCCCCTTCTGTGCCGCTGCTCTGGGCCCTGCCGCAGCCCGCCAGGGCGGCCGCTAACATTCCCGCAAGCAAAATGCCCGCGATCCCTCTTTTTCCTTTCATTTTCATGATATCCCTGCTGTTCTTTGTGGTTTTTACGTCCGGTTCCCCGCCATTTTCACGCTTCTATGCCAAAGGTTTGCGTCAAAGCGGCAGTTTTTGCTCATAATACCTCTCATAATACCACAGGTCGCCCCCTTTGTCACTTAAAATTTTGAAGCACCCGCAAAAAAACACCCGGCATTCTGGGGGGAATACCGGGTATCATAAGGTTATGTCATTGCGTCTTCCATATCAGTCTACGTACTCGATCTGGCTTGACTTGATGGTATTGACTCCGCCTTCCTGGCTGAAGAGGGGGTTGCTGGGGCCCATACCGCCAAAATATTCGTAATCTCGGTCGATGGCGATATAATTTCCCAGCATAAACAGGGGGAAGAAATTGACCAGAGGATTGATAAAGTCCCTGTCCGATCCGGGGATCCGGCAAACGGTGACCCCCGGCTGGAACCGGTCCGGATCCGCGTCCGTGATCACCAGTACATTTCTGCCGGATTTCTGCATAGAGCCAATGGTCTCAACGGTCCGACTGAAGGATGCGCAGCTTTGGAAAGCTATGGCTACCGTTCCCAGCTGGTCCCGCTTTGTCTGGAAATAATCGATGTGGCACCAATCCTCGCTGTCATTCAGGCAGTTCAGGCTGCCGCACAGCTCAAAGAACTTGGCTGTGGCAAAATAGGCTGTGGCGAAGTCGCTTCCGCCGCCTACAAAATCGTAGCCCAGATAGCCCTGCCAGGTTTTCGCCAGACCGTACATCTGATCGTCCACCCGGGCCAGCACTTCCTCATTGCAGGCCCTGGTGACATAGTCCAGGATCTCCTGACGGATCTCCGCCGCTTGCTGCTGGGTCACTCTGCCCCGGAGCAGTCCCGCGTGGAGAGCCATCAGCAGCGTGGTACACACCGCCGCCACATAGGTCCTGGCCTGGAAAGCCGGAGAGAAGGTCTCTGCCTTGGGGATCCTGATCTGCAGGATATGACCGGCCTCCTTTGCCATTCTGGACTCCGGGTTTCCCGTAATGGCCAGAGTCGTGCAGCCCTTGGCCGCAGCCCGCTTCATGGCCTCCGTGACCCGGGCTCCACCGCCGGAGACGCTGATCACCATCACAAGGGTCTGCTCCGGGTGCTCCGGATCAAACACATGATGACGGCTCACATCGATGCAGCGAAGGGCCTGGTAGTCCGCCCCCAGGAACATCCTGCTGCCAAACTCCTTGGTTGCCAGGCTGGCCCCATAGGAGTCCCCATTGCCTGTAACGACCACATGGCGGATGTTTTTCAGCACGTCATCCGGAATGACCGCAGACAGCGCCTCATCCGTCAGCGCTTCCACAAGACCCTTTACAAAGGCCGGATAGGACGCAAATCCCAATTTTACCTGATTGTCTCTGCCGATTACTTTCATAGCGCAGCTTCTCCCATACGTTCCTTCATTTTTCTGCTCTTGTCAATGGAGATCGCTCCCAGAATGCCGGCAATGGCATACAGGACGATTCCCATAACAAAGGCTCCCCGATAAGAGCCGAACTTATCGTAGAACAGACCGATACTTGCGTACAGACCGCCGCCGATCAGGCTGTTGATCATCATCATCAAAGACCAGATCTCGGAATAATGGGCCGTACCCACAATATTTCTGGCAAGCAGCGGGCACTGCACCATATACATGCTATTGCCCAGACCCACCACAAAAATGGCCAGGTAGGCAAACAGGGGATTCCGGAAGCTGAGGAACATGATGGTGTAGCCCAGTGCCGTTGTCACGCCACCCCAGAGCAGACCTGCCTTGACACCGTAGCGGTCATTGATCTTACCCACAATAATACTGCTGAGAGTTCCGCCCAGGTTGGAGCACACCCCCACTGCGGCACCGAACTGGATCGTCTGCCTCAGCTCGATGGTGGCAAAGTTTGTGGCATAGCCCGCAATGCCGCAGGCGTAGCTGAACAGCACGCAGGCCGTCCAGGCAATGTAGAGCAGCGGCAGACGGAATGCCTGCTGCTTGGTCAGGCCGGTGGCTTCCTGCCGGGTGGTCACCGTCTCGCCCTTGGGCTGCTCCTCCTCCGCTCCATAGGGCTCACAGCCCACCTCCTGGGGGCTGCGGATCAGGGCAAACACCGCAGGGATCGTAATGACCGCCGCCATGGCCGCCATGATAAAATAGGCGTTTCTCCAGCCAAGGCTGGTGATCAGCTTTGCGGAAAGCAGGGTATACAGGATGGCGGAGGCGGTGCCCACCGCCGTAACGATGCCCAGAACGGTGCCGTTCTTTTTCCGGAACCACATATTCAGCAGGATGGGAATGGACACAAATCCGGTGAAAGCCTGGGCCACGCCGATCATCACGCCGGAAATGTAAAACATCTGGGCCGTGCGGTAAAGGCCCATCAGGGCAAGACCAACAACCTCCAGCACAGAGGAAATGCCGATCACCAGTCCCACCCGCTTGGTGGTGATAAACCGCGCCGCTGTGGTATACAGCAGGGCCATAGAAATTGCCTGGATACTTGTAAACATGGTCAGCTGGCTGACCTTGCACCCCAGCTCCTGCACGATGGGGGTAATGAAATTGCCCACTGCAGCGGCTGTCGCGCCGCCGGTGCCCAATTTCATCAGAATGCAGGCAATTACAATTTTCCACGCATAGTGCATCTTTGCTTTTTCTTGCTTCATATTCTCCGCACCCTCTGCATCAGCCCTTGGCAAGCTCGTCTTCCAGGGCTCTGACGTTGCGAACATAGTCCGCTACGATAGAGCCGATCACGGGACCGCCCCATTTGCCGCCCTCAAAGGCAGTACCTACCAATGCGCCGTCCGCATAACGCAGCCGATCCGCGCAGTTCTCTACCGTCGTCGCGCCGCCCAGGATGACCGGGAAATTGCCGGCACTCTTCACGTCCTTCACCAGTTGCTCATTGCGGGCAAAATCCCGGTCGCAGACCTCTATGGCATTGGCGCCCAGGCGCATAGAGGTACCCGCCAGGCTCCGGATGTCCGCGGAGCTGTATTCGCCTACGTGGTGGTAGCCGGAGATCTCAGAGAGCATACCGATGTTCTGGGCCTCGATCTTCTTGCGATAGTCCGCTACCTTCAGGGGCTGACCCTCCATGGTCCCGTACAGGGTCTCCACCTTACCAACCAGGGCAGAGCAGCGGGTAAAGTCTGCACCGGCAGCCTTGCAGACCGCCAGAGAAGGCGTAATGCAGTTCATCATGATCTGGGCACCGAGGATGAAATCCGGTCCCACAGCGTCCCGCACCCGGGCGGTGACGGCTGCCAGCCCGGCTACCCGGGCATAGTCCGTGTCATCCGTGCTGGGATAGAACACGTCCACCGTCTGGATCAGGCCGCCGTCGGCGCCGTTTTTCTTCAGCGTCAGGCAGTCCTCAATGGCCTTTTTGGTCATCTTATCCAGGTTTCCGTCCTGGTAAAGAGGGGTTGAAACCATGGGCAGCAGATGAACCAGGCCGATCACCAACTTTTTTCCGTTCAGATCGTCAAAACACGTGTGCATTGCGCATTCCTCCATTTTCTTTTGTACTATGCTTATATTTCCGTTTCTTCCAGCCACCGGGTCAGCTCATTCAGGTCCCGGACCTGCCTCAGGCACTTTGCGGCCGTCTCAGGCTCCACCCGGGAGATCCCCAAAAACTGCACGACCTGGATCCCCGCCTCCAGCGCGGCGGTAATGCCGCTTTGGGAATCCTCTACGGCCAGACAGTCCTCCGGCGCTACGCCCAGCTTCCGGCAGGCATTCAGGTATGGCTCCGGGGACGGCTTTCTTGGCAGCTCCAGGTCCCCTGTATACACCGCGTCAAATACTTCCTCAAACCGGAAGAGCGCCCTGTAGCCCTCCATCCATGTGCTGCCGTTGGAGGTCACAATGGCCTTCTTCTTTGGAAAGGTTCTCAGATAGGCCATCAGCGTTTCATACCCCGGCATTGTGGGGACACGGCCTTGCCGGATCCGGTTCCAGGTCTCCTCCCCCCAATTTTGGCGGAGGGCATCCGGATCTCCCGGCAGATTCAGGGCGATGAACCGGTCGAACTCCCAGGGAGGAGAGCCGCTTACGTTGGCGTACTCCTCCCTGCTCAGTTCATAGTTCTGTGTCTTTCGCAAAAAGTCCCGCCAGATCTCATAGGCCTGGACCTCCGTATCCAGCAGCACTCCGTCCATATCAAAGAGCAGCGCCTGATGCATATTTTCATCTCCTGTTCTCCTGGACTTTTTTCTCTAAGTGCCGTTTTTTGTTACAGGCCCAGTACCGTCACGGCGTAGGTTCTCTGCTGTCCGGCCACATACTCCCCAAAGAAAATTCCCTGGGAGCCTCCCAGCTTCAGAGTCCCCTCCTCCACAATGAAGTCAATGCTCTGTCCCGCCACGGAGGCCTTGCTCTCCGCCGCGATCTTCCACGGGTCTCCAGTGGACTGGAAGTCCAGTCTTGCCGGCCAGATCCGATCAAAGTCCTCGATGATGTCCTCATGTCCCTTCGGGTCATAGAAGGAGGTGCACAGAATGCCCGCGCCGGGTTCCGGAGTGGACACCAGGGCAACACCGTGGTGTATCCCGCTGGCCGCCACGATTTGCTTCACTTCCTCTGTCAATTCCAGAAGGGAGCCGCGCTTCGCCGTCTGAACCGTCTTCTCAATATACACGTTCCGTTCCCCCTTACACGATCTCGATTTTACTGGTACGAATGGTATTGTTTCCGGCCTGGGCCCACACGCCGCCTCCCCGGAAGAAGGGTTCCTGCTTTCTCACCGACAGATAGCCCGCCAAAAGCGCGCCGGGCACATAGTTCATCATCGCCAGCAGGAAATCGTAGCCCTTTGGTGCCTCCGGAACAGAGCAAACCGTAACGTCCTCGGGGATCTCCCCCTCCTGGGCGCCGTTGACGATCAGCAGGGTTGGCCGTCCGATGCCCGCCGCCTGGCTCAGCGTTTCCCGAAGTCTGCTCCAGTCATTGGCATACCGGTCCGCCGCAACCACCGTACCGATGCTGTGGGGATCTCTCTGGAAGAAACCCACATGGCACCAGTCCTCGCTGTCATCCGTGGCCGTCATGCAGCCGGTCACTTCCACAATCTTGGCCGCCATGAAGAAGGCGGAGGCGAACTGGATATCATCGCCGATATAGTCGAAGCGCTCAAAATCCTTCCAGGCTTCCGACAGGGCCAGCATCTGGCTGTTGATGCGGTCCATTTCTCCTGCCCAGGCAGCCGTATTCTCCACAATGGCCGCGGCCATGCCCTCCAGGGCACCGGGCTTGCTGCAGCCGGTAAGCTCGCCCAGCTTCGCGGCCAGCAGATACAGGCCAGTCAGAGAGGCGAAGTAATTGCGCAGTCCCGGATTGGCATTGGGGAATTCCGGGGTATGCACCAGATAGGTATAGGCAGCCGTTTTGGCGGCCGGAGACTCCGGGTTGTTGGTCAGGGCCAGACTGACGCAGCCATACCGGTTGGCGCGCTCCAGCACCTCCGAGATCCGGGCAGGTCCGCCGGAGCAGCTGACGCCGATCACCAGGGCGTTTTCACCGCCCAGGCCGGAGAAATCCGTAAACCGAGCCGCATCGATGGCTCTGGCATAGGAGAACTGGCTGCCGAAGCGTCCGGCAAATTTCCGGAAGGCGGGGATCGCGGCCTGGGCCGCTACATAAGAGTCACCGCAGCCGGTGATCAGGACCCGGCGGATCTTTTTCAGCACATCCTCCGGAATGGCCTGGCTCAGTCCCAGCAGGGCCCCTTCTACCTGGGGCTTTGCCAGTTCCGGAAGACTCAGGCACTGACTGCTCAAAGGATTGTCAAACATGTTGTTTTCCACTTGTGTTGCCTCCATTCTCCTCAATCCGCGTAAACCGCTACATAAAAGCTCCGGGGCCGCGGCCCGTCGAACTCCGCAAAGGTGACTGCCTGCTCCGCTCCCAGAACCAGCCGACCATCAGAAACCGGCAGGGATATCTGAGAGCCTGTCAATGCCGTCTTCACGTGGCCGCCGGCATCCGATGCGGTCTCCCGGTGCTTGAAGTCCACACGGGTAGGCACCATCCGCTCAATATTCGCCATAACGTCCTTTGCCTCGGTCTCCTGCTTCGGTGCCAGCACCAGTCCGGCTGTGGAATGGAGCATGGCAATGTGGCAGATACCGTTCCGGACGCCGCTCTTGGCCGTGATCTCCTCTACGGCGGCGGTAACATCGTGCATTCCCATATATACGGTCTGAATGTTCCGCTTTTCCAGGTACAGAGGCTTTTCAATGATCTCCACCCAGAATTCACGGGGGCGGGGGCCGTCAAACTCCACAAACACCAGGCCCTGGGAGGAGCCAAGGATCAGTTTCCCCTGGTGGATGATCAGCATGGCTGAACTTCCCATTAAGGCCGACTTCACATGGCCGGAAGCGTCATAGGGAGAATCCTGGTGTCTGTAGCTCACCCGGGTCGGCAGATTCCGGTCGATCTCGTCCATCAGGTCCGCCAGACCTCTGGGGTCCCAAAAGGAGGTGATGGCCAGTCCGGCAGTCGTATGGGGCACGGAAACCACACACAGTCCCTCCTGAACGCCGCTCTGGGCCAGGATCTCATTGACATCCGCCGTAATGGAGGTGCAGGAGCGGAAGGTCGTAGTCAGTTTTCTTTCATACAGCATGTTCGTTCCCTCCTTAATCGTAGATCTCAACCTTGCTGTTGCTCAAGGTCATACAGCCACGGTTGGCAAAATCGCTGTTGGGGTCCGGTGTGCCGTCGGCCAGCCGGGCAAACCGGAAGAAGGGCTCCTGCTGCAGCTGGGCAATGTAGCCTGCCAGCAGGGAGGCGGGGATGTAATCCGTCAGCGGCAGCAGCCATTCATAGCCTGCGGGTGCCTCCGGGACGCAGCATACCGCCTGAGCTCCGGGGAAGTCCTCACGGGGCCCGTTGGTCACCACCAGTACCGGCCGACCGATGGCCGCGGCAGAGGCAGCTGTCTCCTTTTCCCGTCCGTAGGCCGGGGAATTCTTATCCGCCATGATCACCGTGCCAATGCTGGCCGGATCCTTCAGGAAATAGTTGATGTGGCACCAGTCCTCGCTGTCATCCACGGAAACCGTGCAGCCATTGGCCTCCAGGAACTTGGCCGCGCCAAAGAAGGCAGAGCCGAATTCCTCTCCGTCGCCGATAAAGTCAAACCTTGTAAAGCTCTGCCACTGCTGGGCCAGCCGGAACATCTGCTCGTCCACCGACTCCAGCACCTGGGTAAAGGCCTCCATGTGGCTGCGGATCGCCGCCTGGAAATCACCGGGTGCCGTAGGCGGAAGGGTCCCGCGCACATGGCCCAGCCGGTTGGCGAAGGCGATGAGCCCGATCAGAGAGGCAAAGTAGGACCGCAGGCCCGGCCCCTTATCCGGGAAATCCGGTGTGCCCATGCAGTAGACCCGCTTGGCCAGCTTGGCCGCCCTGGACTCCGGGTTGTTGGTCATCAGGATGGAAAAGGCTCCCACCGCGTTGGCCTTTTCCAGCACCTCGCAGATTCTGGCAGTGCCGCCGCCGGCGCTGATGGCAATGACCAGAGGGCTGTTGGGTTCCCCGATGCCGATCTGATCCTTCGGCAGAAATCGGGTGAAGTCAATGGCCCGCATGGCCTGGACCCCGAAGCAGTCGCAGTAGCGCTCCACAACGGGAGCCATGGCCACCGCCGCCGCGTAGGAATCTCCGCAGCCGGTCAGGATGATCTTTCTGGCATCAAAAATTTCTGCCATCGTCATCAGTTCCTTCAGGCCATGGCCGAAGCAGGATTCCAGCTGGACCTGGGTCAGTCCAGGCAGGTCAAACACCTGCCGCCGGATGGGATTATCAAATTGTTCGCTTTTCACGTTGGTTCCTCCCTTGTTTTTTGTTGCAGATACGTCTTACGCCTTATCCGAAGTTGTAGAAAAACAGCAGTCCCAGGCCTACGAAGTACAGGGCCAGCCCTGCAAACAGGGTTGCCATGGTTTTCTTCTTCGCGCCTTCAAACTCCCTGTAGTAGAAGCCCCAGAAATAGGTCCAGATCGTAGAGGTCTTGCCGAACAGGAAGGACAGGGTGGCGCTGATGGCAGGCATGGAGTAAATCGAGAGCACGTTGCCGCCGTAATGGCACACAGCGGAGATGGCGCTCATGACCAGGGGCTTTTTGCTGCTGCCAATGCACAGCACCGTCTTCCACTGCTTTTTCCAGGTAAACAGCACCAGGCCCAGCACAAGCACCGACAGTGCGGAGCCCGTTACCATAAAGGCACAGGTCATAATGGGCGGAAGCCCGGCGGCGGTGCCTGTAGCAGTGCCGCTGGCCCAGCCGTTCATCAGCAGGCAGTCCACAAGGATCCACACAACCACCTTCAGGGTCACCTTGCTCTTCGGCTTTTCCTGACGGACCCCTTCGGCGGCCATCCGGTCCTGGGCGCACATCTGAGAGGCCTTGGAGCAGATATAGCCGGCAACAATAAAGATCACCGCCGTGGCCACGATCAGCACCAGGGCCATGGGCTTATCCGGAAGTCCTTCCTTGGAAATGGATGTGGCGATACCCATAATGCTGGTCACCGCGCCGGAAAGGGTCGTCGCCAGCATCAGTCCCAGGTCGTTCATGATCGTCAGGCTGATCACCAGTCCCAGGGACATCATGGCCCCTCCCAGAATGATTTCACCCATAACATGCTTACACTGCTCCAGGGCCGCCATAAATCCGTTGGGGAGCAGCACCGGCGACAGCACCAAGGTAATGGCCCACACCAGAAGGAAGGAGAACATATACAGCATAAAGGCAATACCCGTAATGGGGTAGTCCTTTTTCAGCTTGATCACCTGCATCCAGCTGCCCCACATGGCCGCCGCCAACAGCGTCAGGGCGATTGCCACAGGCGTGGAAAAATAATTCGTCACAGTACACTCTCTCTTTCTCCAGCTTTCCGCTGGGTGATAAAAAAGTGACTATCCGCTTGCCAGCATTAAGGCCGATACGGCCCTTTTTCCTTCATGCCCACACACGCCGATAGTCACTTACGCATTCATTTCTTCATCACAGCCATTTCTATGAGATACTCATTTCCCCCACCGGCAGGCCTGCTTCAGCGCGCACCGGCTTCTACAAAGGCCTGATAGGCGCTTTGGATATAGGTATTGAACATCTCCTGATAGGCTGCGCTGTGCAGGCTCTCCACACTGGCAAACAGATAGGCGAAGAAGACAAATACGATCATCATCCCCATCACACTGAAGCCGGTCTGGCGCTTGCGGAACAGCGGCAAATACTGCCGCAGAGGGGTGTCGGATAAAAACACGGCCGGACTGAGCATCCACAGAAACAGGATCACCCCGCTCAGGCGGTAGATCCCCCCATCATAGGCACCGGCGGTCACCGGCACCGGGGTAGTCAGGCCGAAAAACAGGACCACAAGGCACAGCAGGTACCAAGCCAGTGCCACAGTCATTTTCAGGGGATTTCCGGATCGGAACCCAAGCAATTTTTTGATAGCCTGTTTCATGTTTTTATCCTCCCCCATGTCAGAAATGCTGCTCTGCCTTCATCTGCTGGAATACCTTTTGTGCAAGAGCTCTGGCCTCCGCCATTGTTTCATCCGTATACAGCCGGTAGGGTCCCCGCTGGGCCGCGTTGTAGCCACCGGCTACATTGGCCATTGCCGCCACCATGGCCGGGTGCTCCCCGGCGAAATAGGCATAGGCAGCGGCACCGGTAGAGCAGTTGCCGCAGCCCGTGGGATCCACGGACTCCCCAAAGGGCTTGATCACCGGGCAGAAATAGGCATCCGTCGGTGTGACGGCGTAGGAGCCCCGGTCCCCCACCCGGTAGAAGGTGAACTTGGTGGGCAGCTTCTGCAGCTCCCGGATAATGGCCTCGTCATCTTCCTTCGGAATGTCGAACAGATCCGAAGCCTCGTTGCTGTTCAGGGACCAGGCATCTGCGCCGGTTTCCAGAATATGGCGGATCCGGACCAGGACTTCCTCCCGGCTGATTCCCTGGGCCTTCCGATAGGCTCCCGCATACTCGATCTCCCACATGATCCGGAAGCCGTGCTTTTCCTTCACCCGGCGCAGATTCTCCCAAACCACATAGTCCAGATTATGGGCCATGTACATGCCCCGGATCGGATATCCCGCAGCCGCCTCATCGATGTCGTCGGCGTGGGTCTTCAAGAAGCCCAGATGCTCCCCGGAAAAGCTGGGTGTGGGCAGGAAGGAGCCGTCCTTGTTGTATTTCAGCGTATAGCGGGTGTGCTGCTCCAGCTCTTCCCGCACAGATTCCCGGGTCACACCGTTGGCATCCATCCACTTTCCGTAGGAGTCCGCGTAATCCGCGCCGGTCTTGCACACCAGCTTGCAGTCCTTCGTCCAGATCCGCATGCCAGACAGTGCGTAGAAGGCAGGGCCGCCCATATTCCACTCGGAGAGATTTCCCTCCTTGTCCTCAATCCGGTCGGACATAATATTGCCGCAGGCAAGGTATTCGATATTCATGTATGCTACCTCCGTTACCGCTCCACCACTTCAATGGGAGAGAAATAGGTGGGAATGAAAATGGTGGGATCCATACCGCCCCGGAACATGGGCTCCCCAATGGTCGTATGCCGGAAGCCGCCGAAAATCGCGCCGGGCAGGTAGGCATAGATCTGGCTCAGGAATTCCCATCCCCGGTCCGGCTGAGGCAGGGGGCAGTACCGCACAGGCACCTGGATACCCAGCTTCTCGGGCTCCACGTCACTGAACACCAGCACTTCCCGTCCCGTCCGCTCCACCATGGCATTGACGGCGGTGGCCAGGTTGTCGGCGCTGGGGGACTGGCTGTCCATCAGCACCAGGCTGGCGATGTCCGATCCCGGTCCCATCAGGCTGTTCACGTGCATATAGTTCTCGCTGTCGATCACCGTGCAGGGGTCTCCGGAGAGCTCCACGATCTTGGCCTGGATGAATTTTCCCGCCCAGAACATAGGGCCGTCGCCAAGGATCTCAATGTATTTCTTATCCATCCAATGGATGGCTGCCTCAAAGCAGGCCTTTTCGATTTCCTCGATCTTTCCGAAGAACCGGTCGTGGTAGCTCTGGACCTGCTCCCGCAGGGCCGGGAGTCTGAGCTGGCCGTCCAGCTCCTCCGCCATGGCCGCCGCCAGAATGGTCAGGCTCATCACGTTCATATAGTAGGTCCGCAGGCCCGCGTTGTTGTCTCCCGGCGGGCAGTTCAGATAGTACAGCAGGTCCGCCTCTTTCGCCGTGGGAGACTCTGTCTTTCCGGTCATGGCAATGGTAGTCACTCCATGACGGCGGCACTGCTTCAGCGCCTCAATGGTTCGGAAAATACCGCCGGAAACGCTGATGAACACGGCAATGGTGTCCGATCCATCCCCCTGGAAAGGGTAATGCCGGCTGAGCTCAATGGCCTCCACTGCCTCATATTCCACATCCGGTAGATAATGCGCAAATGCTTCCTTGACGGCAAAGGCCACCAGATTGGAGTCTCCGCAGCCCGTTGCCAGCACACGCTTGGCCCGGCGGACCTCCGGGCACTTCACCAGTGCCCGGACCTGGGCGGCAGCTCTGTCGAACTGCTCCATGGTCAGCGGGTCCACATCCATGCACTGGGCGTAGAAGCTGTCCTGAAAATAGAATTGGCGATAATATTTCTCGTCTCCAAGTCGTTTGAACATTCCGCGCACCTCCTAATTGCGTCCGAGCCAGGTTTGGTTCCGGAAATCGTAGCGTCCGTCAAAGAAGAACCGCTCGTTGACCGCCGCGTGATAACCGGCCAGCAGCGCCCCGGGGACAAAGTCCACCAGAGGGGACATCCACCGCTCCGGCGCGGTAGGAATCCGGCAGACGATGGGCTTGATGGCGTGCTCCATGGCGTTGGCACCCAGCACCGCGCTGCCGTAGATGTTGACAGAGGTATCCACCTTGCGGGGCTCAACCTCAAATTGCTTCGGCTCTGCGTCCGTCACCACCAGGGTGGGGCGGTGCTGCTCCAGGCAGCCCCCTACGGTATCCAGCATCCGGGACAGGCTCGGGTCGGCCTCATTGACCATCACGATCATGCCGTAGGAGCCGGGATCCCGCTGGAAGAAGCTGATGTGGGCAAACTCTTCCGAGGTGGTGTGGTCGCAGAACACGCCGCCGCACTCGATCAGCTTCTGCTCCACGAACTGGGCGGAGAAGCCCTCGTTCCAGTCGGCAATGGTCTCAAATTTCCGCAGCTCCTTCATGACACAGGCGGTTTCAAACATCTGGGTATCGATGTCCCCAATGTGCTCCATGAATTCCAGGGTGTAATCCCGGATCTGGGTACCAATCTGGGCGAACCGCTCCTGGGTCAGTTTGCCTCTGCACAGTCCCAGGTAGGCTCCCACCGCGGACAGGCCCACCAGGCTGGCATAGTAGGACCGGAGTCCCGGCGTATTGCAGCCCTGAGGCGTTTCCACGTCCAGCATCAGCTCCGCCGCCTCCCCGCACCGGGATGCTTTGTTTCCGGTAATGGCAAGGCTATACAGCCCCAGGTTCTTGGCCCGCTCCAGGGCCTCCGCCGCCCGGACGGAGTTCCCGCTGAAGCTGATGGAGATCACCAGGACCTCTTCAGGGCGGTGTCTCTTCAGGATCCTATTTTTCGTATAATATCTGCAAAAATCCACCGCATCCGGTGCGTTGCAGTCATAGATGCCGCTGAGCTCCCGCAGGGCCGGGCGCATGGCTCCGGCGGCGGAGTAGGAGTCCCCGCAGCCGGTGACGATCACTCTCTGGATCTTCCCGGCAATTTCGGGCGGAAGCATCTCTTTCAGCTTTTGCAGATCGAAGCACTTTTCTACCTGGACGGCAGCCAGGTCCTTTAATTCCAGCACCTGCTGCGTCACAGAGTTAAAATAGTTTTGTTTGTCCATCTTGTTCTCCTGATCTGTCGGCGTTTACAGGCCGTACTTCTCTTTGTAGAATGCGTATAACTCCTTGACCTGGGTCTCTGCCTCCTGACGGACCGCCCCAAAATCGGGAATGACACCGAACTGCCGGATATTCTGGCCGGATGCCACATTGGCGATCACACCGATCATCAGGGGGTCATTTCCCTCGGCATAGGCATACAGCGCCGCGCCGGTGGAGGTATTGCCGCAGCCGGTGGGATCTACCACAGGCCCGGGGGCCGGGGCCAGCAGATAGGCGCTGTCCGGCGTCACCACATAGGCTCCCCGCTCGCCCACCCGGAACAGTGTCACGTCCACAGGCAGCTTTTGCAGGTTTTCGATGCAGGCCTGGTCACCCTCTACATCAAAGAGGTGCTGGGCCTCCTGGATATTGATGGAGAAGATGTCCACATACCGGCAGGCGTAGATCACCTTATCCAGGAACTCCTTCTGGGCGCTGGGGCCCTCGATTTCCCACATGATCTTGAAGCCGTCCCGCTCCTTCACCTTTCCCAGCTGATCCCAAAACACCTTGTCGCAGTTCTGGGCCAGATAGATGCCCTTGGTATCCGCGGAGGTCATCGCGGCAAAGTCCTGGGGAGAGGTCTTCATATAGCCCAGGTTCTGCATCCACTCGCTGGTGGCAACGATGTCCTGGAACTGGGAGGAGCCGTAGGTCCCATCCGGATAATACACCAGGTTGCTGTGGTTGCAGCGGTCGCTGACCACCTTCAGTCCCTTGGTTTCAATGCCGTTTTTCGCCACCCAGGGGTCAAACAGGGTGTGGTAGTCCTCGCCTACCCGGCTGCACTGGGCCACATCATCGGTAAACAGCTTCACGCCGCTGTAGGCAAAGGTAGCCGGGCCGCCGATGCTCTCTCTGGTGTGCTCGGTGCCATCCGCAAAGCGGACGGAATCCAGCATCACATTCCCGCCAATGACATATCTCATAGCTCACGTTCCTCCTTATTGGGCCTGGGCCTTCTGTTCGCTGGCCTCCGCTTCTGCCAGCTTCATTCTGGCAACCTTCAGGCGGCGCTCCTCCTCCATGGACCGGTAGGCGCTGACAATGAAGTACAGCACAATGATCAGCAGGAAGGGCAGGGCGGACAGGAAGTAGGAGTCCACAATATAGGGCTTCAGGTAGTTGGTGATGGCGTAGGCCAGGCCGAAGAAGAAGCTCATAACGGTGGCACCCACAGGCATGCCGTTGCCGATGGTAGCGGCGGCCATGCCGACGAAGCCCCGGTTCGCAGTCATGTTACGGATGAAGAAGTTGTTGTAGCCCATGGACAGGTACATGCCACCCAGGCTGCCGATGGCAGCGGCCAGCACAAAGGCCAGGGTGTAGATCTTTCTGGGGTTGATGCCGACGGACTCCACCGCGCGGGGGTTCTGTCCGGAGGCGCGGATCCGCAGTCCCAGCTTGGTCCGGAACAGCAGGAACCAGACCACAAAGACCATGACAAGGGCAATGTAGGTAAACAGGTTATGTCCGGAGAAGATGGCACCGATGATGGGAATATCCTGAATGATGGGGATATTCACGTTGGGCAAGGACAGGCTCTGAATCACACCGGCGGTGGTGTTCTTGGTGCCTGTTGCCAGGTACACCACAAACACCGTGCCTGCCACCAGGGACATATTCAGAGAGATCGACATGAGGTACAGGTCTACCTTCATAACGAAGCTGGCGAAGCACAGGAACAGGGCCAGCAGCACGGAGCAGGCCATGCCGCACAGGATACCCAGCCACACATTCTGGAACATGGCGCTGAACATAACGCCAGCCAGAGAGGAGGTCAGCATCATAGCCTCGGCGGCCATGTTCAGCAGGCCCGCCTGCTGAGAAATCGTAGAGCACAGAGCCACAAAGATCAGAGGCGTAGAAATCCGGATCAGGGAATAGATAAAGTTGGTGATGTAATTCAGCATGACAGGGACTCTCCCTTCTTCGCCTCAGCCTCAGCCTTGCGAGAGATGTTGAAAATGACCTTCCGACGGAAGCCACCCAGGAACTCCTCAGCAGCCACAAACAGGATGATGACGGAGGACAGCATGGTGACCAGCTCGATGGGGATATTGGTGTTGGCGTTCAGCACGGCAGCCGCCTGGCGGATATAGGCCATGACGAAGGCAGTAACAGGGATGTACAGGGGTTTTTTCTTGGCCATGACCGCCACCAGCAGGCCGTCCATGCCGACGTTGGTCAAAAATTGCAGATAATAGGAATCATACAGGCCAAACACTTCCACGGCAGCAGCCGCGCCGGCGAACAGGCCGCCGATCAGCTGGGCCAGATACATCATCTTCTTGGCATTGATGCCGGAGTAAACGGCGAACTGCAGATTGTCGCCGCAGATCCGGATTTTCACACCCAGAGGCGTCCGGTAGTAGAGGATCAGACCGATGATCACGCCGATCACTGCCACCCAGAAGCCGCCGGTAAAGTTGCTACCGTTCCAGTATCTGGTGAAGCGCATGGCTGCGGGATAGTTGGCGGTGCCCAGGAAGGAAACGCTGCGGTCTGCCACGGTGCCCTTCAGGATCCACAGTGCCGCATACATGCAGAACATATTCATGATGGTGGAGGTGACCATTTCGTTGGCACCCAGACGCTCCCGGCCAAAGGCGGGGACCATCAGGATGGCCGCGCCGGTGATCATACAGCCGGCCACAATGATGGCCAGGTTCACGATTTTCGGCAGGCCCGGCATCACATTCAGGCCGAAGGTGGAGCCGAACATCAGCAGCAGGGCAGGCATAGGCGCCAGGTTGATGGCACCCTCACCGGCCATGTTCAGGCGGCCGGCGGCGTAAATGAAACACATACCCATGCCGGTCAGCATGTAGGAGGCCCATTTTGCCATGACATGGCCAAAGCGGCGTCTGGTCATGAAGGGGCCGATCATAAAGTTCTTGACCGCCTCACCGGCGTCGGAACCGCTCATCAGGACAATGACCACGACACAGATCAGGAACGCGATCACGATTCCCAAAAATACCCGGAGGAACTCAAAGAAAGAGTCCACTCTTTCAACCTTTTTCAAAACAGATCCCCCATTTCTTCTTTTGTCATCGTTTTAACGCCCAGCATGTATTCGCCGAGCTCGTCTGTTGTCAGCTTCTTCAGGTCCGTAAACTGGGCCACAAACTTTCCCTTGTGCATGACCAGCAGCCGGTCGGACACTTCCATGATCTCGTTCAGGTCAGAGGAGATCAGCAAAGAGCCGTAGCCCTTTTCCCGGGTGTAGCGGACCAGCAGGCGGCGGATCAGGTCTGTGGTGCCGATGTCGATGCCTCGGGTAGGCTGGTTGGCCAGGATAAAGTTGGCGCCGCTGCAGAATTCCCGGGCAATGATCACCTTCTGGATGTTGCCGCCGGACAGGAACTTCACGGAGGAGCTGCTGCCGGTACAGGCGATCTCAAATTCCTCGATGCATTGATCCACGAATTTGTTCAGCTCCCGGGTATTCAAAAACAGGCCCTTTTTGAACTTCTGGTTTTCCAGATAGATCGAGGCGATGTTATCCCGGATGGACAGGTTCGGCGCGATGCCGTACTTCATCCGGTCCTCGGAGATGTGGGCCAGGCCCAGATCCCGGATCTGCTTGATGGTCTTGCCCTCCGTCTCGGTGCCGTTGAGCTGGATCTTGCCGTCCGTCCGGTGGAGCAGGCCGGAAATGATCTCCGACAGCTCCGTCTGGCCGTTGCCTTCTACACCGGCGATGCCAACCACCTCTCCGGCCCGGATGCCGAAGGTCACGTCGTTCAGCACCCGCTTACCGATATCATTGACATAGTTCAGCTTCTCCACATGGAGGATGGTATCCTTGGGCTGGGACTTTTCCTTTTCGATCTCCAGCACCACGTCCCGCTCCACCATCATGCGGGAAAGAAGGGCGGGATTCAGGTCCTTGATCTCTCCATGGCCGGTGACCCGGCCGTGCCGCAGCACGGTGCATCGGTCGCAGAGCTCCATTACCTCTTCCAGCTTGTGGGAGATGAAGATAATGCCGTAGCCCTGCTCCCGCAGCAGCTTCAGCTGCACGAAAAGCTCTCTGGTCTCCTGGGGGGTCAGCACCGCGGTGGGCTCGTCCAGGATCAGCACCCGGGCGCCGCGGATCAGGGCCTTCAGCAGCTCTACCTTCTGCTTGTAGCCTACGCTCAGGTCCCGGATCAGGCTGTTGGGGTCTACCCCAAGCTGGTACTTGTCGGCGGCTTCCTGGACCATCTGGGTGGCTTTCTTCGTATCGTAGATCTGGCCTGGGCCGGGCTCCATGCCCAGCATGATGTTGTCCGTCACCGTCAGGTTCGGCACCAGCATAAAGTGCTGGTGCACCATGCCCACGCCCTTTGCAATGGCATCCAGGGGATTGGCGATCTTAGTTTCTGCCCCATCAATATATATCTTTCCTTCCTGGCAGTTCTCATGCCCGAAAAGAATTTTCATCAAAGTTGTTTTACCGGCGCCGTTTTCGCCGATCAGCGCATGGATCTCTCCCTCGTTTACAGACAGGGTGACATCTTTGTTAGCCATAAATCCGTTGGGATAAACTTTTGTGATGCCTTCCATTCTCAGCAGTTCTTTTGGCATTCCTGTGCTCCCTCCTCAATGGAAAGGGCGAGTGGCGATCTGGCCACTCGCCCGAAAATAAGTGATTGTCAGGTGATCTTACTTGGTGAATTCAGCGTCGATGTTGTCGCGGTAGGTAGCGAAGTCGTCATAGGTGGGGAAGTCGAAGTAGGAGACTACGTCGATCTCGCCGCTGGCGATCTTGGCGGAGATGTCCGCGATCTGCTTCTGCACATCCTCGGGGGTGTTCTGCTTGTACCAGTCGTTCTCAGCCAGGCCGGTGCCGCCTTCGGCTACGCCGTAGGTGTGGTTGCCGGGCTCAATACCGGTAGCCTCGCCGTTGATGTTCTGCAGCAGCAGGGCCACGCAGGGCTCAATGTTCTTCAGCATGGAGGTGACCATGGACTTGTAGCCCTGGACATCGCCGACAGTCTCGAAGTAGGTGTACTGGTCGTAGTCGGTGCCGATGATGAACTTGCCGTTCTCGTAGCCGCCCTTTTCGTCAGCAGCCTGCATAGCGCCCAGAGAGACGGAAGCGCCCACGTTGTAGACATAGTCGCAGCCATTGTCCATCACAACGTTCACGGACTCGTAGTCGCCCTGAACGGTCAGCTCGCCCATGTAGGTGTACATAGAATCCACATTCAGGCCCAGGGTCTTCTTGGCATACTTAACGCCGCACAGCCAGCCGGTGCCGAAGTCGTTGGTGATGGGGGCATCCAGGTTGATGACGCAGCCGACCTTGCCGGTCTTGGACATCAGAGCGGAGTAAATGCCAACCAGGAAGGAGCCTTCGTTCTGAGCAAAGGAAACGCCGTAGATGTTGTTGGTGCCGCTGAAGTCAGTGGAGGGGGCGGTATCGTACAGGATGAAGGTGGTGTCGGCCCACTCGCCGCTCTTGGACTTCTCGATGACGGTGTCGGAGATGTACCAGCCCATGGCCATGACGTAGTCATAATGCTTGGTATCCAGAGCGTCGATCAGGGAGTTCACAGCCTGAGAGCTGTCGTTGCCGTACTCGACCAGGGTCACATCGTAGCCGTACTTTTCCTGCGCGGCCTGTGCGGCACGCCAGCCCATGTCGGCCAGGCCGAAGTCGCCGATGTAGGCGGTGTAGTACAGCATGGTCTTGCCTTCTGCAGCCTTGCCGCTGCCCTCAGCGGCAGGTGCCTGCGTATCCGTAGATGCCTTCGTTGTTGCGGGGGTAGAGTTGCTGCCACTGCCTGCGCAGGCCACAAGGCCCAGACACATAACCAGTGCCAATACCATTGCCAATGCCTTTTTCATGTTGTGCCTCCTGTTTTGTTTTGTTTTTTTATTTGCTAACGCACATCTGCGTTTATGCACCATACATAAACAAATCATTTTTTGTACGAAACTTGTTCTATTTCTTTCGCTGTGCTTTTCTGTCGTTTTCGTACAGAACTTATATATTCGCTTACTATCTTCCTATGTTTTCTGGTATTGCTGTGTATATTTTATAGTTTGTATCATTTTTCGGAAGTGTTTTTGTGTAACTTCATAGTACACGCAGATGTTCGCAATGTCAACACCTTTTTTAATTCACACACAAAATAGATTATTATTGTGGTGTTCAATGTTCGTTCAAACATTTCGAATGTTCATTTCGTCAAATCAGGCCCCTCCGTTTTATGCATTTTGCCAGGATCGCCCCTTTCCTGCCCCACACTGGCCGTCACTTTGCCCTTGTTTACCCCTTCCCTTCCCTTGTATCTTTCCTAAAAAAGTTTTTTCTTTTCCCCAATAAGCAATAGACATTCCAGGATTTTCCTGTTACAATAGGCCTATCGGTGTTACCGGAGCGGATTTCAAGGTCTGCGCACATGTTTCGCACAAAACGTTCACTGTGTGTTCGGTCCGGCACACCATTTTGCAAAAGGGAAAGGGCGGTCATTATGGGCAACGCATCCAGGCGCGATCAGATCTACAGTCTTCTCGAAATTCACGGTCAGCTTTCTGTTTCAGAGCTGGCAGAGCAGTTTCAGGTAACCGAAACCACGATCCGAAGAGATCTCATTGAAATGGAGGAGCAGGGGGAGATCCTCCGGAAGCGGGGCTTTGCCATTCTGCCGGATCAGGGGCACAATTTCTCTGTGCGCAGGCGCAATGTATTTCAGGAGGAGAAGCAGCGCATTGCCGCGAAAGCCATGGACCTGTGCCGGGGTGTCCACTCCATTGCCCTGGACTCCGGCACCACAGTGGAGGAAATGACCCGGCTTCTGATCTCCGACCTGGCCGACCGGAAGTTGGAGATCATCACCTGCTCCCTGACCACGGCGTTGGAGTCCTGCAAATACTTTCATACCTACGTGCCCAACGGAATGGTCTTTCCCGGAGAGTTTTCCATCTGCGGCACAGCTATGACGGACTATTTAGAGAACATCACCGCGGACATCACCTTCCTGGGCACCAACGGCATTGCCTCCACCCCCGGGCTCACCGTCTCCTATCTGCCCATGCTGGATGTGAAGCACGCCCTCATGAAGTGCGCCGCCAAGCGGGTAGCCCTTGCGGACTCCTCCAAGTTCACCACCCGGGGTCTGTATACCTTCTGTAAATACGAAGAGCTGGATGTGCTGATCACCGTCCAGACCGAGCAGAACGCCCGGGCGCTGGATGAGATCGCCAAAAAAACCGAGATCATTCTCGCCTGAGACCGCCGCCGGAACAGGAAGTCCTCCCCGGTTTCTGTCCTTGACATTCCATTGGAAACGGGTATACTAAATACGCAGAAAGAAACATAAGGAGGCAGAACCTATGCCGGAAGCGCTTCAAAGCATTTTGCCGCAATTCTTCCCGGAGGGGGTCCTGTCCTGCAGCCGGTATGGCTGCGGGCATATCAACGAAACCTATCTGGTGACCGCCCGGAATGGGAAGCGATATATTTTACAGAAGGTCAGCACCCTGGCATTTCCGGATGTAAAGGGATTGCAGGAAAATATCACCGCCGTCACCGCCCATCTGCGCGGGAAAAACCCGGATCCCCGGGGGACCCTGCACCTGGTCCCCACCGTCACCGGGCAGAGCTGGTACGCCCTCCGGCCGGACAGCAATTGGCGGGTATTTGACTACATAGAAGACAGCATCTGTCTGGAGGCTCCCCGGTGCCCGGAGGACTTTTATGAGAGTGCCCTGGCCTTCGGCGGCTTCCAGCAGGCACTGTCCGACTTCCCGGCGGAGACCCTCCACGAAACCATCCGGGATTTCCACAACACCCCGGCCCGCTTCCGGCAGTTCAAGGAGGTTGTTGCCCGAGACCCTCTGGGCCGGGCGGCGGAAGTGCGGCAGGAGATCGACTTTGCCCTGGCCCATGAGCAGGTAGGCAGTGCCCTGGTGGACCAGCTGGCCCAGGGGATCCTGCCCCTGCGGGTGACCCACAATGACACCAAGCTGAACAACGTCATGCTGGATGCCAAGACCCATGAGCCTCTGTGCGTCATCGATCTGGACACCACCATGCCGGGCCTCAGCGCCTACGACTTCGGAGACTCCATCCGCTTCGGTGCCGCCACGGCACCGGAGGACGAGCAGGATCTGAGCAAGGTGGAGATGGATCTGGACCTGTACCGGATCTTCACCCGGGGCTTTCTGAAAGCCTGCCCGGCCCTGACCGAGGCAGAGCGGGCTTCTTTGCCCCTGGGAGCTCTGGTGATGACCCTGGAGTGCGGCATCCGCTTCCTGGCGGACCACATCGACGGGGACCGCTACTTCGGCATCCACCGGGAGGGCCAGAACCTGGACCGGGCCCGGACGCAGTTCAAGCTGGTGGCCGATATGGAAAAAAAGTGGGAAGAAATGAAAAAAATCGTAGAAGAGGAGTATTCGAGTATGCAGAAACCGGTTCTTGTGGTCATGGCCGCCGGTATGGGCAGCCGTTACGGCGGGCTGAAGCAGATCGACCCGGTAGGGTCCAAGGGGGAGGCCATCCTGGACTACTCCCTCTTCGATGCCCGGGAGGCTGGCTTTGAAAAAGCCGTGATCATCATCAAAAAGGCCATTGAGAAGGACTTTATGGAAACCGTGGGTGCCCGGCTGAAGCAGGCCCCCATGGAGATCCGCTACGCCTTCCAGGAGCTGGACAAGCTCCCTCAGGGCTACGCCGTCCCCCAAGGGCGGACCAAGCCCTGGGGCACCTGCCACGCCGTATGCTGCGCCGCCCAGGTCATCGGTGACGCGCCCTTCGCCGTCATCAACGCCGACGACTACTACGGCAAGGCCGCCTTCCGGGAGATCTACCAATACCTGAGCACCCATCACGATGACGACAAATACCGCTACTGCATGGTGGGCTACGAGCTGGGCAACACCGTAACCGACAATGGCTCCGTCGCCCGGGGGGTGTGCCAGGTGAACGACCAGGGCTTCCTGGATGCCGTGGTGGAACGGACCCGCATCGAAAAGTACGAAGGCGGCATCCACTATACCGAGGACGGCGGCGAGACCTGGACCGATCTGGACGGGGAAACCCCTGTCTCCATGAATATGTGGGGCTTCACCCCCAGCTTTGCCAAGGAGAGCATTGCCCGGTTCCCCGCCTTCCTGGACAAGGCCCTCCAGGAGAATCCCATGAAGGGGGAGTATTTCCTGCCCTCCACCGTTACGGCCCTGCTGACCGAGGGCAAGGCCACAGTACAGATGCTCTACTCTCCGGACAAGTGGCACGGCGTCACCTACGCCGCCGACAAGCCCGTAGTGGTAAAGGCCCTGGCGGATATGACAAAGGACGGACTATACCCCGACGGACTGTGGGGATAAAAAAGAAAAGCCGGCCCCCCATTGGAGATCATGCTCCAATGAGGGGCCGGTCCTTATACCGGCGCGCCCAGGTAGGTGCCCAGGGCCTCCGCGGCGTTCATGGCATCGGTATAGCCCTGCCAGTAGAGGGCTCCCAGCTTTTCCATATTGCCCTCCACCCGGCTGACGGAGATGGGCCGCTCCGGTGCCAGGACGAAGACCCGGCCTTGGTGCTCCAGGGCCTTCAGCTCTTCGCACAGCTCGTTGTAGGTCAGATTCATCCGGTCCGTAGCCCGGGCGAATTCCGGCCAGCGGCGGTAGACCCGCTCTGCCGAGGCCTTCTCCTTGGGCTTTTTCCGGAAATCCCGGTGCCGGGTGCGGATGACCACGATTTTCTCAAAGCCCTGGTCCAAAGCCCAGCGGAAGGGAATGCCGCAGGAGCAGCCTCCGTCCAGGCAGGGGACCCCCTCCACATCCACCATAGGCGTTACGAAGGGCATGGAGGCAGAGGCCTTGGCGGCGGCATAGATATCGCAAGACCCCCGCTCCCAGAAGATAGGCTCCCCGGTGCGGCAGTTGGTGGCCTCTACCACAAACCGGCGCTTGGGATCCAGAAACCGGGCGACGTTCAGGGGCTCGATGGCGTTGTAGTCATTCAGAAGATAATCCAGCCGGATCAGGCTCCGGCTCTTTTTGATGGCCCCGGTGCCGATATAGTCCGAGTCGTGGCGGTGCCCCAGATTGGCTCTGGCGGACCGGCCGATCTGCCCGGAAACGTAGCTCATCCCCGCCAGAGCCCCGGCGGAAACGCCCACGGTGCAGGAGAAGTTGATTTCCCGCTGCATCCAGGCATCCAGAGCCCCCTGGGTATAGAGCCCCCGAAAGGCTCCGCCCTCCAGCACCAGGCAGCCCCTGACTATCCGCTCCCCCGCCTCCCCGGTGGGGATGGCGGAGAGGCAGCTGTAAACATCGTGATTCATGGCAAGCCCTCCAAATTTATTTTGGCTGGATTTTACCAGAAATTGGGGAAGAATGCAAGGGGAAAAAGCCCCCGCCGGAGGTCGCCTTCCCCTGGGGGAAGGTGGACCGGGCACAGCCCTGACGGGTGCCCCCCGGGCTTTTGTCGTTTTGACGGTACATCAAAAAAATATAAAATTTTTGTTTACTTTTTATAAACCAAGTGTTATACTCGGACACATACCCTCCGCAAACCGCGGAGGCAAAAAACAAATCTTCAGAAAGGAAGGTACGAATGATGAAACGGAAATTGACAGCGAGGGAAATCGTGGCTGTAGCCAGCTTATTGTTTGGTCTGTTTTTTGGCGCAGGCAACCTGATCTTCCCGGTACATATGGGACAAATGGCAGGTGCGAACTCCGTAGTAGCCATTCTGGGCTTTGTCGTAACGGCGGTCGGCCTTCCTTTGCTGGCCATTGTATCCATGGCCCTGTCCCGCAGTGAGAGCCTGGCGGAGCTTTCCGGCCGGGTAGGCAAGCACTACGGCATCTTTTTCACCTGTCTGCTGTATCTGACCATCGGACCCTGCTTCGCCATTCCCAGATGCGCCTCCACCTCCTTTACGGTGGGTATGGCCCCTCTGGTGGGGGAGGATCAGCAGGCCCTGGCCCTGCTGATTTTTTCTACCCTTTTCTTTGCCCTGGTGCTCTATTTCTCCCTGCGGCCCAGCGGCATCCTGACCTATGTAGGCAAGGTCATCAATCCGGTGTTTCTGGTGTTTCTGCTGCTGCTGATCATTGCCGCTCTCCTCAATCCCACAGCCGGGCTCACCGAGGTTGCTCCCGAAGGAAATTATGTAAATCACCCCTTCGTCACCGGCTTCCTGGAAGGCTACAATACCATGGACATCCTGGCGGCCCTGGCCTTCGGCATTACCATTGTCCAGGTCATCAAGGAGCTGGGGGTGGAGAAGCCCCAGGACGTGGCCGGAGCCACCTACCGGGCGGGCCTGTTCAGCAGCCTCCTGATGGCAGTGATCTATGCCCTCATTACCCTGATGGGCGTTTTCAGCCGGGGCGTTTTCGCTACCAGTGAAAACGGCGGCATTGCCCTGACCCAGATCGCCCACCACTACTTCGGGCCTGCCGGTCAGCTGATCCTGGCCGCCACCGTGACCCTGGCCTGCCTGAAAACCTCCATCGGCCTCGTCACCTCCTGCGCCGAGACCTTTGGCCTTCTCTTCCCCAAGGTCAGCTACAAGGCCTGGACCGTTCTGTTCAGTGTCTTCCCCCTGGTGGTGTCCAACTTTGGCCTGACCCAGATCATTACCCTCTCCCTGCCGGTGCTTATGTTCCTGTATCCTCTGGCCATTACCCTGATCCTGCTGACGGTCTTCGGGAAGTTCTACGGCAATGACCGGAAGATCTATGTCAGCGTCACCGCCTGCACCTTCCTGGCAGCCATCCTGGACCTGCTGAACGCCTTGCCGGCCTCTGCCATAGAAGCCATCCATGTGACGGGGCTTCTCAACTGGGCAGGACGGACCCTTCCCCTCTTCAGCCTGGGACTGGGCTGGCTCCTCCCGGCAGCCATCGGCCTGGTCATCGGCCTGGTGTGGAGGAAGGTAAAGCCCTGAACCAAGCAGCCCCCGCCGGAGGCAGCCTTCCCCTGCGGGGAAGGTGGACCGGGCGCAGCCCGGGACGGATGAGGGGAGCCGCACCTAAATAAGGAAACAGGCTGGGTTGAATGGGAAACACCCCCGTTCAATCCAGCCTGTTTTTCACTTTTCGGT
>ERZ772861.807-NODE-807-length-30817-cov-31.094565_pt1 | contig 30817 bp, 31 predicted proteins | sample MGYA00512135_ERZ772861 | MGnify/ENA primary metagenome ERZ772861 (study PRJEB29015, sample SAMEA2737700) | human gut metagenome | biome: human gut; feature: human-associated habitat; material: faeces | place: China | collected 2012 ...
AAAGAAAGGAAGAATATATGGGTTTCGTAGTTTTACACATGGAAAAGGCGCACGGTTCCGACAGCGGGACGACCGCCCACATAGAGCGTTTCATCATACCCAAGAACGCCGACCCCACACGCACGCATCTAAACCGAAAACTCATCGAATATCCCGAAGGAGTGAAAGACCGTTCGGCGGCTATCCAAAGGAGGCTGGAAGAAGCGGGACTGACACGCAAAATCGGAAGTAACCAAGTGCGGGCAATCCGCATCAACGTGTCAGCAACACCCGAAGACATGGAACGCATCGAACGGGAGGGACGGCTGGACGAGTGGTGCGCCGACAACCTCAAATATTTTGCCGACACGTTCGGGAGGGAGAACATCGTGGCGGCTCACCTGCACTTGGACGAGAAAACGCCGCACATGCACGTCACACTTGTGCCGATAGTCAAGGGGGAACGCAAGCGGAAGAAAAGGGAGGAGCAGGCGAAGAAACGCTACCGCAAGAAGCCGACCGACACCGTGAGGCTGTGCGCAGATGACATCATGAGCCGCTTGAAACTGAAAGCCTATCAGGACAGCTACGCCGTTGCGATGAAAAAATACGGTTTACAACGGGGCGTGGACGGTTCGGAGGCGAGGCACGTTTCCACGCAGCAATATTACCGTGACATAAAGCGACAGACGGAGGAGCTGAAAACGGAAGTGGTGGAATTGCAGGAACGGAAAGAAACGGCACGGGAAGAGCTTGAACGGGCGAAAAAAGAGATACAGACCGAACGGCTGAAAGGGGCAGCCACGACCGCAGCCGCCAACATCGCCGAGAGTGTCGGTTCTCTTTTCGGGAGCAACAAGGTCAAGACGCTGGAGAGGGAGAACACCGCCCTGCATAGGGAGGTAGCCACACACGAGGAAACCATCGAAGCACTGCAAGCCGAGATACAGACCATACGGGCAGACCACAACCGTCAAGTGCTGGAAATGCAGCAACGGCACATGACGGAAATACAGATGAAAGAAGCCGAACACAAGAGAGAGGTATCAAGGCTTACACGCCTTGTGGAGAAGCTCTGCGCATGGTTTCCGTTGGCGAAAGAAGTCCTGCGGGTTGAGAAGTTATGCGCCATCGTGGGCTTTTCCACGGAACAGACCCGTACACTGATAGCCGGCAGGGAAGTAACGCACGATGGCACGCTCTATTCCGAAGAACACGGGCGAAGTTTCACGGCAAGAAACGTCACTGCAAAAATAAGGCAGGAATCCGTATCGAAACGACTTGTGCTGTATATCAATCAAACTCCCGTTGGCGAATGGTTCAAGGAGCAGTTCGAGAGGCTAAAACAAAGCATGCGACAGCCCATACAATCGCAACGGAAAAGCAAGGGGATGAAATTATAAATAACTAAGAGATACGGAGCAGCTTTTTCTGTTCCGTATCTTTTATTGCTGAATGCTAAGTAAGAATGACCGATACATTTATTTACCGTTAGGAGTTGCTTTATTTGAATTTACAGTTACCAAAAGAATATATACTCTGTTTGACGTTTGAAATATGCGGTAGCAATGTCTTTGATAGCTTTTATTTGTGCAGACTTGATACGTTCATCTGAACGGATTTTCTCTTTTTCCATTGCGATTATATCATTATACTGCTTATCCATTCCTTTTTTTATAGAATTAAGTAAAGCTTTAGCTTGTGCGGCACAGCTACTTTGTGCATCAATCATAGAAACAAGTTCTGCCGCTTCTGTATAATCATGCTTAGAATAAGCAGCTTGAGCCGATAGTAAAATCTGACTGCAATATTGTGTCTGGCATTTTTTGAATATGGATACCATTGCATTTGAAACTTTTGTATATCCGGGCAATGATTCGGGATAAGTAGAAAGTAAAGCAAGAGCCTCGTCAAACAGTTGTTGAGAAGCCAAAGTATTGGCTTTGGTTATTAAAGAGACTGTATTATTTCTATAATAATCAGATATTTTCATTTTAGTTGCTTCTACAAATCTTGAATAATCAGTATTAAGTGCATCTATTTTATTGATAGCCGAACGTTTAGCTTCATTATCAGAATAGCCTTCACCTTTAGAGGCAATTTGCATGGTATTGAATACAGTATTTGTTATCATGTTCCTAACAGTCACAGTTATACCAAGCTCTACAGACAAAATTTGTCTCATTCCACCATATACAGAATTGGAGTTGATTATATTGATTTCCGGAACTATAATGATAGCACCACATTCAGTACCTGCGACACCTTCCGTAGAAAGAATTTGTAAAAGTTTGTTTTTAAGAATTGATTTTGTATTACCGTCAAGGGTACAGTCACTTGGCATTGCTACAGATATATAGACATTATCAGTTTGAGCTTGAACAAGGCAAGAATATCCTAATAACAATAAAAGAAAAAATATTTTTTTCATCGTAAGACACTATTTAAATGTTATAACAAGTGTATTATTGGCAGTACTTCGAGTAATTTGTAGCCCGATGCTTCTTGCAAATTTCAAAAATTCGAGTCCGAATTTATTGATATTATAATTATTTCCATTGTCATCTTTTAATGGAATACGCACATCATCAAATATCATTCTTTTATCAGTTGTACCTTGTATATGATAATTGTTTTTATAAGCGTGTTCACTCATCCAAAGTTCCAACTGGTCTGACAAGGTTAAACCATCATTGCCAATTTCTGTTGACATGGAAATGGAAGCGGTTTGTTCAAAACTAAAATCCACATTAATTGAACGTCCGTTGTTAACTATATCGGTGAATTTTACTTGAATAATATCAAGGAATTCATCAGCAACTTTTTCAACAGCCTTTGCTCCAAGTTTACCAATATCTTCAGTGTAGAATTTGCCACTTTCTCCCACCTTATTTGAGAGAGAGCCACCAGTTGAAATATCATACGCTGTAAGTATTGTTTTAACACTATTCCCAGTAGATGAAAGAACTATATCCATTTCCGCTTCTACATATATATCCGCACCCGATTGCTGGATAATCATTGATTTTAAATCTGATTGACTTTCTTGAGACAATCCCGATGTACGTGATAAAGATTTAAGTTTTGCTGCAAAGTCAACGGTCGTAAATCCTCTACTATCAAAAGCTTCACGTATTTTAGCTAATACAATTCTTTTATTGACATCATTTTCTATTACTTGAGAAATGTCTTCTCCTTGTTTGGTATATGGGATAACCATTATTTTGGGTTGGACTGTAGCTGTCTGCGCCCATGCCATACTACTGAGAAATACTGCCAGTAGTAGTATCATAATTTTTTTCATACGCTCTGTTTTTATAAACCGAATTTTCTTATAATTCCATTGTTTTCAAGATAAGTTCTCAATTGGTTCACTCTTATGCAGACATCTAATGTTATACATTTTTGTTTTAATGCGTTTTTCCCGTAGGGAGTAACTATGATAGATGATTCTACAAAGTTTTGATATTCTTTACTGTAAAAAGCATCAAAGAACTTCTTGTATTTGTTTTCGACTACGGCTTTATCTTCTTGTACAAGAGGCATACTGTGTTGAGTTTTCTGCGTTCCTACAAAAAGTAAAGTCTTTATTGCGGATAACTCTGCATCCATTGAGGCAATAGTAGCCTTTTTCCCATAACCGACACAACGCATTGAAACAGCATCTTTTGTTGCGTTTAATACGCTTACTTGATATTGTGCTGAAACTTCAAGTATAGCGGTCAACATTATTAGGCATATTATCAGTATTTTCTTCATCTAAACCGTTATTTTATAATAAGAAAACATTTGATTTGCTTATTTGCATTAAAGTTTTCGTAGATTGCCTTACCTTCTTTTTTACTAACCTTACATTCTGAATAGGCTTCTCCTTTTAATGCTGTCACAGTAACAATTCCCAAAGTAGTAGGTAGAATTTCTCCATCAAGAATTTCAAGCACCTCAACATTGAATTTATCCCCTACTTTTATCCCATGCTTTTTACCCGCTTTTATCAGGATAATTTCTGCCACACCATTTTTTTCTTTCACAATCTTCATAAGTTTAGCTGTAATGGGGAAGTTTATCCTAAAATATTCAGCCATTCTATCTTGTAAAGACATCATAGCCATTGTAACGGCACTTTCCGGAGAAAGGCACTCATCGCTTGCTTTTCCTTCAAAACTGGTTGCTTCCGTACTCAACCCCGTTGCCACATCCACAATCTTCATTTGAAAAGCGACACTTGCCTTATAACCTCTTATTGTTCCATCTCCATTTTTCATACGGTAAACGGGTATCTTGACAATCTCTCCGGTAATCATTTTTTCCGCAGCAACAGCAACATCTTGCTCTACAAGATTATCACTATCAATAAACGCCTCGCTTTTTTGTAATTCCAATTCTTGTGTTATTTTTTCCCGACTGGTACGGTCAACTACTCTGAAACGTTTACTATTGGTAAGCATTTCCACAACCTTTTCTGTCACCAATCCAGTATAAGGGCTATTTTCTTTACAAGAAAATTCTGCGACACCGACTACTTGGCGGTCATCATCATTTGACTGCGCATACCCTTTAAAGATACACGCAGTCATAATGATTGTAATAATAACAAATCTCATAATCAGTTAGGGATTATAGATTTTTACCCGATTTCAGAGTTTCGATAATTGTATTAACAGCCTTTACTTGAGCTGCACTTTCTTCCACTAAAATTGGAGTTGCGGTATTTCCAAATTCTACTACGGCTGTTGCAGCCTTGGCTGTTTTTGCAGCTTTTGCAGCTTTCATGGGATTCTTTTGCTTGGATGCCTCTTCTATCATTTTCTTTGCCTCGTCAGCAGCCGCTTGAACTTTATCCGTTGCAGCTTTTATGCTTGCGGCTTCTCCTGCTACAGTCGCTGCAAATGTTACCCATTCATCAAGAGTAGGTTTAGTAATTGTAACATCTGTTACACCATCTTGAGTTTCACCAATTTCTCGTTTGTACATATTTTCCAATTGTACACTGTTGGCAATCGCCAAAACTGCGGCATTCTTCACTGCATCCCCATAGCCATCCACATTTGCACTTCCTGATGTCTTGTAATCATTACACAATGCTTGCAATTTTGCAGCGCGTTCCTTACTTTTCTGAATGTCGTCCTTGATTTGAGCGTTGGCGGAGCATACCATCATGAAAAGAGACATGAGCATTAATACATATTTTTTCATAAAAATAACTATTGTGCCTTTAGAAACCCGATAAGGCGATTTTTTTGCTTAAAAATTTTGATTACATAATAAAAAACGTGGGCTTCCACATCCACTTGTCCGCTTCTGAGGTCCTGAGAAAACCTTGTTGGTGAACGAATGGAGTGTCTGCCCACGCCAATATGTTGCACGTTCCCATAAAAGTGTGCGGAGAGCATTATATACTCTCACTGCACACTCCGGGATACAATTTAACATACCCGTAGCATTCACTTCAGACATTGTCCATGACCAACAATTCGAAATTTCTCAGGTTTCAGAAAGCCACAAGACAAAGCATCAATGACGCTTTTATATTATGTAATATCTCGCCCACCCATCGTTGTTAATTCCACGGCGTGGACGACATAATGCAAATATACTTAAGTTCTATCATTCAAGCAAAAGAATATGGAAAAAGATACATCCGAATTTTGTTTTTCTCAGAAAAACTTCTTATTTTTGCTTCGTTAAAGAGTTGTTTGACAGCATAGCAACGCAAAACGCTGAAATTCGCACGGTTGCTAACTCGTTACCGCCACTTCTCAAATACTTTGCTAAAAGTTTATTTCTCAATCAGTTAAGTCTAACTGACAAAAATCTAAAATAAAATTAACCATAAGTACATTTTAATGTGTTATTAGTACAAAGATAGTTATTTTGAAAACAAATGTACTTAAATTCCTTATAATCATTACCAACCACCATCAAAAAGTTATTCATCAGTTATATTCCGGTGATGTTTTCCACCATCAAAACACCAATTTCCTTTGCCAGCGAACAATTAAAAACGAGTACGTATGGCAAATGAACAAATCACTTTTGATAAGCTGCCGCAGGCGGTAGGTTATCTCACAGAACAGATGGAACAAATCCTGCAAATGGTAGCAGCACTGCAACCGCAGACCTCTTCCGACAAGCATTGTCTTATTGAAATTGACGAATCCTGTAAAATCGTACGAAAGACAAAGCCTACTATTTACACGCTTGCACGTAAAGGATTGATTCCGGCTTACAAGCGAGGTAAGAAACTATACTTCTATGAAGATGAATTGCTGCAATGGATTGAGTCTGGACGCAAGCAGATGCAGGCAATGTCGCTTCAGGAACAAGCAGCGGAGATAGTACATGAAGCGAAAAGCAAACCAAAGGGAGGTTATAACTTTTGATCTGCACGGCTATGGAAACCTCCAAATTAACACCAGAAGGTATCATCGGCGAGGCTGTGCGCATTGGAGCCCAAATGTTCGGCGGTAAGTTCCCGATAGAAATCTTTCCAATCAGAATCCAGCGTATCATAAGCAGTTTGCACGATTGTCAGAGCTATCCCGTGGATTATGTTGCTGCGGCTATCCTTGCAGCCATTGCCGTTGGGATTGACAACTCCCATCTGGTGCAGGTGAAGCGCAACTGGCTAGAAAGTCCCATCTTGTATATGGCACTGCTTGAACGTCTCGGAGCCAATAAAAGCCACCCGCAGAATTTCGCTTTCCAGCCGTTCATTGAGCATGGCTATTGTCAGAATCAGGAGTATCAGAGGTTGTATGCCGAGTATGAACGCACTATGTCCATGAACAAAAAGGAACGATTGGAAGCCGTTCTGGATGAATTTCCACAGCCTCCAGTGCGCAAACGCTTTCTTGTATTAGTAAGTAATTCTTTATTAACTATAGCTGAAAAAGGCATTCAAAATCAACACCTTTAAAACCTATTTTTACAGCCACAAGAATCTATAAGCATAGAAGTAAGCCTATCAGTCTCACCGTAAATATATCAAGACCTAATTTCAACTAAAATCATATAATACAAAAGAAACAACAGTTCTTAATAAATCTATAAATGCAAATTCAGCAACATCTTCTCTTTATACCCATTAGGATACTCAAAAATTTTTGTTTGTCTTTTAAATAATGGCCGATATGTGTGCACTATCCTATGATGGTTAGGACAAAGTATCATCACATTATTATAGTTATTATTTAATGACTGTGTAAAAAATTCAATATGATGGGCATCTACAACAGGCTTATCGCCATATGGTGCAGAAATGAGCTGTCCACAAATCTGACATCTGAAATTATAGAGCTTTTTCAAATTCAGACACACATTACGGTCCAGCTTACGAATCTTCACAAAATGATTCTCTTGAACTATAGTTGCATTATTATCAGTCAATAGCATATCCTCAAAGCTTTTTTCAGTAATAGCCAATTCTGATAATTGCTTTTTAGTCTCTTGGTAATCAGAGGAAGTTATAGGAACAGCCTCCCAAACATTAGGATTATCAGTAGTATAAAAAGATAATGAAGATTTCAGCTCTTGAGAAATTTTTATATTAGACATATTCTCTCCACGCTCTTTCATAGCTTTCTTGATTTTTATCTGTTCATCTATGAAACGATATAAATCCGAAAATTCAGAACGTAATGCCTGGAGGAAATCATTCATATTATCATAACGGACTTGATACATTTCTGGATGATTAGGATATTTATTTCTATCGAAGTTTTGATTAACTACCTTAATCCCCGAATATATCTTTCCATTCAGCAGAATAGAAATCTGACGCATTTCACCAATGTCCAACTTTCCAAATATACCAAGAAAAGAATTCAATAAAGCCGTTCTTATAGTAAAGCCTTGATACAACAAACTTTTATCTACTTCTTTTACATATATAAGTTCCATAACTTCAATTTATTCGCAAAGATGCTAATTATTTGACAGGCTATCTATAAAACAATATCAATATTTCTGTTTGCTTGGAATTACCCCTCGCACTCCCCCTTTTGGATTCTCCACGTCCCCCTTATAACGAGGGATTAGATGCATATGAACATGAAACACCGACTGACCGGCAGCTTCATTGACGTTGATTCCGACATTATACCCGTCGGGGTGATAACGTTCGTCCACCTTTTGCTTCACATACTGGAGCATCACATTCATTGCTTCACGTTCATGATTAGTCAAATCAAAATATGATGCCACATGACGTTTGGGAATTATCAAAGCATGGCCGGGAGATACAGGATAACCGTCATAAAATGCGACGCAAGTTGCCGTCTCACAGATAACCTCGACTCTACGTGATAAACGGCAGAAAGGACAGGTTTCCCCTTCCTGTCGTGGTAACTGATTGAAATGATTGTATTGGTAAAGTTCGTAACTTGAATTGCATCCCAGACTCAGAAACGGTAAACGTACATTACATTGATAGGTGTATTCCCTGAAAATAGCATGAAGTCTGAATCCCTCTTCTTTTATATCCCTCCGTACCGCAAAATAGGCAGTACCTTTGGGGGAAAGAAGATTGGATACATTCATCATCACTTCGGCTTGTGCATACGGTTCTAGTACATTTAGTACATATATGCAAAATATAGTGTCGAATTTGCCTTCCGGATATTCAGTACGATAATAATAATCATATCCAATAATATCATATCCACGCCGTTTCAACTCATCCGTATCATACCCGAAACCACAACCGAAATCAAGAATACGTCCTTTTAATAAGTCGTGTTGTAGAAGGTAACGGACAGGAACAGAGAAGTCTGTACGTTTAATGGCGGTCAGGTAAGGATGGTTTATTTTTTCGATTGTCATAATTCTAATATTTCCAAATTTCAAATCCCATATTCAAAGCTATCTGATGCATAGGCATGAACGTCTGAAAGAAACAATCCAACAAATGTTCTTTGTCCATAGAAACGATTTCTTGTGGTGTATGTCCTAAAGAAAGATAGTCTTCCAACAACTTTTCTTGCTTTCCTTCATGTAGATTGATACGTATAGCGGCTTGATGAGCAGTTGCCAGCTTCGGAAGATACAAATTCAAATCGGGTAGCTTATTACTCTTGGAGCTGTTGATGCTCGGATCGGCTGGCATCAAATTCCAGAGCAGGTCATGGGAGACGAAACTCCAGGGAATGAAATGATCCAAATCATACATGCGTTCCTCCAATAAATTTCCGGTATACGGACATCTGACTTCCAGTCCATGTTTTATGGCGGTATTCCAGAATTTATGCTGAGCAGACAATGAGTTCCGCTCTTCTTGCTTCACTAACTTGGTGGGTATAGCTGGTACATTCGGATTTCTCGTCTGTAAGAAGCCCGCCAATCCCCAATAGGCAAAAGCACTCAGAATATCGTAATTTTCTCTCAGATAATCCAACCATGCGGGATTCATCTCTATCCATAACGTCCCGTTCTGTTTTTCTAGTTTATAGAGGCAACCGTTTTCGAACGACTGGGAACGGACAACTGTCTGGCGGTCATCGGATGTATCAATCCAAGGACGCAAGAAACGGAAAGGAACATTCATTTGCAGGAAATTCAACCGTTTTCGGACATCAGCTCTTTGGATAAGTTTATGCAACAAATCAGTCAAATCTCGGATACTGATGTTAATGGGAATATTGTATTCTTTTTGCAAAACCCATATCGCCTCATAAAGTGATTCTGACTTTCCAAACGAAAGACGAAAGTATATTACCGGATACCAAGCGTTCGCTACCATCGTAATCATAATCTCCCATACATTCATCCTCGTTTTCCCATGCTTTACACACAAGTCAAGGATGCCGAGAAACCAGTAATATTTATAAGTTGCAACCGTCTTGTCGAATACTCTGTTCAGATATCTTGTCGTCAATATATTAGATTGAGGTATTTGCATATCAAAAATTTTTAATCATCTTACTCTATCTCATAATTTGCTTTTCTTGGATACCCTTTTACGTTTATTAAGACCAAAATCCTGCAAGACCTTTCCCATTACATATTCTTTTGCAAGCAGAAAAATATCATTATCCAACTGAAGTGCATAAAACACCCTGAGATTAGTACCTATGGTATTCCTTCCTCTATACGTGAAACCGTAAGAGATGAACAAATGGCACATTCGGTAACCTGAGCAATACAGAAATTTCTGCGCAGTCTGGCTAGCCTAGTCTACTCACATACTATCTGTATCTTTTGATCCAATTTCCTTTGCAACTTAGTACCCATTATACTTTTTGTCATAGTTCAACATATTATAATATGCAAATATAAAGGTTTTGATTTATTTTATAATGTATTAAAAAATCAATTTTCGAAATTACTCTTGCTTATTCCATTAATTGCTGCAAATATTGCAACACAAGCATGTAAATCATATATTTCATCAACCTTGCAACTTTTAAGATAACTATCAATTTCATCTTCAAAATCTTTTCGAAATTCATCAATAGTATTCCTATCATAAAGAATCAACACCTTATTAACCATGCCTTATTCCTTACCGAAAGTACAATTATCATTTTTGCTAAATTATACAGAGCCCTTGTAAGCTTTATATTCCAAATAATCTATAATAAAATATGTTTACTACTTTTTAACTGAGAGTATATTATTACCAAAATAATAAGGTTAAATTTATAATCTCTGAATATTTCCTGTACAAAGATACCACACTTATAAATATTTGTGGTATCTTTGTACAGATTTAGATAGTAAGTAATGAAGAAACTTAATTCATACATATCATCAGCTGACATGAAGGAAAAAGGGCGTGCTGCTTATTACAAAATGTTGGAAAGTGTTCGCCAAGGTGAACTGATACAGGTTCGACGAGGGCTGTATGCCAACATTGACCAGCTTTCAAACAGCATGATTGACATAGAAGCGATTATACCAGGTGGAATTCTTTGCCTTTGGTCTGCATGGAGCATACACCAACTTACGACTTCTATGCCACAAGCCTATCATGTCGCCATAAAAAGAGACAGAAAAGTAGTAACACCTTCATTTCCCTCTATAGAGCTTCACCACTATACTGCTTCTATACTAGAGATTGGGGTAAGCAAGATGGTTTTGGAGGGTTACAATATCAGGATCTATGATATAGAGCGATGCGTATGTGATGCCATTAAGTTTAGAAATAAAATAGGTATTGATGTCTGCTCAGAAATCATAGATAACTATCTTACACGACCGGAACGAAATATAAGTAAACTACTGGATTATGCCAGACAACTCCGTGTGGGCACAATCCTTGAAAACTATCTGCAAGTCAAACTATGAGTAAAGAACAAAATAAAAACTACGGAAAATCAATTCGTACAAAGCTCTTGAATGTAGCTAAAAAGGAAAATGTATTCTATCAGACTATATTGACACGATATTTTCAGGAGCGATTACTATATAGGATGTCACAAACACGCTACCGCAACAATTTCTACCTAAAAGGTGGGGCTCTTATGTATGCCTATGAACGTTTTGCTGCACGTCCTACATTGGATATTGATTTTCTGGGTAACAATATAAGCAATGAAGGTACTTCAATTATAGCAGCATTCAAGGAAATATCTTCCGTACCCTTTGAAGAAGATGGAGTGATATTTGACGTTGAGCACATTACAGCCCAAAATATCACTGAGTTCAAAGACTATCATGGAATACGCCTAAGCATACCGGTAAAAATGGATTCCATAGCACAAGTGCTGACTATGGATATTGGCTTTGGCGATGTGGTTACACCCTCACCTGTTAATCTGGATTTTCCTATTTTGTTAGAACATCTGCCTTGTGCTAATATCCTGGCTTATTCTCTGGAAACAGTTATTGCAGAAAAGATGCATGCAATAATAGACCTTGCAGATCAAAGTAGTCGTATGAAAGATTATTATGACTTGCATAGAATATTGAAGGAAGAAAAATATGACCCAGAAGTTTTACAGGAAGCTATAATCCGAACATTCGAAAACAGACATACACCATATCATGAGAACACAATGTTCTTTCGTAAAGATTTTGGAATCAACCAACAAATGGAAGCAAGATGGAAAGCTTTTATGCGTAAAATCACAAAGGCCACTGATTTATCCTTCTCTGAAGTTGTGGCATTCATTCAGGAAACACTTCGTCCATATTGGGAAAACATACCGCATGAATAATACAGACTATAAAATATATGAATTTCCAGAATGTGAATCCATAGTCATTTCTGGGGATATTCACGGAGATTTCAATCTTCTTGTGAACAAAATGTGCGTACAATACAGTATGGAGAATACGCTTCTCATAGTTGCCGGAGACTGTGGATTTGGTTTTGAAAATAGAGGCTATTATGAAAATATCGTCAAGAAGAACGCCAAACGTATGAATGATAATAACAATTGGATCCTTTTCGTCAGAGGTAATCACGACAATCCTGTCTATTTTGACGGTTGCACATTCAAGCATAAAAGATTTATTTCCATCCCAGACTACTCCATCGTAAAAGCATGTGAACACACATTACTCTGCATTGGAGGAGCAATATCTATCGACCGCTCATACAGACTTAACGCATGGGAACAGTTACAGAAAAGGTGCCATAAATCATCTCATGATTTAAGTAGAGGAATCTATGAGCGAAACTATTATTGGCCAGACGAAAAACCTGTCTTCAATACTGAATTGCTTGAAAAAATAACGGCAGAACAGACAATCGACACCGTTATAACCCATACATCGCCGTCATTCTGTGAATTACAAAATAAGAACGGACTTTATAGATGGACCAATAACGATACACAACTGCTGGTAGATGTTCAGCAAGAACGGGAAACCATGGACTCCATCCACCATATGCTGAAAGAGAAGCAAAATATTACCCATTGGTGCTATGGACATTTTCATCAGAGTTGGCATAACAATATTGATGGGATTTTATTTAAAATGTTGGATATAATGGAATTCTACGAAATAAAATAACATTTTGTTATAAATTACGTTCTATTTATTTTACAGGACATCAAATACAAATTATTTATTATCATATTATTCTGTATTTAATAAATGTATATTTATCAGTCCCTCCCCCCCTATTGCCTCATGTTAAATCTAGTGCTAAAATTCAAAATATAATATAGGGAATAAGGACTATAAAAACTGTATCGAAATCATATTAGATATCGGCAGCCTTAAAATTAAATACAGGCTTTATCACAGTTTCAATATCAACAGTACCCTTAATGTTATTCATGATTTCTCTTTTTGATTTATAAACCATAGGAGACTCATCCTTAGTATATTCTGTTACAGTTTCACTATATACATCTTCCATCGATTTTTTGAAATCCTCCAGACTTATCTCCTTAAATGCCTGACTACGGCTCATGATTCTTCCGGCGCCATGAGGAGCAGAAAAGTTCCAGTCTTCATTGCCTTTCCCGATACAAATCAAAGAACCGTCACGCATGTTCAAAGGTATGATACATTTTTCACCCAATCTTGCCGATATTGCACCTTTTCTGATTATATTATCATTACCAATATAATTGTGAACACTTTCAAAAGGCTGAAAATGCTCTTCAGATGAAGCAAGACCTTTTCCAACGATAAAATCCATAATCAGATTTACAATCAGTTTACGGTTTATCTGTGCCCAATGCTGGCAGATACACATATCATGCAGATAGTTTTCCCTAAACTGACCTTCCAAATAACATAAATCCTGTGGTATGGTCAGTTTGCGGGTCTTAAATGAGTTGTGAAGATTTCTGATGACATCCTGTAATTCACTTTTTCGTCCGGCTTGTTTGTACTCTTCAATGATACGATTTTTTTCTTCCAGCAGTTTGTCCCACCCGGACTGACATTTAATTGCAAGTTTCTGATAAATATCTGCCACCTGCTTCCCTAAATTACGACTACCGGTATGCACTACAAGGTAGTAAAGGCCTGACTCATCTTTGTCAAGTTCTATAAAATGATTTCCACTTCCAAGCGAACCTATAGATTTATATAGTCTACGAACTTCCTTCAATTCACGATAACAGCGCAACTGCAATATCAGTTGTTTTGCATTCTGATAAAGCCCTGAATACTTTTCCGGCAATGAAAGATAGTTTTCATCCCTAAAATCACGTCCAGAAGGAATAGCACGGATGATATATTCATTCAAAGCATGGAAGTCAATAGGGTTGTTGCAGGTAAATGGTTGAACCAACATACCACACCCTATATCTACTCCCACTATATTAGGTATCACCTTGTTACCCAAGTTTCCCGTAAAACCAATCACACATCCTGCTCCGGCATGTACATCCGGCATAATGCGAATCTTGCAGTCACTGAATACATCTATGAACAGCAACTGCCTGATTTGGTCAAGAGCTGTATCTTCTATATTGTCTGTGAATATCTTCACATCATATCCTTCTATCGTCTTCATATGAATATCTTTAATTACATTTGGTGAATATATCGATTCTGAAGATGTTTTTCTCCATGTCCGGATTATGAATCATCGTCCATTTTGTCTGAGTGTCTTTTGTCAGTTTATTCATAATATCATCAGATACTATCATATCTAGAAATTTGCGAACTATATCCTCATCGGTATCTCTATTATAATGAATTGCCACAATCAAATTGGATATATCATCTAAAGTGTGATATTTCGTTGGAAGATGTTTCAGCAAGTCACTCAGTTCTTCATCCAGATAATCAATATTTCCTGACAACGTAAAGAAGTCTATAAACTTTGTGTCAGAGTAGTATCTCAAGAAACTTCTGACATCATTAAAATCAAAACAAATAAGACTGGGGTTCACTATCATATTTATAAATGAACTTACAATACTCATTACTTTTCTGTCGGCCTCATTATATAAATCTGAAATAGTGCTGCAAGGCAAAACATCATAGTCCACAACAAAAATCCCATCTGTTAATTTTCCTATTTCGTCAAGAAGCTGTAACGCACTGTTTCTCTTCTCCAGTCCTTCGGACGAGTGAGGTAATGTGACAACAAGTAATTTTACCTTTATTTGCATGTCAACAGCTTTTTGTAGAAAAGCCCTTATGCAGCCTTCTCCTGTACCTCCACCAAGGCATACTATAAAGCAGGACAGTATTTTATCGGTAATGATTTTCTCTATGCTTGGTAATATTTTCTGACACTCTGATTCTGCAAGACTTCTGTCCTTTCCACTGCCCAATCCATCTGCTCCTATCAGGTATTTATGCGGTAATGACAGTTCCTCCATTTCTTTTCTGTTCATACCAAACACACTTAACTCTGTATCCGGTAACTCACAAACCTGCATTTTGTTCACTATTCTGCCGGCTCCACCGCCAATACCAATTATAGAAATAGCTGGCTTAGATTCTATTATAGATTTTAATAGTAGTTTTAAATCATTATCCTCCATATACACTTTTCTTTATTATATTATACACAATAAATATTCTTTTTCTTAATATAAAATAAACTGGCAGTAACATAAATACCAGAAATGCCAATGCATAGACAACAGTGCGTTGAAATACTGTAAATCCAGAAATATCAGGATGTGATAATATACTGCGTAAAGGTTTCATTATTTTAATATTTAAGCAATCAGGTCGGGAACAGGAACATCCATTCGGCATCAGTTTATGATGTCAGGACAAAGACAAGGACAAAAGCAAAGTCAAAGACCGGGTAACATTCAAACCTCATATCGTTTATATTACCCGTCGTGTTTTAAGTTAAACATGTCTCAAACTAATCCTCATAAATAAAGACTGATGATACTGTTCCCGTAAAGAAAGAATTGATATACCTTATGACATCAGCTTCTTCCAACCTGATTTATTCTTCCAATAAGGATAACTTCTCGTATGTAGTCTGAAGTGCATCTGGAACGATAATCTTCAGTTTGGATACACGACCAGATTCCTTTATCTGCCACTCTTTATATTGTGAAAACATCCGTTTGTACTGCAATGAAGCTTTTTCTAGTTCAGACTTATATTTCTGTTGAGATTCCAGATTCAACCGGTCAGACTCCCTTTTCAATGCAAACTTGATACGGTTAAGTTTACGCTCATTCTGTCTGTGTATCTTTTGCAGTTCAAAGAAGACTTCTTCCACCTTCTCCTGGCTTACCGAAACTGTATGGGAGTAAATTAAGGTATCCTTTCCTGTTCCATCTGCTGTATAAGGTTTCATCGTCTTGGTTAAAAGTTCTTCTCTGGCATCCGAAAACTTTCCTCCGGGATGGATATATTTTCCTATGGTTGCGGCTATAGCTTCAAGTGTAAAATAACGGTTTCGTTCTTTCACATTCATTTCAGCAATAAGGTCTTCCGCACGTATTTCTTTCGGAAGTTCTGTCTTTTCAATAACAGGATATCCGAATGACTGACACCATTCATCAAATGCTGTATCTCCCTTTCTTTGGCTTTTATAGCTTCGCGCATCCAGGCACAAAAAGCATTCATTTCTGCGATTTCTTCAAGCAGCCCCTTAACTTCAGATAAACTCTTCTCATCATAACCTAAGCTGACTGTCTTTCCGCTTTCGGAGAGTGAGCCGACAATATCCACTTTCGTAGTAATGAAACTCATATTCTTGAGTTTTGCTTCATTGCCCAAAATGGTTTCCTGCGCAAGGTCAGCTAAATGGGATGCAGAAGTTGAAGTCACCCCCTTTTCCGAAAAGAATACCTCATTTACTTTCTCCATAAATATTAATCCAATTTCTTGAATTCAAAATCGTTTTTACTGCAACATGCTTTCTGATAGTCAAATCCATACAGACGCATATATGCTTCCTTAATTTCCTTTGCACCGTTATAGAACGGATCTGTTGTATGAATATCTGTAGTAACGATTACTTTCATTTCAGGAGTCAACACTGTATCGCTTGTCCTTTTAATCCGCTTCGGAGTTATTTCAAATGACCTGTCCTCCGTGTTTATAAATCCAACTGATGCCATCATGAGATTATCAAAAATCAGATTACAGAAGCACGAATCCTCAATTATATTATTTGTTAGTTCATCCATAATTAGACAAGGTGTTCTTTCATTCCAGTCTCTATACTCCTCTGGTAACCAACCTGTCCCCCAAACCCATTCTTTACCCCTACATGGGTAAGTGTCATAAGGTTCTTCGAGAAAATCATAATAAATTGCAAAGTCACCTTCATTGTCAAATTCGTATGTAAGCCATAAAACCCTTTTCTTACTACTTATCCGATAACGGAAATGCCTTATCAGGCAAGGATGTTCAAAGTATGAAAAACCATGAAAATCTATTTGTAAGGAAGGATGCAATTTTTCGACCTTTTTCCCAACCCGTTTTAAAGCTTCAGATATAGGACCTCTAAGCACTTCTTCTATAATCTCATTCTTTAATGAAATAACTAAAAGAGCCTCTTTCATGAGATTTTGATTGAAAGAGATTTCATGTAGTATCTGACTCGCAGAATTTACTTTATTCTTTTTAAACAATGATGTCAGGGGGATCTTCATCTGAGCTAATCCAATTTCTTATATTCAAAATCATTTTTGCTACAACACGCTTTTTGGTAGTCGAATCCATACAGGCGCATATACGCTTCCTTCAATTCCTTTGCACCGTTGTAGAACGGGTCAGTAGTGTGTTGCTGTGTTGTAACTGTCACCACCATTTCAGGAGTCAGTACCGTTCCGTTTGTTCTTTTTATTCTCTTTGGAGTTACTTTGAATACTTTTGACATAATGCTTTCACTTTAAAGGTTTACAATTAAGGTCCCCACTACCCACCCTCGTTTCTACATAACCGATATATGGTAATACCGTTGTTCTGCCACATTCAAGGCTGTACTACATGCTCATGTACGCAATGCTGGAAATGCCCGACAAAATAACTTGCTTGTGTCCCCAAGCCATAAGATTTCAGATTTTTCCAGACAGATTGGATGAATATCGCCTTTATGCAAAACTACCTCAATTTGTTTCCCTCTATTCCCGCCCTCATTCTTTATATGATCAATACACGGTAATGATAACAGCTATGAACTGCTATTGATAAATGCTTGACTATGCAAGGCTATTAGATATACGTTTGTGAATGATACAAGAAGTACACGAAAAAACGACTCGCCTATATCCCTCAGCTAAAAGAAGTTTAATCTTATCAAATGATAAGCCGTATTGCCTTCATATAAGAATTACACCAGATTATTTTATAGCAAATCCACAGTCCAGTTGATACTCTGTATAAGGTTGTCAAGTTCTCTGAGCTGTTTGCAATATGCGTCCGTTTCCTTGCGCAATTCCGCCACATCTACTGTCCTCACATATCTGATTTCATTTCTTCCGTATCTGGTTTCTGTTTCTGTAACGTGTTTCAGTACTTCACGCATCAGTGAGACTCTTGCTGAAAGAGAATCGCGACGAGCAAGCATTCTGGTCAGATTCTCCCCATTATGCGTTTGGTACAGTTTATCTGATAGACCAGTTTCTCCTGCTTTTCAAGGCAGGAATCCAGTTCCAAAAACAGTGCTTTTACATCCTCGGCAGGAGTATCGCCCTCCTGAACCTTGGCACTGTCCTTCAATCTACCTTTCAGTTGGCTGATTCTTCTTTGCAAATCAGCCCTGTTGCTAAGTGCTTCTGCTAATTTCATAACGCTGCTGTTTTAAATTGACAATGCAAAGTTATTGCCCGTGATATGCCATATTGAGGCATTGAAAAAAAATATTTTTTCTTTTCGACGCAAATTTTCGCTATTCTTTGAGATTGAATATCCGTTTTTGGTTCTCATGCGACATTTCTTCTGTTCCCCCATAATAGGTTATTTCCCACAATAGTCCGGCTGTAAGTTCCAGTGGAGTAATTTCCACATCTTCATCAATGAGGATATCCATTCCTAAAATTTCCGCCCATGAATGATAGTTTGCCATAGGACAATCTCGCAGGTTATCTGCTTTTGAATAAACCGAACAGTTCATATCAATCATGGGGGTGCAGCTTTCCCAACGGCAAACCAACTTTATATAATAATCTGAAGGCTCTTCTTGTATGGCTTGAATGGACTGGTAAATCTTCTTCCATTTATTCAAATCCAACCGTTTTGCGAGTTCAGGAGCATTGTATCTCCATAATTTCAAAAAAGGTTGTAGAATTTCTTCAAACTCGTATTGCTCTAATAAGTATTTGAAGGTGACAACCCCGAAAGAAGAGTTTTTTTCATCTTTTAGTTTCATGAAACATGATACGTTAAAACAATGAGTTGACAACAAATCCAAGTTTTTCCCTCCTTGTGAATGAATATGACCGAACAGATGATAGGCTGGTCTTGATTTTTCCATCCAATCTTTCAGCTTTTCGTTACCGTCATCGTCATCAAGTATACTTTTTGGAGGAAAGTGTGTAATAAGTATATCGGTATATGCTGGAACAGGAGATTGAGTATCCGAATAAAGGTTACTCCGTAAAGTCTTGCAACTTATAGAGTAGAAAGATATTCCTTCATATTCCATTCCGTTATCGTATAGACATACGATATTGTCCGGGAACAGCGACTTGAGTTTCTCCGGATAATAATCAAACAGAATCTCATGGTTGCCCGGAACAAATATACGTAACCTAGCTGGTATCTTTGAATACCAACTCAGAAAGTCTTTCAGGTCTTCCTCTGAAAAGTTTGAGATAGCATCTCCTGCACAAATCAGTATGTCGGTATCTGAGGGTATTCTCCAATTCCGGTGCATCCCGTGCGTATCCGAGAATGCAAAGATGCGTTGTCCTTTATAGTTGAAATACATGGTTTTGATTTTATTGTCAATACAAAGTTGTTACTCGGTATATGCCAAACCAAGGCATCGAATATATTTTTATTTTTAATGCCTCAGTTTGGTATATGTGGTCTTATAAATTTGCAGGGTAAACAGATTAACCAATTCATATATGACAGTAAAAGAACTTTTTATGAGTGTCAGTTTTGATGAACTTCTTCCGTTTTTGAAAGATTTCGAGGAAGATCATCTTGACAATATCTATGCATTCCGTGAGGCGTATGATATTTTAAGGAATATGGAGCCAAACACGGATTATCAGGGTGAAGTAATCATAAGTTGTAATACCAAAGTGAATCATCAAATTATTAACATCCGCCACTTGGATGACGATGTTTGGGAGAATGAACTGGCAAAAGAAATAAACTTTAAAGGCGACAGCAAGCCGGATATGCGTGAAGTTGCCATGCGCTGTTTATGGGAGTTGACATTTTACGGTTTCTCTCCGTCTCAAAGAATTTCTACTTTTGATAAAATGTTTAACGGATGTAAACCGGTATTGCGTTACGAGATTGCGCTTGACAAATTGGAGGAAAGTATATGGAAACATAAGACACCTCGCAGACTGCGACATAAGGATGAGAATGGAAGAAGACTGATAATCTGTAATTCCTCACGTAAATTCGGATTTGACAGAAAAATGAACCGTTCTAAAAGAAAACGTGAATACCGTCAGGATAAACGAGAGAAATATCTCAAAATAATGTCTGCACGTGAAAGGTTGATTTCTATCCTTTCCGCTCCGGGTCGTAGTTTTTCATATAGAGATGTAGAATTTATATTCAATATAAAATATGGATGTCGGTACTGTTATAATTCTGTGACTAACGAAAATGGAAGTCGGTTGAACTATATCTTCGAATCCATGAAGAAATATCAACAACTTGATTTGAGCCGTTATGACAGTGCTATTGTTTTCATCAGTATGCCATCCGAATATCCGGTTGATGAAACGGAAATGGATTCTTTCAAGAGCAATGTACAGCAACTGTTAGGATATAAGAATATTCTTTGGGGTAACATAAAGACAACCGATGATTCTAAAGAAATAGAAGTGATGTTAATGTTAAACAAAACTTGATTCAGCCCAATTTTATATCGTATTTATGAAAGAGAAAAACAAATGGCAGCACAAGGTTAATTACAAAAAGAGCAAAGAGGGTTATGCCGATGTGAGCTATGAGGATACATGGTGTCTGGATATGACATTGGCACGTATCATAGCTAATCATCTTCGTGCTTTCTTGAAAGCAGAAAAAGGACCTTGGGGCGGATGTCCGGGTGTCTTTTATGAAAAATATGGCTCGGAAAAATGTCACGATGTATGGTTGAATACAATCCGCAAAATGATTTATGCTTTTGAAGAATACCAGCGTAATGACAAATATGATATTGATGAAGAAAAACGTGAACGTATCAGAGAGGGTATGCAGTTATTCATCGATTACTATAGGAATCTATGGATATAAGCAAAGTTAACCAGCTATGTAAATAGAATCTCCAATATGGTAATCAACAAAGTCGGGAGACCTTCACAGGTATCCCGACCCTTCTGTAAAAGTACGTAAATAGAACCGTTTCAACCCTTTAGCTTGTCATTCGTTTAGCTCAACATTGCTTCAAACATATCTAATTTTCAGATATTTATCCGAAAGTAAAATTTGAGGCTATCAGGCTTGTTAGGGATTGACACAGTTTGAATTACGGTCTCGTTAAAACAAGTAAGATTTATTGGCTTCTAGCACTTCTATTACAATTTTTATTTTATCTTTAATTTCTTCAAAAGTAATACTATCTCGGATAACATATTTATCATTAGATAATTCACCTGGCAATTCATTTGTAAATTCAGTCAGTTTTTTTGTTTTCTCCTTGTCATCCCTCACAAAAACATTAAACTTAAAACAATTATCAGTTCCATTATCATGTTTTATATCAATCACTAAAGGTTTATCATTAAACTTCTTTTCAAGATAAACACAACTCTCTTCGTATGACCAAATATCATATTTCCAATCCTTCCAACGTCCATTTTCAAACCCCTGTAGATTCTTTAGTTTATTATATAAATGATAAACACGTATATCAACATGCTCGCCGTTCCATCGTATCTTTTTCATTAAATAAATGTCATAATCACTATTCCACCGAACATTATGCTGTTCCATATAATCCCATATATACTTATCATAAAAATACTTTCTCCAATCTGTTATAGGCTTGGAACCTGACCTAAATTTATCCTCCGCAATCTCGTTCAATATGCCATTTATATCAATGTCCTGGATTTTTAATTCAGAATCATAATTATCGAATACTTTATCTGCTATTACCTCAACAACTGATTGCAAACATTTATTATGGGGTTGCTCTTCATAAGATTCACAGTCAGATATAAATCTCTTCTTATCAGATCTGCTACTCAAAAAATTCCAATTAGAGCTTCTTTCATACCCAAATCCATAATGAACAGAACAGCCTAATAAGGCTCTGCGCAAGCGCCAATGATCGTATCTTTTGGCAAATCCGTTTTCATCAAACAGACATTTCATCACTTCTGCATAGCGGATAAATTTATTCTTATAGATTAAATTATCTGATTCCGACTCTATGCCACAAAAATTAAACATAAACTTTATTTGCCCTACAAAGAATGGATGATTCTCCAAGCTTCTTATAAATCTCTGCAATTCAATATCTTTAATGCTTATTTTATGTTTTTCTTCATCACGCTGTTGTTTTGTGAATGCTTTAAGTGCATCTTCATATTGGGCGCTCCTAAATATTAAATCAAAACTTACAGCCAAACTTACAGATAAATATTCAGACATTTTATCAATAGACTCCATGACAGAATCTATATTCCCATTATGTATATCTTGATTGATAATCAGGTTTCTCATACGATACATCCATTCATAAAAATCTTCGGATATTTTCTTGTCGGGATAAGCAACAACGGAATAACACAAAGCTAATTTTCCATAAGGAATAGATTCCAAAGTTTCATCCAAAAACATCTGAAAGAAAAGTGTCGTTTCTTTATTAGCTTTCCAAAAATAAAGTTTCCTATCAACTTCATTTTCGTTTTCTATTTTCAAATCATTTAGTTCTTTCCTACGTGAATATAACTTATCATAGCTTGCTGCGATAAACATTAAAGCATCTTTATTAAAAATAGGTAATCGGTCAAGAACATATAATGAAAGTCCGAAATTATCTCTTTTGATAATCTTATGCAATATTTTATCTGCGATTTCCTCTTTAAGAATATCCTTATTATCATAATATTCTATGCCTAGACTAATAGATAAATTTTCGAGATTGGAATCGGAATCCTCAATAGAGCCAGCCAAATTCTTATTTCTCCAATATAAAAAAGTCAGAGTGTACAATAACCTCAGTTGATAATTGTCTATTAGAGATTTTTGACTTTCATTAAGATTCTCCCACACCATATCTGTCCATTTATTATCGGTACAGATTCTCCAATTGCTTACAAAGCATGAATTATCTTTTCCAAATAAATCTTCCACTTTTTTATCCAACCAGGATTTGAGGTTTTCGTATTCTGTCAACGGAACACCTCTACCATTCATTTTGATATAAATATCACCATTGACATCATTATCATTAAGCGATTCTATTGTATAATGCAAATTACGATCAAAATTTTCTAGCATTTTTACCGCATTATTGTTGCCGAACTTCCTATCAATTATTTCTAACGTTGATATACAACCACGCACCGTGGTGTCATGACGCCATGCATCAATAAACCAGTTCTGTTCTTCAATTTTTACTAGTTTACATTGCGTAGTAAAAAGCTCATTTATATGTTCTGACATTTCCATACAAAAGTCATGTGCATATTCCCGTGTCTGATAAATCAGCTTTTGCTCCAGAACTTTTTTATCCGTTGGGTTATTAATATTAGCTTTGGATGTAAGATACATACGTAACAACCACAGTGTAGTCAGTCTTTGCTGCCCATCAATTGGATAAAACGTTTTTCCTTCATCATTTTCTATACCATAGATATAATTTAGATCTATACCATTATCACTATTGAGTCCATCCAATAAATATTCAATAAAAGGCTCTATTTTATCATACTGATTACCTTGTACATAATCCCTTTGCAGGCTGGGTATCACTATATTTTTAAAATTATTCATATTTGTTCCAGTTTTTCTTTAATATCACCTAAATATTTATTATAATCATCCTGAGTCCATTCTACAAGATTTACATCCATACCAGTATTATATGTTTTTAGAAAGACATTCAATGTACACCGAGGTATATATGTCACTTGATACTCATTATTCTGATTATCTATATTGGATGCGGCAAGAATAATCTTTCTCTTTCTCTTATAAAGAGAATTATGGTAGCTTCGGTTTGTATGGCTATCCAATAAAACAAGATTTCCCAAGCCATCTTTATTTTGAGGAGAATTCTTTTCTGCACTGCCTACAATTTCATTATAAATCTGTTTGAACTTCTCGATCTTATAGTCTTTTTCAAAGAGATCAATTTCATTATTCAGTTCCGGCCTTTGGGCAAAAATTTCCGGATAATCTGCCTTAACCGAAGCAATCCAATCCTCAAAATCCTTTTGTTTAGTGAGTGGATTTTCTGTCTGTGATGCGATATGCTCAATATCCCATCTTTGCGAATAGAGCAATTCGAAAGGGAACTGTTCATAAGAGAATCTTAATCCGAGATTGGCTTTTTTAATGGCTTCATAATGAATTAAAATGGTCTGAATATTATGAAGTATAAATATTTTCCTTAGAGTAGCTTTACTTGTATCACTATAAGTGATTTTTTCAAAATCGCCCAAACCTGAAATACTTTCCCTGACTTTACTCTTCAATTGTTCTATACATCCTTTCAGACCTGACTCTTTGTATGCTTTTACCCAATCATCAATCTTGTTATTACCTTCTGTGTAGGTAAGATACCCCATATAATGGTAACTATAAGGATTCTTATATAAATCCATTATACGTACAAAACATGTTCTGCAATCTTTCCAGAACTTTGAAAGATCAACCCTTTTTTCAGTATACACCTCGTAAAAAGCGGCTTTAGGGTCAGCTTCATAAGTTTTCCGACTAATATTAAGTACCATGTTGAATAATAAATCCATCCTTGAACCATTATATAAAGGCTCGTCGGTTTGAAGCATGTACCATAATCTGTCATCATTAAAGGCTTCTTCCATTTCAGCATACTGGGCAGCCACCAATGATTTGTCTGGCAATCCATTATTGTCAGACGATTCCTTGTTATCGTCTGAAAGCAAAATTGCCTTTATCAGTTCAGAGCATGTCAATTCTATCTTACCACTATTGAGATGAGCAAATGTGGTATGCTTTTCTTCCTCATTAACTTCATACCATAAAAATAAGATATGTTTACCTTCGCCTTTAAGAAGTTTTTTAAAATCCTCCTTTTGATTATCAGAATTATCGATAAAATATTGTTTTATGGCTCCATACACCTTTGACATATAATACTCGTCTATGTTTCTGTGTTCCCCTTTTTTGATTTCATCTGACTCTGTAATAAAAGAGTATCTATTTAGAAGTGTATTCGATTCAGAAGAATCTCTTTCATATTCAAATATATATGGATAGAAAGTATTCTCCTTATTATCTTCAAATAATATCCTCCAAAGAATCAAAAGAGTTGTTAGTCGTTGTTGGCCGTCCAGAAGTTCATATTTATTATCTTCTGTTTTCACAACAGCCAAGGGTTGCATACAATAATAAGTTTTCTCTTGTTTTAGAAATTCTGAAAAATCTTCAAGCATTTGTTTTGCTTGCTTTTCTTTCCACTTGTATGCACGTTGCAGATATGGTATAATAAACGTAACACTTTCTTGACATACGTTACTATCCTTATCTATATCTGCATTTATACAATCAAATGTTCTTTTCTTTAACTCACTCATATATTTTAAATATTTATAAATCTTCATTATTTACTTCTAACTCCCTCAAATACAACCTCGCACACATCTCTGCATCATCACCGGCACGATGGTGTGTCCCTTGTTCTATGCCCAATTGTTCACAAAGATAATCCAGCGAATTACATCCAAAGGAGTAAATCTTCCGTGCCATTTGCAAAGAACATATCCATTTCAGCTCAGGTAGATGAATGCGGTAGAGTTCAGCAGAATGCTGCAAGCAGCTTCTGTCAAAAGGTACGTTATGTGCAACAAAAGTATCGAACTCATCCAGATAAGTCCGTTCTATCTCTTCCCATACCTGACGGAAATCAGGAGCATCTTCTGTATCATGCGGTCGGATACCGTGTACTTTTATGTTCCAATACTGATAACGGTTGCCTTCAGGACGTACCAGCCATGAACGGGCCTCTGCTATTTCTCCGTGTCGTACAACACAGATTCCCACCTCACATATTGAAGCACGTTTGGAGGTAGCCGTTTCAAAGTCTATTGCTATGAAATTAATCTCTGATTTATCAGTCATTATTTGATTTTTTATAGTAAGACAATATATTCTCTGCAAACCTGCATATTTCATCCTTTACCCATTGTGGCTCGATAATTTTTATCTGGTCTGTCTGTTGGAGCAATGCCTGAAGAAAATCATAAGTGGGCCGGACTGTCATTTCGAATGTAGTAGATTCATCATCAGATGCAATCTCACGCTGAGAATCATGTATAGGTAAAGTAGCCAGGTATTTTCTTGCCCATCCATATGCCTTAATTACCACACGCTCAATATCAATATCTCCGTCAGCTATAATGCCTACGCATCCTTCAAAATATTCATTTATATCAAATGAATCAGGAAGTTTAAATGTTGTATCCGTAACTTTGACATTGAGAATCCTGTCAAGTGCGTATGTCCTTATTTCCTCATAATATACCGACCATCCTATTAGATACCAACGACGGTTATAAACCTTAAGATGATAAGGTTCCACCTGAAACGTGCTTGCGTGGGACCTGCCAAAGCCCTGGTGGGTAATTTCTACCACACAATTCTGACGCATTGCCTGAAGTAATATCTGTAAATATTTATTCCCTGAAGGAATCTTCTCGAATGATATACGTTTATCCAACTTTCTGTCTGCCTGGAGCTGGTTCAGTGTAGCATATGAATCTATCAGCCATGAACGAAAGGAATTCCCCTCCAACAAATCTGCATCTTCTATATAGTATCCATATCCACGTTTGGCGTCGCATGATATGATTATATCAAAGATTGTCTGTACAGCCTCTTTATGATTCATAAATGTCTTCCATGGTAATGGTTTGCCATCACCCAATCCACAGTCTTCCCATTTGTCACTTATTTCTTTGAATGATATATATGGATGGCATCTGATTAAATCAACTAGCCATACATACCGACCGAATTTGTTTGCTGCCATAAATACTTGATTTTATATTAATATTATGCCACAATATTACTTATGAAGCTATTCCAAAGTTAGGCATAGATGTAGAAATATCCAATTGTTTTATAACAAAACAATTGGATATTTCTTAATTCATTATGATATTCTCTCTATTTTGTTATTTATACATCTTGAAAATACTCAAATTATACTGTTAAGTCTTAAACTATCACTTCGTTTTTAAGTTCTTTAGTCCGTTCTTCCACAAGTCTATCCCATAGACGAGAATTCTGCAACTTGCAATATGGAATTTTATCTGCATACCGTTCCAGAAAATCTATATTATACAGTTTATCTTCACTCCAGCGATTGATGAGTTTATACCAATTCCATCGATCTAAAAACCGGTCAATCAGTTGATAATTAAGCTCAACGTCTCTATTATCAGATAGTTCAGCCCAATCCCAATAATCTTTAAATTGTTCCAAACAATCTTCGGTTAAGATAGTTTCACAATCCGTTTTGGATAGTTCCTCCCAATCAATGAGTTTTTTGAATTTCTCTAACATAGTTGGAGTCCATACGATACTGCTATTATTGGATATCTTTTCCCAATCCACTTTACTTTTATGCTTTTCAAGCATTTGTTCCGTCCACTGAAAGTTGCTTGAAAGTTCTTTCCATGCCGAGTCATTGAGAAATTTTTCCATAAATTCATTTGAAAGCTTTTTTATTGCCATAATTGTTGTATTTAAATATTTTTCAACTTAAGTATTATACTGTTTCCCTTGTTATAATTATTCTAATGAGATATTCTAAATTGCTTTGTCATTTGATTAACACTCAATTCTATTATTTAAGTATTGCAAATCTATATTCAGAAATATGCCATATACAGGCATAGGTGAAAAAAACTTTACTAAAATACAGTGTTTCTATTAAAAGGGAATTAAAAGAGGAAATCAGTTGTAGGCAAACTTGATTTTCAAACAGTCAGCACTGGGATTTTCCGATATAGACTGTTTGAATTATGATTACATAACCTATCACACAATCATTGATAAGGAGAAAATAATAACCGTGCCACAATTCCGGAACTCTATGCTGAGTCCAAAAATCATATCACCCATTATCTAGCGGATTATACCATAACATCCCGTCATAACCACAAAAGTCAAAGCGCAAAGTGGAATATTCCTCCCTATTATTCATAGCCTAACCGAAAAGTATCATATCGGTCTCTCCACAATACTTTTCAATAGTTGACAGACTAATACACTTACCGTCATACCAGTTCCTGTGGTTATATGGTTCTTTTAAAGAGATTTTATCAAATCCACATCTGCAATATTACGCAACCAATCATTTGTATGAGTAGCAAATCTGGCAAGCTTCTGGTATTTTAAAATTATCTTCTTATCTACTGAATACTTCACTTTTTGTACCTTGTAGAAAATATTGAAAAGGCTTGGAAAATATACTATTTTTTCATACATTTGTATAGAGTCAAAGGCTTTCGGAAATTGCGAAGCATTACCAACACTTTGATTATCAGGCTTTTAAATACTACAATATTGTACCTTACGTGTATTTGAGTTTTTCAAACGAGTTTTGAACTTATTGAATACCAATGTTTGTCGAGATTTTCTAAATAACTGCATCGACAAATAACAACTCCATTTTACACCCAGTACACAACATAAAATCCACTAGTTGTCAGCATTTTTTTGTTTACAAAAATTCACTCCATATTTATTCTCTTGGCGTGGACCTAAAAACTCCTAAGCACAAATGAAAACTTATACCTCCCTTCTTTACGTTTCCCGTATGAGAAACATTTGTTTTTGCCCTGAAAGCCGTATGTTTCGCGGATGAAAAACATATAGCTTAGTACACGGAAACATAAAAGATTACACAAGACTTATAAATAAATCTGTTTATCTTTTAATTTAAGAGTCCCATTTTTATAGCAAAAAGAGAGGTATAATATTGATATTGGCCATTCCTAATAGAGTTCTCTGTAATCTCCATTAGAATGGCCAATCTCAATATTATTCAATACTTATGTAAGATGTGACAACCACCTTACCATGAAAGAAGCCCGGTATTCTTTTCTATTGCTTGGCAAAATCAGATGGAGTGATGCCAAACTTATTTTTAAAGACCTTACTGAAATGGGAATTACTTCCAAAGCCCGTCTCATAGATTATCTCCGTGATATTCATGTCTGTATGTTTCAACAGGTAAGCTGCTTTGTTCAATCGCATATCCCGAATGAAATCACCCAATGACTGTCCGGAAATCTCCTTCACCATGGCATAAAGTATTGTCCGGCCAAGCCCAAAATGCTTGCACAGCATATCAACAGAAAGATCTGGATTCGATATATTATTTTCCAGGAATCCGTTCAGACTTTCTATAAACTCCTTGTCTTTCTCCGACTTTATGGATTTGCGGGTTACTTCCGGTTCTGCCTGCTCCTGCCCTTCCGTCTGTTCTTCCGGATTTACATCTACGGGCATTGCCTGTGGATGTTCTGTCTGCATCATCCGGAGTTTCTGTGCCAGAAGTCTGGCTACATTAAGTTCCAATATCTTCATGGAGAAAGGTTTGGGAAGATACAAATCGGCTCCCGATTCATAACCCTCAATCTGATTTTCTACCGTACTTTTTGCCGTAAGGAGAATTATCGGTGTATATGCTATCGACAAGTTATTTCGGATGGCCTTGCACATCTCTATTCCGTCCATTAACGGCATCATCACATCACTGATAATTAAATCAGGATAGAATTCCGTACATTTTCTCAACCCCTCTTCTCCGTTTTCCGCAGTAATCACATGGTATTTTATCTGGAAATACTCTTTCAGCATGGACAACAATTCCACGTTATCCTCTACTAGCAACAGGGTCTGCCTGTCCGAGGCATCTGCCGCTTCCTTATCTTCATCTACCGATGCTTTCTGAGCTTCCATATCATAGTTATATTCTATGTGAACTGATTGCAAATAGCCATGCACATCAAATGTATTATTTTTATCCTGCACTTCTTCTTTCAATCTCATGGGCAATGTGACAATGAATTCCGTACCCTTACCATAAAGTATTGCTTCGGTCCACAATCTGTTTTCCTGAAGTATGTTGAGGAATATGTGCATTCAAGCTATGAAAATCATAACGTGACTAGTTCAGACTGCCATCTGTATTCAACGGGAATCTGGCACAACCGGAAGATACTCTCAGATACAGGAAATTGTCTCTAATATAAAGTGAGGAAGAAGCTTCATTCCTTCGGGAGATTTCACGGCATTTATACGAATTCACAGTTTTCACTCTGCCCTGAGCCAGCTTCACCTGTAAAAGCCATCTGGTTGACATATATCAAGTATTAAGGCCTCTCATGAAAATTTTATGCTATACAACATATTATGTAATAAACAATACGTACTTTTGTGTTGTAAAACATAAAAACAACTACGAAAATGAGATTTATTATTAAATGCTTTATTAAAGGCCTGAGAATGATGGGCGACAACCAACTGCAGATTCTGAACAAATAATAGTTCACATTTGCCCATTTTGAACAGGAATAACAAGCAAACAAAAAGACAAGAAATGAAACCGACCACCGGATACGACTTTACCATATTC
>ERZ772861.811-NODE-811-length-30576-cov-14.396514_pt1 | contig 30576 bp, 27 predicted proteins | sample MGYA00512135_ERZ772861 | MGnify/ENA primary metagenome ERZ772861 (study PRJEB29015, sample SAMEA2737700) | human gut metagenome | biome: human gut; feature: human-associated habitat; material: faeces | place: China | collected 2012 ...
CCAGGCCGCAGGTGCCCATGCCGCTGGACACCGCCGCGCCGTTCATCTCCAGCCGGAACAGGCAGGTGGCGATGGGGCCGGTGATGGCGGAGGTGACGATAGGCGCGATCCAGATCCGGGGGTTTTTCACGATGTTGGGCATTTGCAGCATGGAGGTGCCGAGGCCCTGGCTCACCAGACCGCCCCAGCCGTTCTCCCGAAAGCTCATAACGGCGAAGCCTACCATCTGGGCGCAGCAGCCGGCCACAGCCGCACCGCCTGCCAGACCGGTGAGACCCAGTACGGAGCAGATGGCGGCGGAGGAGATGGGCAGGGTCAAGGCCACGCCTACCAGCACGGACACCAGAATACCCATCAGGAAGGGCTGAAGCTCCGTGGCTTTCATAATGACCATGCCGAAGGCACTGGCGGCGGTACCGATGGGCGGGGCGATAACATAGGCCGTGCCCACGCCGATGAGGGTGGTGACGATGGGGGTCACCAGAATGTCGATCTTCGTTTCTTTGCTGACGGCCTTGCCGCACTCCGCTGCGATGATCGCCACGAACAGCACGGCCAAGGGGCCGCCCGCGCCGCCCAGCAGGTTGCAGGCGTAACCCACAGCCGCCAGAGAGAACAGCACCAGCGGAGGCGCCTGCAAGGCGTAGCCGATGGCAATGGCCATGGCGGGACCGCTCATAAAGGAGGTCAGGCCGCCGATGGTGTAGGGAACCTTTTCCCCGATCTGGGCGGTGAGGAAACCGATGTGGAACTGCGTGCCCAGCGTGTTGAGGATGGTGCCGATCAGCAGGGAGCAGAACAGGCCCTGTGCCATAGCGCCCAGGGCATCAATGCCATAGCGCTTGGCGGAAAAAACGATGTTTTTGCGCTTCAGGAATGCGTTTACCTTTTCCATGAGAATACTCCGTATCGATCAAAAATAGTGTGTCAGACTGGTGTCTTGACACCTGTCCAACACACTATACACGGAATCGGTATGCTTGTCAACAGAAAGTTTTATCCCTCCAGCAGGAAGCCTGCCTGCCGCAGGGCGTCCAGTACCCGCCGGTAAGCGTCCTCACTGGGGCAGAGCAGCGTGTGAAGGTGGATGCCGCCGGTGAGAACGGAGAGAGGCTGGGCGGTGTGGCTCCGGGCGATGAACTGGGCCACATCGTATCGGCTGGAAAGCTGCAAGGGGCCGGTGAGCTGGCCGTAAAGAGGGTGTTCCACGATAACGTCCACCACGGTGCAGCCATTGTCCACCATAGTGTTCAGCTCTGCCTCCATGCCTGCCTCGTCATGGCGGACAGCTACCCGGCGGGTGAGACCGGCTGCGGCGGCATTTTGCAGGCAGTACCCCCGGGGGGTGGCTAAAATGTCCGCGCCTCCGGCCCGCAGCAAGGCAATGTCTCCTACGATGATCTGACGGCTGACGGACAGTTGGCCTGCCAGCGTCGAGGCACTGACCGGTTGAGCAGACTGCCGCAGCAGCTTCAAAATCGTTTCTCTGCGTTCCTCCGCGTGCATACGATACCCCTTTCGAACTTGTCTTGACAGCAGTATACCACGGGGAAGCGGCTTTGAAAAGAGGCGGAGAGAAAAAACCGCACGTCCAAACGGACGTGCGGTTTATGCTGCGAAAATGGAAAACAGCAAAGGCTTCATGCCAGATGGAAAGGAACCATGCGGACTTTGCTCCCTCGCATCCCCCGTCCCACTCGCGTCAGAATCCGGCGAAGCAAATCTGACGCGAAAGAGGAGGAGCAAGGAAGAAAACGAGGGTTTCGCCGTCAGGTGGAAACGGAGTGTACGAACTTTGCTCCGACGTTTAGCCTCCCAGATACGCCTTCTTGATGGCGGGAGAGGCCAGCAGTTCCGCGCCTGTGCCGGTGGTGACGATCTTTCCGGTTTCCAGCACATAGCCCCGGTCAGCCACGGACAGGGCCGCCTGTGCATTCTGCTCCACCAGCAGGATCGTGGTGCCGGCCTTGTGGAGATTTTTGATGATGTCAAAGATCTGCTCCACCAGAATGGGGGCCAGGCCCATGGAGGGCTCGTCCAGCATCAGCAGCTTGGGGTTGGACATCAGTGCCCGGCCCATGGCCAGCATCTGCTGCTCGCCGCCGGAGAGGGTACCGGCCACCTGCTTGCGGCGTTCTTTCAGGCGGGGGAACTGTTCAAAGACCCGCTCCATATCGGCGTCGATGTTGCCGCCCCGGCGGGAGAAAGCACCCATGTCCAGATTTTCCTGCACAGACATCTGGAGGAAGATCCGCCGTCCCTCGGGGACCAGCGCCAGTCCCTTGGAAACAACCTTATGGCTGGGTACATGGTTCAAAGGCTCGCCCATGAACTCGATATGGCCGGTCTTGCTGTGGAGCAGGCCGGAAATGGTGTTCAGAGTGGTGGACTTGCCGGCGCCGTTGGCACCGATCAGGGTCACGATCTCGCCCTCATTGACCTCAAAGGAGATGCCCTTGATGGCGTGGATGCTGCCGTAATAGACGTTGATATCGTCAACCTTTAAAATGGTGCTCATGCTCACGCCTCCTTCTGTTTGCCCAGGTAGGCCTCGATGACCACCGGGTTAGACTGGATCTCTTCGGGGCTGCCCTTGGCGATGACACGGCCGAAGTTCAGCACGCAGATGCCCTCGCAGATGTTCATGACCAGATTCATGTCGTGCTCGATCAGCAGCACGGCGATCTGGAACGTATCCCGTATCTTGCGGATATTTTCCATCAGCTCCGCCGTCTCCGAGGGGTTCATGCCCGCCGCCGGCTCGTCCAGCAGCAGCAGGCACGGGTTGGACGCCAGCGCCCGCAGGATCTCCAGCCGCCGCTGGGCGCCGTAGGGCAGGGAGCCTGCCCGCTCGTCGGCGTGATCCTCCATGTGGAAGATGCTCAGCAGCTCCTCGGTGCGTTCCCTGGCGATGCGCTCCTCCCGTGCGTACCGGGGGAAGTGCAGGATGCTGCCCGCCAGACCGTAGCGCACGGAGTCGTTCATGGCCACCATCAGGTTTTCCGCCACCGTCAGGTCGTTGAACAGGCGGATGTTCTGGAACGTCCGGGCGATGCCCGCCCGGTTCACCTGCGCCGTGGTCATGCTGTGGGTGTCCTTGCCGTCCAGCAGGATGGCCCCCGCCGTGGGCTGATACACCTTGGTCAGCAGGTTGAACACCGTGGTCTTGCCGGCGCCGTTGGGTCCGATGAGCCCGGCGATCTCCGTGCGGCCGATGGTCAGGTCGAAATCCTCCACGGCCTTCAGGCCGCCGAAGGTCACGCCCAGCCCCACGCACTCCAGCACCGGGGATTTGTCGATGTCCCGCTCCGGCAGCAGCACGGAGGTGGGACGCTTTACCAGCTTGGCTTTTGTTGTCACAGCGCCGCACGCTCCTTCCTCTTCGGTGTCAGCTTCTCACGGACAGAGCCGAAGAAGCGCTTCATGGTGGGGTTGTTGGTGGCCTGCATCACCAGGATCAGCACGATGGCATACACCAGCATACGGTAATCCGCCACCTCGCGCAGCGCCTCCGGCAGCACCGTCAGCACGATGGCCGACACGATGGAGCCGGGCACGCTGCCCATACCGCCCAGCACCACGATGACCAGTATCTCGATGGACATGTTGTAGTCAAAGGCAGCCGCCTTGATATTGGCCAGCGAGTGGCCATATAGCACGCCGGCGCACCCGGCGAAAAACGCCGCGATGACGAACACCGCCAGCTTGTACCAGGTGACGTTCAGTCCCACGGACTCCGCCGCGATGCGGTTGTCCCGGATGGCCATGATCGCCCGTCCGTACTTGGAGCGCTTCAGGTTCAGCATCACCGCCACCGTCAGCAGCACCAGCACCGCGCCGTAGGGCAGCAGCTCCTTCGCTCCGGCGTAGATGGCGGTGGTGTTCAGTCCCAGTGCGCCGCCGGTGAAGTTCAGATTGGTGATGACATTCTTGATGATCTCGCCGCAGGCCAGCGTCACGATGGCCAGATAGTCGCCCCGCAGCCGCAGGGCGGGCAGTCCCACCAGCAGGCCGAACACCGCCGCCACCAGACCGCCCGCCAGCATGCTCACCGGCAGACGCACCGCCAGCGGCAGCGCCGTATTCGCCAGCGCGATGGATACCAGGCAGCCGGAGAACAGTCCCACGGACATGAACCCGGCGTGCCCCAGACTCAGCTCGCCCAGCAGTCCCACCACCAGATTCAGCGACACCGCCATGACGATATACACCGCCGTGGGCACCAGCATATTTGTCACCTGCCGGGTCAGGCTCCCGGTATACAGCAGCACGGACATCACCGCCAGCAGCGCGGCCACCGCCGCCGCTGTCAGCAGGTCGCCCCGCCGTCTTTTCGCCTGTGTCAATTGCATTTCCTTCACCTCACACCTTCTCCTGCATGGGCTTGCCCAGCAGACCGGTGGGCTTCACCACCAGCACCACCACCAGCACGGCGAACACGATAGCATCCGCCCACAGGGTGGAGATATACGTCTTGGACAGCTGCTCGATCAGCCCCAGCAGGATACCGCCCAGCATGGCGCCGGGGATGGAGCCGATACCGCCGAACACCGCCGCCGTGAATGCCTTGATACCGGGCATGGCGCCGGTGGTGGGCTTGATATACACATAGGTCATCCCATAGAACATACTGGCGAAGGCCGCCAGCGCCGAGCCTATGGCGAACGTCAGGGTGATGGTCCTGTCCACACTGATGCCCATCAGGGTGGCGGCGTTCTTATCCTCGGACACGGCGCGCATGGCCTTGCCCAGCTTCGTTTTGTCGATGAACAGCGTCAGCGCTATCATCAGCGCCGCCGTCACCGCCAGCGTCAGCACGGTGATGCCGTCCACCTGCACGCCGCCCACGGTGAAGCCGGGCAGCTTTACCAGCGTGGGGTAGGCCATCTGCTGCGACCCGAAGATCAGCAGCGCCGCATTCTGCAAAAGGTAGCTGACGCCAATGGCCGTGATGAGCACGCTCAGCGGCGCCGCCTGGCGCAGGGGCTTATAGGCGCAGAACTCGATGACCACGCCCAGCACCGCGCATACCGCGATGCTGACGATCACCGTTACCCACGGGGACAGTCCCATCTGCGCCACCGCCACAATGCCGCTGTATGCGCCCACCATGATCACGTCGCCGTGGGCGAAATTCAGCATTTTGGCGATGCCGTAGACCATGGTGTAGCCCAGCGCGATCAGCGCGTAGATGCTCCCCAGGCTCAGCCCGCTTATTAAGGTTTGTATCAGATTCGTCATAGTCGTCATTCCTTTGCGTCGCCCCCGGCTCGTCCTCCCGGCGCGAAGCCGGGAGGGCGGAGAGGCTTATGTGAGGTAGGTAGAATAAAGCGTTTTATTCCGCGGTATCGGTGTTATCGGTGCTTTCGGTGTTCTCGGTGCTCTCAGCGGCGTTCTGGCCGAACAGGGCGCCCACACCGTTCTTGTAGAGGATGGCGCTGGCGGCCTTGTTGGTGTTGCCGTCGGCGTTCCACGTCATGGTGCCGGTGACGCCCTCCACGGTCAGAGAGGTCATCACAGCGGCCAGATCCGTACCGGAGGTGCTGCCGCCCGCGGCCTCCACAGCGGCCTTGACGGTGTACACAGCGTCATAGGCGTCAGCGGCGAACTGGTCAGGAGTAGCGCCGTAGGCCTCCTCATACGCCTTGACAAAGGCCTGTACCTTGGGATCGGCGGAATCCGCCGCGAAGGGGGTCATCATCAGCACGTTGTCCGCGATGGTCACATCCTGGCTCACCTTGCCCAGGATGCCGTCCAGACCGTCAGCGCCGAAGAAGTACACATCCTCTGCGAACTTGCCCTTGGCCTGGGTCAGGAAGGTGGAGGCCTCCTCTGCGTAGATGGGGATAAACACCACCTTGACGCCGGAATTGACCAGCGCGTTCACCTGCGTAGAGAAATCGGTGGCGGTGGCGGCGGTAAAGGTCTGCGTCTCCTTGATGGTCACGCCGGTCTTTTCGCACTCGGCGGTAAAGGCGCTGTACAGGCCGGCGGAGTAGTCGTTATCGCTCTGATAGAACACGCCTACCTCATCGGCCAGCGCGTTGTCCTTCAGATAGTCCGCCGCCGCCGTGCCCTGATAGGAATCGTAGAAGCAGATGCGGAACGCCTTGTCGTTGCCGTCGATGCACTTGTCGGCGGAGCCGGTGGTCTCCATGATGAACATGTCGTCGGCCTTGGCCGCCGCCACCACGGAGGCCGTCTCACCGGACAGCACACCGCCCAGACACACATTCATGCCCCAGTCCATCAGCTTGCCGTAGGCCGCCACAGCACTCTCCGGGTCACCCTGAGAATCCTGGAAGTTGACCTCCAGCTGCTTACCGTTGACGCCGCCGGCAGCGTTGATCTCCTTGGCAGCCAGCTCCGCGCCGTGCTGCACGGACAGTCCGTAGTTGGCGTAGCCGCCGGTCAGGGGGCCCACGCCGCCCAGCTTGATCGTCTCGGCGGTATCGGCGGCATCGCCGCCGCCGTTATCGGTCTTGTTGCCGCAGGCCACGAGGCTGAACGCCATCACAGCGGCCATCAACATAGCGAATACTCTCTTTTTCATGTTTTTGTTCTCCTTTTCGTTGGTTTGGTAAAGAACTCTCCGTCGCCGGAGGTATACAAAAAAGCGGCTCCGCCAATGGCGGAGCCGCTTCGCTGTATCAGGTGTCAGCGCGTCATGCGGTTATCCGTGCCAATGGCGTATGTGCGGAAGCAGCCAGTACCAGTACCAGAGCGCAAATAATAATGGACGCCATAATAATGGCGCCCAGCACGGACAGAATGACAGTATGAGAAGCGGCACAGGCGCAGCAGAAGGCAGCGCCGGCGCAGGCGGCGGTCATGGTCTTGTTCATCTTGCGGTTCATCATCTTGGTCATCGTGGCCGCCTCCTTCGCTTCAAAAGTGATGGGCACATTTTAGCAAAGCCTACCGCAGAAGTCAACAGGGGTTCCCCTAAAAAACATCATCATATCGCACAATTCCGCACTATATGCATTATGCAATATACACAAATTCGCCCCTATACCGCGCAGAGGAGGGGCTTCCAGAGGTTGGAAATTATTTCCCGCCTCCCGGCGGCGCGCCGCAGGTTTTCCTTCCCTTTCCCGCCGGACTGTGTTACTATGAGTGCATATATCCACGCGAAAGGAGCGGCGTATATGGAACGCAAGGCTGACCGGCACAATTGGGCTGTCCGCCCGCTGACGGAGGCGGACATGGAGCCGTATCTGGACATCTATCTCAACTCCTACCCGGCCTACAAGTCGCTGGACGAGGAGTGCCGCGCCCACTACCGGGAAAAGCACCTCACTGAGCTGCGGGAGGACACCCAGACCCGGACCATGGGTCTTTTCGAGGACGGCGTGCTGATCGCCACCATGAAGCTCATCCTATTCTCCATGAACATCTTCGGCGTGATGCAGCCTGCCTGCGGCCTGATGGCGCTGGAGGTACACCCGCTGCACAAGCGGAAGGGCGCGGCGCTGGAGATGGTGCGGTATTTCGAGGACTACGCCCGGCGCAGCGGCGCACTTCTCACGCTGCTGCTGCCCTTCCGCATCGGCTTTTACCGGCAGATGGGCTACGGCTTCGCCGGGAAGATATACGAGTATCACCTGCCCACGGCGGCGCTGCCCCGCCCGGACGCGGCGGTGCTGGCGCACCTGCGGCTGATGCAGCCGGAGGACTTTGACGCGGCGCTGGCGTGCCACCGCCGTTTCGCGGCGCGGAACCACGGCATGGTGGAGAAATTCGACGAGGAGATACGCGGCGCGCGGGGCGACATTCAGGTGCGTCGGCTGGGCTGGTACGATGGCGGCGTGCTGCGGGGCTACGCGGCGTACCGCTTCGAGAGCGCCAGCGACAGCAACTACACCCAGAACCGGCTCAGCGTGGAGGAACTGGTCTACGAGGACGGCGCGATCCTGCGGGGGCTGCTGGGCGGCCTGAACATGCAGGCGGATCTGGCGCAGACCGTTATCCTGCGCACCGGCGAGGAGGACTTCCACCACCCGCTGGACGACCCGCAGGACGTGTCGAAGAACTACATCGACTACGGCTTTTTGCAGACGAACGTCTCCGCCGTGGGCACCATGTTCAAGCTGGTGGACGGCGAGGACTTCGTGCGCCGGACGGCGTACCGCCCCTTCCCGGCGGGGACGCTGACGGCGGCGTTCCGCTACCGGGACGAGTTGGCGGGCGGCGAGCGCTGTCTGCGCATCGCCTTCTCCGGCGGGCGCTGGGCGGTGGCGGACGCGGACGCGGCGGCGGATGTGACCGTCACCTGCCGCCAGGGGGATCTGGCATCGCTGCTGATGGGCTCCTGCCAGCTGGAGGGCATGCTGCGGCTGGGTGCCGCCTCCGCCGACAACGGCGAAGTGGCACAGCAGCTGTCCCGGCTGCTGCACTACGGGCAAAAGCCGTGGCTGAATTCGGATTATTGACAGGAAGCGCCGTCGGGAGACGGCGCTTTCGCTAATTGCCGCAAAATGCCGCTTGCCTTTTGCGGCGGCTTTTCATATAATTGGGAAAAATGCGGTAGGAGGTGGCGGGAATGTCCGATCTGGAATTGCGGCTGGAGCCGAAGCAGGCACTGCGGATATCGCCGCAGCTGCTGCAGGCCACCCGGATGCTGCTGATGCCCGCCCAGGAACTGTCTCACTTTCTGGAGCGCGCCGCCGAGGAAAACCCCCTGCTGGAGCGGATAGAGCACCGCACCAATGCCCGCGGAAGCAGCGAGCCAGTCACTTTCGTCCCGGAAGCAGGACGCTGGGACAGCGCCATGACGTCCCTCTCCTCCAGTCTCACCGGGCAGCTGGAGCACAGACGGCTGGACAAACCCACCGCTGCCCTGTGCCGCTACATGGTGGAGCTGCTGGATGACAACGGCTATCTGGACAGTGAGGACATGGCGGCCATACAGCATCTGGGCATCGACCCGGCGCTGATCGACCGGGCGCTTGCCGTGCTGCAATCGCTGGAGCCCGCCGGGGTGGGTGCCCGCAGCGTGGAGGAATGTCTGCTGCTGCAATTGCAGCGCCGCCGCCCGCGGGAACCTGCGGCGGAGGAGATCGTGACCCACTGTCTTCCGCTGCTGGGCAAAAAGCAGTACGCCGCCATCGCCCGCCAGCTTCGGCTGCCGGAGAGTGAGGTGCGCCGTGCCTGTCAGATCATACAGCAGCTGGAGCCATACCCCGCCCGGAACGAACAGCCCGGCGATGAACCGGTCTACGTGATCCCGGACGTCATCATAGAGGAAGCAGACGGCCAATGGCAGGCCGCGCTCAACGAACGGTATCTGCCGCGGTTCTCCGTCAGCCGCCAGTATCTGGAATTACTGGAAAGCTCCGGAGATACGGAGGTGCGGCAGTATCTCAAGGAGAAGCTGCGGCAGGCACAGTGGATGCTGGCCTGTCTGGAAAAGCGGCAGGGCACGCTGCAGCGGTGCGCCGACCTGATCTTGCAGACCCAGAGCGACTTTTTTCAGGGCGCGACGGCGCATCTGACCCCTATGACCATGCGGGCGGCGGCGGAGCGGATGCAGGTACACGAGTCCACGGTGGGGCGCTGCGTGAAGGACAAGTACCTCCAATGCCGGCAGGGGACATTCCCTCTGCGGTACTTTTTCTCCGGCAAAGTAAACGGCTTTTCCGGGCAGGCCGTGCGCATGGAGATACGCGCTCTGGTGCGGGCGGAGGACGGCCACAGGCCGCTGAGCGACAGCCGGATCGCAGACATGCTCGATGCGAAGGGGATATCCGTCGCACGCAGGACGGTGGCAAAATACCGGCAGGAAATGGGCATACCGCCCGCCTGCCAGCGGAAACAAGCATGAGATCACGCGGAAGGAGGAGCAGGCCATGAGCAGCAGCGACGCATTGAAATGGCTAAATGAAAATTTCAACTTTGTGGACTCCGTGACCATCATCGACCACAGCGGCACCATCATCACCAAACAGCGGTTCAACCCCCGCTACACCGACGAGGAGAACGCCGCCGACAACCAGTGGGCACTGGGCAAGAATCTGCTGGAGGTATTCCCCGGCCAGAACTTTCGATCCAGTGCGCTGCTGGCCGCGCTGAAAACCAACGGCGTCATCTACCGCCAGCAGGAGATCGCCTGGAACCATCTGGGCAAGAAGTCCGTGACCAACAACCTGACCATCCCCATCGTCTGCCGGGGACAGTTTGTCGGCTCCGTGCAGCTGTCCCGTGACGTGACCAACATGGGGCTCTCCGGGCGGACTGTCCAGCGCGCCCGGGAGGAGAGCTCCGCGCCCGCCGCCACCGGCGCTCGCTACACGCTGGAGGACATCGTGGGGCAGTCGCCGGAGATACAGGAGGTGCGCCGCCTCATCCAGCGCATTGCCAACAGCAGCTCCTCCGTGCTGGTCTACGGTGAAACGGGCACCGGCAAGGAGCTGGTGGTGTCCTCCATCCACAACGCCAGCTACCGCAAGGATAAGACGTTCATGCCCATCAACTGCGCCGCGCTGCCGGAGTCCATTCTGGAAAGCCTCTTGTTCGGCACCCGCCGGGGCGCGTTCACCGGCGCGGAGGATCGGGTGGGGCTGATCGAGGAGTGCAGCGGCGGCACCATCTATCTGGACGAGATCAACTCCATGCCGCTGAAGCTGCAATCCAAGCTGCTGCGGGTGCTGGACACCAAAACCGTCATGGCGCTGGGCGCATCCAAGCCGAAAGAGGTGGATATCCGCATCGTAGCCTCCGTGAACCGGTCGCCGGAGCAGCTGATGCAGAACAAGGAGATGCTGCCGGATCTGTTCTACCGGCTCAACGCCATCCACATCCGCGTACCGCCGCTGCGCAGCCGTCCGGAGGACATTGAGCTGCTGGCGCAGCACTTTCTGGACAGCTACAACCGGCAGCTGGGCAAGCAGAACAACGGCATCAGTCCGGAGGCCATGGAGCTGCTGAAAACCTACCACTGGCCGGGCAACGTCCGTGAGCTGGAGCACACCATTGAGGCCGCGCTGAATCTGACCGACGGCAGCCGGGAGCTGCGGGTAGAGGATATCCCCGCGTACTTCTTCTCCCCCGCCGGCGCGTCCGCCGCCGGCTCCGGCGGAGCGAATGCGCGCAGCGTGCCCAATGTGCCGCTGCGGGAGGCCGTGGCCGACTATGAGCGCGGCTTGATCCGACAGGCCTTGCAGGAGGCAAAGGGGAACATAGACAGGGCGGCAGCGCTTTTGCAGATCCCCCGCACCACGCTGTACTCCCGCATGAGCAAGCTGGGGCTGCGCTGAACGTCCAGTTTTCGACAAATCATGTCGAAAAACGGACACACGCCGCGTTCTGCCGCGATTCCAGCGGGTTTTAGCGGGGAATATCCACATATTTCCAGCAGGGGTAGTTGTGTCGAACTTTCGACACAACTACCCCTCTCTTTTCATTCAAGCCCTTCGGCACACCATTTTGCTGCGCCACGCCACGGTGATCGCCCATATTTTTCAGCAAATCGCACAAATGCTTTGTCAAAAATCCAGCAAACCCGACAGTATATTCTGGCACGGAACTTGCTACTAAAATAGGGCGACGGCAGGTTCACGGCACACGGCGTGAAACAGACAGCTCACGCCCGCCGCAGCCGGCTGCAAACCTATATCAAAAGGAGAGACAATCACATGGATATTAACTTCGGTATCTGGTCCCTGATCCCCCCTATCCTCGCGGTGGCCTTGGCCTTTCTGACCAAGAACGTCATTCTGTCGCTGTTCGTCAGCCTGTTCAGCGGCTGCCTGATCCTGGCCTACGGCAACCCCTGGACGGCGCTGCAAACCACATTCAGCGACTACCTGTTCGTGGACATGACCAGCGGCAGCAACGCCCAGACCATTGTCCTGATGGCCGTCATCGGCGGCTTCGTGGCGTTGGTGGAAAAATCCGGCGGTGCACGCGCCTTCGCCCGGGCGATCTCCAATAAGCTGACAAAACCCGTCAGCGCACAGCTCGCCTGCTGGCTGGGCGGTCTGGCCATCTATTTCTCCGACTCCGGCAACAGCCTGATCCTGGGGCCCATCTTCCGCCCCGTGTTCGACAAGCTGAAGGTCTCCCGTGCCAAGCTGTCCTACATTCTGGACTCCACCTCCTCCCCGGTCTGCATCCTGATCCCCATCACCGGCTGGGGCGTGTATGTCATGAACATCATCGCCACCCAGTATGAGGCAATAGGCATCGAGGGCTCCGACGCGGGCACCTTCATGCAGGCCATTCCCTATCAGTTCTACGCGATCCTGGCGCTGATCCTGATCCCGGTCATCGCCCTGAGCAAGAAGAACTTCGGCCCCATGGCGCACTCCGAGCAGCTGGCTCTGAAGGGTCTGACCGAGGAGCAGATGAAGTCCGAGGACGTTATCGTGGTAGAGGACGACAAGGAAGTCTCCATGTGGAACATGCTGCTGCCCCTGATCGTTCTGTTCATCGTGATCTTCGCCATGTTCATCGGCTGGGGCTGGCCCACCCACAACATCGCCGGCTCCAAGATCCGTATCGCGCTGACCTCCGGTTATCTGCTGGCCGCCATCACCTGCCTGATCATGATCGTCAAGCAGAAGCTGATGACCTTCCAGCAGGCGTTTGATATCTTTGTGGGCGGCATCCAGAAGATGGGCTCCATCCTGGCCGTCATCGTGGTGGCCTGGGGCGTGGGCAGCGTCTGCGGTACGCTGGGCACCTCCACCTTCATCGTGGAATCCACCACCGGCACCCTCAGCCCCGCGCTGGTTCCCGGCCTGCTGTTCGTCATCGGTGCCGTGATCTCCTTCGCCATCGGCAGCTCCTGGGGCACTATGGCCATCCTGCTGCCCATCGGCATCAACATGGCATACAGCTTCGGCCTGGATTTCCCGCTGGTCATCGCAGCCGTCCTCAGCGGCAGCCTGTTCGGTGACCACTGCTCCCCCATCTCCGACACCACCATCATGTCCTCCATGGCCGCCGGCTGCAACCACATCGAGCACGTAAAGACCCAGCTGCCTTACGCACTGGTAGCCGCGGGAGGCTCCTTCATCACCTATCTGATCGTGGGCTTCGCCGACATGAGCGCCGCCATCGCGCTGCCTATCGCCATCGTCGTGGCGCTGGTGCTGTACTTCCTGTGCTGCAAGCTGTTCGTAAAAAAGGCCGCCTGACGCGGAAATACACGTTCGAATCCAACGGAACCATTTGAACTACAAAGGATCGTCTATATGAACAAAGATTACTACAAGCCCTATGAGGGGCGAGACATCAAAATTCTGGATCAGCACGCCGCCAACACCATTGCGGAGGATCATCTGACCTTCCCCTATCAGCTGCTGGATCATCTGGCACATGTGCTGATGCTGAAGGAACAGGGCATCATCTCGCAGGAGGATGCCGCCCAGATCCTCGGCGCTGTTCTGAAGCTGCGCCGGGAGGGGCCGGACATCGTGCCCCATAAGCCGGGTCTGACCGATCTGTACTCCAACGTGGAGGAGTGGGTCATCGCCCAGGTGGGCATTCAGGTGGGCGGCAAGATGCACACCGGCCGCTCCCGCAACGACATGAACCCGGCCATTGAGAGAATGTACATCCGCCGGAAGCTGCTGGAGCAGATGGAGGCCATCACCTTCCTGATGGAGACGCTGCTGGTACAGGCAGAGGTGCACAAGAACACCATCATCCCCGCCTACACCCACCATTCCCAGCAGGCGCAGCCCATCACGCTGGGGCACTTCTACATGAGCGCCTTCGAGAACTTCGGGCGCGACATGGAGCGGCTGATGCGTGCCTATGAGCACGTGGATCTCAGCCCCATGGGTGCCGCCGCCGTCGCTACCACCGGATTCCCCATCAGCCGTGAGCGGGTGGCGGAGCTGCTGGGCTTCCACGGGATGCTGGTCAACTCCATGGACGCCACCAGCACGCTGGACTACGCCTACGAGCCGGCCTGCGCCATGGCCATCTTCATCAACAACGTAGGCCGCGTCACCGAGAGCCTGCTGCTGTGGAACCTCAACGAGGTGGGCATCAGCCGGCTGGCACTGCCCTACTGCTCCTACAGCACCATCATGCCCCAGAAGCGTAACCCCGTGGCGCTGGAGACGCTGCGGTACTCCGGCGAGTGGACGTACGGCACGCTGTCCAGTATGTTCAACACCATGAAGGCCTACCCCCCCGGAAACGGGCGGGAGCCCGGCCTGGTGGTGGGGCAGTTCTTCGAGATCATGCAGCGTATCACCGACAGCGCGTTCCTGCTGGAGGGCATCATCCGCAATCTGGAGGTAGACGTGCCCCGCGCACTGGAGGTCGTCCGCAGCGGATTCAGCACCGTGACCGATCTGGCCGACGAGATGGTACGCAGCATGGGTCTGTCCTTTTCCGCGGCCAAGAAGATCGTGGGACGGCTGGTGGTCATCGCCCACGACGAGGGCATCGCCTGCACGCAGATCGACACCGCGCTGGTGGCGCGCGCCGCCAAGGAGGTGCTGGACATCGACCTGAACATGCCGCAGGAGCTGATCACCAACGCGCTGGATCCCGTGCAGAACGTCACCCGCCGGCACATCATCGGCGGCCCCAGCCCCGAACGGGTGCAGGAGACCATCGACAACGGTCAGGCGCAGGTGGAGCAGCTGAAGGTGTGGCGTCTGGCCGAGGAGTCCCGTCTGCAATCGGTGGAGGACACACTGGTGTCCATGGCCGAGGACGTCGTCCGGGCATAAAACGACTTTCCCTTTCTCCTCACATTCGGCAAGAGTGCCGTGCGCTCCGCACCCTTTCCGTGCGGGGCGCACCGGCTCTTACCGACAAAACCGACGCGGCGACGCCTTCGCCGCATGATCCCATGACAGGAGGAAATTGATATGTATCTCAGCGAGATCCTTTCTTCGTTTATCTGCGGAAAGCCTGACTTCGATCCGCAGGTGCGTTATCTGGCCAAGCGCTCCATCGTGGACACCATGGGCGCGATGCTGGCAGGCAGCTGCACCGATGTTGTCAAGCAGCTGCTGCCGGTGTATAATGCTCCCGGATGCTGTACGCTGGTGGGGCTGAAGGGCACCGTCAGCGCCAACAACGCCGCCTTCCTCAACGGCATCAGCGGCCACGAGCTGGAGCTGGACGACACGTCGTCGTCCAACCTCGGCCACCCCACGGTGGCCGTGCTGCCCAGTGTGCTGGCCGCAGGCGAGGAGCGGGCGGCCTCCGGCGAGGAGGTGCTGAAGGCCTTCATTCTGGCCACGGAGGTGGAGTGCAAGATCGGGCGGATCTGCGCCGCCGAGCTGCACCGCCGGGGCTGGCACGCCAGCAGCATCACCGGTGTGCTGGGCGCCGCCGCAGGCGCCGGGTATCTGTACGGGCAGGACAGGGATACCATGCGGAACACGCTGGGCATCGCCGCGTCCATGGCCTCCGGCGTGCGGGAAAACTTCGGCACGTCCACAAAATCCGTTCACATCGGCAAGACCGCCGGCGACGGTGTGCTGGCCGCGCAGATGGCCAGCCACGGCATCACCTCCTCCCCCTCCGCGCTGGAGGGACACGAGGGCTATCTGCGGGAATACGCCGGGTTTGACGGCGTCACCTTCGGGGACGATTTCGCCCGGACGCTGGGCGCGCCCTACGATCTGTGCTCCCCCGGCTTTGCCATCAAGCTGTACCCCTCGTGCAGCAGCACCCACCGCGCTATCGACGCCCTGACGGAGCTGATACGGGAAAACGAGCTGAAGCCCGCCGACATCGCCAAGATCGAGATCGGCCTGAGCCAGAGCGCCCTGCGGGAGCTGGTGACGCCCTATCCCCGTGACGGCGAGGAGGCCAAGTTCTCCATCGGCTTCCAGATCGCGCTGTATCTCAACGGGCTGGACAACATGCCCGTGAACTACCGGGAGGACGTGATCCGTCAGCCCGAAATAGCGCGGATCATCCAGCTGACCAGCATGTACAACGAGCCGAAATACGACAACCTGCCCACTGATATGGGCGTAGGCCCCGCCTTCGGACGGATCACCACCGTGGATGGCCGGGTGCTGACGCGGGAGCGCGTATACCCCGACGGCCACCTGACGCACCCCATCCCCGATCAGGGCATCCACGACAAATATATGAAGAGTGCCCTGCCCGTTCTGGGGCAGGAAAAAGCAGAGGAGCTCTACCGCCGCCTGATGGCGCTGGAAGAGGAGCGCGACATACGCGCACTTCTGGCTCTCTGCCGCTGAGGAAAGGAGCAGTCCCCTATGGACAACATCAAGGAAAGAACAATGGAAATGCACCGGGAGCACCGGGGCAAGCTGGAGGTCGTGCCCAAGGTAGAGATCTGCGACACCGATTCCCTGTCGCTGGCCTACACCCCCGGCGTGGCGGAGCCGTGCCGGGAGATCGCCAAAAATCCCGATGACGTGTACACCTATACCACCAAGGGCAATATGGTGGCCATCGTTACCGACGGCACCGCCGTGCTGGGTCTGGGCGACATCGGCCCCGCCGCCGCGCTGCCGGTAATGGAGGGCAAGGCGTGCCTGTTCAAGACCTTCGGCGGTGTGGACGCCTTCCCCATCTGCCTGGACACCAAGGATCCCGACGAGATCGTGCGGGCGGTGCAGCTGATCGCCCCCGGCTTCGGCGGCATCAATCTGGAGGACATCTCCGCACCCCGCTGCTTCGAGATCGAGCAGCGGCTCATCGAGCTGCTGGACATCCCCGTGTTCCACGACGACCAGCACGGCACCGCCGTGGTGGTGCTGGCCTCCCTCATCAATGCCGCCAAGTGCATCGGCAAGCCCCTGTCCGCCATCCGGACAGTCATCAGCGGCGCAGGCGCCGCCGGCATCTCCATCTGCCGCCTGCTGCTGAAGGCCGGCGTGGAGGACATCGTACTCTGCGACCGCAGCGGCGCCATCTACGCAGGCCGCGAGGGGCTGAACAGTGCCAAGGAAGCCATCGCCGCCGTCACCAACCGCAGCATGTGCAAGGGGTCGCTGGCGGACGCCATGGTGGGGTGCGACCTGTTCATCGGCGTGTCCGGCCCCGGCATCGTCACGCCGGACATGGTGCGCTCCATGGCGGACAAGCCCATCATCTTCGCCCTGTCCAATCCTACGCCGGAGATCATGCCGGACGCCGCCAAGGACGCGGGCGCTTACATCGTTGCCACCGGCCGCAGCGACTTCCCCAACCAGATCAACAATCTTCTGGTGTTCCCCGGCATCTTCAAGGGGGCGCTGGAGGCACGGGCACGCCGCATCACCGAGGATATGATGATCTCCGCCGCCCACGCCATCGCCGGGCGCGTCAGCCCCGCGGAGCTGGCTCCCGACCATATCATCCCCAGCATCTTTGACAAGGCCATCGCCGCTGTGGTGGCGGACGCCGTAAAAGCACACGTGAAGGAGTGAGCGCCATGAGAGAGCTGAGCGCAGCCGCCGTGCAGAGCGCCGTGGCCGCCATGGTTATTGACGCCAACTGCCGCATCAGCCCGGAGGTACTGCGGCAGTTAGAGCGCTGCCGTGCGCAGGAGGAGCGGCCTCTGGCCGCCAGTATCCTGGGACGCATTATCGAAAACGATCAGCTGGCGGCGGAGCAGTGCGTGCCCATGTGTCAGGACACAGGCATGGCCGTGTTCCGCGTGCAGCTGGGGCAGGATGTGCACATCACCGGCGGCTCGCTGGAGGACGCCATTCAGGAGGGCGTGCGGCAGGGCTACCGGGAGGGCTATCTGCGCAAATCGGTGGTCGCCGACCCGGTATTCCACCGGGACAACACCGGCGACAACACCCCCGCCGTCATCTACTACGAGCTGACGGCGGGCGACGGCCTGACGCTGACCTTCGCGCCCAAGGGCTTCGGCAGCGAGAACATGAGCGCCGTGAAAATGCTGAAGCCCGCCGACGGTGCCGAGGGCGTCAAGGCCTTCGTGCTGGACGCCGTGCGCCACGCAGGTCCCAACCCCTGCCCGCCCATTGTGGTGGGCGTGGGCATCGGCGGCACCTTTGAAAAGTGCGCGCAGCTGTCCAAGTTCGCCCTGATGCGGGAGCTGGACAGCCACCACCCCCTGCCGGAGTACCGGGACATGGAGCAGGAGCTGCTGGCCGCCATCAACGGCATGGATATAGGCCCTGCCGGTCTGGGCGGACGCACCTCTGCGCTGGCCGTCCATATCGAAACATTCCCCACCCACATCGCCGGGCTGCCGGTGGCCGTGAATATCTGCTGTCACGCCTACCGCCACAGCACCGTGACGCTATGACGGAGGGACACACCATGAAGCATCTGACATTACCCCTGACCCCGGAGGCCATCGCCTCGCTCCGCGCCGGAGATGAGGTGCTGCTCACCGGCTGGCTCTACACCGGCCGCGACGCCGCCCACAAGCGGCTGGCCGCCTGCCTGTCCGCTGGAGAACCGACGCCCTTCCCGCTGGAGGGCGAGACGATCTACTATGTTGGCCCCGCGCCGGCGCGCCCCGGACAGGTCATCGGCCCCGCGGGTCCCACCAGCAGCTACCGCATGGATCCCTACACCCCCGCCCTGCTGGAGCACGGGCTGAAGTGCATGATCGGCAAGGGTCGGCGGTCGCCGGAGGTGGCGGAATCCATCGTGAAGAACCACGCGGTGTACCTGCTGACCATCGGCGGAACGGCAGCGCTGACCGCTCAGTCTATTTACAAGAAAGAACCGGTATGCTATGATGACTTGGGCACCGAAGCCGTCTGCCGCCTTTATGTGCAGGACTTCTACGCCATCGTGGGCATTGACTGTCACGGCGGCGCCATCGTCTGACCGGTGCGCCTACTACGCTTGCAGAGGGTGATGCTATGAAAAGCGGGATCATCGGAACGTATTTTTCCACACCGTCCTTTTACAAAAAAGCGCTGCGTCTGGCGCTGCCCATCTGCTTGCAGCAGGCGCTGAACCAGGGTGCGTCCTTTCTGGACACCATGATGGTCAGTCATGTGGGCGGTGTGGGCGCCGTAACGGTGGCCACGCAGATCGACAACCTGCTGATGCTGGTGGGTTTCGGCGTCAACTCCTGCATTCTGATATTCGCCTCCCAGTTTTTCGGTGCCGGGAACCGGCGGAACCTGAAGCGCTGCTTCGGCTTACAGCTGCTGCTGAACGTGTGCATCGCGCTGGCCTTCTTTCTGCTGGCCAAGCTGGGCGGCACATGGTTCCTGTCCTTCTTCAGCGACGACGCCCGGCTCATCGAGCTGGCGAAGCAGTACATCTCCATCAGCGCGTTTTCCTACTTCTTCACCGCGCTCATCAACGGGTACACGTTCATGTACCGCAGCGTGCAGACCACGAAGGTGCCCATGCTCCTCGGTCTGGCCACCAACTGCCTCAACGCCCTGCTGAACTATCTGCTGATCTTCGGAAAGCTGGGTCTTCCCGCGCTGGGCGTGCGGGGCGCGGCCATCGCCACCGTCATTGCCACCTTCTGCGGGCTGGCGGGGCATGTGACCTACGCCTTTGTCACCCGCCAGCCGTTCCTCGGCTTCGCCGGAGAGCTGTTCCGCTGGCCGTCCACGTTCCTGCGCCCCATATTTCGCCGCATGATCCCCATGGCCGGCAACGAGATCGTGTTCGGTCTGGGCGACGCCATGTGCCTGAAAGCGTTTGGCATGCTGGGCACCGCCATGCTGGAGGCCTATCAGGTGGCCTATAAGATCGGCATGGTTCCCCACACTATCGCCGACGGCATGGGCAGTGCCAGCGGCATTCTGCTGGGCGAGCATCTGGGACGGGGCGAGTCGGAGAAGGCACGCTCCATCATCCGGTATCTGTTCCCGCTGGCCATCGGGCTTTCTGTCGTGGTGTCCGCGGTGATGATCCTGATCGCCCGGCCGGTGGTCAGCATCTTCGCGCTGCCGGACAGCTCCGTGGACGTGGCCGTTCTGATGGTGAGGCTGTTCAACATCCGCATCGCCACCCGCATGTTCAACGCCGTGCTGCTGTCCGCCATTCGCGCCGGCGGCGACACGAGGTTCCTGCTGTTCATGGACAGCGGTCTTGTGTGGCTGGTGGGCATCCCCGCCGCCTATATCGGCCTGCTGGTGCTGGGCGTGGACTCCCTGCCGGTGCTGTTCCTGCTGACGCAGTCGGAGCAGGTGGTACGCATGATCATCGGTCTGCTGCGCTGCCGTTCCGGTAAATGGCTGCACAATCTGACAGAAGAAACAGGAACGCAATAATGATACGCAAAGCGCCTCCTCCGGCTTAGCCGGAGGAGGCGCTTCGTTTATTTAGAACACGCCGTAGCCGGCGCCCTGGGTGATGATATACGACCACAGAACGGGGCCTACCGCGCCGGTGGGGGTATAGCCCAGCCGGTTTTGCAGGGCGCGGACAGCGGCGGCGGTGGCCGCGCCGAAGATACCGTCCGCCGTCACGGAGGGCAGGGAGCCGTCCCGCTGCGCCAGCCGGTTCAGCTGGGTCTGAAGCAGCGCCACCTCCGCGCCGGTGTCGCCTTCCACCAGAAAACGGCCGGGGTATATCTGCCGGGCGAAGGTCTGGTACTCCGGCGGCAGCTGGTAGAGCGTCTGCTCATAGACGTTCCGGATGGCGTTCCATGTGTTCCGCCCCACCACGCCGTCCACCGTCAGGCCATAGGTGCTCTGGAAGGCCAGCACCGCGTCCCGCAGCTCGTCGTCGAACACGTCGGAGATGCGGATGGGCGGCAGCTCCGGCAGGAAGAAGCCCAGAAACGCCAGATAGAACCGGATGGTCTGGACGCCGATGCCGGTGTCGCCCCGCCGCAGCACCTTGGGGAACTGCCGCTGGGCTTCGGAGATGGACAGCCCCTCGCTGGTGACCTCCGACAGGCTCTTGACCCCGTTGTAGACGGACTTGATGCGATACCATGTGCCCTTGCCCACAATGCCGTCCTCCGTCAGGCCGAAGATCCGCTGGAAGGCGCGGACGGCGGCGGCGGTGTCCGCGCCGAAGACGCCGTCAGTCTCTCCGACGGCGGGGAGAGCCGGGTAGTTCTTGCGGATGCGGTTCAGCTCCCGCTGGATGGTGCGGACATCCTCGCCCACGCTGCCCACGGTCAGCGGCTGTCCGGGATAGGAGGGTATGCTGTCTCCCACCGGGGCGTTGTACACCAGGTCGATGTCCTGCCCGTAGTAGTACTGCAATATCTCGTAGGGCGTGCGTCCCTGCTGCGCCAGCTCCTGGCTGCCCCACTGAGACAGCCCCCGGCACTGGGTGCGCACGCCATCGCAGAACTGGGCGTACAGCGGCTCCACGTTGCCCCGGCGGACGATGTAGTTGTTGAACATATCGTCCACGATGGCGTTGATGTTCTCGAACGTCTCCTTATTAGGGGAGAATGCCTGATCGTACTGGGTGTTGTTGGTGATGTCGAAGTCATATCCCCGGCTGCGGTAGAACTCCGTATAGACCCGGTTCAGCGCCACGGATATCTGCGCCAGCACGTTGGCGCGGATGGCGCTCTCGTTCCACGTGGGGTATATCTCGCTGGCGGCCACGCCCTTGATATAGCGGGGAAAGGTGACGGTGACGTTCTCCGCCGGGGCGTCCGGCGCGCCCAGATGGACGGTGATGTACTCCGGAACAACAGGATAGGGCATGGCTCAGCCCTCCTCTCGCTGCGGCGGCAGCGTCACCGCCAGCACGGACTCAATACAGGGAAACACCAGCACCTGCTGGTGATCCGGACAGTGGTAGTCCGGGTGGCTCACCGCCACGGTATAGGCCGTTCCGCTGATGCCCGCCGTGTCCGACGACAGTCCCAGCGACGCGGGCAGCGCCGGCAGCAGTATCCTGTCGGCAATGCCGGAGCTGTCGGTCACGCCGGAGTAGAACGTCTCCCGCACCGCGCCGAAGTCGCGGTATACCTCCACCGCCGCGCCGGGGATGGGGAATATGCCCTGGGCGGCGGATACCTGCACCCGCAGGCTGCCCTGCTCCGGGTGGGCGCTGCGGAACCATGTGATGGGGTCGAGCTGTGCCATGGTCACTCCTCCTTTTGGAGCAGTATATGCGCCGCAGGGCAATAAATACCCCCGGCGAAGCCGGGGGCAGTGTATTTATCACATCCACGCATGCAGGTGCTTTTTCCACGGGCGGTACAGCCCGTAGCCCACAAGGGCACCGGCGGTGTTGCAGATCAGGTCGGTGATGTCCGCCGTCCGCGCCGTGGGCAGCAGCGGCTGCACCAGCTCAATGCACAGGCTCATAAAAAACGCCGCGCCCACCGTGCGCAGCACCCCGGCCTTGCCCCGGCGCACCACCGGCCAGAGAACGCCGAAGGGCACCGTCATCAGCACGTTCAGGAGCAGCTGGCGCTCGGCGTCGCCGTACCCGGCGCGCAGGTCGCGGAAGGGCTCCAGGATCATGGGCACATAGGGGTGATGTACGCCCAGCAGGGAGACAAGGGGCAGCACCGTCACCCACAGCACGCCCGCCATATAGACGTAAAACGCGGTGTACACGAACACGCGCCGCCCGCCCTGCTGCGCCCAGCGGCACAGCAGCAGGAGATACAGCGCCAGCAGCAGGAGCAGGTCAGGCGCATACCGGGACAGCGCCCGCATGATGTTCTCCGCCATAGCCGCACCTCCCTCTTACATAGTATGCCCTATTATGCCCGCCCGCGCCGGGAAAGTCAACCAACTTAAACAAAACATACAAGTTAACTTCAACTAATTTAACTTTTACTTACACATAAATCATCCCCCGTCCGGCGGACGGGGGATGACACAGCGTGTCGATAAACCCACGCCCCTGTCATTCCGAACCAGTGACCGATGTCACTGGTGTGGGAATCCGTAATCTTTTAGCTGGGAATCTGCGGAAAAGTGCAGGACTTATGCGTTTTGGAAACGGATTGCCACGCCAGTCCGCGGACTGGCTCGCAATGACAGGCTTTTTTGACAGACTGAATCATCCCCCGTCCGGCGGACGGGGGATGACAGTATATCATTCACTTCTTGTGTGCCGGGATCCGGACGGTGAAGGTGCTGCCCTGCCCCGGCGCGCTGTCCACCTCCGCGGTGCCGCCGTGGAGCCGCGCGATCTGCCGCACCATGTACAGCCCCAGTCCGGTGCCCTCGCCGCCGCTGCGGGCGGGATCCACCTGATAGAACCGCTGCCATATCCTCTCCTGCTGCTCCGGCGCGATACCGATGCCGTCATCCCGGACGGCCAGCACTGCCCAGCCGTTCTCCCGCCGGACGGTCACGCTCACATGGCCGCCGTCCTTTCCATAGCGGAAGGCGTTGGCGATCAGGTTGTTCAGCACACGGGTCATGAGCAGCACGTCCGCCTGCACCTCCACCGGCTCTGGCGCGTCCAGCGTCAGCTCCGTGCCCGCCGGGGCGATCAGCCTCTGCTGCTCGCACACGGCCTCCGCCAGCGCGCTCAGGTCGGCGCGCTCCATGTACGTTTTCTGCGTACCCTGCTCCAGCCGGGTGATGTGCAGCAGCTGCCCGATAAGACGGGACATCTGCTGTGCCTGCCGCCGGATCACGCCCATGCCCTCCTGATAGTCCTCTGCCGTGGGCTGTGTGCGCTCCAGCGTATCGCACTCTGCCAGAATGACGGTGACGGGCGTCCGCAGCTCGTGGCTGGCGTCGGAGGTAAACTGCGTCTCCGCCTTGAAGGAGCGCTCCAGCCGGTCGAACATATCGTCAAAGGCACCCGCCAGCCGGTTGATCTCGCTTTTCCCCCGCGGCAGACCGATGCGCTTCGACAGGTCGTCGCCGCCGGAGATGCTCTCCGCCGCGGCGATGACCTTCTCCATGGGCTTGAAGGACAGGCTGGATATCAGCCAGCCGCCCAGCGCCGACACCACCACCAGACCCGGCAGCAGCGCCCACGCCAGCGGCACGATCACGTCCATGACACTCTCTCTGGCGGCGCTGTCAATGGTGCCCCGCACCCACACGGTGGCGCCGCCCACGTTCAGCGCCCTGTCGTACACATAGTACCGCCCGCCGTCGCTGCCGGTCACTGTCCGCAGTCCCTCGTCGGAGAAGGGCATCTGCTCCGTCACCGCCGCAGGCCCCGCGCCGCCCAGCAGGCGCCCGTCCTCGTCGTAGATCTCGGTGTACACCCCGTGGCCGTAGAACTCCACGTCGCTGAAATCCCAGTTCCCGTGGTCAAATTCCAGATCGTCGGCGTTGCGCTGCACCATGTACACCACCTGCGCCTCCGGCGGGCGGGTGACGCTGTTGCGGTTCATCAGCATCACGAACACCAGCACCAGCGCGGAGATGGTCACCATCACCACCGTGAACCACAGGGTCATGCGCCACTTGATAGAGATGTGTCTCATGCGTCCTCCTTCAGCACCCAGCCCATGCCCCGCACGGTGTGCAGCAGCCTGGCCTCGCCGGGCAGCTCCAGCTTTTTCCGCAGATAGCTGATGTACACGTCCACCACGTTGGTGCCCCCGGCGTAATCCAGGCTCCAGAGGTTATTTTCGATCTGCTGGCGGGAGAGGATCACGCCCTTATTGCGCATCAGGTATTCCAGCAGCGCGTATTCCCGCGCCGACAGCTCCAGCGTCCGCCCGTTCCGCTGCGCCGTCCGTCCGGCGGTGTCCACCGTCAGGTCGGCCAGTGTATACACGTTGGTGCGGCCGCTGCCCTTCTTCCGGGTCAGCACCCGCAGCCGCGCCAGCAGCTCGTCCAGCGCAAAGGGCTTGATGAGATAGTCATCCGCCCCGGCATCCAGGCCATCCACCCGGTCGGCCACCGCGTCCCGGGCGGTGAGCAGCAGCACAGGCATCTGCTCATCCCGGCCGCGCAGCGTGCGCAGCACCGTCAGCCCGTCCACTTTGGGCATCATGATGTCCAGCACCGCCACATCGTAGTCCGCCGCATCCAGATAAGCCAGCGCCTCCTCACCGTCGGGCACACCGTCCACGGTGTAGCCCGCCGCCGTCAGGTTTTTCACCAGCATCCGCCGCAGCTCCGGCTGATCCTCCGCCACCAGAATACGCATAGCATGTCTCCTCTCATAGCATCACCCGCCGGGGGTCTTTCGCAGGGGGCGATGGCCACATCGCCCCGCCGGGGACAAATACACATTTCGCGGCGGGACACACGGGTCCCGCCCTACAGAACGCAGCGGGCACACAGGGCGGACAGAGTCGTCCGCCCCTACGACGGGACGTCGGGACGCCGTCCCCTGCGTCCACTATACGGGGACACCCGCCCGCCCTCAGGCGGGCGGGTGTCGGTCGCTCCCGCTCAGTATAGCAGAATCGGGGAAAAATGGCAAGCCTTACGCCGTCAGCAAAGGCAGGTCGGCTGCGTCCACGCCGCTGTATTTCCGGGTCAGGTAGTCCTCGATATACGCCGCCTCCTCCACGGAGCGCAGGTCGGTGAAGGACTCCAGCTGCTTTTCATAGGCGGCGGTGACGGTCAGCGTATCACCGCAGTGGATGAACCGCAGCACCACGCCGTTGTCCAGTGTGCGGGTGCTCTCCAGCGCGTAGTTGACGGGAGAAGCCTTCTTGATGAGAGTGAAGCGTTTCATATCTGTTACCTCCTGAAAGTGTTATATATGTTGGATGTGTTGTGTGGTTTCCTTTGGGATGACCTTATGGTACCCGGCGAACATTAGACGGACATTAAAGAAATGAAAACAATTTTTAAACGTGCGGCGCTGCCGCTTTTCAAATCCGCTCCCCGGTGGTACAATACGTTTAATAAAGAAGCAACAGGAGGACATTACCATGAGAAAGAGCGTTCTCCGGGCGTATGCCCGGCTCATCGCCCGCAGCGGCGTCAATATTCAGAAGGGGCAGGAGGTGTTCATCGCCGCCGATCTGGATCAGCCGGAGTTTGTGGCCATGCTGGTGGACGAGTGCTATAAATGCAAGGCGAAGAAGGTGGTGGTGGACTGGAACTACCAGCCCCTGCAGAAGCTCCACGTGCGGCACCGCAGCCTGACCACGCTGTCCAGGGTGGAGGACTATGAGCTGGCGCGCTGGCAGCACTATGTGGACACCATTCCCTGCCGCATCTATCTGCTCAGTGAGGATCCCGACGGTCTGAAGGGCATCGACCAGACGAAGCTGGCCAAGAGCCAGCAGGCCAAGTTCCCCATCATCAAGCCCTACCGGGACAAGATCGAGAACCGGTACCAGTGGTGCATTGCCGCCGTGCCCGGCGAGGCGTGGGCGAAGAAGCTGTTCCCCGGTCTGCGGAGATCGCAGGCGGTGGAGAAGCTGTGGGAGGCCATTCTGTCCACCTCCCGTGCGCTGGAGGGCGATCCGGTGGCCAACTGGGATGCCCACAACACCGACATCCACAGCCGCTGCGACTATCTCAACAGCCTGCACATCCGCCAGCTGCGCTACAAAAGCGCCACCGGCACCGATTTCACCGTGGGCATGATCCCCCAGGCGCACTTCTGCGGCGGCAGCGAAAAGAGCCTGCAGGGTATCGTGTTCAACCCCAACATCCCCACGGAGGAGTGCTTCATCTCTCCCAAGCGGGGCGAGGCCGAGGGCATCGTTTACGCCACCAAGCCCCTGAGCTATCAGGGACAGCTGATCGACGGGTTCTGGATCCGCTTCCACGAGGGCAAGGCCGTGGAGTGGCACGCGGAGCAGAACAACGACCTGCTGACCAAGCTCATCACCATGGACGAGGGCAGCGCCTATCTGGGCGAGTGCGCGCTGGTGCCCTATGACAGTCCCATCCGTCGGTCTGGCCTGCTGTTCTACAACACGCTGTTCGACGAAAACGCCGCCTGCCATCTGGCGCTGGGCACAGGCTTCGCCGATACCATCAACGATTTCGAGAGCAGGACGCTGGAGGAGTGCCGCGCGCTGGGCGTCAACGACTCCATGATCCACGAGGATTTCATGATCGGCTCGGAGGATATGGACATTGACGCCGTCTGCGAGGACGGAAAGGTGGTACCCATCTTCCGCCGCGGCAACTGGGCGTTCTGAAAATAACAAATGACCCCCGACCGATGGTCGGGGGTCATTTGTTATTTCGCGTTATGCCAGCGCCGCGCGCAGGCGGGCGGTCTTCTCCGCCAGCTGCGTGAGCTGGGCGGGCGTCAGCGCCTGCGCTCCGTCGGACAGGGCGGTGGCCGGGCGGTCGTGTACCTCCACCAGCAGACCGTCGGCTCCGGCGGCGACCGCCGCCAGCGCCAGCGGCTCCACCAGATCGGCGCGCCCTGCGGCGTGGCTGGGATCCACGATCACCGGCAGGTACGTCAGCCGCTTCAGCACCGGGATGGAGGACACATCCAGCGCGGCGCGGGCGGCGGTCAGGCCGCTGCGGATGCCCCGCTCGCACAGGATCACCTGCTCGTTGCCGCCGGAGAGGATATACTCTGCCGCCAGCAGCAGCTCCTCCACGGTGGCGGCGGCGCCCCGCTTCAGCAGGATGGGCTTGCGCGCCTGTCCCAGCGCCTTCAGCAGGGCAAAGTTCTGCATATTCCGCGCGCCCACCTGCCACACGTCCACATCGGTCAGTAGCTCCATCTGGGACGCGTCGCTGATCTCGGTGACGGTGGGCAGTCCGGCGCTCCGCCCGGCCTGCACCAGCAGGTCTACGCCCGGCTCGCCCATGCCCTGAAAGGTGTAGGGCGAGGTGCGGGGCTTGAACACGCCACCCCGCAGCAGCTGCGCCCCGGCGTCCTTCACGGCGCGGGACAGGGTGTCCATCTGGTAGGCGGACTCCACGGCGCAGGGCCCCGCTATCAGGCAGAAGTCCGCGCCGATGGAAACGTCGCCCACCGTGACCACGGTGTTCTCCGGGTGAGCGGCGCGGCCGGCCAGACGATAGGCGGGCGTCAGCCGCCGCGCCTCCATCACAAAGGGCAGCGCCTGCAGCGCCGAGGGATCCAGCCGCCACGTCTCCCCCACCAGCGGCAGGAGAATGGCGTTGTCTCCGGCCACACAGCCGCCCTTGACATTTTGCAGGCTCAGCTGCGCCAGAAGCTGGCGGATGGCCGGCTCCGGCGTGTTTTTTTGCAGCATCAGTATCATAAGGGATATCTCCTCTGTCGTATTTCGCCGGATATTATACCGTATCCGGGCGATTTTTGCAATCACCCCAAAGCGCATATTGACAACGACAGGGAGAGCCATATAATATGTATGTGATATTCCATATTAAATTCGGAGGGGTTTATGGACAGAAAATTTACACTGAGCTGCTGCTCCACCGTGGATCTCCCCTACTCCTATATGGAGAGCCGGGACATTCCCGTTCTGTTCTACACCTATGTGGTGGACGGGCGGGAGTATGATGACGACATGGGACGCGACCCGGAGGCGCTGCCCCGGTTCTACGCCTTTCTGAAGGAGGGCAAGCTGCCCCAGACCAGCCAGATCAATGTGGCCGCCTATACCGAGTTCTTCGAAAAGCTGCTGGACAAGGGCGGCGATGTGCTGCACATCGCCTTCACCTCCGGTCAGTCCGGGTCGGTACACAACGCATTTCTGGCAGCGGAGGAGCTGAAGGACCGATATCCCGGTCAGCGGCTGGTGGTCATCGACTCCCTGTGCTCCTCGTCGGGCTACGGCCTGCTGGTGGACTACGCCGCCGACATGCGGGACGAGGGAAAAACGCTGGACGAGGTGGCGCAGTGGGTGCTGGACAACCGCAACAAGGTACACCACCAGTTCTTCTCCAGCGATATGACCCAGTTCCACCGGACGGGGCGCGTGTCCGGCGCAGCCGCCGCCGTTGCCACCGTGCTGAATATCTGCCCCATCATGCGGCTGGACGACAAGGGCGCCATCAAGGCGTACAGCAAGGTGCGGGGCAAGAAAAAAGCCGTGGAGACCTCGGTGGACACCATGGAGCAGTGCGCCCAGAATGGCCGGGACTACGACGGCAAGTGCTTTATCTGCCACAGCCAGTGTCTGGAGGACGCCCGGCTGGTGATCGAAGCCGTGGAGGAGCGCTTCCCCAGGCTGAAGGGGCACATCCGCCTGTGCGACATCGGCACCATCATCGGCAGCCACGCCGGGCAGGGCACCGTGGCGGTGTTCTTCATGGGCAATGAGCGCCCTCACATGGAGTGATGGGCATTAAAAAAGAACGCGCCGGCGGCGCGTTCTTTTTTCGTTATCTTCCCGTCATGACGGTCATGACCTCGAACTCCTCCGGGTTCAGAGTCTTGGTCATGGCCAGACCCTCGTCGATATCCACGTTGGTGATCTGGTCGCCGCTGGCACAGACGATGCGGTTGGTCTTGCCCTCTGCCAGCAGCTGCACCGCCTCGTAGCCCATGCGGGTGGCGGTGACGCGATCCTTGGCGGTGGGGCTGCCGCCCCGCTGGATATGCCCCAGAATGGTCACGCGGGGGTCAAGCCCCAGCTCCTTCTTGATCTGCTCGCCCACGGCCATACCGCTGGCGGCGCCCTCGGCCACCACGATCATGAAATTGGTCTTGCCGCTGATGCGGGCGCGGCGGATCTTCTCCGCCACATGCTTTTCAAAGTCGTAGGGACGCTCGGGCACCAGCACGGCGGTGGCGCCGATGGCCACGCCCACATACAGCGCCAGATAGCCGGAGCGCCGTCCCATAACCTCCACCACGGAGCAGCGCTCGTGGGACTGCATGGTGTCGCGGAGCTTGTCCATGCACTCCACAGCGGTATTGGCCGCGGTGTCGAAGCCGATGGTGTAGTCGGTGCAGACGATGTCGTTGTCGATGGTGCCGGGGATGCCCACCACGGAGACGCCGAACTTGGACAGATCCTGCGCGCCGCGGAACGTGCCGTCGCCGCCGATGGCCACCAGCCCGTCCAGACCGATGAGCTTGCAGGTGGCGTAGGCCTTTTCCTGCCCCTCGTGGGTGCGGAACTCATCACAGCGGGCGCTGTACAGGATAGTGCCGCCCCGGTTGATGATGCGGCTGACGCTGGCGTTGTCCATCTCCAGGATGTCGCCGGAGATCAGCCCCTGCCAGCCCCGGCGGATACCCACGCACTCGATGCCCCGCGCGTTGGCGCTGCGCACCACGGCGCGGATACAGGCGTTCATGCCCGGCGCGTCGCCGCCGCTGGTCAGCACACCGATGCGTTTCACTGCGTTTTCCATATTGTAAGACCTCACTTTTTAAGGGTCATGCCCTGCATGGTTGGGCATATTGTACCATACGTTTGGTCTGTTTGCAAGTCCTTCCCGCCTGCGGGCGGGAATTTTTGCCTGTACAGACCAGCGGTTTTGTGGTACTATCATAGCCGGAAGGAGTGACCGTCATGCATCCGCAATTTGCTGAACTGACGCCCACATGGTTCAACCGGGCGTTCGTATACACCGGCTCCATCGGAGAATTCCGCTATCGCTTCGCCGGGGACAAGGACAACGGCGTGCTGCACACCGCCGTGTATTCCAACCTGTGCTATGAGCTGGCGCAGGACAAGGAGGAGCGGGACTTCCCGTGGAACGAGGAGGGCGTGGAGGCGCTGAAGGGCTGGCTGCAGGAGAAGTACGAGGCCTATGTCAGCGCGGCGCGCTGACACAACAGAGCTGACACAACATATACGGAAAAGCACCCCGGAGGGGTGCTTTTCAGACTGTCAAAAAACCTGCCCGGTCACAAGTATCGGAGGGAAGGATAGTGTGAAAGGGAACCGTCAGGGTTCCCTTTCGC
>ERZ772861.821-NODE-821-length-30352-cov-5.863056_pt1 | contig 30352 bp, 18 predicted proteins | sample MGYA00512135_ERZ772861 | MGnify/ENA primary metagenome ERZ772861 (study PRJEB29015, sample SAMEA2737700) | human gut metagenome | biome: human gut; feature: human-associated habitat; material: faeces | place: China | collected 2012 ...
ATTTTTTCTATGAATTCCGGTGCATCGGCACCGCAGCGATACCAGGCGTAGAACCTGCCGGAATCGTCGCTTTCCTCGCATTGCTCCAAAATGTTGCCCTGGCAAAGATAGGAAATGTCAGAAGCATACAGCGTCCGGGTGCCGTCCCGGATGGTGAAAATTTGCATCCGGGAGCACCCCGGCTGTGTGGTAATCAGCTCCGCAATGCCATCACCGTTTACGTCCAAAAGGGCATAGCGGTAGCCTGCTGCATCACCGTACCGGGTCAGAATATCTGCAATATATGCCCCATAGGGATCCGAAGCAGAAATGAAGCCATCGGTCTGACCGAATTTTACCAGTGGCAGCCAGCAAAGCTCCTGCTGGGGGTGGGCATCGAGAATGCTTTTGGCGTATTCCTGGGAGATGGGCTGAATGTTTTCCGTGCCGCCGTCCAGGCTTTGGTACCATTGGCCTGTTTGCGTATCATGGCAAAGTCCTGTCAGGAATGTGGCACCTTCTGCCTCTGCCTGGAAGAAATTGTACTGATAGATGGGGGAAATATCACTCAACTCTGCATATACCTCAAAAACATTGCCATCACACAGGGCAAATGTACCTCCAAACATCATGGAAGACGGCTGCGTTTCAAAGTATCGGTAGGAGGTGCCATCCTTCATGGACAGAATCTTTGCACCCTTGGTAATCAATTCCTGAATGCCGTCTCCATTCAAATCGTACAGAAGATAGGACAGCATCTCCGGGCGATGGGAGCTTTTTAAGAGATACGCCACAAATTCCTCATATCCGGCGGTATACATGGCTTCTCGCTGGGCGGCGCTTTCCCTGCGGGCAGCTTCTTGGCGGGCGTTGTATTCCGCAAGCGCCTCTGCCTGATACTGTTCCACTTCTTCCATGGTGGCTGGCGTTGGCTGGATGGACAGGTCAAATAGCTCAGCCAGCTGCTGTAAGGCTTCCCGGGTCATGGGAATTTTTGTTCCGTTTTCCAAAATCTCAGGGGTGATGCCGATGGAGACGAAGGCATCGGGCAAATTTGCATAGATGCGGGCATCCTCTGTTCCCAGCACCAATAGAACTGTTCTCCCGTCCTGCCGGGTGTAGTCCCACTGCGTATAGCGTTGGGATTCCTGCATGGAGCTGGTGGTGGGGTCAAAATAGTCCTTTCGGGAATAGTGAAAATAGATGCCGCCTTCTTCCCATTGCCAGGCTCCAAAATCCCCGGTGAGCCGCATATGCAGACTGAAGGTTCCTTCCAAATGAAAATGGCCGTCCCCGTATTCCACTTGAATATGGGGGGCGTTCTGCACCAGGCTGTCCAGACCAAGGGCGCGAAACAGGATGCTGTTTTCATATTCATTGAAGGGAATACTGCCGGAGAGCAGCTTCAAATGATATTTTTCTGCAATCTCGTCCAGCTTGTTCACCATCTCCCGGCTGTAGCAGCCGTAGGTGCGGGCCTGGTTTTCCGGGATGTCCCAGGGCGTACCGGATTTGGCAGCCAAATCCGCTTCCAGCGCAATGGTTCCGTCCCGGTCATAGGTATTTGTAAAGGCCACCCATTCAGCCAGTGCCTCCATGTTGCTCCCCTGTACGGAAAGCATGGTGACTGGCTCCCGGGACTCCACAGGAATGACCTCGCCATTTTCGTCATAGGCGGCAGGAACATAAAAGCGATATTCCCCCACTTTCAAATCCTGTAGCCGCAGGACATACACCACCGCACAGCCCACCAGCAGCAGCGTCAGGGCAATCAGGGCGGCGATAAGGAAGAAGCGCATTCGTGTCTTGGGGCGGGGAAAGGGAACATCGCCTTGCAGCGCCTCTGCATCGGAAAGATTTTCGGCACTGATATGGCTCAATGCATAAAACAATTCTAAATTCGTCATTCCAGCCCCTCCTTTTGCAGACTTGCGGCAAGCTTTTTGCGTGTTCGATGGAGCATGGATTTGATTTTCCCCAAGGAGAATCCCGTTTTCCGGGCGATTTCCTCCATGGAATTGACATACCAGTACCGGCAGAGAAAGACGGTACGCTCGTCTACGGATAAGGATGCCAAAAAGCGGTTCAGGCTGACAACAATCTCCCGCTGAATCATTTGCTCCTCAATCCCGGGCTGACCGGAAACGCATTCGGTGAGTTCGTCCAGTGCAAGGGCAACTTCGCCGCTACCCCGCTTCTGGGCGCTGCACTTGCGCCAGCGGTCGATGGAAATGTTCCTTGTGAGCTTGCCAAGGTAGGTGGACAGCCGTGTTGGTTTCCGGGGTGGGATGCTGTTCCATGCGGATAGGTAGGTATCATTCACGCTTTCTTCGGAATCCTGCCGACTATCAAGAATGCTGTAAGCAATTCTGTAGCAATAGCGGCCGTATTTGCGGTCTGTTTCTTGGATGGCTGCCTCTGCTCTGGAAAAGTACAGAGCCAGAATCTGGGAATCATCCACGGGGAATCAATCCTTTCTGTGTAGGTGGTTATATCTGTATACACGAAGAATGGGGCGGAAAGTTTCACGGGGAGAGGCATTTTTACAGAAATTATTTTATCATCGAAAGAGGACTTCTTCAAGCGTGGTGACCGGCGGAAAAATACGCTGCAATCGAATTTGACAGACAGTGTTTGTCAAATTGAGCCGATCTACTGATTGCGGGATAATCCAAAAGAGCGAACTGATTTTGCGTCAGTCCGCTCTTTTGCGCGCTGGGGGTTAATCGTCTATTTGGATATTTGCTGCGGGCAGCTCTGTTCCGTCGGCCAGGAGAATATGGTCCAGTTGGCTCAGGACGATGGGCGACTGCGCCAGAAGCTTATCCCGGTCATCCAGGAGGAGAATGCGGCTTCCGTCCTTCATTACGGCGTAAATTTGACTGCTGCTGTCCGGGAAGATGGACGCGCCGTTTGTGTCCGGGGGCAGGTCAAAGACCACGCTTGCGCCGAAGGGGGTTACTCGGAAGGAGCGCAGGGGGATTGCCTCCTGCTTTGCGATTGCCGTTGACTGTTCGGCATCGGCATAATAGAAGACCCGGGCCTGCACGGTGGTGGGCTGGCTGATAAGCTCCGCAAACTGGTTGTCCGCGTCCAGGGTCACCTCAAAATCCCATTCTTCGTCCGTAAGAACATCGGTGCAGAACAGCCCTGCCAGTGCCTCTCCATCAACGAAGTATTCCTGACCGGCGTACTGCGCGTCAATGGATTCCCCAACAGCGGTATCGGTATAGTCCAGGCAGACCCCCATAAAGCGGATGCGGAAAGAGATGTCCTTGCCAAAGGGCTGCGCTAAGCCCATGGGCCTTTCCGGGTAGAGCCTGTTGCAGCGGATGCTCATGCAGTAAAGCACGGTGTTGGGCTGCCCGTCGTTGTCGGGGAGCCAGGCTCCGCCGTCAAGGTACATATAATTCTGCTCCTGGCTGATGCTCCCGATGGAGGCAATGACCATGGAATAGGCGGCCTTTTTTCCGTGGCTGTAATTTCCGGGAGTGAGGTGTTTTGCCTGCACAGTGGGCGGATTCAAGTATTGCTCCAGGTCGGTGCCGTTGGGGGCGGTGACCTGGAAAACCAGATAGCCTACGGTGCCGTCCGAAATGGTGGATTTCAATTCGATGTTCCATCCAAGGCTTCCCTGGGACTGTCCCACCGGCTGCTCATTGCTTTCAAGGTACTGAATTTGCTGGTTGGACAGGGGTGCGTCACTTCGCACGGAGAAGACCCGCTGGAACCACCCGCTGGAATAGGCTACCGCACAGCCCACCAGCAGCAGCGTCAGGGCAATCAGGGCGGCGATGAGCCACAGTTTCCGTTTGGGCAAGTGCTTCGTCTTTCGCTGCCGGAACGCCCCGGCGGAGGCAACATAGCTGTCCTGCACGTTGTTCAGACCGTAAATCAAATCCATGGCGTTCATACATATCCCTCCTCAGTAAGCACCCGGCGCAGCTTGCCCCGGGTTCTGTGGAGCATGGAAGCAACCTTGCTCTGGCTGAACCCGGTGATTTTCCCGATGGCTTCCACGGAATCCATATACCAGTAGCGGCACAGAAACACGTTCCGTTCCGTCTCCGGCAGACTAGACAGAAAGTGATTGAGTACCCTCGTCAGCTCCCGCTGGGAGAGTTCCGCTTCCAGCGTGTCGGGGGCAACGCATTCCCCCAATTCTTCCAGCGCCAGAATCATCTCCTTGCCGCCCCGCTTCTGGGCGCTGCGCTTGCGCCAGCGGTCAATGGAAATGTGCCGGGTGATTTTGCCCAGAAAGGCATTGAGGAAATTCGGTTTCCGGGGCGGGATGGTATTCCATGCCGCCAGGTATGTATCGCTGACGCTCTCCTCGGTGTCTTCGGGGCTAGATAAAATGTTGTAGGCAATGCTGTAGCAGTATGCGCCGTACTTCTTGTCTACTTCTGCAATGGCCTGTTCCGAGCGGTCAAAGAACAGCGCCACAATTCCCTGGTCCTCCAAGGAATCACCTCCTATGGTTGTCTTTCACCTATATAGGCGTAAAAAGGGAGGGGGATATTGCGTGGGGGATGAAAAAATTCTAAAAATATTTTATCACCGGGGAGGCGCTCCTTCAAGATAGACAATTTATACAGCGGAATTGGTGACGTAGGGGTCGCCAACCTGGCGACCCGTTGGACAGACATCCCCCTCAAAGTTGAAGAAGAAAAATCTGATGCAGCAAGGAAAGGGATTGCGATTGTTCGGGTTTTGAAGTATCATATTTGCGGAAATGAATAGGAGCTGAAAAGCAAAAACGGCATCCGGGGGAACAAAATCACCGATGGTGATTATGAGACCGTGATTGCCCACATTACCATCCGAACGTATGGAGGGAAGAAATGACATTCACACAGCATTATGATTCACCGCTGGGCATCGCTCTGCTGGCGGCGGATGAAATCGGACTGACCGGCCTATGGTTTGAAGGACAAAAATATTTTTCCGGTCATCTCCCGGCGGAGCATATGGAGCAGGAGACCCCCATCCTGGCGGAAACCAAGCGCTGGCTGGACATTTATTTTGCTGGCAGCCAGCCTGATTTTTGTCCGCCGCTCCACCTCACCGGTTCAGCGTTTCGGCAGAGCGTGTGGGAAATGCTCTTGCAGATTCCCTATGGACAGACCACGACCTATGGAGAGATTGCGCGGCAGCTTGCGAAAAAGCGAGGGCTTGCCCGGGTGTCCGCACAGGCGGTGGGCGGCGCTGTCGGGCACAATGAGATTTCTGTTATCATCCCCTGTCACCGGGTCGTCGGCACCAATGGCAGCCTGACCGGCTATGCCGGGGGAATGGACAGGAAGGTGAAGCTGCTGGAATTGGAGCATACCGACATGACCGGGCTTTTCGTGCCAAAGAAAAGCACAGCACCTTGAGGGCGGCTGACGTTCACCTGCGCTCCCATGCGGGGCGCAACGATGAAAAAAATGGATATTCCTCCCAATAAAAACCTCGGGCAGCTTCCAGAAAACGGAAGCTGCCCGAGTGCTGCATTTAATCGCTTGTTACCAGGGGAAATTTAATCTTTGCGTTGGTGTAGATGATGTAGTCCGTGGCGCTGGAATCGGCAACACCTTCCAGCCAGACCGTCAGCTCCACCTTATAGTTTGCGTAGGTGCCGGTGAAGCCTTCGCCGCTGGCAACCGTCAGGGGCAGGGAAATGCGGATGGGAATGGAGGGATCAATACCGCCGGTAAACTTCTCACCGAATTTCACGGTTTGTTCCGTTCCGTTCCGGTCTGCCAGCGTGGCAGTGATATCGCCCACTGTCAGAAGTTTGTCGGCATCTACCGGGACAAAATTGCCGTTGTCGTCCTTGCGGTACAGGGTAATGGCGTAGCGGATGGTGTCGGCGTTTTTCGCCGCGTCCAGAACGGAGACGTTGTAGGTTGCAACGGAGTCGATGCTGGCTGCATCCTGCACCCGACCGTTGACACCCAGCTGATTCACGCGGGCATCCACATCGGTGCCGTTGGCGTTGTATACCAGGGTTGCAGGGGTGCTCTCTCTTCGATAGAAGCGCCCGGCGTCATAGCCGCTGGTGGGGTTATTGCTGCGTTCCAATGCGGCATCGGAGAAAGCCAGGTGAGAGTTTGCCCAGAGCTGCAAGCCATCAGTATCATTGCTGCGGGTATGGAACTGCGCCTGAATCTGATCACTCGTATACGCCAGGCTGACCTCAGCAACCAGCGTTGCGGCATTCAGTCCCGTGTTCGTGGAAACCGTTACGCTTTCAGGAAATTTCAGCACCATGATGCCCTCTGCACCCAATTTCGTTGCTTTCGCACTGCCAACCGGGGTTGTGCCATTGAGATAGCGAACGGTGGCGGTGCGGTCGGTGAAGCTGGTGGAGGCGGAAGTGCCGCCAGTCCAGTCCATTGCTTGCAGTTCAAACCGCTGGTAGAGCTGGATAGATTTCGCATAGGGGTCAAACAGCTTTTTCCACGCATCGCTTTTGTAGTTGATGGCAACTGTCAGGGTGGCGTTGATGGTGTTGTTCGCGTCAGAGATTTCCTCAGGGGTATTTGTGGTGACCGTGACGGTTTGCTGGAAGAAATTGCCGAAGAGAATCCGGTTTTCCGCATTGTTGCGGGTGTAGGGGTGCTGGGAATCCGCTTCGATAAACCTGTTCGGCAGCGTTGTCTTGTCGCCGGTTTCATTTTTCAGACTGGCCTCACACTGGATTTTGACATTGGAGAGTTCTTCAGAGTTTGCCGGTGTCTGAATGGTCAGGTAGTATTCTTCCAGCAGCGTCGCATTTCCAACCGTGATGCTGTATCTATCAGTGTCGGAATCAGCAGCGGGGCGGTAGTAGGTTTCTCCCACCCGGACGGTTGCAGTTGCCTTGTCTGTGGTAACAAAGAGCCCGTTGTCGTCTTTCTTCGCTTCCAGCCCCATGGCATCGCACAGTGCGTTCTTTTCATAGGGCTGCTCGGCGGCATCCTTGAAGCTGTTCAGGGGGATGATGCCGCTTCCGTCGTAGGTAGCGTAGTAGGCTCTATCCCGATTGTTCCGGTCTACCAGGGTCAGCTTTGTGCCGGTGGGGAGATCATTGTTGCCGTCCCGTGCTACCACAATCTTCTTGTCGAAGTTCCACAGCAGGTTATCGCCGTTGTCAATGGAATTTTGCCATTCTGCAATGGCCGGGCTGCCTGTTTTCCCATTGTCGTAAACATAGCTCAGCAGCACCGTAACCTGGTCACCGTGGGTGGTGACGACGAGGGAATCCACCGTCTCATAGGGCTTTCTGTTGTAGAGCGTTCCGGAGATGGCAGACGCATAGAAGTGGTAGTTCAGCAGCTTTTGCACCACGATGGGGATATAGAGCTTGTAGGAATTGCCGGCATACGTGGGATCCTGATAGGAGACGGTCAGCAGGGTAAACTGATTCAGGGTATTGTCGTATTTGCCCGGCATGACGTGGATGGTGCCGTCCTGCTCCACGGTGATGGAGGAATCCGTGATGGCTGTAAATTTCCCTTCATTCCACTGATAGGTCTGTGCGGTGATGCTTCCCTTTAGCTTGCTCGTTAGTGTAGTTGCGTCCGTGGTGTTGTTGGTCAGCATAGAAATATAGCCATAAATGGATTTGCTGGCTGTAATTCGACCCAACGGCGGAACCACCAGCACCGGAAAGTCCGGCATCCCGGCTGTGCTTGCGTTGCCTCCGGCGGCGCGAAAGGTGGAGATGGAGATGCCATAGTCATTGGCGGCAAAGAAGTCGGCGGCAGCGCTGGCGTTATAGTGGCGCTTGCTGGCTTCGATGGTGGAGCCGGTCTTGGAATCCTCCACGATTTTGCTGGCAACGGGAGTTTTGCCGTCTGCCATGAAAGCAGCGCCGTTACCGGCAATGGGGGTGGTAATCCCATCCACCAATCCATTGAGATCGGACAGCGGGTTGCAGTCCATCCAGGGATTGCTGCTGCTGTTCTGGTAGCCTTGGTCGCCGGTGTAGTTGGCACGGATGGCATAAGCGTCGCTTCCGCTGTAGAAGTCCCTAGCGCCGCCGGAGCAGTTTACCAGGCTGACCGCTGTGAGGTGCATATAGCTGCCGTTTTTGTTGACTTCTCCTGCGAAGATGCCGGGGGCAGCGGTGGAGCAATCCTTCAGCAGAATGTTGAAGCCGTTAAAGTGGATGGTTCCATGCCAGGGGCTGCCAAACAAATAGCCGGAATAAGCCTCGTCATTTCTATACAGCGTACAGGATGCAAATTCCGAGTTTTTGAGCGTGATGGTGGCGGTGATGTAGTATGGTTCGACACCGGCAAAAACAAGGGAGGTGAGGGCTGCCCCGTTGACGGTCACCCCGGTCATGTGCAGGTTCTGAATGGTCATGGTGAGTGAACCCCTGGTAGAGCTCACCACGCCGCTGTTAAAGCCGTTTGCACCGCCCTTGGAGATGGTAACATTGCCGGAGGTGTTTCCAATCCGGACAGCTTCATTTTCTGTTGCACCGCCAACGAGCAGAAGGTTGTTTCCGCTCGTAAGTCCAACGAGACCGCCGTCATAGTAGCCTCGCTGGCTTAGCTTGGAGCCAGTCTCCGTGGCGATGTTCACGCCGGAAATGGTGAGCTGTACTTGTGGATTCGTGTGATTACGCAGGTAGCCGATGAGTCCGCCGACCGGGGGATTATTGTCTTTATTGTCAGCATAAAGCTCGTTGACACCCTGCATATTGATGTTGGTCAGGGAACTGCTGCCAAATGCGTCCAGGCTGCCCACAATGCCGCCAAAACCAAAGTTGCTTGCATTCGGTGCATTCTGTCTCTTTGGAATATCCAGGGATAGACCGCTGAGGGTAATGCCGCAAATTGTCAGCTGGTTTTGATAAGCGGTGCCGATGATGCCGCCCACGCCATTTGCAATATTATTCGAGGTAGCGCCATTCCAGTACTTGCCATTATTCTGGGGGCCGGTGGCTGCCAGCGTGATGCCACTGGCGGTGCAGCCCTCAATGGTAATGGTATTTGCATAGCCGAAGCCAATAAAGCCGCCGAAAATGGAGCTGGCTTTTACGGTGACACCGTTCGCATTGCAGTTTTTTACGGTGATGCTGGCGGGCTTTCCAAAGGCAGCACCGTTAATTGTTGTAACCGGAGAACCGCAATAGCCAATCAAGCCGCCTGCCATGAGAGCGTTGGTAACAACGCTGCCGCTGGCAGTTACATTTTGGATGGTGATATTGGCACCGGCTTGGCGATTGACCAGCGCACCTGCCAGCATACCGGCACCAACCATGGTGCGCTGGTATCCGCTATGAAAAACAGGTGTTTCGTTGGTTGCTCGGTCGCCCACACTCAAATTGGCGGTTCCCGTCAGATGCAGGTTTTGAACCACCAAACTTTGACCTGCGTTCAGCACCGGGAAAAGGCCAACGCCCATGGCTGCCCAATCGGCTGCTTCGCCGTTCGGTTCTTCACGAGTTTGGGATAGCGTCACGGTGAAACCGCCGCCGTCGATTCCGGTGATTACGGGGTAATCATTTAGGTAGGCTCGGAAGGTGCCTTGGCTTACGCCGATGCCCCGGAAGCCGTTGCCGAAGGAAGTCATGTCGCAGTTGCCGGTAAACACCAGCTGGAAGCTGGTGGGCAGCGCAGTCTTGCCGTAGTGCTTCCATAGATAGAAGCTGGTCTGTCCGCTTCCGGTTTCATCCCCCTTCACGTCGTCGGGAATGGGTTGTCCCACCGTGGCATAGGCGCAGGTTCTGGGCTTGCCGCGGGTATATGCGCCGCCGTGGCGGCTGTTTTCCATGGCGGACAGCAGCCAAAGTCCATCCCCGTTGCCAACAGTGACGGTGTCGTTAGTGAAGTCAAGGATGGGGCTGGTCAGCGTGGGAATCTGATAATTCCTATTTCCATTATTGATTGCTGTTTCGCTGACCGCATATCCGTCCAGTACACGCCCCACAAAGGGACCGGAATAGGGATAGGTAAACTGACTGCCTGCGGTGGGGTCACCGGGGTTGCTGATGCTGCGGAACACCACGCCGCCGCCGCCCTGGTTGTTGGCACCACCCACCAGTCCCACATAGCCGCCCACAACGACGTAGTAGCCCGGGAAGCTAAAGGCCTTGGGGAGGGTGACCGTCACACTGTCAATAACGGTATCACCGGCATTGCAGCAACCCACAACACCGCCAAAGAAAACGGCGCTTGAATAATCTTTGATGCTGCCGGAGCCGCTGATGGTAAATTTATCCTGACTCCGGAATGCAATGTCCAGATTCTTGATAACGCTGCCCTGGCTGAACAGGACAAGGCCGCCAAACTGCTGTGCGCCGGTGGTGGTGACTTTAACGGTGGGGCTTCCCCCGCCCTCCTTCTGCCCCACAATCACACCCCGGAAAGGAGCACTGACGGTGCCAAGGCCGGTCCATTCGCTGGGAAGGGTGATTTCGTCCGCGGTAATCATGTAGTAGGAATTTCGCAAATAGTCCCGCATCAGGGTAGAGTCGATTTCTCGGGTGTCGGTGCTATCTGCAATGTGCCATTTTCCGGCTGCATCACATTCCAGCACCAGCTCCTGTTCATCTGTAGCGCCATCGTGGATGTGCCCGTCATCTTTAGAGAAATCGGGGGCTGCCCCGGTAGAGGGAAGAACCGCTGTGTTGATTCTCACCTTCCAGGTTTCGTTCTTACCGCCCTGCTTCAGCGCCTTGAAAACCTCATAAAGCACCTTGCCGTCGGTAATCCGGTAGGGGTCAGAGTAGGTGCCGCAGCCCACAGTCAGGTCCAGGGGCTGTAGGTTCACATCCAGCTCATGATAACTGCCGGTTTCTGCCTGGGCAACATAGCGGGTGAACGCCTTTGCATCCGCACCGTTTTCTCCGGCGACCAGACCACTCGGCGTGTCCCATTCATAGAAGAACCAATGCTGCTTTTTCGGATTTCTGCCGGTATCGGTGTTGGAAACCTCTTTGCCGATGGTGTAATTTTCCTTGCTGGTGAAATTGTACACGCCCCGGCATCCGGTGGAGTATTGGAAGCTTTCCAGGAACAGCGCACGGCTAAAAAGCTTGCAGTCGGCTTTGTTGTCAGCCGGGGAGAGGTTCATCCCGGAAAATTTCAGGTCGATGTTGGTTGCCTTGGCATCTCCCACATTGCCAATCAGGCTGCTGGCGGCGGTGGTATTTTCCCCATAGCCTGAGGCTGTCACATCTGTCAGTTGAAGCTTCACATGGCTGCCGATGGAGCCAATCAGCAGGGGAGATACCGTGTCGTCGGTGGGGGCAGGCAGAACCCGGATGCCGTTGAGCGTCACATTCTGGATGTTCAGCAGGGTGAATTCCTGGTCGGTTTCGCTCTGCTTGACGGCACCAACCACATTATCCCGCACCAATGCGCCGCTGCTGCCCAGGCTGCCCACCGTGCCCCGTAGCGTCAGGGTATTGACAGTGAGGGTTGCGTTCTTGCTGGTGATTTCCTTGAAGATACCGGTGTGCATTCCGGCGTGCTGGCGCTGGCTGTCGGAGGGCTGCTTGTTGTTTGCCTCTGCGTCGTCCAGCTCCTTGAACGAGAAGGTAATGTTGGCACCCTGAATGCTGGTGCCATCAAACACCACGGGATAGAAGGAATAGCCGCTCAGGTTAATGTCGCCGGTAATCAAATTCCGGTTTCCTTTTTGGAAGAAGCCGCAGATGGAGGCACTTGCGCCGCCGATTGCGCCCCCCTTGGTGCAGTTCCGGCACTCGTTGTAGGCACTCCACAGCACCATTTCTTGCGGAGTATTGATGATGCCGTCATTGTCCGTAACGCTGGTCAAATAGGCATCCAGATTGTAATAATACCGGGTGCAGGGATTTTCCCAGTCTTGGAGCTGATTTTTGTAGGTGTTGCAGCCGTTCTGGTCAATGAGCGCTGCATTCTCGGTGGCAATGGACACAATGCCGTTGCGCCCGCTGCTGGCATCATAAATGGAGCGCCCCACCAGCTCGTCAAAATAGGTGCCGCCGGTGATGGTGACCGTGACACCCGGCTCGATGTTGTAAGCACCGTGCGCCACTTCCAGATACAAGCCCTCGTAGCCGCCCACCTCCGTGTGGGAGCAGCCGATGCTCACCAGCAAGCCGCTGGGGGTTTTGTCATCGGTCTGACCGCTGATGGCTGCGGACTTGAAGTGGATGCCCTGTACCTTCCAATGTCCGGCACCCTTATAGATGAGGCCGCCGAATTTGGTGTCGGTTTCGAGGCTGGCTTTTTTAATCACCACGCCGTTGAACGTGGCGTTGTCGCAGTTCAGCTCATAGCCCAGCAGACCGCCGGAAGAATGCTTGCTGGTAGAATTCATGGTGGTGCTGACGGTCAGCCCGTTGATGTCCAGCTTTTGGCAGTACCGGAGGCTGCCGAACAGACCGCCCATGGCTGCCTCATAGTCCTTGATTTCGGTGTTTTGGACGGTTCCGCCGACAGTGCAATTTGTGACGGTGATGCTGGGCTTTTGACCTTCGTTAAAGAAGCCGTTTGCAATGAAGCCGCCCAGCCGACACACGCCGCCGTCAGTACGGGAGTTGTCCAGCAGACTGCCCGTCCAGGTGCTGTCGGTGAAATTGAGTTCATTGTTGACAGAGGTAACGGCGATGAAACCGGACAGATTGGAGTTGTTTGCCAAGCCGCCCAGCGTCCAGGAAACGCTGGAATTGGTTTTTGTGATGGTGGCGGAACTGCGCATCTCACCCACAATGCCGCAATGGACGGAGGTACTCTGCCCATTGGGGCAGAAGATATCGCTGCCGCCTGCAACGGTTAGTTTGTTCAGCGTCAGACCGCTGCGGCACTGTCCGATAAGCCCCTGGAAAATATGGCTGCCGGGGCTGCCGGGGCCTGCAAAAATCTTCACATTGGGCAGGGTGATGGTGTTGCCATTGCCCTGAATGTCGAAGCCATAATTTTCACTCACGGAGTTGTCCCGGGTCAGGCCGGTGAGGCCGGTGCCGGTCAGGTCGATATTGGTGCTGAGCGTCAGGTTGATTGCACCGCTGGAAATGTTATCAATGGTCAACATTCCCTTGGGGCTGTGCTGTAGCCGCAGGGCAACAGAAGCAAAGTCAGTAAGAGTATTGATGGCGTAGTAGTCGCCATCTTTCTGGGGCAGCACCCGGATGGAAACATTGTGATTCTGGGAATCCAGCGTCACCAAGTTTTCATCAAACTGGCTCAGCTGCAACACCTGTCCCCAGATGCCGGTGTCGTTGAGTTCTTTGCCGGGATCGCTGGTTGCAATGGGTGTCCAGGCTTCCTTGGAGCAAACCAGGGCGTTTCCACGGTTGCCCACAATCCAGCCATGGGATGCACCGGAGGGAATCGTGGTGATGTTGAGCATGGGGACATTGTGCAGATACAGCACACCGGAGTCCATTTTGCCCACCAGACCGCCGCAGTTGTTGCCCTTGATGTTTTTGGCGGTCAGGGTGAAGGTGTCCACCTCGATGAGATGACCGTGATCCTCCGCAAGACCCACGATGCCGCCGGTGCTGCCATGATTATCGCTACTGAAATCGCAGGTAACAGTGCTGCCCGTGACCTTCAAATGGGTGACGCTGTTTCCCAGCTTGCCCACCATGCCGCCGAGGTTGGAAATATTGGCGCTGGGGGCGCAGTTCTCCACCGTGCAGCCCGTCAGGGTGACGTAGGTATTTCCGCCGCCGCCGACGGTGCCAATGAAGCCGCCCAGACAGTCGGCTGTGGAGCCGGAGGTGAGGGAAGCCTTGGCGTTTTCAAAGGTGAAGCTGGTGTCTCCGGCACCACCGGCCTTGTCAGCGTTGGCGATAAAGCCGCCCACCATGGTAAAGCGCTGGTTGTTGACGGAGAGGTTCGTGCGAACATTGGCTGCGGAGAAGGAAGCTCCCGCTGCGGTGGATCGATAGTAGCCCACCAGACCGCCGCCGCTGCCGCTGTCATAGCCGGAGAAGGTGACATCAGCCAGCATCGTTTCACGCTCATAGGACAGGGAGAAAGCTGTGCCGTTGTACAGCTCACCAAACAGGCCGCCGCAGTTGTGACCCTGTAGCTTTAGCCCAACGATGGGCAGAACGGACAGAGGAGCTTCCTTGCTATAGGTCAGCTTGCCCACCAGACCGCCCACCAATCTGCCGTTCAGGTGGAAACCGGAGGTTGCGCTGGCATCACCGGCGGAAATAGAAGTATTTTCAAAGGTGAAGGTGGGGTTGGTGGCTTCGCCCACCAGCGTACCCACGCAGGAGCCATCCACGATGGCGGCGCTCACCTGCTGCACGGTGATGGTGCTTCCGCTGATTTTTAGGGTTGCGCCATCTTCCATCTTGCCCACAAAGCCGCCGGCGGTGCTGCCGCTGGTGACAACGTTAATGATGATGTCGCCATTGACGTTCAGTGTGGCTTTTCCGGTCATGCTGCCCACCAGACCACCCACGTTATTCTTCGTGGTGCTGAATGTGGGGAGGATGGGGGTATTGACGGTCAGCGTGCCGTTCAGTTTGTCGCAGTAGAAGCCCTGCCCGCCAAAGGGATAGGTGGAAGCATTGGTGGCGGTGAGGGTAACAGCTGCACCGGCTGCAATGGTGTGAATCAGGGCGGGAAGCCGATAATTTTCGGTGGTGCTGGTATCTCCGGTGTGCTTGTCCAGATTGACTGTCCAGCTGCCGGTACCGTCGGTGACGGTCAGTGCCAGAATGGCGGCATCAGCATTGTCGTCCACAATGCCCGCCCAGCTCAGATTGATGTGGTCAATGGTTGCACCAGCAGAGAGGGCATTGAAGAATGCACGGTTCAGCGTAATGGACGTTTTTTCTGAGCCGCCGGAATACCGGAACGTTCCGGCAAACGGTGCAGCATCGCTGCCCAAACCCTGAAAGGTCGTGGTTCCGCCGCTGAGCTTGTCGCATAGGTTGATGGAACTGGAAGAAGCGGTGACGGTGATGGTTTCATGCTGATACATGGCAGCATCCACACAGGACAGCTTAATCAGGTCGTCTGTGGAGCTGATGTCCAGCTTGATTTCTTCCTGGGGGGCAATGCCCTCGTCCGCTCCGGTGGTGTCGCCGGGCTCGGCGGCAGCACCATCCTCGGCTGCTTCCGTTGCCTCGGTTGCCACAGTTGCCTCAGTGGGGGCAGGGGAATCCTCCGGCAGAGGCATTTCCGCAGCGGGCGGCTCGGTTTCTGCCCCAGCGGCGGGGACATCCTCGGCTTCTGCCATGGCGGCGGGAGCGTCCTCTGCTGCCATCGCTGCCGGTTCATCTGCCATTGCAGCAGCCTCCGGCGCATCCAGAAGCAGGGCTTCCGGCGCTTCTGTTGCCTGAATATCCTCCGGTTCATTCTGCGCAGAAGCTCCCGTCGGGGCGGGAGTTTCTGTTTCGGGGTATTCGGGGTAGGTTATGATGGGGGGGAGGGTGCTGTCCGTGGAGCTGTCAACTTCTTTAACGTCAAATTCGTCGGGCAGCGGCGCAGGCTCTTGGGATTTCAGAGCCAGGTAGGCCCGCAGCTCCGTCAGCTTGCCGCACACCGCAAACCACCATTCCAGGGGCATCTTGCCGGGGACAATGGGCATGGCGCAGTAGTATGCCACCAGCGCATTGAATTCCTCCTCGCTCATCTCCTCGTAGTACATGGGAATCTTCCCCGGCTGGGTGGGGGCGGTGGCATCTTCGGTGGGTTCGGTTGCATCCTGGTTCGGCTCAGTGACCTCAGTAGGTTCAGTGACTTCCTCGGTAGGTTCAGTGACCCCCTCAGTAGGCTCAGTCACCTCAGTAGGTTCGGTGACCTCCTCGGTGGGTACAGTCACCTCGGTAGGTTCAGTCACCTCGGTAGGTTCAGTCACCTCGGTAGGTTCAGTGACCTCCTCGGTAGGCTCGGTAGCTTCTCCGGTGGGTTCGGTAACTTCCTCAGTAGGCTCGGTCACTTCCTCAGTAGGTTCAGTGACTTCCGTGGCAGGTTCCGTTGCCTCCTCGGTAGGCTCTGTGGGGAGAATGGCATCCGTGGTCAGCACTGCATCGTCCGCCTTTTCGCCCACCAGCGGCACGGAAACGCTGCGGGTGATGCCCGCGGCACTCAGGGAGGACTGCGCGTACATGGTGGCGCACAGATAGCCCCGGGGGGAGGGGGACAGACAGGAGTTATCCGTCAGCAGCAGGTTGACATTGGCATTGCCATAGAGAATGCCCAACAGGCTGGGAAGCACATAAACGGCTCCGCCTGTAAAGTCAGGCGCATTCAGCTGGATGAACCAGTTGGCTTCGTCCTGCTGTTCGCCCAGTATATGCCGCGCCAGCAGACCGTCAAAGGCAAATCCAGCCTTGCTGACAAGGAAAATGGTGTTGGGCTGGTTAAGGCTGTTCAGAAATTTTGCCTTGGTGGAAAGGCCGATGAACAGCGGAGCATCCAGCACAAAGGTGATGTTCTCGGAGTTTTCGGCATAGCGGATGGTGCCGCTGAAAGGCGAACCCAGGTCACCCATGCCACGATAGTTCAGCGTCCGCTCCGCGGTGACGGAAAGGGGATGCACCAGGTCAAATTCGTTCCCGGCATCCGCGAAAAGGGTGACGGTGCGGTTCTGGTACAGGCTGGGGGAGACATAGGACAGCAGAATCAGGTCGGAGGCCGAGCGGACGGAAATAACCTCGGAGAAGACAATATAATTCGCCCAGGTTTTTTCAGCAGCCGCTTCCTGGGAAACTTCGGCTCCTTCCGCCGTGTCCAGGATGGAATAGTCCGGCTCCCGCATACTGACGTTCCCGGTCATCACACACCACCATTCCAGGCTCATGGTGCGGTCATCGGAAATATCCATGGAGCGGAAATGAGAAAGCGCCTGCTGATACCCTTCCTGCTGGGCAGCGAGAATATCCTCCCTGGTGAGCGGCTCGGTAGGCTCCTCGGAGGGGGCTTCCTCGGTAGGTGCTTCCTCAGTGGGTGCTCCCTCAGTGGGTGCTCCCTCAGTGGGTGCTTCTTCGGTAGGCGTTTCGGTTGGCACCGCTGTTTCTTCCTCGGTGGGGGCTTCTGTTGCCTCCTCGGTAGGTGCTTCCGTGACTGCCTCTGTGGGAGCCTCTGTTGCAGCTTCGGCGGTGGGAGCCTCGGTGGGCGATTCCGTCGCAATCTCAACGGGCGCTTCGGTAGGTGCCTCTGTGGGTGCTTCTTCCACAATTGCAACATCGGATTCCGCCGAGACGGGCAGTGCTGCCGTATTCATCAAAAGCGAAGCTGCCAGCAAAAACGCAATCCGCTTGGTTTGCTTGCTTGTCATAAGAACATCATTCCTTTCAGAACGCGGGTGTGGAGAAAGAAGGTAGATTAGTTAAGGGTGATGCCCGCTTCGTCCAAAGTCTTCGGGCTGTTGACCCAGTAGAATTGCAGCAGATAGCTGGTGGGCTTGCCCTCACCGCCCACGGATATCGTCAGGGGAGAGGTGGGGGATTGTCCCAACATTTCCGCAGACCATTTGCTCAGGGAGACAACATTTTCATTCCAGGTGATTGTCAAGGTTTGTTGCTTGGTGCCGTGAATCTGATAGTTAATGGCATCGTCCAAACTGGTAATCCCGCCCGCCCAGCCGGTCTGTTGGGCGGCGGCCTGGACAATCTGAAGCTTTGCAGAAAGCTTGGGCAAGCCAGCCGGTGCGCTGGGGGTCGCGGTTACTTCAATGTAGCCTGCGCTGATTTTATCAAGCTTATCGCTTGGAATGGTCAGCTTGTGTAGATGGTGGGATGTCTCGCCGCCGGTTAGCGTGTTGTTGGAGCCAGACTCGCCCAACGTAATTCCGCTGTCTGCAATCTCATTGCCGTCATCACCGTAAACCTTGAAGGAAATGGTGTAGGTGATGGGATCCGTATTGAACAGGGTAGCGTCATTCTGAGGATAATTACAGACCGTGATGCCGACAATGACACTGGTCCCTGCATTTGTAACGCTGACCAGCCGATTGCCACCGGTACTTCCGTTCTCTGTTAAATAGTTGGAGGAGAAGCGGCGCGCACTGCTGGTCGATTCTGTCTGGGCTGCAATCACCCGCTTGGCATAGCCAGAGGTGGAGTAGGCGGCATAAGTTCCCGTTGCGGCTACTGCCGCGCAGCACAGCACCAGCAGCAGAAGCAGCACATACTTACGCCGTGGGTTCGGATGATTCTGCATTGCCTGTGCCTCCTGTCGTTCCTGTGTTGGTCGTTAATAAGCTCGCGGAGAGATAGACCATTTCGGTGTCCTTGTTGATTACGCTTTTTGCGGTCGTGCCGCTTTTCCAATTGACCACCAGCACATAATAGTCAATGCCGGTTGTGGCATTGGCGGTGCGTTTCGCCAGCCAGTACAGCGGCTGGGCATTTGTTTGTACCTGGTCGCCGGTATTATAGGTTTGGTCAGGATATTGAAGTTCCTGAGCATTGACTTCTTTTATACGGGTTGTTTCCTGCGCCCATTCATCTGCCGCATAGATTTCATAGGTCAGGGGCAGATTGGTGGTGTGTGCCAGCTGCAATTGATATTGCGCGTTCTTTTTGGTGACGATGCGGAAGGGCATTTCCTTGGCTTCACCGATGGTCAGCGCCCCCAGATTCACCGGTACAGAATCCTCTGTCCGCCCTTCCAGAGTCAGGGTGACAAAATCGATTTTTGTCAGGGTTGTCAGGCTCCGGTCGGCGGCCAGCCAGGCGATTGTGCCTGCCACGGCGGCAAACAGAGCAATGCTGGCCAGCGCCACTGACAGCAGCAGCTTCCAGCGCATCCGATTATGGTTGCGGTCTTGGAACATGATGCCCCCTCCTTTCAAGTCAGCTGGCAGGCTGGGCGGTGAGCTTCACTTCCAGCCAGGTGAGCTGTGAGCCGATGTAACGGTCGGCACGATTATAGAGCTTGGTTAGTGTGTCCAGTTTGCCTGAGTCACTGCTGGTAATCGCTGCCCTGATTTCATCTACGGTTGGGATGTTTCCGCTTTCACTGTAAAAGAGCAGCTCTCTGTTTGCGGGGACTTCATCTTTCAGCGTCGCGTCATCTATCAGCTCGCTCAGCTCTGCGGTCCATTGCCAGTGCAGGGTGACAGGCTGAGGAACGCCAACGTCGGTTTCCGCTGGGACGCTAAATTGCAAGGGGCGGGATGTGTCGCCATCCCAGGAAACCCAGATTTTAGTCCCTTTGGCATCCAAAATGTAAAACAGCAGGTGTCCCTTTAACAGTTTGTTTAGCGTCTCGGTGGTATTGGCAGACCCGTCATCATTCAGGGGCTTCAATTCCAGCCGGAAGCGCAGGCTCAATGTTCCTGTGGCATTGGGAATCACATAAAATTGCAGCATTCCAGAGGAGCCGGGTCTGATGCCGGTGCTGCCTCCAAAATTGCCAATCTGGCTGTTGTCATTCAGCCGCCAGCGAATGGCCTGACTTGTGCCGGTTGCTTCCAGGTTCGGCCATGCTTCACCCGCCGAAAAGTCACCGGCGGGCAGCACATTGAAACCAAAACCGGTTTTGGTGTTATCATAGAAAACACCATAGCCGTTATCGGTTTTGTCGCGTCCATTACCCGCCAGCTCATAAAGGCTTCCCAGCATCTGGATGGAGCCAATGGTTCCGCTGACGCTGTGGTTGCTTGCAAACCAGGCGTAGCACGCAAACACAATCACGCCCAAGGCGGCCACGGCAAAAATAGCGCTGTGGATAATCTGCCTGCGGGCGGCCTGAATAAACGATTGGGTGTTCTGCTCGGAATTTGATTTTTTGGGCATGGCGAAGTACCTCACTTTTCTGCGGCATTCTGCTTTGCTTTCAATTCCTCCAATGCCTGACGGACGGCGGCTTCCTCTTCCTCTTTTGCCAGGCGGGCGGCGGATTTCAGGGCGCTCACCAGGTTGCCCACAAGAATCAGCACCAGGGGCACCAGCACGGCAAGCCCGAACACCAGGGGGGTGGAAATCAGGCGGAGGAGTTTCCCCAATCGGGTGGAAACAAACAGAACCTTGCCGACTACCCGGCTTTCATCCACGGGGTATTGGTCCTCAATCAGATTGGCATCCCCCTTGGTGGTGAACTGCAAGGAGCCGTCCACCTCTGCAATGCCCACAATGCGGTGGGTGTTCAGAGCACCGTTCAGGGAGGGGTCAGGGGAGAAGAAGGATATCACATCCCCCACTTGCAGGGAGGCAGCATCCGCCTTTTGAACCAGCAGCATGGAATCTGCGGGAATTTCCGGCTTCATGCTGCCGGTCAGCACCCGCAGGACGCTGAACCCCATCACCTGTGGAACCTGCCCGGCGGGAGTGAGCACCACCGTCAGCAGCACAAAGATGGACATGGCAATCAGGCAGATGGCTGCAATATTGATGAGTGAAAAAAACCACTTGCTTTTCATTGGAATCTATTTCATGACAGGGTATCAACGCCCAGGGAATTACTTCGCGGACGATGTTTCCTGTTCCTCCTTGCGTTTTCTGCCAAAGAACCGCTGGATGCCGCTGCCTTCCAGTTTCTTTTCCAGCGCCTGACGGGCAGCGGTTTCCTGAGCGGCCTTCTCCTGCGCTGTGCGCAGCGAGGCAAGGGCATCGTCCCGTTCCTTCTGAGCTGTCTTCATGGCATTTTCGGCCTCTCGCTGCTGATCCTTGGCATAGGTGACGGACTCTTTGGCGCGGCGCTTGGCGGTTTCGGCGGTGTTTGTCAGAGCGGCCTCCCGCTTGGCAGCTTCGGACTTCGCCTTTTCCAGCCGCTCCTGGGCGGCCTTTTTATATTGTTCCATCTGGCGGTTCATTGCGGCTTCCTTTTGGGCTGCTGCTGCGGCGGCCTGATTGAACTGTTCCTGTGCGTTTTGCTTCTGTGCTTCCAGCGCTTCTCGGAAGGCGGCTTGCTGCTTGGCGGCGGTTGTCTCCATCTGCTGCCTGGCGGCTTCGACCTGAGCCTGAATGGCGGCAATCTGCGCCAGCAGCTCCTTTTCCCGCTTGGCGGCTGCCTCCTGGGCGGCCTGGGCATCGGCCTTGACCTTTTGCAGCCGGTCTTCTGCCTGCCGCTCGGCTTCGCCCAGCTGGAAATCTGCCTGCCAGCGGTATTCCTTCAGTGCCTTTTCGGCATCCAGCTGTGCCTCCTCGGCCTTTTGGCGCAGGGCGGTTTCCTCCTCCAGCTTTGCCTCGGCATCCAGCTGCGCCTGAGTCACTTCTTCCACAATCACCTTTCTCACTTCTACATCGGGAATGTTGTAGTCGGTGACGATTTCCTCCTGCACCTGCTTGATGAACTTGGGTTTGATGACCTTGCGCTTCTGGGGCGGAATTTCCTCCAGTCTCCGGGCATCGCCCTCCAGAATGCTTTTGAACACGGCGTAGTTGGTGATAAGGTTGGTGAACAGCTGCAGCTGGTATTCTTCGTCGAATTCCAGGGGCGTTTCCCGCTCCTCAATGGTGTAGCCAATCTCGTCATAATTTTCCAGAAACTGCCACAGCTTCAGGCAGGTGCGGTAGTCCGGGTCTTTTGTAATCAGGTTTGTGCGCTGAATGGGACTGCGCACCTTGGAGCAGCCGGACATAAGCTCGCAGAATGCGCTTCTGCGCAGTGCCGTGACCATGCGCCGCACCCGGTCGATGCGCATAAAGACCTGCATATTGTCGCTGTCGTTCTCGGCAAAGCTTTGCAGGTTTTTGATTTTCAGTTCCAGATTGTATTCAATCTGCTCATAGGCATCGTCCACCTTGCTGTGTACCTGCAAGACATTGCTGGTTTCATCGCCGGTAGACCAGAAGATAACATCCGTCCGCTTATCAATGAAGGTGACCAGTCGCTGAATCAGGTGGTAAACAAACCGGTTTTCGTACAGGTCATAGGTTTCCTCCACCGTGCTGTTGAGCACCTTGGTGGGATGAATCTCGCCGCCCTTGTCGCTGGCGATATATTGGGTGTTCTGACTCAGGTGGCGCACGCTTTCGGCGGTAATTTTCCGCGCCAGCTCCACGGGTACAAGCTCCTCCGTGCTGGTGATAAACCGCCGGGGGTGTTCTGTGATGCGGTTGAGGGCATCCAGGCTTTCTTCAATGGTGGTGAGCCAGCGCTCATCCACTACCTTGTGGAGTACCTGATGGTTCTGGCGGAGCGTATTGGCACCTGCCTGGACAATCTCAAACAAATACCGGAAATACCGGTCGTCTTCCAGTGTACTGCCTACGCTGTTTACATATTTTAAGTAGAGGTCATTGATGGTGTCGGCCATGATTCGATTCCCCCTCTTGGGTATTTTTTAGAATTTATAGAAAATAACGCGATAAAAATCGGTTACAGCGTTTGTGAGGTTGGGGTCACACCCCCCGGAGACCTGTCCGCCTCCGGGGATGCAGTGACAGAAAACGTTAGAAAATGTTCTGAATACGAGTGAGGTACGCCTTGCTGTCAGGCATATTGGCCTTTCCGAAGACCTTTTCGATGTATTCAATCAGGCTGCGAATTTCGTCACGCACAAAGGTGACGTTCATGCTTTCCAGCTTCTTGAGCACCTTGCGTGCCACGATATAGTCCATGCCGTCCAGCTCGGTGCCGCCGCAGGCCACATACACAGGGATAAAGTCGTGCATCTGCTTGATAATACGGTTGCCGAAGGCAAGCTTGAAGCGGGTTTGCAGGTAATTGTCCAGCTTTTGCAGCTTCTCCTCTGTCTCCTGGGAGATGGGGTAGTCCCGCTTTGCCTGGGCGAACATCTGCTCCAGATGCTGGCTGGTGATGCGGCAGGAACTCTGGGGGTCGCATTCAAAGGCATCGGCTCGTTCGTTCAGCTCGATGGGCATGGCGCGGTCATATACCTTATCGGTGATGGTAAAGGTGGAATCGTCGTTGTTTGCCGTGCCCACAAACCAGATGGAGTTGGGCACGCGGATTTTTCCGTCAAAAAGATGCTTGGGATCACCTGGCCAGGCGGTGGGAACCAGATCCAGCACCCACTCGTCCTGGCTGGGCATTTCCAGCACGGACAGCATTTCCGCAAAGTAATACTCGATACGCGCCAAGTTCATCTCGTCCAGCACAATGATGCTGGGTTCTTCCCGATACCCGGCCTCATACAGCGCCCGGAGGAACTCTGTTTCGTTGAACCGCTTGGAGAACTCATTGAAATAGCCCAAAAGCTCCGTGCGGTCACGGTAGGAGGGCTGGACGGAAATCATGGTGGCGGGATTATCCAGGAAGCGGCTGAAGGAGTAGGGCAAACTGGTTTTACCGGTACCGGAAATACCTTCCAGAATCAGCAGCTTGGAAGATGCCATACCGGCCACAAACCGCCGGATGATTTCTTCGGTGTAATACAGGTGCATCTGGCTGCAAGCAAAGCGGCGGTAGTCGTCCACCAGCTGCGCCAGAGTTATTTCGTCATCAAACACCGGCTCCACGAAGTCTGCATACCGCTGGTCTACCAGGGTAAGCTTGGGGAAACGGTTGGTTTCCGCGCTTTCGGCACCATCGGTGCTGTTCAGGGAGGCATTCTGCACCACGATTTCGGCGTTGGCCACCGTGCCGCCCTTCCGGGGAATGCCGGTGACATTGCCAACAGAGGGAATCACGTCCTCCGTCAGTGCCGAAGCACCCATGTAGGGAATGTGCTCCGTGCCGCCCATGGCGTTGACCTTCAAGGCCAGCACCTTGTTCTTTTCGTCAATCAGGTCAAGCACCTGCCGGTTCAGCCGCCCGATTTCCCGGTACAGCTCGGCGTTGTCCACCTTGTCGTGCTTGAGGCGGATGCGGATGACAATGGTGCGCACCACCAGAAACACGGCCAGCGCGGCAATGGCCACCAGAATCACCATCAGCAGGACGGAAAGAATTTTTCCGGTCAGTCCCAGGGTGGGGAAGTAGCTGAGGAAAATGCCGAAATAATCCTTCCAGCCGGCCACCAGCAGCTCCCACAGGGAAACGGCCAGGGCAGCGAGGTTATAGACGATTTTCGAGAGAACCTCCCATGCAAATTTTAAAAATTCACTCATGCTTTTCCGTCACTTCCCCGTCCTGCGTCTTGGCGGCTTCCTCCCGAATGCGCTTGGCTTCGGCCAGGGCTGCTTCGGCTTCGGCCTTTGCTTTTTCGGCTTCTTCCTTTGCCTTGGCGGCCTGCGCAAGAATGTCCTCGGCCTGTCCGCTCTCCTGAACCGCTTCCACGGCCAGCGCTTTTTTCAGGTCAATGCTGACGGTGACCAGATGATACACCTGATAGATGAAGAAAACCAGCAGGGGCAGCACGATAACCAGCAGGAAGCCCATGCTGCTGGACAGGAAGTCCACTACCTTGCCGAATTTTGGCAGCCGGGTGACGAACTTGCCAACGATGTCGCCGTCGGTAATCATGTGGACATCGGCAATTAGATTGTTGTCGCCCTTGGTCACATAGCTGCGGACACCGCCCTGCTCCTGAATCTCGTCAATGCGGTGGGTGTTCAGGGCGAATTCGTTGTTGATGATGGTATGGAAGGTGATGATGTCGCCTTTTTCCAGGGTGGAGGTGTCGCATTTGCGGATGATGATCAGGTCACCGGCATTGAACGTGGGAGCCATGGAGTCGGACACCACGCTCAGGGGGGTGTAACCGGCAAGGCTTGCCACATGGCTGGAATCCTTGGTGGCCAGGGTGGTGAAGGCGAACAGTGCGGCGAGCAAAATAACTGCCCACAAAACGGTGCTGATCAGGATACTGGCTGCTTTTTTAAGTGCGTTCATTTGTTTTCGTTCCTCTCTTCTGTGGGGGTTGCGGCGGCACTGCGCCGGGTAGTGGTTCTGGAGTCCTCCAGGAGATTTCCGTTTTCGTCCGTGCCGACGAAACGGAGCTGAATGTTATAGGGGACACCCCGCAGGGCATCGGTGCATATTTCGTCGGTTCCCTCCAGCCAGATGCGGACGGTTACCGGCTTATCAACACCCGCTTTCAAAAAGAACAGCGTGTTGGAAGCGTCATAAACAATGCGGTTGCCTCTGGCAAGGCCGAATATTTTGCCGCCCAGGCCTTCTTCTGAGCCTGGCTCCATGCCGGGGTCATACACTGCGGTGCTGTCATCGGCGGTGAAGCTGATGCGCATGGCCTTTGCAATGTCCGATACTTCGTCGGAAAAAATCCGGGTTCCATCCTCACCGGCGGTGGTCAGATGCACCACCATGTCATCGGTGGCCATGAAATGCAGCACAAATTCCATATAGGATTCCTTTGCTGCCGGTTCCCCGTTTTCCAGGGTGAAGTGAATGCAGTCCGTGGTGGTCACCGGGCTCAGGGGATTTTCTCTGGGATGATAGCCCTGGTCGCGGAGAATGCGGTCGGCAATATCAATAAGGCGGAGGGATTTGACATATTCCTCAAAGGTTTCGTGGGAGTCCAGGTCAAATCGGAGGTTTGCGCCGCTGGTCACATCCAGCCGCATGGTTTTCAGCCGGGTGCTGTCTGCAATGGTCATCCAGGCGGTGGTGGCCGCGGTCAGGCTGACCAAGGCGATGAGCACCAGCAGCAGAGAGGTGGACAGGAGCTTTTTTGAGCTTTTCTGCTTCAAACCTTATGCCTCCTTCCAAACCGGCTTCCCGTAAAAGCCCAGTTGGAGCGCCGCCCGGTCAAGGCCAACCTTTTCATCGGTGCAGTCTGGGTCACAGCCCTCAAGATAGAAGTAAATATCCACCCGGTAAACCTTGTCCTGTTCCATCGTTGCAATGGGGGTGCGGGCAGCCTGTGCCATGACATTGGCAATGGGAATCGCCGGGTCAGCCACGGCAATGGGGGTATCGCCGGATAGGGTGAGGACATTTCCGGGGGCAATGTCCTCGCCGTTCAGGCGGGTGTTGCCGCTGCCCTCGTTTTCGTCGCTGAGGGTGAGAATGCGGAAGGTGCTGCTGCCCGCTTCGTCCGTCAGCCGCAGCCCTAGCCGCGCCGCAGTGAGCAGCTCACCGGAGATGTTCTGGGTGATGTCCACTTTGTTGTCCAGGTACAGTTCCAGCCGGATGTCTTTGGAAACCTTGGTGCCTTTGGCACGAAGATAAACCGTGTCGTGGTAGTAAAGGGTTTCGTCTGCAGGAAGAAAACGGTCGGCAATGTCGCCGTTGGTGACGGGGTTATAAACAAAGGTATTGAGATCAGCGGTGGATACCGGCATGAGCAGGTTTGCGGGGGCTTTCAGCTCCACCTCCTGATTGGGCGCGGGGTTAAAATTGCTTCTGGAAATTTGCAGTTCCAGGTCCTGCTTTCCGGTTTCGGCGGTAATGCGGCTGGTTTCAACCTGCTCGTTTGCCGTAAACCAGGCGTAGGTGGCAGCCGCAAATGCCAGTGCCGCAGAGAGAAACATCATGGTAAAATAGACCATTTTTAACCAGTGCAGAATTTTTTTCAATGCTGCTGCCTCCTTTCGGATTGATTATTGCATGATTTATGAGGACACTCTGTAGGGGTCGCCAACTTGGCGACCCGAAACTCACGCAACAGAGCGCTTCGCTGAATGGTACGCACCCCCGGTTTTCACCATGCTCTGTAGGGGTCGCCAATATGGCGACCCGCCGCCCCCGCAACTGAGCGGCACGTTCAGAGGGGGACGGTTTCGATTTCTGAGTTCCGTAGGGGTCGGCAACTTGCCGACCCGCTGCCCCCCGTAACCGAGCGGTCATGTATAATGGTGGACGCTTACCATATGCGGCGGCTCTGCCGCCGACGGGTCTACGGGTGGGGGAATGGCAATGATTCATCATCGGGGGAGTGGTAGCAATCCTCCCGCCACTTCCAATGATTATTTTCAACATACCGCCAAACATTTTGATATTCGACATCGTTGCGGATGATGTGGTCATAGTAATTTCTTTGCCAGATGGGAAAACCAGCTTGCATGGATGCGCTGCGCTTCATTTGTCCGATGATGTGGCGAATAGAGGTAGCTTTGGGTGCATGGATTTCCAGAATTAAATGAATGTGATTGGGCATGATGTTGAACAAGCTGAGCTGAATATCTGGGTGGAGTATCGGAATGGATTGAATGCACCTGAGAACAATTTTGCCGGTAGGGGTTAAAATGGGATAGTCGTTTACCAGCTGATTGGATGCCCAAAATAGATTCCGCTTGTCCTTGGTGCAGATGGTGATGAAATATCCACCGGGGCTGCTGTAGTCATATCCTGCCAGCCGATGCTCTTTTCGCTGAGGAAGTTCCATGGATTTCCCTCCATATCACCCAACAGGGGTGCGGCAATCAAATGCGGCGGCTCTGCCGCCGACGGGTGGTGCGGCAACCGAATGCGGCGGCTCTGCCGCCGACGGGTCACCAATTTGGTGACCCCTACGGTTAGCGATTTTGTGTCGTGGGCATTGTCTCGTCGGTGCTGTCGGCATCATTTCTCCTGCCGATGAACCCCAGCTGCAATGCCAGCTGCCGCTCCTGCACCGGCATGATGCAGGCGGTGTCGCATCCCTCCAGATACAGCCAGTAGTCCACCCGGGCAATCTCTCCCGCCCGCATACTGCACAGGGCGGTGGGAGTGCCAACGCCATAAAGATATTTGCTGATTGGCTCCGAGGGGTCGTTGGTCAGCTGCCCGGCGGCATTGACCACCACGCTGCCGGTGCTGTCAACGGTGACTGCCGTCTGGGCGGTGCCGGTCTGCCCCAGGCCGTCCAGCCGGAGAATGAATTTCAGCTTTTTTCCGTCCCTGCCGGTGATTTGCAGCCCCAGCCGTCCGGCGGCCAGCCATTGGGGGTCGCTGCCCAGGCTCAGGGGCGGCGCTTTCAGGAAGATGTCGCAGCTGTGTCCCTCACTTTTCAGGTAAACCGTTCCGTAAATAACGGAATGATTTAAATCCTCCTGGGTGGCCAGCCGGTAGTCGGTGACAATTTCACCGTTTTGATTTTTGTCAAGGTGAAAAACATCCAAATCCGCTGTGGACACGGGGTAGAGCACCTTTGCGTAATTTTCGGGGTTCAGCGGGCAGCTCACATCAAAGGGACCCTTACGCGATTCGGAAATCAGCAGGTTCATATCGCCGTCGGAAATGCGCGCCTCCATGGGAACCACCTTGGTGTAGGTGTCGAAGGTGAACCAGGCGTAGGTTGCCCCCGCCAGCAGAACGCACACGGCAAGCAGAGCCAGCGCCGCGGAAAGCAGAGCGGAACGCGCCTGTTTTTTATCCATGGCTTACGCCTCCTCGTCGGCAACGGCCAGCCCTGAGAAGGACAGGGCAATGTTGCGCATGGTGTGGGTTGCCAGATTCAGTGTGCAGTCCTCGTCGCAGCCCTCCAGCCACAGGTATACGTCCACCTGTACCGGCTCTCCGTAGCCGCCCTCACTTCCGGGGACGCGGAACAGCAGGGTGGAGGCGGGCTTCAATGTCACCGTGCCGGTGGTGTTGTCGTAGATGCAGAAATTGTCGGCATTCAGCGGCGTGAAGGGGACGGTGCTGCCGTCCTCCCGGTTGTGAAGCAGCACATACCCGCCCTCCGGCTCCTTGGCGGCGTTGTCGTCCGCCCCCGGGTTGTGCGCCTGGTTGATTTCAAAGATGTATTCCTTCCCCTGCACCACCAGCCCCAGCCGCATGGCGGTGGAGATGGGGTCTTCCGTGCTGTCGTCCTCAAAGCCGATGTTTGCAAGGTAAATGTTCAAATCCTTGGAGCGGGAGCGCAGAAACAGGGAGGTTTTGTAATAATGCACCGAGGGCACACCGGACCCAAATGCGTTGGCAATCAGCCGGGATGCACCGCCGGAGGTGGCGGCGGTTTCAAATCCGGTTACCCGCTGAAAGCCGCCCAGGATGCTGTCGGTGGAGACGGGAACCAGCTTCCCGGTGAATTCCTCCATCACGGTGGAGGAACCCCAGGGGCCGTCCGCACTGTTGGCGATTTGCAGCGTGACGCTGCTGCCCGCCGCCATTTCCACCCGGGTGGTGCGGGCGGACGTATTGTAAATGTACCAGGCAAAGGTAGCGGCAACCATGCTTAATAGCGCCGCAACCACCGCCAGAAGCGCCAGTAGAAAACTGCGCAGCAGGTGTTGCGTGTTTGTCTTCAAGCACCCTGCTCCTTTCTGTGTATGTTAATATGATACCCTCTGTAGGGGCGGATAGAATCCGCCCGAACGTTACGGGACTGAACCGTCCGCTGAATGGTAAAAGCTTATGGTTACCGCTCTTGGCTTCCCCCGGGGGGAAGCTGTCAGCCAGAGGCTGACTGATGAGGGGCGGCGAACGGTTGACTGATGAATGCAGTCAGATGAATGGCATTTGTTCCGGTTTGCACCATTCAACCGGAATATTCCGTTATCCGGGGGGCGGGCGATACATCAAGGTATCCCAAAGGGCAAAGCCAATCTTTGCCCTTTGGGATGCCTGCCATGCCACAACCATGGCGTGCATCTTGGGAGATGTCCCCCGGCTGAGAAGCCCCAGCCGGGGAGAGGCGATTTATGCAGTGATTACTGCATCCTGAGTCATAGTGCCCTCGAACACCAGATTAACGGTGTACTCGTCAGCAGCGAAGTTCTTGCTGGTGCAAGAAGTATCATCGCCGTCAAAATAGATAACGGCGTAAACGGTCAGCATACCGTCATTACCAGCTTTGCTGATGTTACCGAGAGAGGCAGAGGTAGCGCCAGTTGCATAGCCCTGACCACCAATAACGGTCTTGTTGGTCTTATCAGTGATAAATGCCACACGACCAGCGGTGGTCATGCCAGTAGCGCCAGCCTCGGCAGTAGCACCATTAGCGTGCGTGATGGTCGCAGTAGCCTTGATGTCCTTAATCTGAATCTTGCTCTGAGGGTTCAGTCGCAGATACAGGGGAACAACCAGTGCCCACTCAGTGCTGGAAGAACTGTCGCCCAGTGTGCCAACAGCATCAACCTTGGTTGCATTCGTGTAAGTATCCTTGCCGGACACCTTGTCGTACTCATAAGAGAATGCGTGTGCCCATGTGCCCTTAGTTGTGGTGGTATTGTCCTTATACTTACCATTCTCACCCTTATCAGCCTCAGTCACATAGTGAGTCGGGAGAAGCGTGTTGCCCACTGCCGTGCTGGTCACCACCAGAGTACCGGCTGTAAATTTGTTAGACAGGGAAATTTCCAGGTTTGCGCCTTCGGTGGTAGCGGTGATTTTCATACCGTTGGCTTCCACCTTATTGTTGCTGGCAAACCATGCGTAAGTGGAGCTGCCCAGTGCGATAGCAGCCACCAGCACCATGGCGATGGCGGCCAGCAGCTGGCGCTTGATTGCTTTGGAATTCAAAAAGAATCCCTCCTTTTTTGCGTATTCGTTACCCGTTAAACGGGCATATGGATTTTATATCCATCCGCGGTTGTGGCGCGGATAATATACATAAGTGGTTATCCCTTGATGAATGGAACCCGCCCGGTCACGCACCCCTTGGCTTCCCCCCGGGGGGAAGCTGTCACGATGAAATATCGGCATTTCGGAACCGATATTTTGTCGTGACTGATGAGGGGCAGCGACAGGTTGGTTCATGA
>ERZ772861.823-NODE-823-length-30335-cov-5.865720_pt1 | contig 30335 bp, 26 predicted proteins | sample MGYA00512135_ERZ772861 | MGnify/ENA primary metagenome ERZ772861 (study PRJEB29015, sample SAMEA2737700) | human gut metagenome | biome: human gut; feature: human-associated habitat; material: faeces | place: China | collected 2012 ...
ATATATTTTTCCTCAGAAATCATTCGGATTTTCTTCGAAATTTCATATCCATACGAAGGATTTTGCTGGAGCAGATATAAAATGATCGTATCATTATATCCCCGAATCACATCGCTGCTAATCAAAATCCCGCCTCCTTTCGTGCTTTTTCGGTATTTGCCGGAGTGGCAGATTATTACGTTTGTCGTTGCTACGTCTATCGTAGTACGTCTGACGTAGTTAGAGTATAACATGATTACTACGACAGGTCAAGTAAAATTTTATACTAAATAGAAAATCACTTGCTTTTTGACAGTATAGTACACTCTCAAATGCAAGTGATTTTTCTTCTCTCAGCTTATTCGTTTGACAATAACCGCATCAGTTCAACCTCCGCGCTTTTCCATACACTTTTTTCCCATGTACGAGGCGATATGCGCGAATATAGATTTCGCCGTAGTCATCTACATTTTTGACATAACATTTGGTTGTTGATGTGCCTTTGATGTTTTTCAATGTTTCATCGCCGGTATAAATCTGGTAACCGCTCGCGTCCGTGGATCGTTTCCAGGAAAGCACATAACGTTCTACGATCTTGCGCACTCGTGGTCCGGCAACAACCGCCGGGATGGTTCCGCGGCTGACAAATTTCCCGTCATATGCTTTGGCAGTGTCTCTTGCGCCCGTATTTTCCCATCCGTAAATCGTTACTCCGGCCGGGAGCCAGCGAAGATCCGTCGTCATAATATTGGAAGGAAATACCAGTTTGCGAATACTGCTGCATTCATCAAAATTCATGCGGATGTAATTCAATTTTCCGGCTTTTACTTCCACGGTTTTCAATCGGTCGCAGCCGGCAAAACGGTATTTTGTACCGTAACCTCGCTGCACATTTTTCGTGATTGTAAGTTTGGTCAGGTATTTTGCCTGTTTAAAGGCATCTCCCGCAATCTTTGTCGTGTTTTTCGGCACCGTGTAAGCGCCTTTTTTCGCCGGTGGGTAATACAAAAGTTCATCGGTATTCCGGTCAAATAACACGCCATTTTTTGCATAATATTTTTTATTTTTCGAAGACACAGTTATTTTCCGGCATCTGAGATCTGCCTTCTGACTCTTTAAAAAGCCGATGCTTTTGCATTTTGTCGGAATCTTATAACTTGTCTTAGCAAGCGGAAACGCACGCACACTCGTACCGGCTACATTGTAAAGGACTCCGTCGATTTCCTTAAAATACTTATTTGAATCAGAAACCGTAATCTTTCTCAAACGATTGTAATCAAGGCGGCCCCGGATATACTTACAGGTGCTTGGCAGCTTCAGACTTCCGCGTTTTCCGGATGGGAAAAAGACCATTTCTCTTCCGTCTTTCGTATAAATGACACCCTGCTGGCAGCGGAAATTCTTATTTTTATCGCTGATCCGTATCTGTTTGAGACGCTTTAATTGCTCGCGGTAATAACTTCCTCCCACGATTGCCTCCGTCTGTTCCGGCAGAACAATCGTCTCCAGATATTTACATCCTTCAAACCAGCCGCGGTCAACTGTCGTCACCGATGCCGGCAGGAAAATTGCGCGATATTCCGTTCCGGTCAGGGCACCATAGCAGATTTTTTTCACGGTATCCGGAATATGAACGACACCTTTCCCCTTCACCGGTGCCTGGATCAGACTCGTTTCTGTCTCGTCCAAAAGCAATCCCCCGCGTGCGGTATAAGACGGATTTCCGGCCTTTACCTCAAACGAAGAGGCCGCTTCTTCAAACGCATAATGTTCGATTTTTTCTGTGTTTTTAGGAATGACCACTTTTCCCAGCCGGCGGCAGCCCGAAAATGCGTAACGGGATATCCTCTCCAAGCTCGGCGGAAGCGTGATATCTTCCAACCGTTCACATCCATAAAATGCAGAACTGTCAATCGACCGGATTTTGCTCATCCCGTCTACTTTTTTCAATTTGAAACATTTGTAAAATGCCTGATACGGGATGGCATCCATTTTGGACGACAAGCTCACACTTTCAAGACGTTCGCAGGCATAAAATGCGCGATATCCCAGACTCTCGACGGTCTCCGGAATCGTTATTTTCGTAAGCGATTTACAACGCCGGAAGGCATCGCGGTCAATCTGTTTCACCGTTCCCGGAATGCGGATCGAGTTCAATGCCACGCATCCATCGAAGATCCCTTCGCGCAGCGTATCCACTCTTGCCTCCATTCGAACGGTCTGAAGATTTGTACAATCCGCAAACGCATTGCTTCCGATATACTCCACAGAACTCGGGATTGTAACTGACGTCAATTTTTTACATCCATAAAAGGCATTGGCGTATATTTTCTTTACCGACGAAGGCACCGTAAAGGAACCGCTCTTCTGATTCGGACATTTTACCAGGATTGTCCCGTCTTTACTGCAAAGTGCTCCGTTGATCGTCGTATAATACGCATTTCCCTGCGTCGAAAAACGTGTGATTTTCTGATTTCCAAACGCATCATTTCCGATGGAAGAAATATTTCCGCGGATCGTTACTACCGGCGAATCTGTGCACACCGTCAACTCTCCGTACGAATTTACTTCCATTCTGGCCGAAACCGTTTTCCCCGGCACAAAGCACAGACCCGCCGTCAGCAAAAGCGCTCCTGCCATCCACTTCCTATTGTTTTTTTGATTCATTTTTTCCTCCTGTTCTTTCCCTATCGCGCAATAAACGCAGCAAAGTTTTCTTATATTTTACCATTTATTGCCTATTATGTCAAATGCATTAAAAAAAGGCCGCCCATAAGCAGCCTCTTTTACATTTTTCTATACTTGTAATTTTTGTAAAAAGCTTCGAGTTCGGTCATTTTCCGGACAATCGATAACTTGTTCCGGCGCCCCCTCTTCTACTACCACGCCGCCATCCATAAAGATGACCCAGTCAGAAACCGCCTTGGCAAATTGAATCTCATGCGTAACGATCACCATCGTCATTTTTTCCGCTGCCAGTTCTTTCATCACGCGGAGGATTTCCGCTGTGATTTCCGGATCCAGTGCCGATGTCGGCTCATCGAAGAAAAGCATTTTCGGATGCATCGCAAGAGCTCTCGCAATCGCCACTCGCTGATTTTGTCCACCGGATAATTCACATGGATACGCGTCTTCTTTTTCTTCCAATCCCACTTTTTTCAAAAGCTCACGTGCCTCTGCAAACACTTCTTCTTTCTTTCTCTTTTGATTGTGGATCGGTGCATCGGTAATATTTTTCATTACGGAAAAATGCGGAAACAGGTTAAAGTTCTGGAACACAAGCCCAAATTGCTGTCCGGCTTCCCAAAGTTCCTTTTTTCCAGGATAAATGCCCTCTTTCACGACGGTTTTCCCACTGTATGTAATATCACCGCCGTCAATCTGCTCCAAAAATGTCGCGCAGCGCAGCAATGTCGATTTTCCGGAACCCGATGGCCCAATGATCGAGACTACCTCGCCCTCATTTACTTTTAAACTGATGTCTTTCAGCACTTCTTTCCCTTCGAAACTTTTGCTGATTTGTTTCATTTCTAATATACACGTTTCTTTCGCCATGTCACTGCCTCCTCACTAACGATAATAATCCAGTTTCTTTTCAATCTGTTCCATCACTGTCGCCACTACAAAGTTAAAGATGTAATAAAATACACCAGCGACAAACAGTGGCATCAAGGAAGCCTGTGATGCTGCGATCTGTTTTGCCATTGTAAACATTTCCGTGTAGGCAAGAGCAAAGGCAAGGGATGTATCCTTTACCAATGTGATTACCTCATTGGTAACCGGCGGCATCACTCGTTTTACCATCTGCGGGAAGAGGATGCGGAAAAATGTCTGGCTGCGGCTGTACCCCATTACGGTCGCTGCTTCTCGTTGTCCTGCCGGAATGCTCTGGATTCCCGAGCGGTAAATCTCGGCAAAATATGCCGCATAATTCAGTGAAAATCCGATCAGTACCGCGTAAAAACGATATTGATACGACGTCGATATGCCAAACAAATAATACGGTGCAAAAAAGACCACCAAAAGCTGAAGCATCAATGGTGTACCACGCATAATGGAAATATAAATCTTAGCGATCCATTGCAGCGGTTTGATCTTTGACATCCGCACTGCCATGACCAAAAGTCCAAGCGGCATAGAGAATAACAGCGTAAAGAAGAAGATTCCCAATGTCGCAAGCATTCCCTGTCCCAGTTGTTTTACAATCTGGCCGATCCCCTGCTTTTTAACGGTTCCGGCACTCTCTGTCGCCGCATCGTCTGCCTGTGTATCCTCGCTTTTCTTTGTCAATTTACTTGTATCCGGTTCCGGCACTTTTCCGCCATCAACATATGTCTTATCATCCATACTTAAGCACATGCTATCTGTTAATTCCCATTTTTTGGCAATCTTTTCAAATGTGCCATCGTAAAGCATGCCTAACAATGTCGTTTGAACGGTATCACGGAGTTCGGTATTTCCTTTTTTGAATCCGATACCGTATTCCTCTGACGACAAACGCTCGTCTAACATTTCAAACCGGTCTTTCTTAGCCGAAAGCTGGTAGGATGCCACCCCAATGTCCATTGCAATCGCGTCTACCATTCCGCTTTCAAGGTTCATAAAAGCAGAGTTATAGTCTGCGACCTGCTGCAATTCTTTCAATGATTTGCGGATTGCTTTGTTTTCTTTCGTCGCATCGTCGCCGGTCAGTGCCGCAAGGGCGGAAGAATCTGCCTGTACGACAAGTATTTTCCCCTTCAGATCCGTAAGTTTCTGAATCCCGGAACCTTTTTTCACGATAACGACCTGGGAATTATCGACATACAGTGTCGTCCAAGTGTACTGGTCTTCACGTCCGTTCATCGTAAAACCGTTCCAGATACAGGAAATCGCTCCGGAAGCCAATTCGGAATCTTTCGAATCCCAGGAAATCGGTCGTTTTACCAATTTCCAGCCATTGCGGTTACAAACTTCTTCGGCAAGATCAAGGTCAAATCCGACATACTCGCCATTTTCGTCAAGATAGCCATATGGCGGAAATTCCGCATCAAATCCGACGATAAATTCTTTTTCTGCCGCTTTCACTTTCTGCGGCTGGTACAGACTCACTGCCGCCACCGCAAAAAGCAAAAGGACAAATAATATCATTGGTACTTGGTTTCGTTTTCTATTTTGCATATTAAAATACCTTCTCTTCCATATTTAGCGAACTACAATTTTCATAAATTTCTTTTTGCCTCGTTTCAGAACGATTCCGTCCTCTCCGATGCTGTCTTTGGAAATCTGCGCACGAACATCCTCGACTTTGTTTCCATCAATGGACACACCGCCCTGCTGTACGTTTCGACGCGCCTCTCCGTTGGATGGGGCAAGTCCTGCTTTTACAAGAAGGTTCAGAATTCCAATCTGTCCGTCTTCGAAGTCGGCATCGGTCAATTCCACTTCCGGCATCTGTGCTGCATTTCCGCTGGAAAACAAGGCTCTCGCACCTTCCTGCGCCTTTGCCGCCTCTTCTTCGCCATGTACCATTTTTGTCAATTCAAAGGCAAGAATTTCCTTGGCCTGATTGAGCTGGCTTCCTTCCCATTTGTCCATCTCATCAATCTGCTCAAGCGGCAGGAACGTAAGCATACGAAGGCATTTGAGCACATCGTCATCGCTGACATTTCTCCAGTACTGGTAAAAGTCAAACGGACTTGTCTTTTCCGGATCCAGCCACACAGCACCTGACTGCGTTTTTCCCATTTTCTTTCCTTCGCTATTGAGCAAAAGATTAATGGTCATCGCATACGCATCTTTTCCCAATTTACGGCGGATGAGTTCGGTCCCTCCAAGCATATTGCTCCACTGGTCGTCCCCGCCAAACTGCATATTGCAGCCGTATTTCCGGAACAATGCATAGAAGTCGTAACTTTGCATGATCATGTAGTTAAATTCCAAAAATGTCAGACCTTTTTCCATTCTCTGCTTGTAGCATTCTGCCGACAACATACGGTTGACAGAAAAATGAGGTCCGATGTCGCGCAATACTTCCATATAATTCAGATCCAGCAGCCAGTCTGCATTGTTTACTACCATTGCTTTTCCATCTGAAAAATCGATGAAACGGCTCATCTGTTTTTTGAAGCAGTCAACATTATGCTGGATCGTTTCTTTTGTCATCATCTGACGCATGTCGGTTCTTCCGGAAGGATCGCCGATCATCGCTGTACCTCCGCCGATCAGGGCAATCGGTTTATTGCCGGCCATCTGCAGACGTTTCATCAGACAAAGTGCCATAAAATGTCCTACATGAAGACTGTCTGCGGTAGGGTCAAATCCAATATAGAAGGTGGCCTTACCGTTGTTTACCATTTCCTTGATCTCATCTTCGTCTGTTACCTGGGCGATGAGCCCTCTGGCTTTCAGTTCTTCCCAAACTGTCATGTGTATTTCCTCCTATTATTTCCGGGTCTCCCCGTTATTGACTGATTGAATGGACTGCATATACCCCTTGGGGTCTTCCGCGTATTTTTCCAGCTCTGCAATCACGCTGCGGTCATGCTCTGCCATTTCCTGATTTCCCAGAAGCTCCCAGAGCTGTTCCGAAATGGATTGCAGCCACAGATTGAAAATATGCATATTGGACGCCAGCTCGATTTCCAGAGCTGCCTTTTGCATTTCCTCCCGCCAATTGTCCCGGCCAAGCTTCTGGAGCATGACGCAGCGCCCCGCCAGCGCCATGAAGTATTCCGGAGAGCCGGTATAGTCGTTGATGACCGCCACATACCATTTGAGCGCCGCTTCATATTTCTGGTGCTCCATGGATTTCACGGCCAGCAGAAGCCGGGCTCGCTCGGAATGGAACTGCCTGTGCAGGATATACAGGCACTTGATCAGCGCCTCTTCGTCGCCCTCCGCGTTATAGATTCGGGCGCAGAGCTCCAGGAATTCCTCGGATTCAAAGGCAGGTTTCCCACCAATCTTTTCGAGATACTTTTTTGCAGCAGCAGTTCCCATGACCTCGATGGTATAGGCCAGACGGTCTATGATGTAATTGGGATCGTCACCAAAGCGATCCGCCGCGTCTGCCAAAAGCAGACCAATGTCGCCCAGCTCATTCTTCTGGAACAGGATCACGCACTTTGCATGGATTGGGGTGTAGCTGTCCGGCTCCAATTGGCTCAGGTTCTCCACAAAGGTCATGGCCGCTTCGAGATTTCCTGCCTTCAGGCTCTCCTGGAGCAGAGCCTTGGTCAGCGCCGGGTCGGAACAGCTGCGGGTATAGAATTCATTGTTATGTACATTTGCCTCCATTTGTAATTACCTCCCTCCTGCAAGAGCTGCCCTTATATCTCCGCCAGCAGAACCTCCGTAGCCCGCGCTGCCGCTGCCACCTGAGACACTTGTATTGTTCCTTGACGTCAAATCCACTTTTGTCCAGCTGTGCGTGTAAGGGTCACGATTTAAATACATGGTTTGCTTCATGCGAGGCTTTGCCCCGGTATCCTGTACGAACTCAGCACATTTTATAGCATCCTTGATTTGGCTTTTGGGTACCGCATCCAGGTTTGCATAGTCGCTGACTAAATCGATTGTGTCCTTTACGGTGGAAATCTCTTTCACCTTTCCCAGAGCAACATCTACCGGACTGCTGGCGTTCGGAGAACCGTCTGCGTTGGGCAAAAGCGCATCGATATAGGACCAGAGGGTTCCCACGGCTTTAAATACATTTCCGGGCCTTTTACTCGGATCGCTCCAGCCCGTCAGCGGGAGGCCGGTACGGGAGGAAATTGCATTCAGCACCGTCTCCCTGCCATCTACCGGCACCAAATACTTGACCTCGTTGCCAACCGACCTGACCTCATATTGAGTGATTTCAACATTATCATATTTTTTCAGAAATTCTGTTTCCGAGAGCAGCTTTCCTTCCTTGATCTCTTTGATTGTATCCATCGTGCCTGTAATCCCGGAATAGAGGTCATAGGCATCCGCAGCAAAGTCTATCGTATGGGAGACATCAGAAACCTTATGGGCGACATCGTTCAGCTCTTTCGCAAGGGAATAATAGGGGCTGTCCTCTGGGCAGGCCGCAAGATTCTCGTCCATATCATCTGCCAGACCGTCCAGCAGGTTGGAAGCAGATCGCATGCCATGGAACTTTTTAGCATCCGTCAACTTGTCAAAGCGGCGATCGAGATATTGTTCATATGTTACCTCCTGACTGTTTTTTAACCCATAGAGAGCCAGGGACACAATGGACACACCGGCTGCTAAGTCGCTCGTGATCGCCAGAGTCGTATCGAAGAGTTTTTTACTTGCGATGGCATAGGCAATTGGGTCTTTTTCCACCAGAAGCTTGCAAAAGAGGAAGCCATAGGAAAGTGCATCCTTCGCAAGATTTTTCGACGCCTCGCCGAGCACACGCTGCTCGGCGTATGTCAGAACCGTATTCGCAGGAGCACGCAGGGTCTGAATGCCAGCATTCAGGTGGTTCTGTGCCGCCTGCTGTCCCTCCGCAAGGGTGCATTTCCCGGAAATGGTATCCCGCAGGGTATTGACCACGCTCTGAAACTCTACAATGCTGGCGTATGTGCTGTTCATAAGGCTTTCGTACCGGGAATCCACGGCTCCCACATTGGCAAACAGCTCATCTATCTTAGCCATTGTGGTATTGTGGCTGTCCAGAATTTTTGTATACCACTGCTGCATATCGTCCTGATAGGTGTCCACCGTATAAAATTTCAAATACTGGGCAATTCTGCTGAGTACATCTCCAAAGAAATCCGTCACCGGGGATATCTGTGCCTCATTGATTTCCCGGATTGTTTGCCGTATCTGATCATATGCCTCTTCCGTATATGGCCTTTTTGACATTATCTCCGCCTCACTTGTCTGCAAGCACATAGCGTGCTTTGGTCAATTTCACGTCCTTCGCTGTCTCCTCTGCCAGACAGGCCAAATCGTCGATGATCTCCACCAGCTTTTCAAAGCACTCCCGCTCCTTCTGCCCCATGAGGCTGGTATCCGCAGCGGCGTGGTCGAACTGGATCGACATTCCCGCCAGATCGCTGGCCAGCGCATTCAATTGCTCAATGCATTGGTCGAACCCGGATTTCTGAATATGTAAGTCCGCCATGGCGTTCCCTCCTAATATAAGTAGCCGTCTGCTGCATCAATTTCTGAAACATAGTTCTCCGCCGCCTGGCTGAGGGTGCTCCCAAGCCTTGAAAAGTTTCCCTGAATTCCGGAGATCATGGCGGCGTAGGCCTCGTAGCGCCGCGTAGTCTGACCGGCCTTGGCGGCCTCCGTGGTGACCGTATTCAAAATCTTGATGTATTCCGCAATGGCATTCTCTACGTGGTCGCACAGCTGCTGCAGGCTGGAGCCTGCAGCGGTGTGGGATTCGTCCACAACCGTAAAGCTTCTGGTATTCATACTGCCTCCGTTTCCAGCTGGGCCTTTTCCTGGCTCGCCACACTCATCTGCCTGTTTGCGTTCGCAATGTCGTCATCCGCTCTGGAAATCTCATTCGAAACGATGCCGGAAATGCCGGAAACATCCGGCGCATTCCGAACGGGCGCCAGAAGCTCTTCGCAGAATTCCGGGCGAATTCCCAGCGTGCCCAGTGCCTTTGCCTTTTCGGATGCGGCATCGATGGCGGCGCGCAGTTTCTCCTGAGCCTCTCTGGCGTGGGATTCTTCGCCCAAAAGGCTTTCCCGCCTGTCCTTCATCTTCTGGATTGCGGAATAAAGTCCCGCAATTCGATTCTGTAATGCTTCAATTCTTGCAAAATCCATTGTCACCCCTCCTGTATTTTCTGTTACGCCAGCGGCGTTTTCAGCTTTGTGCATTCCGTGTCATTGAATAGATACGCATCTCCCGGCACAAGCTTCTTGCTGAACTTTTTACTCACCGTATATGGCACGGTGACCAGCTTCAGCGCCGGAAGATTGTCGAACCACAGAAATTGCCTGTTCTCTGCACACTTCTTGTAGAACTCCGAGGAAATGAAGGATGCATTGGGAACATTGGAAACAAGCACACAGATTCCCATGCTCTTGTATTTGGAAATCAGTGCGGAGAAGGCGGCCAGCGCCGTTCTGTTTGCGTTCATGATCTCTGCCGCACCGGGGTCGTTGATCACCAACACAAGCAGTTCCGCGTCCGCAAAGCCGTTGGCATCCCCCAATTCCAGCATTGCCATCCGGGCCTTGGCCTTCTGCTCCAGCTCGGAAACAGTTTCCGGCAGCGCAGCGGCAGTCAGCCGGTAGCTGACCACACCGGGCAGTGCCTCCAGGGGCTGCAGCTGCCTTTCGATGCTGTCCAGAATCCAGAGCTTCACCTTTCCCGGATAGGCGGTGTCCATCTGGCGGATCATACCGCTCAGGTACTGCGACTGCGCTTCCGGCGTTCCGCCGGAGAGGCAGAGGCATCCTGCTTTTTTCAGATTGCGCACCACAGGGGCCACCGTCTCATAGTCCAGGCCCAGCACCACGGAATACGGATTCCGATACACTTCGCCGGACTGCACTGCAAGCGCTGCCGCCGTCAGGCTTTCCGGCAGTTCAGGGATTTTCGCCGCCCTCTGCTGCCCATACCGCACCTGCTCCTCCGCAACAAACGTCTCAATTGCCGCATTCAGGCTGCCGTCAAAGGCAAGAAATGCCTGGCAATCCAGCAGGCGGTTTTCCTGCATGGCAAGGTATCTTCCGGGAAGCTTTTCCACCGTTTCCCGGCAATGGTCAAACAGAACCCCATACTCACTGGAGTCATTGTTGTAAAGGGCAATCCGGCTGTCGAAGAAGGAAAGATATTTGTACCCGATTCCCTTTGTCTGGGAATTGGCCGCAACCACGGTGATGCCCACGGAGAGTCCATCCCGGCAGAGGTGGAGCAGTTCCGAATCATCTTCGAAGTAGAGCTCCTTCAAAGCCGTGAAATTGTTGATCATCACAACGATGTGGGAGACATCCGTCAGGCCCAGCTCCCGGTACGCCGTCAGGGAGCTGACGCCCGCCCGGGCAAATTTTTCCTTTCGAATGGCGAATTCCCGGCTCAAAAGCTGCAGCAGATGCTTCAGCTTCTCGTCCTCCATGGAGGTCACCACACCGCCGACATGGTTCAATCCCTCGTATTTCCGCATCAGCTGAGAGGCAAAGTCCAGAATATAGACCTCCACCTCCCTGGGGCTGTAGTGCTCGGCAAGGCCGCGAAGAACGCATTGCAGTAGATTGGTTTTGCCCATCTGCGCGGAGCCGATGATCAAAAGGTTGCTGCGCGTCAGGGATACGGCGCTGATTCCCTGGCGCTGGTTCTCGGGATCGTCATAGTATCCCAGCGCCACCGTTCCGGCGGCATCCCCGGAAGCCTTCAACGGCAAATACACAGCGCGTTCAGGAAGGGGCTCCAAAAACAGCTTTGGCATTTGGGAAATCCCCGCTCTGGCACAGAAATCGGCAATATGCCTTGCCACAGCGCTGAATTGGGTGACATTTTCCACGCTTCCGGCGGCAGAAACCGGGGTTCCGCTGTAGCCGGACTGAAACAGCTCGAAGCGCTCGTTGTTTCCAACCGCAAGGTAGGCCCGTCCGGCTTCCTTGATTTTCGAAGCCAGGTCGCTCTTAATAACCTCCTTACTGTCCTGCTCCGTCTGAACCTTCAGGGCAATTCGGAATTTGGAGTTGGACCAAATCTGATCGCTGACCTGCCCGGCAGGCTTCTGGGTTGCCAGGATCAAATGAATGCCCAGGCTTCTGCCGATTCGCGCCGCGGAAACCAGCTGGTTCAGAAACTCCGGGTACTGCCCCTTCAGCTCGGCGAACTCATCCACAACGATGACCATATGGGGCATCGGCTCTTTGACCCTGCCCGCCTTAAACCGCCGGGTGTATTTATTGACGTTGTCAATGTCGTGGGTTACCACCAGGCTGGACGCATCCTCCAAAAGCTTCTGGCGGTGCTTCAACTCCGCATTCAGTGATTTCAGCGCGCGGCCAATCTCCTTATCCGCCAGGTTCGTGATGCAGCCGACAAGATGGGGAACCCCCTTGAACTTATTGCACATTGCGCCGCCCTTGAAATCGATGATTACCAGCGACAAATCCAGGGGGCTGTATAATGTTGTCAGTGCCAGCAGATAGGACACAATCGTTTCGGATTTACCGGAGCCGGTCGTACCGGCAACCAGACCGTGAGGGCCGTCCGCGGTATCGCTACCGCTGATGTCCAGCTCCACAAGCCCCCCCATTCCGATGCCCAGAGGCGCTTTCAGGGCGGTGCATACGTCGCTCTGCTGCCAGCGCTTTTTCAGATCCAGATCCTCTGCCCGCCGAATTCCCAGCATTTCATACAGGGAATATTTCTTCGGCAGCGTGCTGCTCTCGTCCCTGGTGCCGTCTTCCTCTACCCGAATGTTTTGGATTGCCTCCGCAAAGCGCATTTCCTCATGGCCGGATGTGCTTTCCACCGAGAATGCCGTGATCTGGGCCGCGTTTTCGCTGAAAAACAGTTCTCCTCTGCTTCCGCTCAGCCTGACCACAGCCCTGCAGCTCATTGGCAGCTGGGAGAGATTCTCAACCGCCAGAACCATCCCCGCTCCCAGTGCCGCGCCGTCGATGATGTACTCCTGAATGCCATGGCTCTTGCTGAGCAGTGCCGGGTCGGCAACCACTAGCAGAATATAAGGGAGAAATGCAGACGCATTTCCAAAGGTCTTCCGATTGGACAGTTCCGCCTTTCGCTTTTGCAGAAGCGAAAATACCTCTTCCATGGCGCGATCCGCCTCCACCCCGGTGGAGGCACACAGGCCCTGGGTATGTGGGAGCTTCTCTGCCCAGTTCATGTTCAGGCCGCTGTCCAGATAGACGATTTTCAGCTCCGTATAGCAGTCACGGGCTGCCAGCTGGACAAGCATCGTGCCAAGCAGTCTGTCGGTGTCCGCGCGCTTGCCCACAATGCCGGTAATGTGATTTTTCTGAAGGTCGCAGCAAATTGGGGCGGCATCTATCCAGGAATATGCATTCTTTAAATTGCGGCACGTTATTGCATATTGGGAATCTGCCGAAGCATTGGGGACATTGGCCTGAATATTTGCCATGGACAGGGCCTTCCCTGTGCCCAGACGCACTACCAGGAAATCATCCTCATTTGCTCTGCGATTCCACAGGATGCTGTTTCGCATCTGTGCGGCATTGACAAGGCGCGAAAGATCGGGGTTTTCCGCTTCCATAGCAGAAAGCTGCCTGCCGTTGAATGATCTCAGCTTTTCTGTCGCTTTCGAAATCGCAGTCTGGAAATCCTCCTGGGCGCTTTGACACTCCTGGGTGTATTTCCGAATCTGCTTTCGATAATTGACAACAGACAGTATGACGCCGCTCAGCGTCATGGGAAGCGAATAGAGAAGGCTTGTGGCGCTTTTCGTAGTAAGATAAAAAACAACGCCCATCATTACCATAATGACGGCAGGCAGAAAGGTGCTCAGGTAGTCAATCTGCGGCTTTTCCCGGTCAGGCGGTGGGCTCGGCAGCGCGATTGTTTCTGCTTCAACGCTGCTTTTTAGGCGAACGGATCTTTCAAAAAGGACAGTCTGACCAGTCTGCCATGCATCCTCTTTCCGTTCTCCCGCTTCCGCATCTCTTATGGATATTGCGTTTCCGGCATTGAAGAAGGACAGGGCGTTCCCGTCATATACCATCTGAAACGTCAGGATTGAAACCACATCTCCCGGGGCCAGCTCACGCTGCGTGATTTTCTCCCCATTTACAAATGTGCCGTTTTTACTGTCCTTGTCTCTGACGGTCAGCCTTCCGTTCTGCGAAATAAACTCCAGGTGTCTGGATGAAACAAACGGAAGCTTAACAACAATGGTGTTCTCCGCCTGCTTTTCACTTCTGCCCACGCCGATCCTGCAATTGCTGTCAAAATAAAAGCGTTCGTCTGATTGTGATACATGGTCGAAGTGCACTGCAACCTGGTTCTCATGATCCAGCACTGCACTTTCACCAATTGGGATCTCCAGTACAGCAGCCGGTGCAAAATGATGGACGTTCCATTTTGGGGATGCGTCGGCAAGCATAATTTTCGCGCAATTGTCCTGGCAGACGACGGTAAATTGCTTTTCCAGCCCTGGAACAATCATTTGGCAAGTCTTATCCGTGCCAACGGAAGCCTTCTGGCCGCAGTCCATCTCATAGTAATAGGATTTTGTCCGAGTCAACAATGCCATAGCAATCATCGTAAATGCCCCTCCGCACGCAATGTTTTCTCCATCCACATCTCAACTTAGTGGAGGCCAATGTTCATTTAAGATGAGTATAGCACAGTTTCGTTGTTTTGTCATTAAATGTGTAAGATTTTTGCTTTTTTAGTGCACTATTTTGCAATTTGTGGAAGCCTTCGCAAATTCGACATCAGTCGGTCTGACACGACACAGAGTCCTCGGTGACTGCCATAGGGATTTCCGATGGTGTCCAGCACATACCGCACGGCTCAAAACTAAGCAGCCGGAATGGATTCGGAAAATGAACAGCATTCAGAACCGCACTGATGAAATTGTTTTGCACAACCTGATTTACATCTAAACTATCGTGGAACTGTATCACCGGGTACTACATGGATTAGTGCCCGGTGATTTTTTTTAAAATTTTGAAAATACATCTTGACGTATACGAATGTATGTTCTATAATACGAGCAGATTGAAACAAACCAATTGAATAATGTGCCCTTAAATCGCGCAAGCGGAGACAGTGATGTACCATCATTGAGCTGCCAAGCACCGTAAGAGGCCAATCTACAGACAGGAAATTTTCTGCCTGTGTGGTTGGTATCTTACGGTGCTTTTTGTTTTATCCGAATGTTTCAACCACTGTACCTTGACAATTTATACTCATTCATCTGATACATTCTCCCCCACCCGAGCCGGGAGGCCCTGCGCCATGACCATTTTATGCGAGCGACAACCACGGGCCACAAATGCCGGATAGCAACCGGCAAGGCGACGACGGCGGGGGCAGGACAATGATACTTCTCGAAAGAGCTGGGCGGAAGCGCAGGGGTGAAACTCCCATGGACCCGATTCGCTGTCGGGCGTCAGATGAATCCAAAGCGCACGGGGGCGAGGTCAAATAGATGCGCAAAAATCTGAATTTTGAAAGGAACGAACAAATGAAAAACAAAAACGGAATTTACATTATCGGTGTTGACCACGGCTATGGCAACATCAAAACAGCCAACTACTGCTTCCCTACCGGCGTAGAGAGCAGCGACACGGAACCGACCTTCAAGAACGAGTTGCTGATTTTTCAAGGACGTTACTACCAAATCGGCGTTGGACACAAAGAATACGCAGCTGAAAAGGTCATGGACGAGGATTACTACATCCTGACCCTGGCGGCTATCGCCCGGGAGCTGGGCAGGGAGCAAATCACTCAGGCCAATGTGTTCCTGGCGGCGGGGCTGCCCCTGTCCTGGGTGGTGAAACAGCGGAAGGCGTTCCGGGCGTACCTACTACAGAATCGTGAGGTGGAGTTTTCTTTTCGGAGAAAGGATTACCGCATCCGAATTGTTGGTGCGGCAGTCTATCCCCAGGGATTTGCAGCAATCGCGCCCATTGTCAACCACTTTACCGGCAGCAATATGCTCTGTGACATTGGTAACGGCACCATGAACATCCTGCGCACCCTGGACAGCAATGTGGATTTGCGCCAGATGTTTACGGAAAAGTATGGTGTTCAACAGTGTGTGCTTGCCATCCAAGAAGCTCTTATGCGGGATCATCACGCTGAACTGGAGGAACAGATGATTCACAATTTCTTGCGGTATGGTACAGTCGGTATCGACGAGGAACTGGAAAAGGCCATGAAGTTGACAGCCAGCGACTATGCGAAAAAAGTTTTCCGTAAGCTCCGAGAGCATGGCTATGATCCCCGGATTATGAAGCTGTATGTAGTCGGCGGCGGTGGATGTATCCTGAAGAATTTCTTCCCCATCGACCCAGGTAGAATCGTCATTAACAGCGACATTTGCGCCACGGCCAAAGGTTACGAGTACATGGCTGAGGTAAAAAATGTGACGGGAGGTGCGAAATGAGGGCCACGAAAACCACGATACGCTTCAAGCTGTCCCGTGCCGAGGATGCCCGTGCGTTGGAGTATCTAAGGGATCGGAAAGCGGCGGGGAGTTCTTTCATCAAATCCGTGGTACAGGCCATTAACGACTGCCTGGATACCCAGGAGGCAGAAAGCAGAGAGGACTCCTTTATGGACAGATTCCGGATGATGCTTCGGGAGGAACTGAAAGGGGTGGGAAATATAGTTCCTTTTCAGTCCGTCTCGGAGCCGCCCCAGCCGTCGCAGGAGAACGCCGAGCAAACGCTGGCGTTTTTGAATGCTTTCGACGGCATGGAATGACAAAATGACGGCGTTTTTTCGGGGAAACGCTATTGTTGCACCAACATCCCCAAAAGCTACGCCGTCGTATTTGATGGTTTGTGATGGCAAAATAGGAAAACACGATGACACTTTTTGCCGAAACCGCCGTCAGAAAGGAGAATACGCACAGGTGGCCGGAAAACCTTTCCGGTACATTTCTGGAGACGGATTATCTGGGCCTTGCAAATAACTCAATCGGCACAGAATGTGTATTGACCTTTGAACGAACGGTAAGAAGCAAACATATCTATCTGTGGAAGACTGAGGCTGCCCTGTAGTGTAACAAGCAGGGAACTTGTGTGCCGCAAGTTCCCCCTCAAGCCCAGAAACTGGGCTAATCTTTGGGGCGTTCCCCAATCCCCCGAACAAGGAAGATACAAGGAGCTGATTTATGAAAAAAGAAAATCGAATTGCGTTCCGGGTCACAGACCAGGAGAAAAGGAGAATTACGGTGCTTGCCAGAAAGTGCGGATTGAGCGTAAGCGAGTATGTAAAGCAGCGGGCATTGGGGTACGCACCACAACCAGTTCTTCCAGAAGTCATATTTCTCCTGCTGGAAAAGATTGGTCAATTGCAGGATTTAACGGCATCCCCGGAAACAGATGCCGCTATCTGTGCGTTATTGAAAGAAATCTCAGATACCCTGCTTCTGCCCAGAAAGGAGGGCGTACCCTGGCCGTTACCGGATTCTGGCCCGTAAAGGGGCAGCTGAAAGCCGTGCTGGATTATGCGGATAACCCGGATAAGACCACGCCCCAGCGGTACTTAGACAGTGACCTCTACGACACGCTGAAATACGCCTCCAATGATACCAAGACAGACCACACTATGTTCGTTGGTGGAATCAACTGCTCCAAGCAGAATGCCTATGGGGAAATGGTGGCCGTTCAGAAACGCTTTGGCAACCGTGGCAGTGTGGTGGCCTACCACGGAATCCAGAGCTTTCGGGAGGGCGAGGTTACGCCGGAGACGGCCTTTGAGATCGGCAAGGAAATGGCCCGCCGAATGTGGGGTGACCGGTATCAGGTGCTAGTGACGGTGCATTTGAATACCGAGAACGTCCATTGTCACTTCGTTGTGAATCCAGTTTCCTTTCAGGACGGAAGCAAATTCCAGAACAAGATAGGCGACCACAAGGAGTTGCGCAAAATCTCAGATGCCATTTGCCGGGAGCATGGACTGTCAGTGCTGGAAAACAGTGACTTCTATAAGCACGAAAAGAAAGCCTATTGGCTTCACCGGCAGGGCAAGAAAACCCACCGGGATACGCTGCGGGAAGATGTGGAATACTGTCTGACCTATGCCAAAAACTGGGAACAGTTTGAAAAGCAGATGGTGTCCAGAGGCTATTCCATTGACTCAGCAAGACTTTCTGTGAAAGCCCAAAATTGGCAGCGGCCCGTCAGGCTGTCCTCGCTGGGCTATACAAAAGAGGTGCTGCGGAATCGGTTTGACGAGAATTTTTATTCCAATGATTTCCGGCAGAAGTGGAACACCCATTTACCCTATAAGCCTAGGAAATTTCCATTGGAGTGGGAAATGGAGCGACTGGCCTTTACTATTGAGCATAGCCATAACACGGAGGAAGTCTTGGTGGACACGGTGCTTCTGCTGCTGATCCTGGTGATAGAGGTGGTGCTGCAAACCACGGATGTGATTCTTCTATCTCCTGACCTGCGGGCGGCGGCAAAGGACCTGGATAGTTACCGTGCGGACTACCGCTTTCTACAGGAAAATAGAATCCACACAATCGCCCAACTGGAAACATCGATTCCGGAAATTCAATCCCAGATTGAAGAGCTGGAAGCGGAACGCAGTAAAACCGACAATCCCCGCCGCAGGGCAAGGACACCGGAGAAGAAGCAGGAGGCCAAAGACCGCAAAAAGGAACTTACCAAGAAAATTGCACCGCTGCGGAAGAAGCTACGGCAGGCGAAAAAGATTCTGGAGGAATCCCCACATTTATACGAACTATTGCAAGAAGAACACCGCTTGGAACAGGCGGCATATCAAAGATTCAGAGAAAGGATGAAATGAAAATAAATAATAAATTATGTAAACCAATCGTAATTTCCATTGAGAAACTGCACCCCGTTGAGGGCCACCCTTACAAGGTCCTCGACAACGAAGAAATGGAGGCATTGACCGAGAGCGTTCTCAATGAGGGCATTCTCTCCCCGCTGATCGTTCGCCTATTAGAGGACACGAACGAATACGAGGTGATCAGTGGACACCGCAGATTGCACGCAGCACAGAAAGCAGGGCTTTCCAAAGTTCCTGCCTTTGTCTATGAAATCAGCCGGGAAGAGGCAGCCGTTATGCTGGTAGACAGCAATTTGCACCGGGAGCATATCCTGCCAAGCGAAAAGGCATTTGCCTATAAGTTGAAAATGGAGGCTTTGAAGCACCGTGGAATCACTTGTGGACAAGTTGGCCACAAATCGAGAGATACCCTGTCAGATGATGACAGTGGCCGCCAAGTGCAACGGTATATCCGTCTAACCAAGTTGATTCCCGGTATTCTTCAGATGGTGGATAATGGCAGAATTTCCCTAACACCTGCTGTGGAAATCTCTTACTTAAATCCGCAGGAGCAAGCCGATCTACTTTACACCATGGAATCCGAAGATTGCACTCCCTCACTCTCGCAGGCCAAAGAACTGCACCGTCAGTCCCAGGCTGAGATATTGGACATGGATAGTATTTTTCAGATTCTGACCCAGCCAAAGCCAAATCAACGGGAGAACTTCAAGATTCCCATGGAAAAGATTCGTAAATTCTTCCCGAAAAGCTACTCCCAACAGCAAATTGAAAACGCCATTGTCTCCGCACTCCAGCGGGAGGCACGGCGCATGGCTGACCGGGATGGGCGGTAAGGAGGGGTGCATCTTGCGTACATCTCGGCAGGAAATGATTTGCTCCATGGATGATTTGCCGGTTATCCTAAGTGCCTCCGATGTTGCGGCGGTCCTGGGTATTTCCAGGGCGAAAGCTTACCAGCTTTTCCACAGACTTGACTTCCCCACATTGAAGCTGGACAAACGTCTGCTGGTTCGGCGGGAACTGTTTTTCCAATGGCTGGACCGGCAGACACAGGCGGAGGGGTACGGTGGATAGAATTGCAGTTTCTTTAAGGCTGTGCTATGATGGCCCTGGTAAAAGGAATAGACGTTTGTCTCGAAATACATCCGGAAAGTGAGGAAATCATGGCAACAAAGAAAGCAAACGGGAGCGGGTCTATTCGTAAAAGAGCAGACGGAAGATGGGAGGGCCTTTACAGCAACGGCTATGACCCGAAGACTGGAAAACTCATTCGCAAATCCGTATATGGCAAAACCCAAAAGGAGGTCCGGCAAAAGCTGTCCCAAATCGCCACGGAAATGGACAATGGCACCTTTGCGGAGCCATCCAAAATGAAAGTTGCCCAGTGGCTGGATGAATGGCTGACCTGCTATGCGATGAACATCAAGCCGGCCACCAGAAGTGCCTACGAGGAACACATTCGTGTCCATATCAAGCCCACACTGGGAGATATTTCTCTGAAACAGCTGTCTACAAGGGATATTCAGCAGCTCTATACCAGTCTGCTGAAAGAACGGGAACTGTCCCCAAAAACAGTCCGCAATATCCACGGCGTTCTGCACCGCACGCTGGAACAGGCAAAACTGCTGGGCTATATCAAGGTCAATCCGGCAGATGCCGCTGTACCCCCACGTGTGGAGAAAAAGCAGGTAGAGGCCATGGATGTGGAGGATATTGGGAAGTTCCTGACAGCGATTCAGGGCAGCAAATACGAGTATCCCCTGTTTGTGGCCGTATTCACCGGCTTACGCCAGGGTGAGCTACTGGGATTGACCTGGGACTGTGTAGACTTTGAGAACGGATTGCTGTTAATCAACAAACAGCATAACCGAGTCAAAGGTGACACAGAGTTCCGGTTTGCCAGTCTGAAGAATGACAAAGCCCGTGTTTTGACCGCTGCGGACGAGGTGATGGAAGTCCTAAAGCTGCAAAAAGAGCGTCAAACCGCCTGGGCTGCTGCGTTAGGGGACGGCTGGTCAAATCCAGATCATCTGGTGTTCACCACGGAATTTGGCCGCTATATCAACAACAAGATTCTCTACCAGAACTTCAAGCGGATCATGCGGAAACTTGGCAAATCTGATCTCCGCTTTCACGATCTCCGTCATACTTACGCCGTCAACAGTCTGCGGGCCGGGGACGACATCAAGACCGTTCAGGAGAATCTAGGCCACGCCACCGCCTCATTCACGCTGGCAACCTACGCCCACGCCACACCCGGCATGAAGCGGGAGAGTGCCAAGAGAATGACCGAGTTCATCCGTTCGGTGCAGAGTGTTTAGTGGCGTGAATCTGACCACAAGGATTCCCTCGTTGTGGTCACGGTTGTGGTCAAACGGAATTCACCGCTGAAACATCTAACTTTTCATAGGAGAAAAGCGCATATTCTCCCCAAAAGCAAAAGAAACTCCGCACCAAAATTGGTGCGGAGTTGGTGGGGGAAGGTGGATTCGAACCACCGAAGCGATAAGCAGCAGATTTACAGTCTGTCCCCTTTGGCCACTCGGGAATTCCCCCATATTCGCTTTGCCTTTTGTGTGGAGCCGGTAGACGGACTCGAACCCCCGACCTGCTGATTACAAATCAGCTGCTCTACCAACTGAGCTATACCGGCAGGTGTTCCGCTCACGTAAGGCTTTTGTATTATATCATGAATCCGGAAAATGTCAAGAGGGCATTTTTACAGATTGTCCACTGCTTGATTCCATTTTACATTGTTCTTCTATTTTTAGTAATTTTGTAAAAATAGGAGGCGATCTCATGGAACTGGACTACGCACAAATCGGCAAGCGCATTGCCGCCCGCCGAAAAGAGCTTGGGCTCAAGCGAACCGAAGTTTGTGACAAGGCTGGTATTCATGACAAATATCTAATTCTGGCTATCAGCATAATCACCCAGCCGGTTAAAAATATCCTTTTCCGCATCATAATCTTTATTCTGCAACAATTGTGCAGCATAAGTATACTGGGAAACCTTTACCATTTCAGGACTATTTTCATAATCGCCCAATTCTTCAAAAATTGCAGTAGCAGCCTCATACTCCCCCGCCTTGTAAAGCGATGTTGCCTTTTTATACTGACTACTGTCACATCCCGCAAGCATCAGGCACATCATTAGCACGCAGACTACGCAAATTATTTTTTCACGATAAAATCCTCTCTCTAATTTGATGATTACGCTTTATTCGTCAAAAGATATAAAACGTCATCAGAATAATAACATATATTTTTAGTCATTTCAACAACTAACAACAATTATTCTATGACTATATCTTAAAATCACGGCGTTATCATTACTCATAAGAGGTGATACTTGTGAATGAAGATTTTGTCCGGGAACGAATTACAAATCTGCGAATCAAAAAAGGCGTATCAGAATACCAAATGAGCTACGATTTAGGGCACAGCAGAGGATACGTCTACAATATTTCTTCTGGAAAAGCGCTGCCTCCACTGAAAGAGTTCTTTGCAATATGTGACTACTTTGAAATAACACCACAACAGTTTTTCGATGACTCTTCAAAAAATCCTGAGTTAATCCAAAAAGCAATTGAAGGTATGAAGCAGTTAGATGAAAGCGATATGCTCATGCTTCTCAGTTGGATTAACCGAATGCTGAAATAGGGCAGAAGAAAGCAATGTGTGCAGCCATCCCATTGCCTCAAAATCTGCTAAAAAATCCACAGGCCTTCTCCCTTCCGGGAAACGGCCTGTGGATTTTTGTTCTGTTTTTCGCGGTTTGTCGAAATTCTTGTGAAAACAGGCGTTATTTTACATTGGATTTGCCTGCTGCGCGTTTGAGGCGCTGCCCAGCACAAAAAGGGGTGCGGATGGTTTGGAGCGGATATTGGACTGTTGGAAACATAAAATAATCTCACGCCCACTTCACATAAGTATGGGATTATGCTATAATTTATTCACAAATCCGAATCTGACGGGGGAAACATAATGTATATTGAAACTGGCAGAATGATCATTCGTGATTTTACAATGGACGACTTAAACGATATGTACGAAATATTGGGCGATGATGAGACAATGAAGAATTGCGAACCTGCATATACCATCGAGAAAACAGCCGATTTTTTGCAAAAGTTCTGCATAGCCAAAAGAGGTGCTGTTGCTGCAGTGCATAAAGATACCAACAAAGTGATTGGCTACATCCTCTTCAACGAATATGATGAAGAAGTGTATGAAATGGGTTGGATTTATAACAAGGATTATTGGAGACAAGGCTATGCTTTCGAATCTTGTAAGGCTGTTATTGATTATGCTTTTAACAGTATGAACATCCATAAAATATTTGCGGAAGCGATTGATGGAATAAAATCCGTTGGTTTGATGAAGAAGCTTGGAATGAAATTAGAAGGAATTCAAAGAAGCCAGACAAAGGATAATTTTGGAAACTGGGCAGACCTGTACCTTTATGGTATTCTTGCAGAAGATAGGCAGTAATCCCCACGGCAATTTGTCGAACTATCATTCGAGTCGTTCACAGAAATATCCATGAAAACCTCCAAACGTTGGTCAAAAATTCAATGCTTGGAGGCTTTTGGCAATTTTCCGCAGGAAAACACCCCGGCCCGCCTGGACGCTTCCGGCGGGCCGGGGTATCAATAATCAGAAAGCGCATTTCCGGTCAGCGGGTCTGCTCAAGTCAAGTCATCTCCTAAAAGCAGAAAATCCACAGCCCCTCCCCTTCTTGTGGAAAAGAGCTGTGGATTCTTCATTCAATACTGCGCCGCCTCGGCGCTCTTGAGCTGCAATTGCAGCCTGTCCGCAATCAGGGCGATAAACTCACTGTTTGTGGGCTTGCCCTTGGTGTTGCTCACCGTGTAGCCAAAGAAGCTTTGCAGGGTGTCGAGATCGCCCCGGTCCCAGGCTACCTCGATAGCGTGGCGAATGGCCCGTTCTACCCGGGAAGGCGTGGTCTGGAAGGTTTTGGCCACCTGGGGGTAGAGAACCTTGGTGATGGCGTTGATAACATCCATATCGTCCACCGCCAGGATGATGGCCTCCCGCAAATACTGGTAGCCCTTGATATGGGCGGGGACGCCGATCTCGTGAATGATGTTCGTGACCATGCTCTCAATGCCGGTCCGGTCCATCCGGCGGGGCGCGGGATACCGGGGGCTCTCCCCTCCCCGGATCTCCTCCATGCGCTCCACAAGGATATTCATATCGCAGGGCTTGAGCATGAGGTATCGAACCCCCAGACTGGCAACCGCTGCGGAAACATAATCCGTCACAAAGGCCGAAGTCGCCAGGGTCACAGGCTTCCGGTCCAGATTGCTGATGGCCTTCAGCACACTGATGCCGTCCTGCTTGCTGAGCATCAGGTCCAGCACCAGCACCTGGGGCTTTCGCTCATTGATCAGCCGGATGGCCTGCTCTCCGTCGCCCGCCGTTCCAACCACCTGGAAGCCATCCGCACGCTGCAGAGCCGCCGCCAGAGCGGTGCAAAATTCCTCCGAACTATCCGCAATCAACACGGTTGTTTGATGATCCATACTAACCTCTCCTGTCCACTTGAAAATACCCCATAAGCGGCGTTGTCCGCCGTGCGACAAGAATAATTTAGCACAAAGGTTCCCGTTTTGCAAGGCCGTTTCCCAACATTCGCTCGTGCCGAATCGACTGATTCCAGAAAAATTCCGTAAAATCTCAAGTTTTTCTACGGCAATCGACAAAAAGTCGTCAAAAATGCGCACATTGACGGAAAGGGAAAGCCGATGTAAAATAGTTTCGACAATTCCAGAGATAAGGAGGAAACACTATGCTTTCCCAAACAAAAGAACTCTGCGCCTTTCTGGACGCTTCCCACAGCCAATACCACGCAAGAGTCTATCTGACGGCCATCCTGGACAAGGAGGGCTATACTGCCCTGAAGGAATCCGAAAAATGGGAGCTGGTTCCCGGCGGGAAATATTATGTAACCCGCGGTGGCAGCGCTGTCCTGGCCTTCCGGGTACCCGAATGTGAAGCCCTGGGCTTCCTCATCAGCGCCGCCCACACGGACCGCCCCACCTTCAAGCTGAAGGAGAACGGAGAGATCGAGGGCGTGTGCCCCCGTCTGGCCGTAGAGCGCTACGGCGGACAGATCCTGGCCCCCTGGCTGGACCGTCCCCTGAGCATTGCCGGCCGGGTGCTTGTGCAGACCGAGCGCGGTGCCGAAAGCCGCCTGCTGGACATTGACCGGGACCTGCTGCTGATCCCCAACGTGGCCATTCACATGAACCGGCAGGTCAACGACGGCTACAAGTGGAACCCCGTTACGGACGTGCTGCCGCTGCTGGCCTCTCCGGAGAACAAAGGGCAGTTTACCGCCATGCTGGAAAAGGAGGCCGGCGGTAAGATCCTGAGCCACGACCTATTCCTCTACATCCGTCAGAAGGCCAGCGTATGGGGCCTGGACGAGAGCTTCCTGTCCAGCGCTGCCCTGGATGACCTGGAATGCGTCTGGGGCTGCTTCCGGGGCTTCCTGGCCTCCGGCACCGGCCGTTCCATCCCTCTCTTCGCCGCCCTGGACAGTGAGGAGGTTGGCTCCTGCTCCCCCCAGGGCGCAGGCTCCACTCTGCTGCGCCAGACCGTCTCCCGGATCGCCCAGGCTCTTGCCCTGGATGAAAACCGGCTGCTGGCCCAGTCCTTCCTGGTCAGCGCCGACAACGCTCACGCCCAGCACCCCAACCATCCGGAGCTGGCGGACAGCGGCAACGCTCCCAAGCTGGGCGGCGGCATTGTGATCAAGTTCAATGCAAACCTGCGCTATTGCACCGACGGCCTCAGCGCCGCCGTCATGCGCACGGTATGCCGCAGAGCCGGGGTCAACAGCCAGAACTACTACAACCGCCCGGACATCCCCGGCGGCAGCACCCTGGGCTGCATCTCCATCGGCCAGGTCAGCGTACCTACGGTGGACATCGGCCTGGCCCAGCTGGCCATGCACAGCTGCTACGAAACCGCCGCCGTCTCCGATGCCATTGACCTTGAGAAGGCCATGACGGTGTATTTCGGCTCCACGCTGCGCAGAAGCGAGGACAGCTTTATCCTGGAATAAGCAGGAATCGGCGTCTATTTCGAGTTGACAGTTAAGGAGGTTCTTCAGACATCACAACTTTTCTTAAAAATGTCCCGTAGGGACACCACAACTGTCAACTGTTCACTGTCAACTGTCAACTCATATTTCCCACAATCCACAATTCTTCACACGACCAAGGAGGTTCCCATGAAGAAAACCCCCATCTACATTACCGGCCACCAGCACCCGGATACGGACTCTGTGGCTTCGGCCATTGCTTATGCGTTTTTCAAGCGCTCTCTCGGCACTCCGGCGGTGCCCTGCTGCCTGGGAAAGCTGAATGAGGAGACCCGGTATCTGCTGAATCGGTTCCATTTCCAGGAGCCCCAGCTGCTCACCGATGCCCGGATCACCGTAGGGGAGGTAGCCATGGATCCGCCTACCTACATCAGCCCGGAAACCACCATTTTCGAATGCCTGCAGCAGATGCAGCAGGGCAACCGGACCTACTGCGGCGTGGTGGACCAGGAGAAAAAGCTCATCGGCATGGTGACCAAGTCCGATATCTCCGTCATCGGTCTGTACGACACCGCCCGCTCCATCGCCATCATGGCCCAGACGCCCCTGGAAAACATCCGCAAGACCCTGGACGGCAAGGTCATCTATGACGACCCCGCCATGGTGCTCAACGGCAAGGTCAGCGTCATTGCCATGACCCAGAGCGCCCGGCTGGAACACTACGATGTGGAGCACCGCATCGTCATCTGCGGCAGCGACCCGGAGGCCCAGAAGCAGGTCATCCGCCAGGGCGCGGGGCTGCTGGTTGTCGTCTGGGCAGACACCATCCAGGCAGATGTGATCGAAGCGGCCAAGCTGCACCACTGCCCCATTGTGATCTCCGGACACGGGGCCATGAACACCACCCGTTACATCTACTTCGCCCCCTCTGCCAGTCAGATCATGAAGCGGGAGCTGGTGAAGTTCACAAACACGGAGCTGGCCGAGGACGTCAGCCGGAAAATGCTGCAAAGCCGCTACCACGTCTATCCCGTTACGGATGCCGACGGGCACCTGACGGGCTATGTATCCCGGTACCACATCATGCAGGCTCCCAGCAAGAAACTGATTTTGGTGGACCACAACGAGTTCTCCCAGTCGGTCCGGGCCATTGAAAAGGCCCAGGTGCTGGAGGTCATCGACCACCACCGGATCAACGACTTCTCGTCTCAATACCCGGTCCAGTTCCGGAATGAGATCGTGGGCTCCACCTGCACCATTGTGGCAACCATCTTCCGGGAGAACCAGATTCCCATCCCCGTTGAGCTTGCAGGGCTCATGCTGGGCGCCATTCTCTCGGACACGCTGAACTTCCACTCCCCCACCACCACGGAAAAGGACCGGACCACCGCCAACATCCTGGCCGCCATTGCGGACCTGGATGTGGAGGACTTCGCCACGGAAATGTTCACCGCCACCGCCTCCAAGGTGGATTCCAGCCCCTCGGAGCTTATCAAGAGCGACATGAAGATTTTTGAGGTCTACGGCTGCAAGCTGGCCATCTCTCAGGTGATCATGGCCTCCATGAACGACCTGCATCTGGAGGCAGGGGACATCCAGACAGCCCTGGACAAGTTCGCGGAGAAAAAAGATCTGGACCTGGCTGTGCTGGCCTTTACCAGCATCCAGGAGAACGGCTCCGTGCTCTATTTCGGCGGGAACCGTACTGCCTGGGGCAAGGAGGCCTTCCCGGACGGCCCCGACGGCGAGCGGCCCTTCCACGAGGGGCTCCTCTCCCGGAAGCAGCAGCTGCTGCCCCGCCTGACCAAGGTCATCGAAAAGTACGCATAAAGGAGGCATTCCAATGGCGGAATATGAGCTTGTGCATGAAATTCAGAACCTGTGCCGCAACAACCAGATGCGGGACGTGTTCTTTGAGGAGATCACCTGTGATGACCCGGAGCGCTACGTCCGGGGCCTTCTGAAGGGTAAGGACATCAGCCTTTCTCTGGACTCCCATCCGGACGGCACCCTGACCATCCACACCGTCACCGACGGGCTGATGGAGAAGTTTGTGTTTACCAAAATCGAATAAAGGCTTCCCCGGAGGGGAAGGTGGGAAATGTGCCCCCCGGCGGAATTCCCTTTACTTTCTGTCCGCTTTCGGGTATGATAGGGGGCACAACCAACGCAAAACCCAAGGGAGGATACCCAATGTTTGACAATCCCAAAAAGGAATTGGAGCGGCTTCAGCAGGAGCTGCTGGATGCGGAGAAGCAGCCGGAGGATTACTATACGGACGAGGACCTGGAAGCCGATCTGGAAGACCCCAGCGAATGGGAGGGGGACGACCGCGCCCCCCTGTCCCAGAGCTATACCGGCGTCACCGATGACACCCAGCTCTGGGGCCTTGATCCGGAACCGGAGGACCCCCCTGCGGAGCCGGAGAAGCCGGAAAAGCCCCGGTTTGTAGGGCTGAAATTTGCCATTGCCCTGGAGCTGCTGGGCATTGCGGCACTGTTCTGGTGGTGGTACCTATGGATCCGGTAACGCCGGTAGGCCGCTTCGCCCCCACACCCTCGGGCCGGATGCATCTGGGCAACGTCTTTTCCGCAATGCTGGCCTGGCTGTCCGTCAAGTCCAGGGACGGCGAAATGGTGCTGCGCATGGAGGACCTGGACACCCAGCGCACCAGTCCGGAATTTGCCCGAATTCTCCGTGAGGACCTTACCTGGCTGGGCTTGACCTGGGACCGGGAAACCCCTGCCCAGAGCACCCGGGGGGCCGTTTACGACCGCTACTTTGACCTTTTGCAGCAGAAGGGCCTGCTGTATCCCTGCTACTGCACCCGCAGTCAGCTCCACAGCGTCAACGCGCCCCACTTAAGCGACGGCACCTATGTCTACCCCGGCACCTGCCGGGACTTGACGGCTGCTCAGCGGGCCGCCTGCACCAGGCCTCCTGCCTGGCGGGTAAAGGTGCCGGACAGGCTGTGGCAGGTGGAGGACCTGGTGCAGGGCCACTTTGAAATGAACCTGGCCCGGGACTGCGGAGACATGGTAGTCCGGCGGGCAGACGGGATCTACGTCTACCAGCTGGCCGTCACCGTGGACGATGGAGAGGCCGGAGTCACGGAGGTGGTCCGGGGTTCGGACCTGTTGAGCTCCGCCCCACGGCAGATGTATTTGCAGGAGCTCTTCGGCTTTCCACACCCGATCTACGCCCATGTGCCCATGCTGCTTGCCCCCGACGGCCGCCGCCTGAGCAAGCGGGACAAGGACCTGGACCTGGGCGCACTCCGCAAAGCAACGACTCCAGAGGCTATTCTCGGCACCTTGGCCTATGCCTGCGGGCTTCTGGACCGCAGAGAAGCCGCTTCCGCAAAGGAATTGGCAGGCATCTTCCGCTGGGAGAACATAAAAAGATCCGATATCTGCCTCCCGGCGTTGTCGATACCGGTGTAATCCCGCGGCCCGCCCCAACGTCAAGAGGGGCGGGCCGGTTGTTTTGTCCGGATATCCGGGTATTTGCTTTCAGGAAATTCTTGACGAACGGGCACCGGGCTGTTATAATGGTTCTGTATGTTGGGTTTGTATGGCCTGACAGCAAAATGCTCTGATACTTTGGACAAAACAGAATGAAATTAGGAGACAAAACCATGAATTACGATGTCCTGATCATCGGCGCCGGTCCCGGCGGCATTTTTTCTGCCTACGAGCTGACCTTGCGCGATCCCAATCTGAAAATCGGCGTTTTTGAGGCAGGCCATCCTCTGAATAAGCGGAAGTGCCCCATCAACGGCACCACCGTCAAGAGCTGCATCGGCTGCAAGAGCTGCTCCATCATGAGCGGCTTCGGCGGGGCCGGCGCCTTCTCCGACGGCAAGTACAACATCACCAATGACTTCGGCGGTACCCTCTACGAGTATATCGGCAAGAAGCGTGCCCTGGATCTGATGCACTACGTAGACGAGATCAACATGACCTACGGCGGCCAGGGCACCAAGCTCTACTCCACCGCCGGAACCAAGTTCAAGACCATCTGCATCCAGAATGACCTGCACCTGCTGGATGCTTCCGTCCGCCACCTGGGCACGGACATCAACTATGTGGTGCTGGAAAACCTGTATGCCGAATTGAAGGACAAGGTGGACTTCCATTTTGATACCCCTGTCCGGGGCATCTCCGTCATCGACGGCGGCTATGAGGTCGCCTGCGACGGCGAAAGCTACACCTGCGCTCAGTGCATCGTCTCCGTAGGCCGCAGCGGCAGCAAGTGGATGGAGCAGATCTGCAGGGACATGGACATCCCCACCCAGTCCAACCGTGTGGACATCGGCGTTCGCGTGGAGCTGCCCGCCGTTGTCTTCTCCCACCTGACCGACGAGCTGTATGAGAGCAAGATCGTCTACCGGACCCAGAAGTACGAAGACAAGGTCCGCACCTTCTGCATGAATCCCAAGGGGGCCGTGGTTAACGAGAACACCAACGGCATCATTACCGTCAACGGCCACAGCTACGAAGACCCCGCCAAGCAGACGGAGAACACCAATTTTGCCCTGCTGGTTGCCAAGCACTTCTCCGAGCCCTTCAAGGACTCCAACGGCTACGGCGAATCCATCGCCCGCCTGAGCAATATGCTGGGCGGCGGCGTCATGGTCCAGCGCTTCGGCGATCTGATCCGGGGCCAGCGCTCCACTCCCAAGCGGATGGAGGAGAGCTTCGTCACCCCCACACTGAACGCAACTCCCGGCGACCTGAGCCTGGTGCTGCCCAAGCGGATTCTGGACGGCATCATTGAGATGATCTACGCCCTGGACAAGATCGCCCCGGGCACCGCCAACGACGACACCCTGCTCTATGGTGTAG
>ERZ772861.828-NODE-828-length-30209-cov-3.404026_pt1 | contig 30209 bp, 44 predicted proteins | sample MGYA00512135_ERZ772861 | MGnify/ENA primary metagenome ERZ772861 (study PRJEB29015, sample SAMEA2737700) | human gut metagenome | biome: human gut; feature: human-associated habitat; material: faeces | place: China | collected 2012 ...
ATCAAGTGGGTAGACGCTTACTATGATACGTTTCTTGCCCCGGCAATCGAAAATGGTTGGGACATTCATATTGTTGACTGCCATATCTGACGGAGCCGAGCAAAATGATTGACTGCCTATATGAGACTTTTCAGAGCTGGTCTTATCATGGGGCTGTATATATCATCTCCGACACCCACTTCGGGGATCCGCAGTGCAGGGAAATCGACCCGCAGTGGCCGTCGCCGGAGGCGCATATTGCGCTTCTGAAGAAATATGTGACATGGAATGATACGCTCATCCACCTTGGGGATGTGGGAGACGTGAGCTATATGGACAAACTTCCGGGAACTAAGGTGCTTATCATGGGAAATCATGATAGGCGGAGCGATTGCGAGTCACATTTTCAAGAGATTTTCGACGGGCCGGTGTACATTGGAAGAAAAATTCTGCTTTCGCATGAGCCGCTTCTTGTACCTGGAGCGGTTAATATTCATGGTCATGTGCATAATGACAGGAACAGCGGTGGTAAAGTGGTGAGGCTTGACCCGTCAGGTTTTTCCAGTATGAACCGCGCTGCGAATGTATGCGGTTATCTCCCACTGAATCTGAAGAGTGCAATCCGACATGGATTGCTTTCCGGAATCAAAGACATCCATAGGATCACAATCGATGCGGCGGTTGAGAGAAACAACCATGTTTGACAAATTTGGGGACGACCCAATTGACTTTACAGAAGAAACGGAGGAATCAAAGTGACATTCTTTGAAGAAGTACCAGAATGTATACATAATAGTATGGTTGAGTGCCCGGAATATCGGCGTAATTGCAGGAAGTGCGGGTGGAATCCGGAAGTTTCACAGGCCAGACTGCAAGTATTTGCGCAAAAGTATCCTGAGCTTGCGGGGGAACTTGTTCTAATGGGGAAGATCCCGGCGGAGGAGAGCTAACCATGCTCGTAAAAATTTCTCCAGGGAATGCAAAGATGGGCGCAGTCCCCAGCGTTTCGCTTCCAGCATACTACACTTGCCGGCATGATTGTGAGTGCTGTAAAAAATGCTATGCCAGGAAATTGGAGAGGATCCGAAAGTCGGTGCGGGAAGCGTACCAGTCAAACTATCAATTGCTGGAAGAAAACCCGGAGGTATATTGGAGAGAAGTCGAGGCATCTGTAATGATGACTCGATTTTTTCGTTTCCATGTGTCAGGTGATATCCCGGACGCAGACTATCTCTTGCATATGGTGTCCATCGCTCAGAGGAATCCGCACTGTGAGATACTCTGTTTCACCAAGAAGTTTTACATCGTCAATCAATATTTGAAGTCGACCGATGGAGTTCTTCCGGATAACCTCCATATGATTTTTTCTGGGTGGAGGAATCTGAAAATGGAAAATCCATACGGACTGCCGGAAGCACACGTCCTCTACCGTGATGGAACGACAACTGCCTCCGAGGGGTATATCCAATGTGGCGGTAACTGCGCAAACTGCGCGACAACGGGCGCTGGCTGCTGGACGCTGAAACATGGGCAGCAAATTGTATTCAAAGAACACTAGGAGGTGGGATAAATGAACAGAGAACAAAAGCGGAATTTCGTCAAGAATGCTAAAAAGAATGGAATGTCACGCTCGAACGCAGAGAAGTTTGCAGAGATTATGGATACAAAGGGAAACCGGTACACCCCCGCACAGGAAATTCATACCGGTGACAAGGTAATGTTGAAAGTTGCAGAGCTGAAAGCGAAGAAGAATTTTGGCATTATGAACCCAGCTTATCGGACGTTTGTTGAAAACTCCGAAGGCGTTGTCTACACTGCAGTCTGTGAGCGGGCGGAGCTGATCCACTTGGAGGAGCAGCCGAGATGGTTGTTCTGGTGTGGCGATATGGATGTTGTAGAACCGAAGACGGTTGAAGAGGGCACCGGTGAGGACGTGGAGACTGTAAATGATCTATCTTGATAATGCTGCAACAACACAGATGAGTCCCGGCGTCCTGGAGGCAGTTACAAAAGCCATGCGAGAGAGCTTCGGAAATCCAGGAACGCTTTATGACCTTGGGAAAGATGCAAAAAACCTTTTAGACCGCGCCAGAAAACAGGTCGCGGACTGCATTGGAGCGCGAAAGGATCAGATCATCTTTACATCCGGTGGCAGTGAGTCGAACGCAACAGTGTTTTTTGGAATTGCGGACTGGATGAAGGAGAATATGAAGAATGTGGTTGTCGTATCCGCAATTGAGCATGAATCCGTCCTCAAGTCAGCGGAAGCGATGTGTATGAAACACGGATTTGACTTGCATATTTTGAGCGTTGACAGCTCCGGTCATATCAATCCTGCGGAATTGCAGGAGGTTTTGAGTACAAAGAGCGTAGGTCTCGTGTCTATTATGCATGTGAATAATGAAATAGGTACAGTTCAACATGACATGAGTAAGATTGCGGGTTTGTGCCATGAGAACGGTGCGCTATTCCACACCGATTGCGTTCAAGCACTTGGCAGCGTTCATATTGACGTTGTGGAAATGCAGTGTGATTTTCTTTCCATGTCCGCACATAAGGTTCACGGCCCCAAGGGAGTTGGTGGTTTGTATGTATCCGACCTAGTAAAGCATCTAGGCGCAATCAATCCGCTTGTCTATGGAGGGAATAACCAGGAATTTGGTTTGCGTGGCGGAACGGAAAACATCCCTGGTATCGTAGGCTTTGGAGAGGCATGTTTCGAGATTGATGATAGAGACGTGACGTTCAATCGCATGGTCTATAATCTTCTGTATCCATTTGTCGATTCCTTAAAGAAAGCTGCAAATGAAAATGGCCTTTCGGATAAGTTGATTGTAAATGGAATGTCTGAGACATGGAAGATTGTCAGCATTACTGTTTGCGGCGTTGACAACGAAGCGCTTGCAATGCTGCTAAACAATAAGGAAATTTGCGTTGGTATTGGCTCCGCATGTAATAGTCGCAGTGTTGAGTCAAGCCATGTCTTAAAGGCAATTGGCTTGAGTAAAGATGACGCAATGAGCACCATCCGTGTTTCCTTTTCAAAGTATAATACAACAGAGGAAGTAGTGACTGCTGCAAATGAAATCGTATCATGTAGTGCGTTACTATTGGGTATGTCCTCTGCGAATAGCGGAAGCTGATGGAGAAGATTTCCAAGATACCGGCATCTGAAACAGTCAAGGTCACTTGCCGCAAAGATGGAGCGGATAGGTATATCATTACATCTAAACTTATGGGCGGTGGAATTATATACACGCTATATGAGATCGGCGAGAATGGATATTGCAGGATTGGTAGGGGACCGTTGCCCCTGGAGCTGGAAAATAAGTTTCACATCTGGTAATTCCTGTTCGAATTACAGTTGATTGGAACTCCGTTTTATGGTATTCTATTATTATAGAAGGGACGTGAAATTATGGTGAGCGATTTGAATAGCGAACAATTCATGAGTGAAGAAGAAGCGGTTGCCGCTGCCGAAGAAGCATTGCAGTCAGTTGCCGAAATGGTTCAGCAAGACGAAGAAGGAACTCATATCACAAATATCAAGCGGTTGAAAGATGTTAAGCTCGTGTATAAACTTCTGAAATATATAACAAGTGGAAAACAGCTTGAAATTATATGCGAACTCAACAAGCCATACGCATCCATGGCATATATATCGGTGATCGGGAAAGAGTTAAAGTTCGATTATCCTAAATGGTTTGCACTGTGTTCAAACATAGCATCAAATGTGGAGATGTATGCCCGCATGGATGGCAGTACCCAGGTCAATTTTACCTTTAACGGGTTTACAGATAAAGTAGAATGATTGGAGGTGCGTGGCAATGGAAATGAAGTGCTATGACATTGTGGAATCTATTACGGACGAGGCAACAAAGCAGTTCTGCGGCATACGAGAGATCCCATCCAGGAAGGATTTCGTGAGGGAGCTGTGCAAAGATCTCGATGCTTTGACCGAACTCGTTGACGCGGAAAGCTTTTCGGTCGATATCGACGAAAACTCAATGGACATTCTTCTGAGTATTTCCTGCCCGGAAATTGTTGCAGACAGAAGGGATCATCCGCTGTATCAAATCCTGATGAACGTGAAATCCTTTGCGATCCAGAAATCTCCTGATATGGAGGATGGGATTGAGCTGCGATTTCGGGCGCAGGGAATTTGGGGATCGAAATGATCAGGGGTATTTCGTGAACGATAGCCGCAGAAAAAACTTGAAGCGTGCGCTATCCATGTTGGAATCAGCAAGTCAGATTATCAACATGGCGGCAGAGCAAGAGCAGGACAGCTTGGATAACCTCCCTGAAAATCTTCAGGGAAGCGACCGATGCGAGAAGATGGAAGATGCAGTATCCTTTTTGGAGTCTGCGATAGAAGATATCGATAGCGCATCGGATAAAATCCGGGACGCAGCGGTTTGAACAGGATGGGAGAAAATGGAAGTTGTACTTCTGATACTATTGGGGTTATTCTGGCTGATCGTGTATATCAGAAAGGGCGCCGTCTGGCTTTTCGAGTCGCACAAAGAAGGCGTTTACAATCAGGTCGCAAAGGATGTCGTCGCGACAGACGATGAGGTATTCGCCGCTACACGAGTGTTCCAAAGTCCGCAAAACAGAAGAGGCGGGTTCGCGGAGATACAGGATATACTCGATGATATCTTTGGAGATGAATGGTATTACTGGACAGGCTTGCGTGATACGGTATGGGACAAACTTCCCGGAGAGGCGACTGCTCAGCCATACAGGGAATTCAAAAATGTGTGCTTCCACCTGTTCCTTGCAAAAACTGGCAAAGTGTATAATGGGTTCGGTGGTCGATTGGCAAATTCAGCTACTTTTCAGAGGAAGAGTCGATGGAAATTTTCAAGAAGATATCCTTCGCTATTGAAAAAATGCTCATTGAAAAGCACCCGGATCACGCCTACGATCTTGAGATGATGACGAAGACAGAATACCGTCAATATACCGGTGAATGTACTTTTATAGCGCTACGGTTCGTGGTAAACTCTGGCAGAGGTGCGTCAGGCTGGAAGAGGCTGGAAGAGTGAGCGCCCAGTTATGAACCGAGAATTTTTATTGTTGACACCGATTCGATTTTATGTTATCATTTTAGAACAAAAGTTCGTGAGTGGTGGCAGATAGGAGGATCGTGCGACATGAAAAGAATATCCATGCTTAAGTTCAGAAAAATATGCGAAGAGATATCCCCGGCAGAATTTTCGTTTTCTATCCGTAATCAACCAGTGCGAGAATTTAATAGCGTAGAATTAACGTCTACTTACCCAAAAATGTCAATGATGTTCAACCCCAACCGTATTTGCTTTAGAAATGAGGCAGGAACGATCTGCTTCAATCGAGTGAAAGCAATAAACTACTACGAAGAATCGCAAGCGTTTGGTATGGTTTTTGGGATTGTCTGCGACAATGATCCTGAGAATGGTGGTGAGATCACCTACAAGATCATTGTCGATAAAAAATGCAAGATGTAAACCGTAAATTAACCTTGACTTTCATATGCATTTGTGGTATAATCCAGCCATACGAAGACTACAAAGGAGTGTGGTATCGTTATGACAGGCAAGTATCCAAGAATCGGCGATGTTTATTTGATGCGGTTTGCCGGCTCCGGAAGCGAGCAAGCCGGTTGGAGGCCGGGGCTTGTGTTCCAAAACAATACCGGAAACATCCACAGCCCAAATATCATCGCGCTCCCGTTCACATCATCCATCAAGAAGTCCGAACAGCCGACACATGTGTTGGTTCCATCTGACGGAACTGGGCTGCGTAAAGATAGCATGGTCTTGTGCGAGAATCCTGAACGCATGTCTAAGGATCGTCTTGGGGCTTATATCACAACACTCTCCGATGAGTACATGGAAAAAATTGCAATAGCAAATTTGTTTGCGTCATCTGCAATTTCGTATATCAATCCAGAATTACTGCGGAAGATATGGGAGCAGGCATCATCCCTTAATGCTCCGTCACTTCCAATGTAATGTAGAAGAGGAGTTATACAATATGTACAATGCGGAACTAAAAGAACAGTTTGTTGCTGCATATTCTAAAGATGAGTCAAAGCGGAAAACGCTGTATGTGATGTTCGAAGCGCTTGGGAAATGCGAGACAAAGATAGGGAAAGATATCTGCCAGATGAATGAGGAGGAACTCAACCAGGCTCTTTCAGAGGTTATTGGCTATCGCTACAGAAGCAAGAATACAAGGAGTTCATCATTGCGCGCATACATTCAGTGGTGCGTTGATAATCATGTTGACGGTGCTACTCTTACAATTATGGATGTTGACTTTGGGAATATCGGGCTTGATAAGATGCGTCGTCAGTCTGTTGCGAGTCCGCAGCACTTGCAGAGATATCTGGACAGCATTTTTGAAAAGGAGTCCGAAGAGACGGTGGATGTTATATATCGCTGTTTCTTTTGGCTTGCCTATATGGGAATCATGAAGGAAGAGGATGCGCTGGCTGTCGATGTCTCGGATGTTGATTTCGGGGATATGGCCATTCATTTCAAGGGAAAGGATTATCCATTCTACAGGGAAGCAATTCCGGCTATTAAAAAGTGCGCGACGCTAGAATCCTTTCGGTATATCCACCCAAACTATGATCCGGTCGCAAAGGAACGTGCTCCTGGGACAAAACTTTTGCGCGGATCTAAGGACACGCCTTCGTTACAGGTATTTCGTAATACAATATGTAAGAAAGAGAAGGAAAGGAAGTTTCTTCCCGCTGATATGAAAGAAGATAAATCCCTGAATCTTTCGCTATCCTTTGACAGAGTGTGGTTGTCTGGCAGATTCTTTTCCATGCTGGAGAATGAACGCTCTGGTATGAGCGTTGACTTCACCTACTTGGCTGAGGAATTCATGGAGGGGAAGGAATACAATCTTTCCAGCGGAAGGAACCTGATTGGGGCAAAGAAGCGATGGATCGCCAACGATTATCTGCGGGATTATGAACGATGGAAACTCGCATATTCCGTGTGATTCGTTTAGTGTTGGACATTTAGACAGCACGATTTGGCCACACTGGGTGGCGGTTTCGGAAGCCTTGATACAGCGCATATAATGAATACAACATTGGCACCCGATTCACGGGTGCCTTTTTGTATAGAATCAAAGTGATTATACACAATGCAACAGGAGGATTTGAATGCAGGAAAAACTAAATCTCGTTCAGAAACTGGCAAAGATTCGCGCGATGTCAGATGCGGTGGCGAAGTCGAAACGCGGCTACAACTATTCCTATGAAGACATCACGGAAATCCTGGCAAATGTGACGACCGGCATGAAGCGATATGGCGTAACGCTTATCCCAACGATCATTCCCGGTACATCCGAAGTGTCTCAGAACGTTGTCAGGAAAACGAAGGTCGACAAGACAGGTAAACCATACGAAAATGTAACGACGGAAATGCTCTATTCTGCCGATATGCTGTTTCGGTGGGTTAACGATGAGAATCCCAACGAAACAATTGAAGTGCCGTGGTTTATTACTGGTTCTCAGGAAGACCCGTCTCAGGCGTTCGGCTCCGGATTAACTTATTGTACCAGGTACTTTCTGACGAGCTACTTCCAGATTGCCAGGGCAGATAGTGATGTGGATGCTTATCGCAGTAAGCAGAAGGCTGCAAGTGTGGCAGAGGATAAGGTACTGGCTGAGGAAATTATCAACGCATTTGACGTATTACTGAGGGAATTCTTGGCAACAAACCCGGATAAGGCAGAGGAAACTAAGAAGTTTATCTCCAAGTATGCGAAGAACGCAAATTATTTGACAATCAAAGAACCGGCCTTAGCCGCAAAGCTGAAGGACGACTTTGAAAATACATATCTGAAGGAGCAGTAAGATGGGATTCAGGAAAGACGCATACGCAACGATTTGGGAAATCAAACGCATCACTGACACGTTCGTGAAGGCAAGGGTGTCAATCAGTAGGAAAAACAGAGAGACTGGGAAATATGAACCTGAGTTCGAAGATTTCATTGCCTTTTCCGGTACGGTAGCTGCGAACAAGGCGATGGCTCTGCGGGAGAAGGATCGTATCAAGATTGGTGACTGCGATGTCAAAAATAAGTACGATCCGGAAAAGAAGGTGAAATACTACAATTTCCTTGTTTATTCTTTTGAGCCTGCCAACGGCACACAGAATCCTGTACAGCAGGAGTCAGATAGCCCGCAGCCTGCGGTTGATGATGGAGAGGTTGACGACTCCAAGCTGCCGTTCTAAAGGAACTGACGCTCAATGGGCGATATGATTTATCGCCCTCTGATTGAGGGCATGACGTGGTCGTATAGTAGACTGCATTCCTTCGAACAGTGTCAGTATGGGTGGTTTTTGAGGTACATCCATGGTACTGAAAAAGAAGAGAAATTCTATGCTTCCTATGGCACATTTATCCACAAGTTGATCGAGCTGTATTACAGAGGAATCTTTACAGCGTTGGAACTGAAAGACGCATTTGTCTCCGGGTTTTCAGGTAACGTTATTGGCACAAGACCAAGCGATAGCATCGTCACAAAGTATATTGCGGCGGGAATCAGGTATTTCAAGAACTTCCGCCCCGTTCCATTTCATGTGCTGGAAGTAGAAAAGAAAATCCGGTTTGAGATAGACAGGATTCCAATGGTAGCGATCATCGACATTCTTGGTGAGGAAAACGGGGAGCTTGTTATCGTTGATAATAAGTCGAGAGATTTGAAGCCGAGAAGTCATAGAGGGAAACCAACTGCGCAGGACAGAACACTGGATGAAATGCTTCGTCAGCTATACATCTATGCCGGTGCCGTTAAGTCCGAGTACGGGAAATTTCCGTCGGCGCTCTGCTTCAATTGCTTTAAGACAGGTGTGTTTATCCGGGAGCCGTTTCAAAAGGAGCGGTATGATGAGGCGGTACGGTGGGCGAAGGAAAGAATTGAAGAGATAAAGTCAGAGGAGGATTTCAATCCGAATCCGGAGTATTTCTTCTGCAAATTTCTTTGCGATGTTAGTTACGACTGCATCTATAAGGATATGTACTAACAGAGAGGAGGATGTATTTTGATTGAGAGCTGACGATATCAATAGTCTCGAAAGTGAGTCCGGTGTGATTGCGACATTGTTTCATCACCCGGATTTCTATTTCTATTCAGAGCATTTGCTTCCGAATCATTTTACGAATAAGGAAAACCAGTGCGTCTACACAGCAATTGCCGGATTGGTAAAGAGCGGGATCTTTACAATTGATTCCTACAACATCATCGAATTCCTGAATTCCAACGAGGCAACCAGGAAATTTGCCAGTGAACTCTCCATTGATAAGCTGAACGAGCTGATGGACATGAGCGATGTCCTGGCGCGCCACACGGTAGAGGAGTATAAAATGCTCGTTTCAAACGTAGTGAACGCGGCATTTCGGAGAGATGCGTTTCACATTTTGGAAGAGTGTCAAGTGATGTGCTACCGTGGCGGAGAGGAAAATATTGAACAGAAAATCTATGACCTTGTTGATCAGGTAATGACAGACTATAGCTCGTCCAACGACATCCCGGAGTACCGTGAAGTGATTGACGAGTGCTGGGAGGAAATTCAGTCTCGTCAAGGCAACGGGTATGCAGGAATTCCGTTCAAGTTCCCGACGCTGAACGAATTTGCAACAATCGAGCCAGGGGAATTGTTTATCTTTGCGGCAGAGGCGAAACAAGGAAAATCCATGATGTTGCTGAACTGTGCAATCGATCTTCTGAAAAAAGATCTTGCAGTCCTGTATTTGGACAGTGAGTTAAACACAAGGCTGTTTACGGCGCGTGTTCTGGCGCACTTGTCTGGGGTAGAATACAAGCGGCTTGTTTCGGGAAACTATTCTCCGGAGGAACTTGCGCAGATTCAGGCGGCCAAGGAATGGATGAAGACCAGAAAGTTCACGCATATTTACATCCCGATGTTCGACCAGCAGAGTATTTACACGGCAGTAAAGAAAGTAAAGCATACCCAAGGGCTTGACGTTCTGATCGTGGATTACTTTAAGGGAAGTGGAGACGGCGATGCTTTCGACTCGTATCAAGAGCTTGGACGCTTTGTGGACATGGTGAAGAACAAAATCTGCGGCGAAATGCAGATTTGTGGAATCGGAGCTGCGCAGGCAACAATCAATGGTAAGGTGGCCGACTCTGCAAAGATCGGAAGAAACGCAAGCACCATCGCAATGATTCAGGATAAAACGCCAGACGAACTTGCGGCTGACGGGCCGGAATGCGGAAACAAGAAACTACGGGTTGTCCTGAACCGCAACGGAATGCAGCACGCCAGTGGAGAGTACATAGATATGGCATTTGATGGGAATCACATTTCCTACGAGGAAGCGAAGCAGCATATTCCAGTACAACCATATTAAGGAGAGACGAATTTGAAAGTCGGAGAAACTGTTATTAGGCACCCAATCACGATATACCCTCGTCCGTACAGATACGACGATGTGGCACCAATGGAGGGGAGAATCGTTTATATCCACCCGGAAAACAGATATCACCTTGTGGAATTTGCGGTGGGGAAGAACACATTCCGAGAGAGCTTTTCCATGTTTGATCTTGTCCCCGGAGATACATATTACAATCCGCAGATGTGCTACCACTTTGATGATTAACTGTAATTTGTCAAGGTGATTATACGGACTGCGAGGAGATATCTGTGGAAATTGAAGAACTGATTCAATCGACAGATATTGTTGAGTATATTTCCCAGTATGTCGAACTCACGCAGAAGGGGGATGAATGGTGGGGGCTTAGCTGCTTTAAGTCGGAAAACACCCCATCGTTCTCCGTCCGAAAAGATCCGCCATTCTTTTATGACTACAGTTCCGGAATTGGTGGCAATCTCTACCGCTTTATTATGGAAACCAAGCACTGTACTCCGGCAGAAGCTGTAGAGGAAATGGTTCGGTTCTCTGGGATGGATGCAGAGTCCGTTAAACCGCGAGAAAAAATGGCGGCGACAATTGATTGCAAACGGTATATGCGAAAGAAACCGACAGAGAAATCTTCGAAGGCAACCGTTCTGCCTGACAATTTCATGGAGCGGTATTCTGCAAACTCGGAAAAGCTTTCTGCGTGGGAGGCTGAGGGAATCTCGAAGGAAGCACTGGAGAAATTCCAAGTTCGATACGACGAGTTTTCTGACAGGCTTGTCTATCCAATACGGAATCTCTCAGGTCAGATCGTCAATATCGGAGGCAGAACGCTCGACCCGGAGTGGAAGAAAAAAGAACTGCGGAAGTATTGCTATTTTTACTCATGGGGAACGATGGACACTATCTATGGCCTTGCGGAAAATATGGATTCCATTCTTGAAAAGAAGGAGATCATACTGTTTGAGGGTTGTAAGAGTGTCCTGATTGCTTCCTCGTGGGGAATTCATAACACCGGGGCACTTCTGACGAGTCACCTAAATGCAAACCAAATGAAAATACTTGCAAGACTTGGCTGCCGGGTCGTGTTCGCGTTGGATAAGGAGATTGATATTCGGAAGGATAAGAATATCCAAAAACTCAAGCAGTTTGTGAATGTAGAAACTGTTTTCGATGCTGAAAATCTCCTTGCGGAAAAAGACGCGCCTGTTGACAAGGGGATCGATGTGTTCAGAAATGTTTATATGGGGCGTAAAAAATTAAGATAGGGGGAATTCTTTGGGGTCATACGTAATGTATCACTGCCACACAGAGGACAGCTTACTGGATAGTTGTACACGATATCAGGATTATGTGGATCTTGCCGTAAGAGACGGCATGAAAGCCTTGTCTATTTCGGAGCATGGCAAACCGCTGCAATGGACAGAGAAATGGAACGCCTGTACCAAGGCCGGAATTAAATACATACACTCCGTGGAAATTTACCTGACGGAAAGCTTGAAAGAACGGGTGCGTGACAATTACCACACGGTTCTAATGGCGCGCAATATGGACGGCCTGCGGGAACTGAACGCGCTGGTAAGCAGGTCGTGTGACGAAGATCACTTCTATTATACCAACCGCATTTCCTTCGAGGAGTTCCTGGGGATATCCGAAAATATTATCTCATCGAGTGCGTGTTTGGCATCGCCGTTAAATAGACTTCCAGACTCACACCCGATGTATGAGCGTTTGGCAATGAAGTATGACTTTCTGGAAGTTCAGCCGCACGACCATCCGGATCAGATTGCGTACAACAAAAGACTGTATGTATTATCGAAGAAAATCGGGAAGCCTTTGATTGCAGGAACAGATACTCACAGCTCATCGCCTTATAAAGCGGAGTGCCGAAAAGTTTTATTGGAGGCAAAACATAAATCCTATGGTGACGAGGACGCTTTTGATCTTACATATAAGACATACGATCAGCTGGTTGGAGCGTTTGAGAAGCAGGGGGCGTTGCCTGCCGACGTTTATCTGGAGGCAATCGAGAATACAAACCGTCTGGCAGATATGACGGAGGAAATCGTTCTCGATACATCCATCAAGTACCCAATTCTGTACGGTTCACGAGAGGCGGACTCACAGAAATTCCTGGAAACGATCGATAGAAAGCTCGAAGAAAAGCTAAGTACTGGTGTTATTCCTAAATCTCAGGAGCCGGCATTCCGAGAGGCTATCAAAGAGGAAGTTCGTGTTTTCCAAAAGCTTCAGATGGACGGGTTCATGCTCAGTATGTCGGAACTGATTAGCTGGTGCAAAGAGCAGGAAATGGCGATTGGCACCGCTCGTGGTAGCGTTGGAGGTTCTCGTGTCGCTTATGTAACGGACATCATCGATCTGAATCCCGAAACATGGCACACTGTTTTCTCTCGGTTTTGTAACGAAGACCGAAAAGAAATAGGTGATATTGATATTGATTGCGTCGAGTCAGACCGTCCAACAATTTTCAAATATATTGTCGGTAGGTTTGGACGCGACAAGACAGCTCGGGTCGCTTCGTTTGGTACGCTACAAAATAAAGGCGTAATTGATGAAGTCGGTCGAGTCCTAGCACAACGGTGGTCAAAGCTCCATCCAAATGAAATAAACAATCCGTGGTCACTTCCAAATATCGCTAGGATCAAAAGTGAAATCAGTTCATCTGATGAAGCTTCCAAAAAGGAAAACAAGCCGATTTGGGAATACGAGGATTTTCGGAAAGCAGAGAAGAAATATCCGGAGCTGTTCTATTACTTCCGTGGCTTGGTTGGAACCAAGGTTTCCCAGTCCGTTCATCCAGCTGGAATGGTTATAAGTCCCATTACGCTGGGCGATAACTATGGCACGTTCGATAAAGATGGTGAAACCTGTCTTATGCTGGACATGGAAAACATCCACGACTTCACAGGGCTTGCCAAGTACGATTTCCTGATTCTGAAGACGGTACAGGTAATTCGGGATACTTGTAAGTATCTTGGTAGGCCGTATCCAAAGTCACATGAAATCGACTGGAATGATCCGGAAGTGTGGGATGACATGGTAAAGAGTCCGGCAGGACTTTTCCAGTTTGAAAGTAAGTTCGCTTTTGACAGCCTGAAGAAATTCAAGCCACACAGCCTGTTCGATATGTCGATTGTGACGGCCTGTATCCGTCCGTCCGGGCAGTCTTACAGAGATGAATTGTTGTCCAGGAAAGTACATAAAAACCCGTCAGAAATCATTGACGAACTTCTGAGTGATAACCTTGGCTACCTAATCTATCAGGAGGATACAATTAAATTTCTACAACAGATTTGTGGGTTGTCCGGCAGCGAGGCTGACAATATACGACGTGCGATCGGTAGAAAACAAAAAGACAGGCTGGACAAGGCAATGCCATCCATCCTGGAAGGATACTGTACAAAGTCACCAGGGTCGCGGGAAAAGGCGGAGGAAGAGGCGAAGGAATTCTTACAGATTATTGAAGATAGCGCAAGCTATCAGTTTGGCTATAATCATTCGATTGCGTATTGTATGCTGGGATACCTCTGCGCCTACTTCCGTCACTACCATCCACTGGAATTTATTGCATCCTTCCTGAACAACGCGGCGAACGAAGACGATATCCGCAACGGAACGGCATATGCCAACAAGGTTGGAATCAAAATCACCATGCCAAAATGGGGACTGTCCAAAGGAGAGTACTTCTTCAATACAGAGGAACGGATTATTGCTAAGGGGCTATCTTCCGTTAAGTACATGAGCGCTGGCGTTGCAGAGGAATTATTTAACCTATCCAGGTCAAGGCTGTATTCTCATTTCGTAGACGTATTGCTTGATTTACAGAAGACATCCGTCGATACGAGACAGTTGGATATTTTGATTAAAATAGATTTCTTCTCTGCTTTTGGAAACCAACGGGAATTGCTCAGGATTAGCGACATCTTTTTTGAGACATTCAAGAAAGGGCAGGCAAAGCAGATACAGAAAGCGAAAATTGATGGTTCGCCTTTGAGCAAAATTGTTGAGAAGTATGCGGTGGGCGTTACAAAATCTGGGGTAAGCTCAAAGAGCTATACGATACTGGATATGCATTCCATACTTGTGGAGGCGGAAGATGCGATTCTGGGACTTGGCATGGACGATTTGGGAGATATTCTAAAGGTTAAAAACTTTGCGGATGTTATGGGATACGCCGGGTATGTTTCTGGGAAGGAAGAGGACAGGCGTAAGTTGTACGTGATAGATGTATATCCGCTAGTCCGAAAACGGGACGGGAAACAGTTCGGCTATTCGGTTATAACCAAGTCGATTGGAAGCGGGATTGAGTCGAGATTTACGGTTCACAATAAGGTATATAACTCACTCCCAATTAACAAGGGCGACATCATATATTGTACTTCATTTGAGAAAGACGGCCAGTACTTTAGACTGACCGGATATTCAAGAGTGGTATAGAGGGAGGAATCGAATTGATACTCGGAACGAGCAGCACGCTTGGTGCTTTAGCCTATTCCTGTGAGCGTGGATCATTGGATATTGCCACTGTAGTCGCTCAAGACGAAACGGCAGTAGGAGAATATGTGCATGGGCTAATAACTATATCAAAGGACGGATTTCCGAAATATAAGTACGATGGGATTATGGGTATCTACAGTCTCATAGATCCACCAGAGTTTATTCGCAGTGCATATATTATTTCTTTCAAAAGCGGATCACTGATTTTTGTCTATTCAAATAGCCGAATACCAATCAGCAACGCTGCGAGGTGCATTATTTGCACAGATGGTGATGAGTTCTTTGAAACGGATCGCATCTTGCGTATGGCGGAAGCGTGCAATTTAACTGACATGCTTCCACTATGGTTACTTGGGGAACAGGAAGCTATGAGTGAGCTTAATGCATGGCTTGATTCATTAAAAATTGTTAACTGATGGAGGACGAAATGGCAAGAAGAATTACATGCAATTGTTGTGGGAAGGAAATGGACGAGATTGGGAAGTGCGGTGTCGTTACAATCAGCAAAACGCTTGGGTATGGCTCGAAGTATGATGGGGCGCATGTCGAGGTCGATATTTGCGCTGACTGCTTCGACAAACTGATTGACAGCATGAGGGTTTGCCCAATTGCAAATAGCTGATTTTTAATTTGTCAAGATTATTATACAATATACATAAAGGAGAATAAACTATATGGCATTTCAGCGGGATATGTTGGAAAACAAGAAAAGAGAACTGGCGCTGTTTACACAGCAGTTCGATGATGCGGTAAGTGTTGTGACTGGAAGCATCGCAAGGCTTGAAGCCATCAGCGAACAAACTCAGCAGAAGATTGCGGAAATTGAAGAATATCAGGCGCGCCTTCAGGAAACGAAGGACGGCCTTACTAAAGCGAATGATAAGAACGCAAGGATCATCCAGAATTTCAGGAACTTGCTCGGTGAATAATCGGGGGATCGGCATGAAGGTTGAAGTTCTGAAACATCCAACTGAGGAGGACTGGCTGCTGTGCAAGAAATGTACACTTGTGACGGTTTCCAAGGATTCTGATATTAGTCCAACGGGAGCGTGGAAAGTCAAACTCTTGAAGGCAAACCATTCTCCGGTTAGGACACTGGAATTTTGTTTCCGACTGACGGATATCCCATATTGGGTTTCCGTTCATCTTGTTCGGCATGTTCATGCCACGCCATTTGTTTCGACCCAAAGAAACGACCGCCAGGACAAGTACGACAGGGGAGAGGCTCCGCAAAATATGCCGGTGACAATGTGCTGGTTCATGAATGCCGAGGAGCTGATTACAATTGCGCATAAGAGACTCTGCTCTATGGCATCCAAAGAAACTAGGGAAATCGTTCAAATGATTTGTGATGAAGTAATCAAGACAAACCCGGAGTTTAAGGAGTTGCTTGTCCCGCTGTGTGCCTATCGGGGCGGCCTGTGCGATGAATTTAACTGCTGCGGAAAGAATGTGCAGTATCGTCGCAGCGAGGAAACTGCATGAAGGTAATTTTGATTTCCGGGCACGCCCAAAACGGAAAGGACACTTGCGCAACAATTCTTAAAGACAGGCTCGTACACGAAGGGCACCGGGTTCTGGTGTGTCACTACGGGGATCTTGTCAAGTATATCTGCACTGCGTTCTTTCACTGGAATGGGCTGAAAGACCACCACGGTAGATCGCTCCTTCAGCATATTGGCACGGACGTTATCAGAGAGCAGCGGCCGGATTACTGGGTAGATTTTATCGTCGATATGCTGACGTTCTTTGAAGACGAGTGGGAATATGTGATTGTCCCAGACACAAGATTCCCAAACGAGGTCGAGAAAATTGCGGAGAAATTCGATACGGTTCACCTTCGGGTAGAGAGGAAGAATTTCAAGAGTCCGCTTTCTACAGAACAGCAGAAGCATCCATCCGAGACGGCATTGGACGATTGTGTGCCAGACGTCTTAATTGATAATGATGGAAACTTAAACGATTTACGGAAAAAGATCGATAAGACGGTCTTGGAGGTACTGTAATTATGGATAAAAGAGACGGGTATTACGATTTTGATTTCAGCTTTGAGGATATTATGGACGGGCATATGAGCGTTCAAGAGCTTCTGTATGTAAAAGATATTCAACAACGGAAGTTCTTCCTGACTGAGGGAATTGAACAGGCTACGGTTGACGACGTTGTTCGCCATATTATGCAGATCAATAAGGAAGACAAGGGAATTCCATATGAAAAACGGACTCCGATAATCATTTATGTTGCTTCCAATGGCGGTGAGGTTGATTCTGGTTTTGAGCTGATTGATGTAATTATCTCAAGTAAAACTCCGGTATACACCATCAACATGGGCTATCAGTACAGCATGGGATTCTTGATTGGCTTGGCCGGTCATAAGCGATTTGCTACCAAGAACGCAAAATTCCTGATGCATGACGGAAGCAATTTTGTGTATGGTAACAGCGCTAAAGTTCAGGATAGAGTTCGGTTTGATGCTCGTGTTGAGGAGCGAGTCCGTGAGTATGTTCTGTCCAGGAGCCGAGTTACTCCAGAGGAGTATGACAGTAAGTTCCGCGTCGAGTGGTACATGTTCGCTGATGAGGCAAAGGAAAAAGGATTCACAGATTATATCATCGGCATCGATTGCGACATTGACGAAATTGTTTAAGAGGTTCTATGGCGACAAAGAAGAGACAAATACCTGACACATATTACAACGCTCCGCAGACGCTTGAAGATCAGCCTTTTTACGGGCTGGTTCTTGACGATGAGCAGAAAGCTTTCCGAAACGCAATCTGGTCTCCTGATGTAGATATCGTCTTTTGTAATGCAAAAGCGGGAACGGGTAAAACCACGATTGCAGCCGGTGTTGCGAAGCTGTTAGTAGATTACAGGAGATATAACCAGATCATTTACATCATGTCGCCATGCGGCGACCGCAAACAGGGGTGGCTCCCTGGAACCATTACGGAGAAAAGCTCAGTATATTTTGAGGCATTTTATCAGGCGTGCCTGACCTGTGGAATTAACCCGCACACGGATTTTAATACCGAGAGCATGGTAAACCAAAAGAATGGCACAGGTTATATCACATGCATTACAGACACATATCTGAGAGGTTCAACATTCGATAATGCCGTCGTGATTATTGACGAGGCACAAAACTACACTCTTCCGCAGCTGAAGACAACTCTGACAAGAATTAAAGACACTTCTAAAGTAATTGTCATTGGTCACGATAAACAGTGTGATCTTGAGAGCGCAGGGGCAAGCGGGTTTTTGAAATATTTGGAGCATTATAAATGCCGCCAACGAGCTGCAATCTGCAATTTAACAAACAATTATCGTGGCTGGATCAGCCAGTGGGCAGATGAGCTGGAGGAATAATGTGAAGAAACTCACAATCTTGGTTGACATGGATGACACGATCGAGAATCTGTCGGAAGCTTGGGTATCTTACCTTAATGACAGATATGGAACAAGCGTGTCTGCGTCGGATATTACGTCATGGGATATTTCTCAGGCATTTCCAACATTGAGTAAGTCCGAGGTTTACGGAGCCTTGAAGGAAACAGAGCTATGGGGAGCGGTAAGGCCGCTCCCTGGCGCTGTGAAGTATCTCAAAAAGCTGGTCGAGGATGGAAATAATGTATTCATCGTAACTGCGTCACATCCGGATACCGTAGGTGCGAAGGTGAATCAGGTTTTGTTCCGATATTTCCCGTTTATTTCGTACCAAAACGTAATCATCTCCAGCAGGAAGCAGATGATTTCTGGCGACATCCTTATCGACGACGGCGTTCATAATCTTGGCGGGGGATATATGGGAATGTTGTTCACTGCAAATCACAACCGCGCCATTACGGACGATGAATTATCGGCTTTAAACGCGGTTAGAGTCGACAACTGGAAAGAAGTGTACTCTCTAATCCATAATTTCCAGGCACATACAGCGTGAGGAGGAATTTAATGCGGGTTGAAAAAAGAGATGGGACAATAGTTGCGTTTGATAAGTATAAAATCCGAGATGCGATTTTGAAGGCGTTTAATGAGACGGCTCCTGGCGACAAGACGGCAATTAGAACAGCGACTCAAATCGCAGATGATATTGCTGCTCTGAATAAAGATCTTAGTGTCGAGGAGATTCAGGACGAAGTTGAGATTCGACTGATGAACAGAAGGAAGTACAGCGTCGCAAGGGGATATACGAATTATAGATATCTGCATAGTATTGCCAGAAGCCAGTACAGTGACATTATGCAGGCGGTCGAGGAAAAACTCACTGCCTCCAACGTAGTGAACCAAAACGCTAACGTGGACGAGCGGTCTTTTGGCGGCCGCCTCGGCGAGGCAACCAGTGTCGTCGCAAAAAAGTTTGCACTGGAGCGGTGCATCTCTAAAATGGCAAGGGAAAATCACGAAAAAAACATGATTTACATACATGATCTGGACTCTTATGCAGTTGGCTCTCACAATTGCCTGAGCGTGCCATTCGATGATTTGCTTGCAAACGGTTTCAACACCAGGCAGACGGATGTCAGACCAGCACAATCCGTGAATACGGCATTCCAACTGGTGGCGGTTATCTTTCAACTACAGAGCTTGCAGCAGTTCGGCGGAGTCTCAGCGACACACCTTGACTGGACGATGGTTCCCTATGTAAGAAAGAGCTTTTTCAAGCATTACCGGGACGGCGTGAAGTACATGGAGAAAAGAAAGCTGGATTACAGCTTCCATCCAGGTATGTCTATCGATGAACCGGACTATCAGGCATATTCGCAGGAAGCGTATCAGTACGCAATGGAAATGACAGAGCGGGAAATCATGCAAGCGGTTGAGGCAATGTATCACAACCTGAATACATTGCAATCAAGATCCGGGAATCAGCTCCCGTTCACGTCTATCAATTACGGTACCTGCACGCTTCCGGAGGGGCGGATGATTACAAAGGCGCTGCTGGATGTTTCCATTAAGGGAATTGGACGGCTGCACAAGACCTCTATTTTCCCCTGCGGCATTTTTCAGTGTATGGCCGGTGTCAACCGCAACCCCGGCGATCCAAACTACGATCTGTTCCGTCTTGCCTTAAAGTCCACATCCACAAGGCTCTATCCCAACTATGCCAATGTGGATTGGAGCGGAAATGCGGGCTATGACAGGAATGACCCCAAAACGTTCTTCAGTACCATGGGGTGCAGAACCGCAAATGGATTCGACATTAACGGCTTCGGTCAGATGAAGGACGGCAGAGGAAATATCTGCCCCGTTACGATCATCATGCCGACGCTTGCCATGGTGGCAAAAGGAAGGGTAGATGCCAAACACCGTCAGCATTCTTCATCTGCTTACGTAACGGAATTTATGAACCTGCTTGACCAGAAGATTCACGAGGCGAAGGATATGCTGCTGGAACGTTTTGAATGGATTTGTTCCCAATCTCCCGACTCCGCGAAATTTATGTACGAAAACGGCCTTATGGCTGGGTACATCTCGGAAGAGGGGATCCGTTCCGCCCTGAAGCATGGGACTCTTGCCCTCGGCCAGCTTGGCCTTGCGGAAACGCTGCAAATTCTTATCGGCTGCGACCACACTACCACAAAAGGAATGGAGCTGGCAAAGCAAATTGAACACCTGTTCAAGGAGCGGTGCGCTGAATTTAAGGAAGAGTACAGGCTGAACTTTGGCGTGTATTATACACCGGCGGAGAATTTGTGCTATACCGCCATGAAGCGCTTCCAGGAAACCTACGGTGTGATCCCCAATGTCAGCGATAAGGAGTTCTTTACAAACAGTATGCACATCCCTGTCTGGCATAATATGGATGCCTTTACAAAAATTGATCTGGAATCTCAGTTGACCGGCTTTTCCAGCGCTGGCTGCATTACATACGTGGAACTCGATTCCTCTGTGAAGCACAATATTGACGGCCTTGAAGCTCTGGTAAACTATGCGATGGACAGGGACATCCCTTACTTTGCAATCAACGTTCCCAATGATATGTGCATGGACTGCGGCTTTACAGATGAGATAAAGGACGTGTGCCCAGCTTGCGGAGGCTCCCGTATTCAAAGGCTCCGTAGGGTGACGGGATATCTTACCGGGAATTACACAACTGCGTTCAATAAAGGAAAGCAGTGTGAGGTGGCAATGCGGGTAAAGCATGATGGGAGGCAGGACGTATGAACTATTCAGGTATTATCAAAGCAGACTTTGCGAACGGGCTTGGTGTGCGAGTCACATTGTTTGTGAGCGGCTGCGACCTTCGGTGCCATGGCTGCCATAGTCCAAAGCTGTGGGACTACGAAAATGGTGTTCCATTTGACGATGGGGCAAAAGAAGAAGTCATGTCCTGCCTCCAAAAGGATTGGGTGTCCGGGCTGACGCTCAGCGGCGGACAGCCCCTGGCACCTGAGAATATTGCGTCCGTTTACGAACTCGTCAGAGAAGTCAAAGAAAGATTCCCTCTGAAAAATATCTGGCTGTATACGGGCTACACCTTGTCGCCGGAGGACTTCTCCGGGACAAATGATTCTCCTTTACACCGGACGATCGCTCTTTGCGATGTGATCGTAGACGGGGAATATGACGAGGCAAAACGGGACACAACGCTCGCCTTTCGAGGATCATCCAATCAGCGTATCATCGATGTGAAGCAAACGATGGCCTCCGGCCAAATTGTGACGTTTGCGATTGACTGAAAACGAGGGGAATACACATGGATAATGAACGAATCCTGAAAACATTCCAATCTGCCGATACGGAATATATCTATGGTGAAATGTATGGGCTGCACGAAGGCGCGCGATTCAAACGCAGGTTCTTGAAAATTAAGAGAGAGAAGCTGCAGCTATCTGTCCAGAAGGATTGCCTTCTGTTCCAATGGGGATGGCCCGGGCCGGATATAAATTTTTATGAATTCAAAGACTATGGGGACACATGGGCATTCCATAAGGAAGACATTCGAGATAAGAATTGTGAGGTTGAAGAGTAAAGGAACAATATGGGATATAGACGACTCTTTATTATGCGAAAGGACTTGAATATGAGTCCTGGAAAATTAGCGGCTCAGGTAGGCCACTGTGCAGAGGCTTTCTGGACATGGAAATTACGAGAGGCTATGTGTCAGACGGTATCCAGCGATAACTGTACAGAGGATATCCTAACTGTGCATGTCCCTCATGACATCATGCAGGAATATGTCAACGGAACCTTTACCAAAACAATCTGTGCTGCCAACAATAGAGGCAGCCTACTGAAAGCGAAAACACTTGCTGAGGAATTGAATTTGATAGAGGGAAAAGATTTCGGACTCATATACGATAAGTGCCTTACAGAACTTACGCCGGAAGAAGCAGATGGAACGACACTGACCGGAATCTGGTTCGCACCTCTACCGGATGAAGTTTCCCACGCAATCAGTAAAAAGTATCACCTTTACACATAAGAAATGGAGTGAACGGATGAATAGAACATCTGAACGAAAGGTGTTTGCAACTCTTGGCGCAAGCAATCACGGTTTGTCTCCAAGGGAGGAAAATGATTATTACGCGACCGACCCGGTAGCTATGGAACTGTTGCTGGATAGAGAATCATTCTCGCCGAATATATGGGAGTGTGCTTGCGGCGAGGGACATTTGAGTAAGGTTCTTCAGGCGCGGGGATACAACGTATGGTCAACTGATCTGATTGACCGTGGCTTTGGACAGACAGGAGTAGACTTTCTACAATCGGATGTTATGTTCGACGGTGACATTATTACGAACCCTCCATACAAGTACGCAAAAGAATTTGTGCAGAAGGCGGTTGAGTCTATCACGGATGGTCACAGGGTTGCAATGTTCCTGAAGGTTCAGTTTCTGGAAGGGAAAGCCAGACGGGAGCTGTTCGATACATATCCTCCAAAGTATATTTACATTTCTTCCAATCGAATCTGCTGCTGCAAGAATGGGGACTTTAGCCCCGAGCAGAGGAAGAACAACAGCGCCCAGGCGTATGCCTGGTATATCTGGGAAAAGGGATTCGTGGGGGAGCCTGTGGTAAGATGGTTCAATTGATAGAATTTGCAGTGGTCGCTCTGCTTGCCTTGATATGTCTGTCCCTATTTTTCTCAAATAACGACCACGATGGCCAAGGAGCAATCCCGGTTCTCGCATGGTAGGGGCAGAGACTGGTATATAAAACTAACATTTTATCGTATAGGAAAAGGAGAGACGATGGAGACTCAAGAAGATTATCCATGTGATTGCTGCGGCATGGCGGAGCACTGCGATGGATGGGATTCAAGATTCTGCTGCATGTTATGCCAGTGGATAGAAGCGGATAACTGCAATGAATGCGACCCGAATGATATTTAGGAGGCTTTGACATTGGCTATGGATGAATTAGAAGAGATCATTGCCGCCTCTCCTGATAACTTCGTAATCCGTAATGCAATGGTAAAGTGCTACGAAGTTGTGCATAATCACGACAAAATTGTTTGTTCCGTCAGTGGGGGGGGGCGACAGTGATGTAATGCTTGATATGCTGCTGCGGTGCGGCGCAAGAGGTCAAACTGATTTCGTTTTCTTCAATACCGGACTGGAATATCAAGCAACACTCGAACATTTGAAAGTTCTCGAAGACAAGTATGAGATAACAATAGAAAGAATCCGTCCGCCCAAATCAATTCCTACTTGTACGAAGGAGTACGGTATACCGTTCTGGAGCAAATATGCGTCCGATATGATACGTCGATTGCAAATGCATAACTTCAAGTGGGAAGACAAGCCGTTTGAAGATCTATATAGGGAATATCCGTCCTGTAAGTCAGCACTCAGATGGTGGTGTAATGTTCATGATGGCAATACGACGCAGTGGTCGATAGAAAGATCCCCGTACCTGAAGGAATTTCTGATTGAGAATCCTCCGGACTTTCATATTTCAGGGATGTGCTGCCAGTACACAAAGAAAACTCCAATACACAGGATAATTCAGAATGGCAAGTACGATTTATCATGCGTAGGCATTAGAAAATCAGAAGGCGGAATACGGAGCATGACGTACAAATCGTGCTTTACTGAAAAGGCAGCTATTGGGACTGATGTGTTCAGACCTATTTTCTGGCTGAGAGATTCTGATAAGGAGGAATACTGCGCACATTACGGTGTAACGCACAGCAAATGCTATACAGAATATGGACTGACCCGTACAGGGTGTGTGGGTTGCCCGTTCGGGAGAAACATTGACAGTGAACTATCCACACTAAGTCGATATGAGCCAAAGCTTTATAAAGCGGCAATTGCTGTATTCGGGAAAAGCTATGATTACACGCAGGCTTATATGGAATATAGAAAGAAAAAGAAGGAAGAAGAAATATGCGCAAGGAAATACTCGTGAGTGAGGATAGCGGCCAACAGGGCTGCAGTGGCGGCATGGGATTCCTGGGCTTGTTGACAATTGCATTTATTGTCATGAGGCTTTGTAACGTCATTAAATGGTCGTGGCTGTGGGTGTTAGCGCCTGCCTGGATTCCACTTCTCATATTTGTTGCGGCTTTGATCGCTGGTATGATTATCGCAGTCATTCCGACTGAAATAAAGAAATGAGGTACATAAATGGATCTACTTATATATGCTTTGTGTTTAACGATTGCAACGAAAACTAATTCTATCTCCGGACGATTGTTTTGGTTTTATGCGGCGGTGGGTATTGCCTATGGCGTATTCGGGCTGATTGGATTATTTCGATGACATCAACGAAACGATGATGCGTAAATGATCGTAGGGAGGTCAATATGAAAATTAAACTTGTAAGCGAAAATGCAGTTGTTCCTACATATGGTTCTGGGTCTGCGGCTGGCATGGATCTATACGCATGTGACTCGTATACTATTGCGCCGGGTGAAACGGTGCTCGTGCATACTGGCATCAATATGGAAATCCCGTATGGATACTTTGGAGCCATCTACCCACGCAGCGGGCTTGCGACCAAACGTGGGCTTCGGTGTGCAAATTGTGTTGGTGTTGTAGATGCAGACTATCGCGGAGAGATTATGGTGGCACTGTATAATGACTCTGCTATGACCCAGGCGGTGGAACTTCATGACCGCATTGCCCAAATGGTAATCCAGCCATACGCAAGGCCGCAAATGTTTGAAGTGGTTAACGAACTCAGTGAAACGGAACGTGGGTCGGGCGGCTTCGGTCACACGGGGAAATGACATCCATTTGGACGGTTGTGCAAAAGGAAAAGCAATGGAAGAGATTGGCACAAAGAGGATTATGCTGTACACTGTAGATGATATTCAGACGATCTTCAAAATTGGAAGGGTAAAAGCCTATGAGTTGATGTCGGCGACTGGGTTCCCTTCATTCCGAATGAATAATAGATTGTATGTTGAGGAAGAGAAACTAGCCACATGGATTGATAAGCGAGTGGGAAAGACGTTTAGCTATTAAGTTGCTTTTAGATTAACAATAGATTAACAGAGTAGTATGCTGAAACCGAAAATAGCTAGAGTAGCAGGCGATTTTTGACTTGTGACTAGTGGTCTGCAAAACCTTCATTCGCCAGTTCAAATCTGGCCGGTACCTCCAGAAGTGATGTTCACTTTTGATCTCGGACGCAAAAAGTTCGGACAAAAGTGAACATTTCTCTTTTATTTGCCATTTTAGCACCTGCGATGTTTGAAATTTTAGGGTAAAATGTTAACACAAATTTTTGAGTTTCCATTGATCTCCTCTCATCTTTGAAGCCTGTTGGAAACGGTTTTGCGTGATTTATGCGTAGTATGAGCAGTACCCTTTTTGTTTTCGGAGGAAATTTGAAAAAGGGCGCTGATTTTGTATAGAGTTTTCAGAAAGTTATCATTTTTAAACCTGCCGGGATTTTTGTGGTGTGAAGCCATAAGAATCCCGGCTTTTTTCATTTTCAAAAAGGGCGCTGGCTTCCAGCTCCCGATTATCAGTCGTTCTCCCGTAACAAGGAGAGCGGCTTTTTTGTTTTCAGAGTCAATTACCAGCGTCTAAAAAAGGGCGCCGGGGAATATGGAGGTAAAAAGTGAAGGATCAAATGAGTTCCAAATCTATGAGAACTGTTCCGGAATACCGTTCTCATACTGGCCCTCCCGGTTTCGCAGAAAAGCCTGTATGCACGGAAACTCCCTTGTGTGAAGGGTGTCCGTTCCCAAGCCATGGTTTTTTGTGCCAAGGCGGGGACGGGGAGTGTATGCGCACGCGATTGATGAAATTATCTGATAGGGAGGAAAAAAGCAACCCGTATTGGAAACAAGACAAGCCTGCTGCCGATCATCCTGTCTGTGTTCCCCAGAGAATTCGGACGCTATATTGAAATCTTCGGCGGCAGCGGTGCTGTACTGCTTGGGAAGGAACCCAGCAAATTTGAGGTCTACAATGATATCGAGGGGGAACTGGTGAATTTCTTCCGGGTAGTGAAGAACCGTCCGGCAGAGCTGCTGCTGGAGTTGGATCTGCTGCCCCTGAATTCAAGAGAGGAGTTTGCCAGCTGGCTCCACTTCCACGACGGCGGAAATGAACCCAACATCCATTTGCCGGATCAGCTGGAGATCATTGACAGAACGACACCAGCCTCTCTGACGGAAGAAGCAGAGAAGCTGAAAACATCCCTCCGGAAGCGCTCGGACTACCGGGATGTCCGGCAGGCGGCTGCTTACCTGATGCGCGTGCGCAACAGCTACTCCAGCTCCGGACGGAGCTTCGCCTGTCAGCCGTTCAATGTGCGTACTCTTTTTGCGCAGATTTGGGAGATGTCCCGGCGGCTGGAAAACGTCATTATCGAGCAGCGGAGCTTTGAGGTGCTGATTCCTCACTACGACCGGGATGACAGCTTCTTCTACGGCGACCCGCCCTATTATGACAGCGAATATGTCTATGACGCGGAGTTCGGCTGGGATCACCATGTCCTACTCCGGGACACGCTGGCAAAATGCAAGGGTAAGTGGCTGGTTTCTCAGGTGGACTGTCAGGAGATCCGGTATCTTTTCAGGGAGTATCAGATTCTGGACTTCAAGCGCATTCACCCCATGGTGCAGAAGTATGCTCCCGGTAAGCAGTTTGGGGAGCTGCTCATCGGCAACTACGATCTTCTGGAACGGGAGCGGGAGGTTCCCTTACAGATGTCCCTGAATGAACTGCTGGGAGAGTCCATCCCGGTAGAACAAATTTTGAAGGAGCGAATGATACCATGCAAAAACCGAACAATGAATTCGTAGAGACTATCCTTATGGCCATCCCGGCGGACATGCTGGAGGAAGTGGGGATTGAACCCTGTTCCACTGTCCAGATGCATGTATCCCGGGGACGTATCATCATTCAGGCAGTGGACGAGGAGGCATGCGGCGGCAGCCGGTACTGTCCCTGTGACTGCCGCTGTGAGGGTTGTCGGGGATGAAAATGTTCAGGATTATCGGCAGGGAAGGCAGGATCACCATTCCCTGGGCAATCCGGCAGAAGGCTGGCTTCCGGCCGGATGATGTGGTGTCCTTCCAGCTCATGGAGGATGACAGTGTGCTGGTGCGGCGGGAGAGTACCTGCGGGAAAGAGAAAACTCCCGGCGCTGGACGGGATGCTTCCATTACGGCATTTCTGGACAGTCTGGATGAAAAGCAGCGTTACAGCGCGCTGGTGCATCTTTCCGTCCTCTGGGCGCAGAGCCATGATAACCCTAAGAGGGGGGGAGCTTGAATGAACCAATACCGGGTCGTGTATGTGGAGCCGGGAAAGCCTGCTGTGGAGAAGAAGATCGGCACAAGACTGGAAGACCTGCAGGCGGAAGTTGGCGGGCTGATCGAATGCATTTATTGCCACCGTGACGGAACCCTCATTGTGGCAAACGATGAAGCTAAGCTGCTGGGTATGGAGGGCAACCGCCGGTTGGATGGCAGTTCCATCATTGCGGGGCCATTTTTCGTCATTGGCGACGCGGGGGAGAACTTCCGCTCGCTGACAGATGCGGAGGTCAATCGGTATCTGCAAGTGTACGCGGAACCCCAGCAGATTTCCCAGCGGGAAGTTCGGGCGGACATGGGTATGACATTCTACTGTTTTTGAGGTGCGACATGAAGATCAAAGCAAAAATCGACCGGATGGTAAATTCCGGTAATGTGAAAGCAATTGCCTCCGTCTCCATGGATGGGATGTTTGTGGTCAAGAACCTGAAGGTCATGGACGGAAGGAAAGGACTGTTTGTCTCCATGCCCCAGGAAACCTATTCCGGGAAGGACGGGCAGAAAAAGTACAGCAACCTGTTTTTCGCCCTGACCAACTCGGCGAAGCTGGAGCTGCAGGAGACGGTTCTGCAGGCATACCAGCAGCAGATCGACCCCAATTACACACCAAAGCAGGGCTATGAGGAGCAGGGGATTTTACAGGAAGTCCAGCACCAGCGGGAGTATTACCCCCAGCCTCCATATCCCGAACCTCAGTACCCGGACTGGGTGAATGATTGTGACGACGGGATGCTTCCCATGGAGATGGGTGGAATGTAGCCAGACGTTGGTAACTTGCCTCTGCGAAAGCAGGGGTTATTTTTTATGGAAAGGAAGACCCAATGATCGTAAACCTGAAACGCTGTCTCTCAATTCTCCTCGCGGTGATGCTTCTCATCGGCATCATCCCCGCTGCCTACGCCGTGGAATTGGGCGTGGACAGCACCCAGCGCGAGGAAATAAACTCCGAGGGGACAGATTGCATTGACCCTACTGAACCCACGGAGCCGACAGAACCGCCTGATATTCCGGATACGCAGGACGATTATGCGGTAATGTCTGTCGGCAGTACCCAGAAAAGCATCCTGCTGTTTGACTACGCGGACAATGGCAATTACACCACCGTCCTGAAGTCGCAGGTTTCCTGCGAATACAAACCCAATGGCACCGGCGCTGCCCGGACAGCCTATATCAAAAACCTGGGCTGGCATTTCGCTCGGTATGGCGGTGTTGCCTATCCGGACGAACCGCTGTACTGCATTGAACCATGGCGCAGCTACGGCGCCAGTACCTCCGGAAACTCCGTTGACCGGGGTGTGACACTGGATGGCAGCGGCAGTACCGCGGGCAGCAATGTGTGGTACGCCATGCCGGAAGATTACCGGGAGGCCATTGGCCTGATTCTCCTGTACAGTGACCGGATGTGGGATCACTCCGTCAGCGTGACCACCACGAAAAAGGACAGCAACCCCAATGTCCCCCTGCGGATCGCCACCCAGTTCCTTATTTACGAGATCGTCTGCGGCCTGCGTGACCCTGCCACATTCAAGAGCAATTCCGTGAATTCGTGCGGCACCTCCGGGGATATCTTCTACAACGCAGGGGAAGCCAGCGTTCCGTATTTTGCGCCCAAATATAACGCTCTGGTAGACGCAATTCAGGGGGCAAAGAAGATACCAAGTTTTACCGGCGCCTCCGTCAGCAGCGCCCCCACTATCACCCTGACGGGGGAGGAAACCTCAGTGACGGACAGCAACGGCGTCCTGTCCAACTTTTCCTTCCCGGATGGGAATGGTGCGGAGTTTTACAAGAGCGGGAATACGCTGTATATTACCCAGACCGGGGATATCTCCGAGTCCACGGTATATAAGGCAGCCCGGAATCTGCCCTCCGCGTTCGACTCCACATACCGAATCTGGTATATGTCCGGCTCCAGCTACCAGACAACGGTATCTCTGGACACTGCGTCCGCGGGCAGCCTCAATGCCTATTTCAAGCTGAAGGCCGCTCCACGGCCGGGAAGCATCAGCCTGACCAAAACCACCGAGGATGGAAAGAACTTCTCCGGATGGAAATTCGGTATCTATTCGGATTCCGCCTGTACGAAGCTGGTATCCGGCCCTCATACCACCGACAGCAGTGGCAAAATTCACGTTGCTGATTTGACGGCGGGGACTTACTACGTCGAGGAGCTGGGACATACGGACAGCGCTATCGGTGAGCTGTATTACTGTTCCGGCGCAAATCCGCAGAAGGTGACGGTAACGGCTGGCGCGGCGGCGACAGTCAGCTTTACAAACAAGCGGAATACCGGCGGCGTAAAACTGGTGAAGGAAACCAACACTGGGAAGAATCTGGGCGGGTGGAAGATCGGACTGTACATGGATTCCACCTGCACCAGCGCGGTCACCGGCTCGCCCTTTACCACAGGTGGGGATGGAACGGTCACTGCCGCGGGTCTGACACCCGGTACTTACTACGCTAGGGAGGAAGCCAGCGACGATCCTTACTGGGTCTGTGATACTTCCGTGAAAACGGTCACGGTCACAGCCAACGGTACGGCGGCGGGGACTTTTTCCAATACGCACAAAGGCAGAGGGAAGATCATCAA
>ERZ772861.840-NODE-840-length-29900-cov-4.512783_pt1 | contig 29900 bp, 29 predicted proteins | sample MGYA00512135_ERZ772861 | MGnify/ENA primary metagenome ERZ772861 (study PRJEB29015, sample SAMEA2737700) | human gut metagenome | biome: human gut; feature: human-associated habitat; material: faeces | place: China | collected 2012 ...
AATCCCAATCTCCGTTCAGAACCGTTTGATAGGGATATTCCACACCAGCATCGGTAAACAAATTTTTATTAAAAAACATTCCTATCATGTACCGATAATAAGACAGCGAGAACTGACCGGTAAGAAGATACTGTGCATTTCCCACAGAGAGCGCATCATTGTAACCTTGAGAATAGTAATCCTTCTCTGTGTTGATAAAAGGCAAATCCAACAGATTGGCAAAATGCCCCAGCTGAGCCATCCCGCACATACGATATCCGGCGGTAGTCATAATATTATAGGTATCAAAACCGCCATTGATCAGATTGGTAATTTCGTCAGTAATAAAATTGCTGTTTGTATCACCGACCCGTTCGTACACTTCAATTCTACAATTCAACCGATCTTCCAAATTAAGATTTCGTTTGAACATAGCATCCTGTACTACATTTACCTCAGACTCCTCCTGCAGCATTTCCCGCACCGTTTCACTCTGCACGTAGGAAAAAAGTCGGATAGTATGTTGCTCAAAATCCAAGTCATCCGGAAGATCGTCTACATCGTTGCGAATTTCTTCTGTTTGATCTTCTTCCCTATTTGTCGTGGCAGTTTCTGTACTCTTCGGTTTTTCGGTCTTTGTTCCGCACGAAGCCAGCGCAACAAGAAGCAGTAGAATGGCACAAAAAAGCGCCAATCTTTTTTTCAATACGTCCATTTCCAATTAACTCCTCTCTTTCTTCCGATTTATCGGTACTTATATTATACCACTTCTAAATGACAAAAAAAGTGGTGATTTCGTCTAAAATGGTGGGTAAAACCGTCTGGTTTCAAATCAATTCTGTAACATTTGATAGCTTTACGCTATGAACCCGATAGTAGCCACTTTCGGACATCTCCAAAAGCCGGTGCATTTTGCTGATTGAATATTGTCTGCCTCCATTTGTTGAGCAACAAAATACTGATCATTTTAACGAATCCCCCCCGGGTAAGCACACTTTCGTACTCGCTTTGTGTCGAATTTCTCTCGACATAACAAAACCTCCTACGGTAGTTGTTGATACTACCATAGAAGGCTTTTTTCAATACCCGCTTTTTACGGAGTTGTTCACTTGATACTTTTTTATTTCGTTAATGATCTCCCACTATATATTTTTTGAAACTCTCTGGGTGTGCTACCAATGATTTTTTTGAATACTGTGCGAAAAGAATGGACATCGTTGTACCCAACCATTTCGGAAACCATCTCAATTGATGCATCCGTTTCAATCAAAAGTTCACAGGCATTTTGAATCCGGACTTTCTGCAAATACTTGTTAAAGGTCATTCCGGTCACTTCATAAAATTTTTTGCTGATATAATTTGAATTGAAATACTTCTCTTGACAAATCTTTGAGAGAGTAATATTCTCTGTGTAATTTTCCATTACATAGTCGCAAATTTCCTGTATCGCCTTATGCTTGGGCCTTCCGCTCAAATTCGGTAAATGCTGTTGAAAAGCAGTGAGGAGAATCTCTATTGCCATACAACGCAGCAAAGCATGATGCCCCGGTAGGTTTTTATGATATACATCCAACGCTTTTTCAAACAACGCCAATATCTGTCCATCGCTATCATAATATACTCTGTCTGCTGGATCCATTTTAAGCAAAGAAACGTCAAAATCAATGTTTTGATGCCGGCATAACTCCGAGAGTGTACATTCCCCCGCTGTTTCTATCAAAAAATCAGGCGTAAACAAGAAATTGATCAAAACCAAATCATGGCTGGCGTTTTGATAATCATGAAATGTATTATAATCAATAAAGATGAAATTTCCTACTCCCAAATGCTGATATTCGGACACAACACCCTTCTTTTCAATATGCTGACTTACAGTGCCATTCAATACATATACCAATTCGAAGCATCGGTGATTATGCAATAACATATTGGCTTGTTGAGTTTTCAGAACTACACAGCTCTTGGAAATCAGTAAAGTCTTACTTGCGCCATTTTTAATTGCAGAAATATCAGGACTGATTCCGGTAAGTGGGTTGCTGTTGTAAAATGCTTTTCTGTTTTTCATAACAATCTCCAAGAATTCGATGCGCATAATGATATACAATCATAAGCAGATCAATATCACAATTCAAAAAGAAAACATGCCGTTCTACTGTAATCTCAGAGTGATGTGCCGGTTATCAGCTCATCCGTTGGTGACAGGTTGTATGCATACTCATTCCAACGTAACCAATTTCCTCCACTTTCATTCGCAAATGTGATCGTCTAATTCAGTGTCGGATTATCCTCCGCACCAGTCGGTTCATACTATCATCGCGATACCGCCCCTTCAACTTGCCATTTTAGCCTGCCTCGTTGCTCTTCACTTCATATTATACCACAATTCAGTGACATTGTCAATCACGAAAAACCAAACCGCCCAAAGACACAATTTCTTCCTTACTGCACCGTAAGAGTCACCGTGTCTGAATATCTGAATGAGAATATCCGGGTCTGATATTTGTGGAAGCGTGCTGTCTTTTATGCGTAAATCAGATTCGCCAGCACTTCCTTGGGGCATCTTTGCTGGCCATATAAAGCGATCATAGTCCTGTTGGTCTTTGAATGCCACTATCTATATTCTTTCTCTGTTTTGTGGGATATTGCCATGTTCCATGGGGTTTAATACTCTGTATGTATATTTGTAGCCCAATTCTTCAAGTTGCTCACATATAACTTGAAAGGTATTGCCATTATCATGAATTTCTTTCACTTTTTGACGCAATCCGTCGGATTTTCGCAATCCGCATTGGCTTTCTTCAATAAGTATCTTGTTTTTTTCCGTCAAAACATGATATAATCATATAAAAAATCAGAAAAAAAGACGAAAGGTGCGCCGCTGTTATGGAAAATATTTCTTTTATTTCTCGGCAACACCTCACCGAGAACCAATCGGTTTCCGAGCACAGCCATCGCTGTTGGGAGGTGGTTTTTTACAACACCTGCTCCGGCGTGAGCGAAATCGGCAACGAGGAATTCCCCTTTCGCAACAACTCCTTTGCGGTCATCCCGCCCGACTGCCCCCCACAACGAACTGCACTGCGAAACCGGCTCGCTGATCTATGTCGGATTTTCCACCGATGACCTCCGCGTCCGCCCCGGCATTTACAGCGACACCGAAAACCGACTGATGGAGCGACTGGTCCACCTGATTCTCTCGGTGTTCCGCACCCGCTTTTCGGATTCGGACGGTTGGGACGAGCTGATCGGCAACCTGCTCCACGCAATGGTCCTGCTCCTGAACCGCGTTTGCAACGAATCGCACATCCGCCAGCCGGACCTGCTATACGCCCGGCGCTTTATCGACGAGAACATGAACCGGAAAATCGACTTCACGGGTCTTGCCCAAAGTATGGGCATGACATTTGACCTGTTCCGCAGGAGCTTTAAGAAAAAATACGGCGTCTCGCCCAAGAACTATCTGATTGACCTGCGGCTGGAAAAGGCGAAAAAGATGCTGGAGGAGCCGGACCGCAACTGCACGCAGGTGGCGCTGGAATGCGGCTTTTCCAGCTCGGCGCAGTTTTCCACCATGTTCCGCGAGAAATACGGAATCACCCCCCAAAAATACGCGCTCGAAAAGAAGAACCCCGCCCGCTCTGCCGAAAAGACGCCCTGAACAGCAAAAAAGCCCCCGCGTCGGGGGGGCTTTTTTGCGTGCGGAAAGCGTTTGTTTTTCGCCGTGCGGCGGCGGTTGCGTTATTTTCTCCACCTTTTAATATATTGCAACGGCGTTACGCCGCGCATCCGCTTGAACATCGTGAAGAACTGCGAGCTGTTCCCCATCCCGATGCGCTCCGCAACCTCCTGCACGCTCAGGTCGGTGTTAATCAGCAGATAGGTGGCATGGTTGATCCGCATTTCGGAAATCAGCTGATGAATCGAGGTCCCCGTGTATGCGCGAAAGTCCTCGTACAGCTTGGAGCGGCTGAGGAAAAAGGATTTTGCAATGTCCTCCGCCGTAATCGGCTCGCAATAGTGCTTTCCGATGTAATCGATGACCTCGGTCAGATAGTTCGGCGCGGGCGTGGTTCGGATCACCGCCTTCGGGTCGGTTGCGCGGATGGCGTTTCCAAGCATCAGACCGAACAGCAACTTTCGGTCCTCGGGGGAGCGGTCGCGTTCCAGAAACATCCCGCAAAGCGTTTTCAGAAAAGGAAGGCAATCCTCCGAAAGCGGGAAAATCACCGATCTCTCCGTCCGATACGGCGCAATACAGTCAAACATCGCGGGCAGGGACTCCGTCAGCAGGGAGCCGAAGAAAAAAGCAACGGTTTGCGTTTCCGCGTTGCGGTCATGCTCCGTGGTGTGCATACAGTAGGGCGCGCGCAATGCAAGAAACGGTTGCGACAGCACGGTAACGGCGTTGTTGGTGTTGAGAACGGTTCGGGTATAGCTGAGCGTCAGCTCCGCTTCGTAGTGCGGGTGCATATGCAGCGCGGGCGGCACATATTGGACCGTGCCCAGCAGGGGATAGAAATCGAAGTCCTGTCCGTGGTCCTCAAAGAAAACTGCCATCTCATCCTCCGATTGGATAAAACCGTATTTTTCTATATTGTAACACATCGGCGCCGATTTGTCAACCTGTTTTACGATATGCAAAAGGTTCTGGCGAATCAAAATCAAAATTACAGTCAAAATAACATAAAAAAAGCGTAAAAACGGACGGATTCAGACAAGCGAACAAAAGCAAACGCTTTCGTTTTCGGACAAAACCGAATAAATCGTATGGTAAGACGGACAAATAGGAATGTACAACCGACAGCGGATATGCTATAATAAATGTACGGATGAACCCATCCGAAAAAACAGAAAAGAGAGGAAAGACCAATGAAGAAATGTTTAGCGCTCCTGTTGTCTGTCTGCCTGATTCTCGGGCTTATGCCGTTGGCGGCAATTCCCACCGTTGCGGAAACCGGGAATACGGAAGGCTCCACCGAAAGCGGCACAGTCGAATGGAAAGAGGTTGCGTCTCTCGTTGAGCTGACAACTGCTCTGGGGAACGGCTCCAAAAACCTGCGGCTGATGTCGGACATCGACCTCGGCGGAAAAACCGTTACCGAACCGATCGCGGTTCTCGGCGACGGCGTAACGCTGGACGGAAACGGCAAGTCCATTGTGAATTTTTCCATGAATGCCAAGGGTGAAAACGACATCCACACCATGAGTCTGTTCGGCACGGCGGCGGGAAAAGTCACCGTAAAGAACCTGACAATCGGCGAACCCGCCAACCCCATCGCTTACACCTACAAGGCGATCAAAGGCGGCGCGGGTGACGAGCATTACGCGGTCCTCTTTGCGGAAAGCACGGCAGGCTCCGATCTGACGGTTTCGGGCGTAACGGTTTACACCAACATGGCTCCCGTCAAGGATTGCCCCGACACCGCGATGGTTTCCGGCTTCGTTTCGGTTGTCGGCGGAACCGCAACCTTTGAAAACTGCAACCTTTACGGCTCCGTGAAAAACAAGGAAGGTAAGGTTTACGGCGATACCCGCGCTTCCGGCTACATTGCCGAAGTCTCTGCGGGCGCAACCGTTACGATGAAGGCCTGCACGAACAACGCGGAAATCCGTGGCGGCTTCTACACGGGCGGCTTCATCGGAAAGGTCAAAGAAGGAAAGGTATCCCTGACAGGATGCGCGAACAAAGGCAATGTGTTCGGTGAGGCACAGGTCGGCGGCATGGTCGGCGTTACGGAGCCTGCGGCAGACAAAACCCTGAACCTGACTTTTGATAAGTGCCAGAACCTCGGAGTAATCACGGCCAACGATGCGGATTGCGGCGGTTTCCTCGGAAAAGCGGACCTGCAAAAAGGCAATCTGACCGGCTCTATAACCTTTACTTCCTGCGTCAATCGCGGTGAAGTGAAAGCCAACACCAGACTGGGCGGATTTGTCGGAAAATACGGAAAGAACGGAAGCGAGAGTTCCGCTAATGGGGCAGCGCTCAATGTTCCCCTGCATTTTGAAAAGTGCCTGAACGCAGCAAATGTAACCTCCAAAGGCTGGCACACCGGCGGATTCTTGGGCTATGCTTATATCTCCGAGGGCATGGAGTTCCGTTCCTGCGTAAACCTCGGAACGGTCAGCGGCGTTGGAAATGTCGGCGGCTTTTTCGGTTATCTCTTTGCGCATCTCGGCGGCAACAAAACCGCTAAAACCGCAGTGCTCATTGACTGCAGTGTAAATGCGGGAACGGTTACGGGTACCGAAAGTAATATCTGCGGCTTCGGAGGTCACTTCACTTCGTGGAGCGAAATGATGATAAAAATGACCGACTCCTTCAACCTTGCGGATGTAAAAGCGGGAGAAGGAAAGTACACCGGACCGATCCTGATTTCCAACAAGGATCTGGTTAACAAGACCGCATGGATTGCCGGATGCGGCACCTTCGGAGCAACAAATCTCGTTACGGAAAACGGCAAATATCAGCCCATCGCAGGCACCAAGGTCTGCACAACTGCTCAAGAGGCACTGGATTATCTGAACCAAAAGACCAAAAACCAGTCCACGCTTGGCGGACAGTTCCTGATTGTAGGCGAAAAACTCTCCTTTACCGAGGCTCCCGCACTTCTCGGCGTGCAGAAGTCCGGAACTGCAGACGGAAAATTCTCGGCTCGTTTCTCGGCAATTCTCAAGAATTATGATCTGGAAGCCTACCGGGAAGTCGGCTTTGCCGTAACGCTTGGCGACAACAAACCGGTTGAAAAGTCCGGCACCACGGTCTACAGCACCCTCTCGGAAGGCACGGGAGCACATCTTGCGTCCGAGTTCGGCGGCTCCTACTTCTTTACGCTCAACCTGACGGATATTCCCGCTACCGGTACGCAAACCGTTACCGTTCGGGTGTTCGCGGTCAACAGCAACGGCGAGAAGGTATATGAAAGCATCACCTACACCGCAACCTTTGAAAACGGAGAATGCGCAATTGCAGTTTCCGCAAATGTATGACACAGAGGAGGATTACGATGATGAAAACAAAAGCGTATTTTGCACCCGCTATGTCGGTTGTTGCGTTTGATTTTGAAGCACAGGATATTCTGACTCTGAGCCAAGGCTCTATGAAACAAGAGCTGACGATGTCTTTCGATGAGCTGTTGAACGGCAACAACTGACATCGTCACTGATCCGGGAAAGGGGAAAACCGATATGAAACTGATTTGCAAATGGCTGTCACTCTGCCTGTTTGCGGCAATGCTGCTGACAGCATTTGCGTCCTGCGCCAAGCCGAAGCCCGAAAATCCGGGCTCCGGCGCCGCAACAAACGGAACGCAAAGCGAACCAACGCGCGAGGAAGTGACCACCAAAGTCTCCGCTCTCGAACAGAGCGGCTTGGAAAAGAAAGACTTCGGCGGCAGAAAAATGAAGATCTGGCACGGCTCCGGCACGGTCTGGTCGCCTTATCCGATGGAAGTTACCCTTGACGAGGCGCTGACCGACATCATTTATGACGGCGCCTACAAGCGGAACACGGGGCTGGAACGCGACCTGAATATCGCGCTTCAGTTCGTGGACTCGGGAACCGACCCGAACACGGTAGGCGACAACACCAACACCGACAAAAAAGCGCTTGATATGCTTTGGAAAAGCGGCGACTCCGCCTCGTATGACATGATTCTTGCGGGCGGCTTTGCAAGCGCTACGCTGGCTACGGAAGGCTTCTTCCTTGACCTGGACAACTGCAAGGATGTCAAGCCCGACGTCACCGTCATGGTAGACAACTGCTATGGCGAATTCGTGGAGACCATTGAGCCTTCCGACGTTGGCGCGGACATGACCGTGGGCAGCCTCATCAAGAACCCCGGCGGCGGCCTTGCGCCCATCGGCGGCTATATCTGCGGCACGAAAAAATGCGTTGACCGGTGCGCTTACCGACTTTCCGCCCCCGGTCTGGGGCAGGAGGTCGGCGCGAATCTGGGGCTGATGCCTGCGCTGTATCAGGGCTTTTTCCTCGCCCCCACGGTGGTGGCAGGCGCGGAAAAGGGTGCGATCTTCGCTGCCAATCTGTATGAGCCGCTGGGCTTCCGCTGCGTCCCCGGTGCGGAGGAAAGCCGTCACGACATCATTCAGGCAGTGGAGCTGGGCAGCGAAGCGGGCATGGTCGCCTTCTGCAAGGGCATTCAGGCGGCAGCTCCCGTGGATTCCTTCGCCACCCCCTATCCTTCCGACATGCCCGGCTACAACGACAAGGTCATCATGGCCGCCGGTGCCTTCGTTCAGGGCAGCTCCATCGAGCTTTCCGCGGACGGTCCCATCCGTCCGCCCTACGCCGTGTATTTCCAGGGCGGTCTGACCTGGAACCATGCCAAGATCGGCATTCTCATGAGCCTGCAAAAAATGGCGGATGCCGGATTGGTAACATTATAAATTAGAAATTGAGGTAGAAAAATGAGTTGGTTTTGGTTTTCCATTATTGCTTTGCTGTGCTGGTCCGGTTCCGATTTCTTTTCCAAGATCGGCTGCCGGGACGCATCCGACAAATACAGTCAGTATAAAATGGTCACGGCCGTCGGCGTGGTCATGGGCATTCATGCCGCCATTGAGATTTTCGTCGGCGGCGTAGAGATCTCATGGCAGGTCATCTGGACGTACCTGCCTGTCTCCCTGCTGTACATCGGCTCCATGACATTGGGCTATGTGGGACTTCGCTACATTGAGCTGTCCATCTCCTCCCCCATCTGCAACGCCAGCGGTGCGCTGGTCGCCATCATTGCCATTGTCAGCGGCACCGCCGGAAAAATGGCGATTGCCCAGTACATCGCCATTTTCCTCGCCTGTGCCGGTGTGATCGGTCTGGGCTTTGTGGAGGCCAACGAGGACGACGAGCTTCGCGCTGCCCGGCAGGAGGCTTCCAATTACAAGTACGCAAAATCCTGGCTGGCTCTGGCGCTGCCCATTGCCTACTGCATTCTGGACGCGGCGGGAACCTTCGCCGACGATCTTGTGCTGGAAACCCTGAACGAGGATTCCGCCAACGTCGCCTACGAGCTGACCTTCCTGGTCGCGGGCATCGTCAGCTTCATCTACACCGTCATCATCAAAAAGCAGAAGCTGCTGCCCAAGGCGGAAGGCCCCAAGTACATCGGCGCGGCCTTTGAGACCGCCGGTCAGCTGGCCTACATCTACGCCCTCGCCAGCGGCGAGTCCGCCCTGGCCGCCCCCATCATTGCTTCCTACTGCATGGCTTCCGTCCTGTGGAGCCGCCTGTTCCTGAAGGAAAAGCTGAGCTGGAAGCACTACACCTGCATTCTTGTCACCTTCGCCGGTATTCTGATCATGGGAATTTACGATATGTAAGCAATCGTCAAGCCCTCCGGAAAATTTCCGGAGGGCTTGCTTTTCGTCGGGCGGGATGCTATAATTGGGGCGGAAAGATGCAAAAATGACCGAAAAGGGGCAGATTCCATGAAAAAGGCCGCGCTTAACTCCAATCAGCTGAAGCTCATCGCCATTGCCGCCATGACCCTCGACCATCTGGTCTGGACGATCTGTCCGGGGTATTCACGGGTCTGGTGGGTGCTGCTGGCGCACATCATCGGGCGGCTCACTGCGCCCATTATGTGGTACTTTGTCGCGGAGGGCTACCACTACACCCACGACGTCAAAAAATACGCCGGGCGGCTGTTCCTGCTGGCACTCATTTCCCATTTTGCCTATAATTTCTGCTTCGGCATTTCCTTTATTCCTTTCCAGACCTCGGTGTTCAACCAGACCAGCGTGGCCTGGTCGCTGGCATGGGGGCTGGTGCTGCTGTGCGTCAACAACAGCGACAAGCTGAAATCGTGGCAGAAGACCGTCATCATCCTGCTGGTCTGCGTCATCACCTTCCCCTCCGATTGGAGCTGCATCGCATCCATGGCGATTCTGTTCATCGGCTCCTACCGTGGCAATTTCCGCAAGCAGATGCTCTGGATGATGTTCTGGACACTTCTCTACGCGCTGGTTTATTTCTTCTTTATTGACCGGGTTTACGCGCTGGTTCAGCTGGGCACCTGCCTGACCATTCCGCTGCTGCGGCTGTACAACGGTGAGCGCGGCTCCTGGAAGGGCATGGGCAAGCTGTTCTACGCCTACTACCCCGCCCATCTGGCCGCCTGCGGCATTCTGCGCATCGTCCTGTGGGGCGTTGGCTTCGTCACCGCCGCCGGGAATTTCTGATACATACAATATAAGGACGCCCTGCGGGGAGTTCAGGCTTTTGAAAGCTCTGAGCAGCCCGCAGGGCGTAATCATTATTCCGTTTCCCCGATCAGCGCCAGCTTTTCCTCCCGGGAAAGATGCTTGATCTCCAATTCCCGCTTCAGGGCGTCGGAGTGGGTGCCGCAGCCTTCCCGGTATTTCAGTTCCAGCGGTGACCTTCCACGGGTGTATTTCGCGCCCTTTCCGCTGCGGTGGGCTTCCAGACGCTTCTCCACGTCCGTCGTGATGCCGGTGTAGAGCGAACCGTCGCCGCATTGCAGAATGTACAGATACCACATTCCGCGTCCCTCCTACTTATGCTTTACAAACCGCTTTTCCAGCAGCTTATCCAGCAGAAAGAAGGTCACGTTCCCCAGAATCAGGAGGACAATCAGCATGACCACGCCGATTTCTTCAAAATCCTCCGTGACCTGAGCAAGACCGAATACCCGAAGCAGCAGCCAGTACATCACCAGCACGGAAGCGTTAAACAGCAGTCCTTTCCAAAGCCAGCGGAGTCTGGTTTTATCCAGCCGGGGCTTGACGATAGGATAATATCCCAGAAACGCGAATACCGCCGCGGCTTCCTTGTCCGGGGCGAGCAGCAGTGACAAAATCGCCACCGCGCCGTACCACGCCCACGCAATGCGGACGCCGCAGGTTTTCAGCACCGCTTGCAGAAGCAGCGCGCAGAGCATAGGACACACATAGGTCGCCACGGGGATGATCGTCCCCAGACACATGACGACCACTGCCAGCGCCGCAAGCACGCCGCCCAGCGCCACAGATGAGGCAGGCGTTCGTTTACCTGCCATTGGATTTCAGCAGGTCGTACTTGATGTCCCAGAGTTTCTGGCTCAGGTCAACATAGTAGGTCTGGGGATTGTCAAAGCGCTTGACTTCGTCCCACAGGGTGTCCACCTGTGCAAGACAGTAGGCGCGGATCTCCTCAAGGCTGGGCAGCTTGTAGACCAGCTCGCCGCTCTTGAACACGGGAACCTGCAATTCTCTGGCCGTGAAATTGTAAACCTTTTTGGTTTTCCAAGTGGCGTCCGGGTCAAAGATCGTCATATCCTTGCTGTCATCCACCACTTCGTCGTAGACCGTCAGATAGTCGGCAATGGCCTTGCCGGTGTCCTTGGCGTAGAAGCGGTACAGCTTCTTATGGTGGGGGTTGGTGATCTTCTCCACGTTCTCGGAAATCTTGATCTTGGGAACCACTGTGCCGTCCGGTTCCTCGATGGCGGCCAGCTTGTACACGCCGCCGAATACCGGCTCGCTCTTCGCGGTGATCAGCCGCTCGCCCACGCCGAACATGTCGATCTGCGCCCCCTGCCGGAGAAGGTCGCGGATGATGTACTCGTCCAGAGAGTTGGACACGGAGATCTTGCAGTCCGTCCACCCGGCCTCGTCCAGCATTTTCCGGGCTTCCCGGGTCAGATAGGCCAGGTCGCCGGAGTCCAGACGGATGCCGCACTTCGTGATGCCCATGGGTTTCAGGACTTCGTTGAACGCCCGGATGGCGTTGGGGACGCCGGATTTCAGGGTGTTGTAGGTGTCCACCAGCAGCGTCGCGTTGTTGGGGAACATCTTCACATAAGCCTTGAACGCCTCGTACTCGCTGTCAAACATCTGAACCCATGCGTGGGCCATGGTGCCGCCCGCGTGGACGCCGTAGAGCTGGTCAGAAATGGTGCAGGCCGTGCCATGGCAGCCGCCGATGTACGCGGCTCTCGCGCCCAAGATAGCGGCGTCCGCGCCCTGCGCTCGGCGGGAACCGAATTCCAGCACGGTGCGTCCCTCGGCGGCACGGACAACACGGTTGGCCTTGGTGGCGATCAGGCTCTGATGGTTCACGCACAGCAGCAGATACGTCTCCACCAGCTGCGCCTGAATGGCGGGCGCGCGGACGGTGATGATCGGCTCCCGGGGGAAAATGGGCGTTCCCTCCGGCACCGCCCAGATGTCGCCGGTGAATTTGAAATTCGCAAGATAGTTCAGGAAATCCTCGTTAAAGCACTCCCGTTCCCGCAGGTACACGATGTCCTCCGGGTCAAAATGCAGCTCCTGAATATACTGGACGATCTGCTCCAGACCGGCCGCAATGGCGAACCCGCCCCCGTCAGGGCAGCGGCGGAAAAACAGGTCAAAATAGGTTATGCGGTCGGTATAGCCGTTGGCGAAGTACCCCGCGCCCATGGTCAGCTCGTAAAAATCGCAGAGCATCGTCAGATTCAGCTTGTCGTTGACAACCATTCTGGTCACCTCATTTTCATATTTGCGGCTATTATACAAAACCTTTCGGAAAATAGCAACCTTTTTCGTTGACACCTTCCGGAAGTTAGAGTATTATTAGATTACAGAAAGGTCGTGATACCTATGGGAATTACCGTTGGCATGAAGGGCGTGGCCGAAACGCTCTGTGAGCGGGAGGACACCGCCAAGGAGGTCGGCTCCGGCGATCTGCTGGTCTACGCCACTCCCTGCATGGTCGCGCTGATGGAGGGCGCGGCGTGCGAAGCCGTGGCGGAAGCGCTGGAGGAAGGCCAGACCACCGTCGGCACCGCGCTGAATATTGAACACATCTCCGCGACGCCGGTAGGACTGGAAGTCCGGGCAGAAGCGGAGGTCACCGCCGTGGCGGGAAAGGTCATCACCTTTGCCGTCCGTGCCTTCGACGAAGCCGGTGAGATCGGCCATGGCACCCACCAGCGTGTGGTCGTCAACAGCCAGAGATTTCTGGACAAAGCATACAGCAAGCTGTAAGGAGGTTATTGAATATGCAAGACTATGGCGCAATGATTCGCAGCACCTTTGAACTGGGCAGCGTCCGGGACGCGGAGCTTCTGTTCGAGACCATCGTCAAAAACGCGTTCCCCACCTTTACCTTCCGGCGTCTGGAGCTGATCCGTGTCCAGCAGGACACCCCTTATCTGGAAGGCAGAAGCTGGAACCATGTTTTTGAGATCAGGAAGGGTGAGCTGGATAGCTTCCCCGTCTGGGAGGTCAACTGCCACCGCGTCACCATGGGCAAGACCCCGGACAAGCAGGTGTATCTGGATTATCTGACGCTTGACTTTATCCGCTACCGGGAAGCATGACGCACTTTGCAAAAAGGATACAGCACCGGGCTGCCTCTCAGCAAGGCAGCCCGATTTTCAATGTTCCTATATGAAGAAATCCCCTGCCTGAACTCAGGCAGGGGATTCACACGTTAAATCACTCTTCTTCGTCTTCCAGAGAAAACTCCAGCGTCTCACCGCAGTTGGGGCAAACGATGCTTCCCTTTTCCAGAGTCTCCTCGTCAAAGTCGACCACTTCGCCGCAGCTGGGGCATTCCGCCTCGTAAATGGTGGTCTCCTCGTCGCCGAACTCGAAGCCCTCGTCGGAATCCTCGTCGTCATCCCACTCGTCTTCGTCGTCGTAGTCCTCGTCGTCATCATCGTCCTCATCCATGATGAAGTCCTCGATGGCGTCCAGATCTTCCTCGATCTCATCCAGCTCGTCGGAAATGGCAATGGTGGTCTCCTCAATGTCGGTGACGCGCTTGGCCATGTCCCCCAGCAGGTCCACGATGGCAGCGATCATCTTGCCCTCGTTGGACTCGGTGTTCAGGTTCATGCCCTCCATCAGGCCCTTGAGGTAGGCGGACTTTTCGGAAATCGTCATAATGATTCTCCTTTACACGTAATTGGAAAAGAGGGGGCGAAAAACGTCCCCTGCTTTTATGGATTTAAGCCTTGGAGCGGCCCAGATACTCGCCAGTGCGGGTGTCGATCTGGATCTTGTCACCCTCGTTGATGAAGAGGGGCACCTTCACCTCAGCGCCGGTCTCCACAGTGGCGGGCTTGGTGACGTTGGTGGCGGTGTTGCCGGCAAAACCGGGCTCGGTCTTGGTGACGACCAGATCGGCAAAGTTGGGAACTTCCACGCCGAACACCTTGCCCTTGTAGCTCATAATGGTGCAGACGTCGTTCTCCTTAACGAACTTGAAGGAATCGTCCAGAGCGGAAGCGTCGATGGGCTCCAGTTCATAGGTCTCCTGATCCATGAAGTAGTACAGAGCGCCGTCATTGTAGGAATACTCCATCTTCTTGCGCTCAACGAACGCGGTGGGGAACTTGGCGGTGGGGTTGAAGCTGGTCTCGGTGACAGCGCCGGTGATGACGTTCTTCATCTTCACGCGGACGAACGCCGCGCCCTTACCGGGCTTGACGTGCTGGAACTCCACGACCTGCATAACCTTACCGTCCATATCAAAGGTAACGCCGTTTCTAAATTCGCCTGCAGAAATCATTTTCTATTTCCTCCTATGATGCCTTCCCTTGGAAAAGCAAATTGTGTATGCAAGAATTTTACAAATGTATTATAGCCTAAAAAATTCGACTTTTCAATAGGGAAATCCAATAAAAATTGCGCCCTGTCCGGATTCTTCTTTGCCTTCTCCGTCACAGTCTGATCAAACGTGTAGAAACGATCGTTTCTGCGGGCAGAAATCGCTTCCTGTCTTCTATCCCTGCCGCGACTTGAGCTTCTCAAAAAACGGATTTAGCCAGATAAACAGTTGGGGGTGAATTTTGACCAGCTGCCGCTTAAGTTTCGTAATTCTTCCCATATCGTCGCCATAATTACCCGTAAGAGGCGCAGCGATTCTCCGGACAAGCTCCTGATTCTGATCTTTCCACTCCGGCATCTTCCAAGTGATGAGAAGCATATCCATACAAAGGCCGATATACTGATTGTAGGCCTCCGGGACACACGCCGGGAAATGCTCCTGATAAAAAGCCAGCCGTTCCTTGGTGCTGGTAATCCATTCAAAGAAGCGCGTTGTAAAATGCCCACGTGTAATACTGTTTTCCGACTGATACCAGTAATACATCGGCCGTGCCGTGTAGGTTACCCGCTTTGCCCTTGCGACAAGCAGATGCTGCATAGCCATATCTTCCATATACACGTTTTTCTGCCGTAGCCCATCAAACATTTCAGCAGCATATAATTTATCCCACATCGCATTGGTTATGCAGCTGCAACGAATCAGTTCCGACTGAGCATCGGTACCACCAGCTGTAAACTGGACGTCCATATCAGGGTTAAAATATCCTGTGATTTTCTCCCCTGTAACGATTGCAGTACCGCAGCAGGAAATCTGCGCATTTTCCCCTATCATTCTTTGCAGCAGGACTTCATACATTTCCGGGTCAATCCAATCGTCCGCATCCACAAATCCAACATAGTCGCCATGCATGGCATCCAGCGCGGTGTTTCTGGCTGGCCCCAAGCCGCCGTTCTCTTTATGAATCACGACAATTCTGGAATCCTCCAAAGCAAAGGCTTCGCACAGCTCCCCGCTTCTGTCGCAAGACCCATCATCCACCAGAATAATCTCCAAATTCCGATAGGTCTGCGCACGGATACTGGCAACACATTTTCTGAGATACTTTTCCGCATTATAGACAGGCACGATAACAGAAATCAGTGGTTCTTGCACCCTATTCTCCTTAACTGCTCACGTTATACCATTTTCGTAAAAAGAGGAAGCAAACCCGAATAATCAGATAATAATCAGGTTCTTGGGGCTTCCGGTAATATCCTCGCAGCCTTCTTCCGTGATAATGGTTACATCCTCGATGCGAACGCCGAATTTTCCGGGCAGATAGATGCCGGGTTCGGCAGAGCAGACCACGCCCGCGGGCAGCGGCTCAACATTGCTGGCGTTGGGGCTGGGGTTTTCATGGATTTCCAGACCCAGGCTGTGGCCGTAGCCGTGGCCGAAGTATTCGCCGTAACCGGCGTCGGCAATGACCTTTCGGGCGGTGCCGTCAATATCCTTGCCGGGAACGCCGGCCTTCGTGGCGGCGATGGCGGTCAGCTGCGCCTTGAGAACGGTGTCGTACACGTGCTTCATCTCGTCGGTGGCGTAGCCCACGGCCACGGTGCGGGTCATGTCGGAGCAGTAGCCCATGTAGGACGCGCCGAAGTCCATGGTGACGAAGTCGCCCTTCTGAATGACGCGCTCACCGGCGACGCCGTGGGGCAGGCTGGTATTGGGGCCGGATACCACAATGGGGTCAAAGGCCAGACCGGTGCCGCCGTTCTTGTACATGCAGTAGATCAGCTCCGCCTGAAGCTCCAGCTCGGTCATGCCGGGCTTGATGCGGGTGATGACCTCGGCAAAGGCTCTGTCGGTGATGGCCTGCGCCTTGCGCATCAGCTCCAGCTCCCAGTCCTCCTTGGTGGCGCGGAAAGCGTAGATGGGCTTGTGGAAGGGCACCAGCTTGGCATTCAGCTTTTCGGCATAGTGGAAATACTCCTCGGCGGTGAGGTAATGTTCCTCGTAGCCAAGAGTGGTCACGCCGAAATCGGCAATGGCCGTGTTCAGGCGCTGGATGTAGCCGATCTCCCGATTCACGTCCAGAACCTCAAAGCCCTTCAGGTTCTTTTCGGCGGACTCGATGTAGCGGCTGTCGGTGAAGTAGCGGCAGCCCTTCTTTGTGACGATGGCGACGCCCTCGGCGATGTCGAATTCCGCGCCGTAATGGCGGCTGTAGCGGGAGGTCAGCAGCAGGCCGTCCACATCCCCGTCCAGCAGGGTCAGATACTTGTCAAGATTTTTCATGGTCAGATTCTCCTTTTCTTTGCAGGTAAAATAAATGGCAGTTCCAGCACGTGGCGTGCCTTCAGCCAGAAATTGTGATTGTTGATGGCGCTGACCAGAATGGAGGTCACGCCGACGCAGTTCGCGCCAAGGGTATCGGTGTAGATTTGATCGCCCACTAGCGCGGCGTTCTTTGCCGGAATGTCATATTTCGCCAGACATTCCCGGATTCCCTTGGAAAATGGCTTTTTCGCGTGGGTGATGCAGTCCAGACCATGCTCCCTGCAGAAACGGGGCACCCGGTCTTTGTGGCTGTTGGAGACGATGCACACGGTGATGTCCGTCTGCTTCATCCGGTCCAGCCACGCCGTCATCTCCGCCGTGGGAACGTCAGTGGTGTAGGGCACGATGGTATTGTCAAAATCCAGCATCAGCAGCCGGATATCCCGGGTGTGCAGCAGCTCCGGCGTTATGTCGGTGAGGCGGTTTGCGATGATTTTGGGCAGAAGAGAAAAGGGCATAATGTTCTCCCGTGGTTCGTATAGTGTTCGTAGAGCGGAGTCGTCTCCGCGTTTCGGCTTACATTATATCACGGAAAGGAGGATTTGTCCATGGCGATTCGTCCGTTTCTTGCCATGACAGCGGCGGAAATCCGGGGAACCGAGACGCTTCCGCCGAAAACTGCCTGGATGGCCTGTCATTTTTCCCCCTATTCCACGGGGCTTTCCAATCTGCCGAAGGCACTGCCCCCCGGCTCCATGGTGATTCTGGACGACATCACCCCCATCCATGGGCATGACTCCGAAACCATCGCCGCCCAGCTGCGCCCCCGGTTGGATGCGCTTAAATGCAGCGGCGTTCTGCTGGATTTCCAGCGGCCGGGGTATGAAGAAGCCGAACTTCTGGCGGGGCGGCTGTCCGAAGCACTCCCCTGCCCCGTGGGCGTGTCCGCGCTTTACGGGCGGGGGCTGACCTGTCCGGTCTTTCTGCCGCCCATGCCGCCGGATGTAAATCTTGCCGATTATCTCGCCCCATGGCAGGGACGGGAAATCTGGCTGGAGCTGGCGTTGGACGGCGAGACCATTACCCTGACACCCGCAGGCGCTACCACAGCTCCCCTGCCCCCGGCGGCGCAGCTTTTAGGCGGACACCGGGACGAAAAACTGCACTGCCACTACCAAATCCACACGGACGCGGACAGCGCGCGCTTCACCCTGTTCCGCACCCCGGAGGATTTAGATGAGCTACTGATCGAAGGCGAATCACTGGGCGTCACCCGCGCCGTCGGCTTATATCAGGAGCTGCACGGCATCCCCCAATTCCTGACCGACCCGGAATGATTCACGCAGCAATGCCCCCTCCCGACCGGGAGGGGGCATACCGCTATTTACGACACCCGAAACTCAACATCGCCGTCCAGAATGACGGACGCGATCTCGTTCACGTCGATCATGCGGTTGAACATCAGGGTGACGTCACGGTCGGTGTATCCTACCGCAAACATATGGTTGGCAACATTCTCGTCCATAACCACGTACTCCGTGCCGTCCTTGAAGGAAATCTTCACCCGTCCAATGCACCTTTCTGGATAGTCCTGCATTTCTCTGGTATCCACGCAGATGGCAATGGGCGAAACCTTGATATTCCCGTCCGCCAGCGTCAGATTGCTCATTTCTCCCAGCGCTTTTTCGGGGATCGTGATCTTCTCCGGGCAGTCAAACCGCCCATCCAGCCGCTCGTACACAAGTCTCTCATATCCGGTATCCACGATTTCCTCACGGGAAACCCCAGACGCCACTTCCTCGTATTCGTCGCCCAGCGCCTGCTTCAGATGCTCTATTGCCTCGTCCTCGCTGAACTCCTGCTTGACCTGCTCCTTGGTCTGCTTCCACAGTTCCTTATAATCCGACAGACGGATCGGCGCCCACTGGGTGAAGCTCAGCACCAGATCGGTGCTTTCCGGGTTGTCCAGCCGGTAGTAATACGCCGCCGTCAGCTTGGTGTCCGTGGACTGATCGGGAATGATGTAGCTGTAGCCGTACTGATTGATGTCCAGAATTTCCTCCGGGAACGTGATTTGGCCGTTCTCCTGCAATGTATAGCTGGGAAAGCCGTCAGGATTCTCCAGGGTGTAGGTCAGCACGCCGCATTTGGTCACCTGATCGTACATATTGGCGTCCACCGTCAGGGTGTAGCCCTCCCAGGAAATGCTCTGCCCCACGGGGCTGACCAGCGGCACCGCCTCGGACGCCGCCACGCTTTCGTCCACCGGCACCCGGTCATAGGCCGGGATGTCGTAGACCTCGCCGGGCTTTTCCGGGTCTGTAAAATGCGTCACATCCTTGTGGTCATAGCCTGTTCTGTCGCCGAACAGACCGGATATCATGTCCTGAGGGCTGTCGAAGATCACAAAGCCCGCCACCGCGTAGGCCGTCACCGCAAGCGCACTTACGATCAGCGCCGCCACCAGCAGATTCCGAAGAATCCGGGAAACGTTTCTTTTCTTCATTTGGGGTTCCTCCTGTTCCCTTTGACCGGAGGGTCTTGCCGTCATCAGCTCACTGCGCGTCAGGCGGCTGGATTCCACCTCGCCGATGGCGAGAAACAGTTCTTCCGCTTTCATACCGTATAGCCCTCCTGTATCAGATAATTTTTGAGCTTCTGCCTGGTGCGGGAAAGGGTGCGCAGCACCGTGGCAGGCTTCATGCCGTACCGCTGGGCAATCACGCCGCTTTCCTCCACGAAGAAGTACCGCCGCAGGAAAATGTCCTGCTCCCGCGCCGGGAGGGTGTTCAGGAACGCCCGGATGGCCTTGGCCAGCTCCTTGGCGTCCATCCCATCCCCCACACAGCCGGGCGCGGCAATGCAGTCGTCCAGCTCTTCCAGCACCAGTGTCATCTCCCCGCCGCCCCGCTTTTCGGCGTTCATGCTCCGCCAGCGGGAAAAGGCGAGGTTCCGGGTGATTTTGGCGAGGAACATTTTGAAGATGCCCGGACGCTTGGGCGGGATGGTGTTCCATGCTCTTAAATATGTATCGCTCACGGTTTCCTCCGCGTCCTGATCGCTGTGCAGGATGGAATTGGCGAGGGTGAAGCAATAGCCGCCGTATTTCCGGTCGGTTTCCGCCACCGCCTGTTCATCTCTGGCAAAATACAAGTCCAGAATCTGTTCATCGTTCATGCTGTTCCTCCTTGGGAAGCCCGGGTCTATTCCGGGGCATCCCGCTTCTGTGAAAGGCCCTTCTGCTCTATAAGACGCAAAGGACGGGCGGTTCGGACAGAAAATAAAGAAAAAAGTCGCCTTGGCTCTCCCTCTGGGAGAGCTGTCACCGAAGGTGACTGAGAGGGCTTTTCACCCTTGTTTCCCCTCTCCGTCTTCGCTCAGCCACCTCTCCCAAAGGGAGAGGCAAGGGGTGCTCATACAAGAACAGGCACAGCAGAGATAATCCTACTGTGCCTGTTAAGTGTCTGATGCGGCCTGCTCATTGCAAGGCGGCGCTATTTTGTGAAACGCACAACATCGTTGGGTGTGCAGTCAAGAATGGAGCATATCTTTTCCAGGGTCAGCAAAGTGATATTGCCGCCCTTTTTGAGCGTGTCGAGGGTTTTATTGTCCACGCCGCATTTCAGCAATCGGTATTGGCTGATTCCCTTTTCTTTCATGGTCGCCCACAGGGGCGAATAATCCAGCTTGCTCATCGAAAATCAAACAGCTCCTTCGGCGTGATTTCCAGAACCTCACACAGCCTGAAAATCACGTCCAACGAGACACCCACATTGCCCACCTCTATCGCGCTGATATGGCTTCTGTCGATGTCCACCAGCTCCGCAAGCTGTAGCTGTGTAAGCCGTTTCCGTTTCCGATAGTAAACCACGTTCAGACCGAATTTTTCATACAGCGCTTTATACTCCTGCTTCAAGTGTCTCACCCCCGTATAATAATCCTTACTGCCCGAGCGTCTCCAACGCCAGTGCATTCTGCGTCTTATACAGCTCGGCGTAAATGCCGCCCTTCCTAAGCAGTTCGTCGTGGGTGCCGCATTCCGTGATGACGCCGTCGGAAATCGAGATGATGCGGTCGGCGTTGCGGATGGTGCTTAAGCGGTGGGCGATGATCAGGGTCGTCCGTCCGGCCGCCAGCTTGTCGAATGCGTGCTGGATTTTTGCCTCCGTCACGGAGTCCAGCGCGGAGGTCGCCTCGTCCAGAATCAGGATGGGCGGGTTTTTCAGGAAGATACGGGCAATGGCGATCCGCTGCTTCTGCCCGCCGGAAAGAAGCGTACCCCGCTCGCCCACGTAGGTGTTAAAGCCGTCGGGCATGGCCTGAATGTCGTCGTAGATCTCCGCCTTCTTGGCCGCGTCGATGACCTGCTCCATGGTGGCGTCAGGCTTGCCGTAGCGGATGTTTTCCAGAATGGTGTCGGCAAACAGGAACACGTCCTGCTGGACAATGCCGATGTTTTCGTGGATGCTTCGCTGGGTCACATCCCGGATGTCCAGAGCGTCAATGGAAATAGAGCCGGAACTGACGTCGTAAAACCGGGGGATCAGCTGGCACAATGTAGACTTACCGCCGCCGGAGGGGCCGACGATGGCGACCGTTTCCCCGGGGGCGACGGTCAGGCTCACGTCGTGAAGCACCGCCAGATCGGCGTCGTAGGCAAAGGAAACATGGTCGACCCTGATTTCACCCCGGACGTTTTTCAGTTCCTTCGCGTCGGGCTTATCCTGCACTGTGGGTTCGGTGCGCATGACCTCCACGAAGCGGTTCAGGCCCGCAAAGCCGTTGGCAAACGTCTCGGAGAAGTTGGCGAGCTTGCGCATGGGGCTGATAAAAGAGGAAATATACAGGCTGAAGGTCAGCAGGTCACGGTAGTCCATTTCCCCTTGCATGACATAATAACCGCCGAAGCCGATGATAATGACATTCAAACTGCACAAAAAGAACTCCACGCTGCTGTGGAACATGCCCATTGCCTTGTGGAACGCCCGCTTGGAGGTTTTGAATTCCGCATTGGCCGCGTCAAAACGGGCGGCTTCCACCGTCTCGTTGGCGAAGGCTTTCGCGGTGCGGACGCCGGAAAGGCTGCTTTCGATCTCCTGATTGATGTGGCCGATCTTCTCCTTTGCCGCGGCGGACGCCCGCCCCATCCGGCCGCGCATGGCCATTGCCACCGTCAGAAACACCGGAATGGTCAGCGCCACGATCACGGCAAGCTGCCAGCGAATGGACGCCATCACGATGAGCGCCCCCAGAATGGTCAGCACGGAAGTGATCAAATCCTCGGGGCCGTGGTGGGCAAGCTCCGTCAGCTCGAACAGATCGGAGGTCAGCCGCGCCATCAGCTTACCGGTGCGGTTGCGGTCATAGAAATCCACGCTCAGCTCCTGCATATGGCGGAACAGGTCACGGCGGATGTCCGCCTCCACCCGGATGCCGAAGGTATGGCCGTAATACGCCACAACATAATTCAGAAACGACCGCAGAACATAGCACACCGCCACGATGACCATGATGGTAAAGAACGTGCGGTACATCTGGTTGGGCAGCATCTCATAAAGCGCACTGCGGGTCACCAGCGGGAACAGCAGGTCGATGGCCGCGATTCCCACAGCGCAGGTCACATCGGCGGCAAACAACCATCTATGGTTCTTGAAGTAGCTCAGGAAAATCATCAGCGGCGATTTTTCCCGATAATCTTGCGTCGTCATGTCATAAATCCTCCATTTCTCCGTTCATTATACATGATTTTACAGGAAATTCAAGCGTCTACCTTTCGGAATCCGGAAAACTGTGCTATAGTAGCGTCACCGTCAGCTGAACCGAAGGAGGCTCCCAAATGGAGATTTTATTTTACGATCATGACCTGGCCGTCTGCGTCAAGCCCGTGGGGCTGGATTCCGAAGCGCAGGTTCCCGCAGAGCTGAAAAAAACGCTGGGCGGGGAGATTTTCCCCGTCCACCGGCTTGACAAAAATGTGGGCGGCGTCATGGTTTACGCCCGCACAAAACAGGCTGCCGCCGCCCTGTCCAAGGCAGTGCAGGACGGCGCTATGGTAAAGGAATACGTAGCCATGGTTCATGGGCTTCCCCCGGAATCCGGGGACTGGGAAGACCTTCTGTGGAAGGACAGCCGGAAAAACAAGGTGTATGTGGTAAAGCGGGAACGGTCGGGCGTCAAAAAGGCGCGGCTGGAATTCACCCGTCTTTCCGCCGGGGAGTGCAGTCTCGTCCGCATTCGCCTGCATACGGGGCGGAGCCACCAGATCCGGGTACAGTTTGCCTCCAGAGGGTATCCGCTGGTGGGCGACCACAAATACGGTTCCCGGGATGAGCGCACAGACCCGATGCTGTTTTCCTGCTGCATCCGCTTCCCGTGGCGCGGGGAACAGCGCCGGTTTGAAGCTATGCCGGATTTCGGGGAAAATCCGTAACACAGAAGCGCCGCCGATGGGTCATCCATCGGCGGCGCAGCGCATTATGAGGGAATATATTTACTCTGCCATTTTCCCGAAATCATCCGGGTCACAAAGAACGCGGTCCGGCATACCCAGTCAATAATCATGGCGATCCAGACGCCCATCGCGCCCCACTCCATCTTGACGCACAGAATCCACGAGCCGAGAATGCGGAACGCGATCATGGAACCGATTCCGACAAACATGGTAAACCGCACGTCGTTGGCCGCCCGCAAGGCATTGGGCAGGACGAAAGCCGCCGGCCACAGGATGATGGAAAACGCCGCATGGCAGATGACCAGCTTTTTTGTCAGCTCAACGGTCTGGGGCGACAGGGAGCTGTAAAGGGAAATCAGATTTTCGGCAAATACGATAATGAGGGCATTGCACACGGCCATGGACAGATACGACCAGAGCAAAAGTTTTTTAACATAGTGCCTGACCTGCGCCGGGTCACCCGCGCCCACGCACTGGCCAACCACCGTCACCATGGCAAGTCCCATAGCCTGCCCGATGATGATGCCCACGCTGTCCAAGGTGTTCGCCACCGCGTTGGCGGAGGTCTGCACCGTGCCGAACAGGGCGATCATGCTTACCACGATCAGCCGTCCCAGCTGGAAGAAGCTGTTCTCGCAGGCGTTGGGAACGCCGATTCTCAGGATACTGCCCATCATCTTGCCATCAGCATGGCAAATGGCGCCCCATTTCAGGCAAAGCTCCTGCTTGGGCTTGGCCGCGAGAAGCAGAATGACCACCGCCGCCACGCACCGGGAAACCACCGTAGGGACGGCAACACCGGCCACGCCCATTTTCAGCACAAAAATGCAGATGGCGTTGCCCACCACATTGATGCCGTTCATCAAAAGACTCACCTGCATGGACACCTTGCTGTTGCCCACGCTGCGGAATATCGCCGCACCCGCGTTATACAGGGCGATGAACGGGAAAGAAAGCGCGGTGATGTGCAGATAGGTAAGTCCCGCCGCCATCACATCGTCATCGATGGAGCCAAAAAACAGCCGCATCAGATTTTTGGCGAACACAAGGCACAGCGCCGCCGCGGCGACACCAAGGACTGCCGACATCAGCACCAGCTGACCGGCGCTCTGCCGGGCTTTCTCCCCCTGCCGCGCCCCCAGAAACTGGCTTGTGACCACCGCGCCGCCGGTAGCCAGCGCGGCAAACAGCACCAGAATCACGTTGTTGATCATGTCCACCAGAGAAACGCCGGAAATCGCCGCCTCGCCCACGGAGGAAACCATCACGCCGTCGCACATTCCCACCAGAATGGTCAGCGCCTGCTCGATGACGAGAGGAATAATCAGGCGTATCAGTCTTTGGTTGGAAAAGAGCCTCTGCTCTGTCAACGATCTCACCTCTTTACTATATCTTCAGCGAGTATACCACGGAAAAATGCGTTTTTCAATATGAAAATGTCACACTTTTTCGTTATAGCGGACTGTCTCAGAGCATTCTCTCCGACGGTCGGCTCGGATGAACGGCTCCTGAATCGCCGTTTCCGTGAGAATCCCGTACTTTTCCGGGCGGCGGTAGGCGTTGCCGTGAACCTCCCGCTTCCGGTATTCCCGCAGCATGTCCAAGTCCAGCTCTGCCAGATAAATCCCTTCGTCCTCCCCCGCCTCCAGAATACAGGTGTTCCGGGACCCGGAAAGTTCCGGCAGATAAGCCACGCCGTCAAATACGGTGGAATGTCCGTTGCAGTCCGGATGGGGCGAGGGATAGTTGCAGGTTGCGATGGCAGTCATGTTTTCATACGCCCTGCCCCGAAGCTGGGACAGGCGGTTGATCTCCATGGGGCAGGCGTTGGGCGTGAGGATCAGTTCCGCGCCTTTCAGCATCAGGATTCGTGCGCTTTCCGGGAATTCCCGGTCGTAGCAGATCATGGAGCCGACCTGCACGGTACCCTCTTCCGTGTCCAGCGAAGCGACGAAGAAGTCCTCCCCCGCATCCAGGCGGCACTCGTCCCCAAAATCACAGGTATGCACCTTGGCGTAGGTGTACAGCCGCCGCCCGTGGCGGTCAAACAGGCTGACCGCATTTCTTGGCCGTTTCTCTGTCTTTTCCAGAAACGTGATGGCGATCGCCATGTTGAGTTCCGCCGCCAATTTACCGAATCCGGACACGAATTCCCCGTCCGCCGGAACCGCCGCGCGCTGCAGCGCTTCCGCATCCTCGGGAATGTCATATCCATTACTCCACATCTCAGGAAACAGCGCGATATCTGCCCCCAATGCTTTCGCCTTCCGGCACGCCTCCACGCCCTTTTCCCGGTTTCCGTTCAGAGAACCGGTGGGCAGAATTTGCAGCAGTGCAATTTTCATAGGGCGTCAGCCTCCAAAGCAGAGCTTCATGATCACCGCAAGCACTGCCAGATGTACGGGATAGAACAGGTAAAATCCCAGCTGCACCGCCCGGCTTGCCGTGGCTTTCCGGCCGGAATACAGGCAAATGGGGATCATGGCAAACAGCGCAAACAGCTCTATGGGAATCTGAATGACGTCAAAGGAGATCGCCGCGCTGTTCATCATCAGGCACAGCGCCGCCAGCCCCACAAGCTGTATCATCCGGCGGTTCGGCAGCTCCCGCGTCAGCCAGAACAGCGCGACTATGGCCACACCGTATCCGCCGTAATCCGTTTTCAGCCACTCCGCCGCGAAGAAAAACGGCACGACGGCCAGCAGCTTCATCCAGTATTTGGGACATTTCTTCATCAGCTCCACCATTCCGAAGCCCAGAAGCAGCGTCACCATCACGCTCTGATTTTCCCACGTCCATCCGCCGAACAGGGCAAAGTCAAAGCCCGGCTCCGACAGCAGTGCGCCGATAAACAGCCGGAGGGCATACTTCCGAGGGTTATGGGTATAATGCGCCCCCTCAGCCAGCAGAAAGCAGTAAATCGGAAACGCCACCCGGCCAATGATCCGCATGGCAAAATACAGGTAGTAGATCCCATCGAATGGCGTTACAAAAAACTGCGACTCCACCACGGTCGCGCCCACATGGTCGATCAGCATGGTGACGCAGGCAATGATTTTCAGCGTTTCCTGAGAAAGACCGGATTTTTTCATACAGCACTCCCTTCGCCGTCTGCGGCGTAACATTGTTTCCGCCATTATAGCGCGCCATGGGAAAAACTGCAAACTTTTTCTGATGCTTTGTTGCTTTTTCCGGAAAGTCAGGCTATAATGGCAAAAAAGGGGGTGTACGGGATGTTTCTCAGCTTTGTGGTTCCCGTTTACAACGCGGCGCAGTATCTTCCCGAATGTCTGGATTCGCTGCTGGCGCAGGATATTTCCGATTACGAGATCATCTGCGTCAACGACGGCTCCAGAGATGCCAGCCCGGAAATTCTGCGGCAGTACGCGGCGGAGCACGGCAATATCCGCGTGATTAACAAGGAGAACGGCGGCGTGGTCTCGGCGCGCAACGCCGGTCTGTCGGCTGCTCAGGGGGATTTTATCTGGTTCGTGGACGCGGACGATTTTCTGCTGCCCAACATCCTTGGCTTCCTCAAAGACAAAGCAGCGGAAACCGCCTGTGACCGGCTGATCGTCGGCGGCTATCAGTTCACCGACCGCCTGACCGACGAGGAGATTGCCCTGTCCCGGCAGATGAAGCTGCCCATAAATTCCCAATGGTATGATTCCGTGGTGTGGAGAAGTCTTCTGCGCCGGGAATTTCTGCTGGAAAACGGCCTGAACTTCCGTTATCCCGAACTGACCCACGGCGAGGACGGGTTATACATGTACGAAGTCGGTCTTTGCGCCCCGAAAAGTGTCGAGATTAAGCTGGCGCTGTATTGTTACCGCGAGCATTCCGGTTCTGCCGAAACGACCGTCAGCCTGGAGAATTACCACAAGAAAATCCGCTCCTACATACGCATTTCGGAAATCCTTCTGGGTTATTACCGTGATGGCCGTCAGGATCCCACCACTGCCGACAAGCTGATGGTCTTTTTATGGTTTACCCTGTATGTAACCGCTTCACTTCCCCGCAAGGATGCCGCCGCCGTATTGCGTCAGCTGCGCCAAAAAGGGCTGTATCCCTTCCACCGTCCCCCGCAGTGTACGCTGACTCATGCCTACATGACCCGTCAGACCGGCTGTGTGGGAACATTTCTGGATTGGCTGTGCCGCCACCTGCACACCCGCTGGGGCTTCTCCCTGATGTGGCTCCTGCAGCGTCCGGTGCAGTGGAAGCGTCTCTTAGCCGCCCGGGCGAAAAACGCCTAGCATATCAGAACCATACATTTTCTGGTTGCAATTTCCCGACGGATGGTGTATAATGCCCTACAGGCATCCGGGTGTGGCCCAGTTGGTAGGGCGCTTGATTTGGGTTCAAGATGCCGGGAGTTCGAATCTCCCCACTCGGACCATGCAATCGGCAAGTTCCTTACGGAACTTGCCGATTTTTCTTTTTATTTATGGTAAACTTATGCAATAACATTTTAATTGCCCAAAGGGCAAGGAGTTCATATGAGACTTGTTTTGTGATTTCTTTCCTTATAAATCACAAAACTGGCAGCGCCATTAGGCGATGCCTTCCTGATTAGCAGAGAGCAACACAGTCGCCATCCGGCACATCACCCACATTGGCATAATGCAACACAGCCGACTCAATCACAGAGGCGGCTGTGTTTTCTATTCGACATATCGGAAATATACAGAATCTTACAAAATCATTATACAGCACAGTAAATCGGATGGACTATTTTCAAGCTGCTCCCGTGCTTCTCAGACTTTGTTATACGATCACACCCGTACAGATAGACTGAGCTTCTACCTGCAGAGGAACGATATGCTCCTGCAGCCGCAGCACTACCGACAGGCACTCTTCACTCCGGTTCAAAATGACTATGACAATCTTTCCGTCGGGATTTTGAACGGCAGTCACATCCAGCTCATCCGTATACTTACTGAAGGCGATTCGTTTGGCACCGGGTTCGACAAAGTGGGCAAAATGGTAAAAATGCTTCTGAATCAGCTGGGGCAGCAGTTCCTTGTGATGGCGATCATACAAAAACGGTGCATGGCAGAGGTTCCCTACATGATTGGGGCCTCCTGTTTCATCCAGCAGCAGATTCCAGTCGTAGAAAGCACACATGCCGCCATTCAGATCTCCAATGATCTCATGCGACAGTCTTCCGGCATTGACCACACCGTCAGCCGCACCAAATTTTGTATACTCAATGCAGCTTTCAGAAACTACCATTTTCAACTGCGGATACTGCCGGCGCACCAGATCCAGCGCCTCAAAATGATCACCGGAATACCAGTGAAATGCCACACCTGCAACCATGTCCTTCGTTGTTTCGTCCACGGTGTCCCGGACGCGCTCATAGACCCGCTCCTTGTTATGATCCCAGATAAAGACCTCCACATCACAAAGATCATGCTTTTGCAGTGCTGGGTACATGAAGTCACGCAAAAATTCTTTTTCCTCCCGGGCGGTGTAAATGCAGGAGTCCCAGGGTTGCACGGCTTTAGGCTCATTCTGCAGTGAGATCCGTTGGACTTCATATCCACGCTTGCGGAATTCCAGAATATAGCGGCAAATGTAATCCGCCCAGAACTCCCGATATTCCGGTTTCAGACTGCCGCCGTGCTTTCTTTCGCCGTTGGTCTTCATAAACGCTGGAGGTGACCAGGGCGACAGCATCAGCTTCAACTTCTTCCCAGCTGCATTTTCCGCATCGGCTAGCATGGGCAGAATGTACTTCTCCGTCCGGGAATAGGAGAAGGTTTTCAGCTCCCGGTCAGATGGATCAGACATCGCTTCATACATTTCTGTGGAAAAATCACAGCTGTCCATGTGAATCCGGACAATCCCATACTTCATCTGCTCCGGCGAAAAATAGGTTTCCATCAGCTGATGCTTCTGCTCTTCCTTCATCAACGAATATACATAGCCAGCTGCGTCCGTAATGGCACCGCCAAATCCTTCCATCGTTTGGAATGTGATTTCCGGGTAGAGATTCACCACGTGATTCTCCACGCCCTCTTTATCGGGCAGGAAGGCAAACTCTTTCCTTGTCGTTTCGCCATCGGGCAAGGTATTAATCCAATTCAGTTTCATATTATCCCCCTTTTCTGACGGTAATCGGCACGTCTTCCGGACCGTGTACCGTAATTTCCGCTGTTCCATCCGTATGTTTATTCCAGGAAACCCAGACCTCCCCTTTCGGCGTGATGGCAGTTCCCTTTGCCCAGGTCACAGTTTCCATTCTGGGCGATACCACAATTTCCTCATAGCCTGGCTTTCCAGGACGGACACCAAGGATTGTAGTCGGCAATTCATACAGCGCCAGTGCGCCCCAGGCATGGCAATAAGAGTATGTATCCCATTAGCTTCCTTTACAGACAATTCAACACCTGGCAAAATCAGAATACCTTCTTTTCGCCCGCTTTTCTTCAAGGCTTTATATTCGCCTTCGTCAAATTTATTGTGATTAGTAATCACTCCAACAGAGACACTCTCTGATTTTAGCTGGGCTATATACTTCTTAACAAAACTGTTTTCTTCACCAGAATACTTAGGGTCTATCTGAAAACCGTCAACATGCCCAAACAGCGGGCCTTTTCCGCCTGCTGTGCACCATTTTCCCTTGTAATACACAAAGTATTCCTGCGG
>ERZ772861.848-NODE-848-length-29777-cov-3.948758_pt1 | contig 29777 bp, 25 predicted proteins | sample MGYA00512135_ERZ772861 | MGnify/ENA primary metagenome ERZ772861 (study PRJEB29015, sample SAMEA2737700) | human gut metagenome | biome: human gut; feature: human-associated habitat; material: faeces | place: China | collected 2012 ...
GCCAGGAGCGATTACTCCTTACTCACAAGCCACTGGCAACGCAGAATAACTGCGCCTCGGCGGAATCTTATCAAAATCTTATCAGAAGGGGTGGGCAAAATTCAAAAACCGTTGGTATTCCTGCACTTTTCGGCTTTTCTAATTTATTCCCACTCGCCAAATGAATCTCGTTTCTAAACATTTTTGCTTAGTAGATTTGATTTCATTTGACATGGTTTAATTTGCATTATCCTAATTCTTTGTGTTTCCTGAGTTTTTGCTATCAAAAAGCTATCAAAGGATGCTACCATCCATGAAAAAACGTAGTTTTTCGTATCTGTATTATACCAGTTATCTACTGAATACGCAAGGGCTATTTACCAAAATTGAAATTTTTTCAATTTTGGTAATCAAGCAACCAATTCGCAATATCTACAATCCTAATCCCCTCATACAGGTATTCATCATGCCGGGTACGGGCGAATATCATTTTGGGTAGGCATCCCTGATTTGAAGCAAGGGTGAGATTTTACACACAAAAGTTTTTCATTGTGATGTTATTGGAAAGTTATCACAGGCATGTTATCGTGGTAGAAATCACCTTCGGACCGTGGCTCATCCAAGAATTACTTACACTTAGCCTTACTTTCTTGTTGCTTTCCAGGAATGTAAATACGCGAGTTAGGAATATATCTAACAGTATAACTATTTCTCGCCATATTTATTTGATCACATTTGTATAAAGTAGAAACGGGAATACATGTACTCGTTCTCGTCCCTGTTACAGTCTTCACAATCTCACCTCTTTTACTGTCTGCCATCCATTAGAATAACCAGTAACGTTAACGGACAGTTGCATATTGGTCTCTCTCCAATATGCAATACTCAGTATTGTTCTCACTTCGTATGCTCTATTAGCGCTTTCTATTACGGCCATTAATTGAGTAATTTCAATAGGCGGTTGCTGTACCACCTTGGCATTTTGCTGTGCCAAGGTCACAATAATACTATGCGCAACATCGGGCGGCGTATTCGCAGGCAGCGAAACAATGGGAACATTGTTTATTATTCTCTTTGCCTCTGGGTCGTTCATTATTTCTGTCGTAGGATTAAAATCAGAAGAACAGCGCATCTCATAATTGAAATCTTGCCAGATTTTCCACATCAATTCCTCCAAAGGTTTTTCCGGATAAATGACATTCAATCCAATATCTTTCGCCTCGCCCCGGCTAACCGCATACCCATGATGGTAATACGAACTATTAAGTAATTTTGCTATTGAGCACGCCTTATTTTTATCATCCATATGGGTTTCGAGCATCTTTTCACTCAAGGATAGCGAAAGTTGTTGGCTACGTTTTGCAGAACCGATAGGCAGTGGCCCCACCTCTTTTGATAATGCATTAAATGCTGTAATCAAGTGCGATTGGTCGGTAATTCCAACATCCTTCTTGATAAAATCAATATAATTTCTAATATCCTCCGATCCAAAATTAAGCTGTGATGGCTGACCAATTTCGTTTTGTCTAGAAATAGTCAGCTGAGGATCGACGGGTCCTAAATTAGAATATGGATGCATGACTATCTCATCCGCACCAAGTGCAAGAACAGTCGCTGCGCTGTATGCAACATAAGGTACAAGCACCGAAATTTTCTCAAATCGCTCACGTAGCATACTAATTATTCGCAAGGAAGCTATCGGATCACCACCATTGCTGATTATAAGCAGATCAACGCTCTTTTTATCACTTGGAATTTGTTCGATTTGTTCAATAATACTCGGAATGGAATCTATACACATTTGCGCGGAAAGATTTGGACGTATTGAGGTTACATACACAATTAGCGGATTTCCTCGAATTTCTTCGCATTGTTTATACAACGCAACTCTATCATTGTAGCTCATTGTTTTCTTCCCTCCTGTATTTTTAGGCTTTCAATTTCGTATAAGAATTTCTGCTAAAATTAAATAGTATCATTCAGTATTATGGGGCATAACTATTATCATGGTCAGTAAATGATAAACACCTCTGACAGCCTATCAAGTGTTGTGTTCTGTAATCTTTTCAGAATGCGGATATTCTCAGAGTGCTCAGCGTTTTTAGCGGTTCAATATATCCGTTTTTCAGTTTTCTCTTTTTCATCACTATCAAGGACGGGCAGAATAGATTCATACCAATTATGATCAATGTTCTCTGGTTTCTATGCTCCTGCATGAACGGCCTGGGCGATGGAGCTTTCCACAAAGCTGTTCAGTGTCATGTTGTGGGACATGGCGGCAACCACCGCCTGCTTGTGCAGCTCCGGGGAAATGCGGACATTAAAGCTCCCTTTGTAGGCCCGCTCCGGCTCCTTGCCCTGCTGGGCGCACAGCTCCAAGTAATCGTCCACTGCACCATGAAAATCTGCAATCAACTCTTGTGCGTTGTTTCCCTCATAAGAAACCAACGCTCGGATGCCCAGAACCTTGCCATAGAACAGAGCATCTTCTTCCGAAAACTCCACACTGCCGAGATAGCCTTTGTATTCCATCGTATTATTCATAGAAGTCCCTCCTGTTCCAGAATTTCAATCAACTGCTTTACTTGGTACTCTAATAATTCCTTGCGAGGATGCGGTTTATGCATCAAGATAGGAGGATGATCATCAGACACAAACATGATTCGTGAACCGCTGGTACGACCTTTATTGGAACGCTCGTAGTGAAAGTACCGCAATAAGCTCTCTGCATCATCGAAGGTAAATGTTTTGGGCTTCGCTTTTAAGCGTTCAATGAGTTTCTCTTTCTGTCCCATGGCGACCTCCTCATTACTTTATTATATTATACTACATGATATTAATAATTGCAACTATATTTAGTGCAGCGCAAAGTAAATAAATTGCTGCCGTCATCTTATTGAGGACGGCAGCAATCGTGATACGATGCGGCCAAGCATTTACAAACTATCAATTATCGTTTTTAACGCATATGGTTTAGCGTATTTGAGGTACAAATCGCTGACAAGGATTGTGTTGCTAATGGACGGCTTTGCCCACATGGCTGGATACACTATAACATTTTTTCTGTTATACCGACCTTCTACTTCAATCGGCGTTTGATTGAGTTCAATCGTTATACCGGAGAGCTGAAGAATCTGAGCGATTGCGCGGAGCATATGTTGCTGCTCGCAGTTTGGAATTTCAGGTGTGCGCTCTCCGCTCAAACCCCATTCAAGCAAATCCATAGCAGCCATTCGATCCAAAGAACCATGGATGTATTGATTCCGATAATGCTTCTCTCCCTTTTTGGGCCTTCCCAGAGCTGGCCCGGAAAGCCGGATTCCCCGCTCTTTGCAGTAGCCGAGATTCTCCCGATTCCGGTATATCTTCAAAACTCCGACTTTACAACGGACTATGCAGGCTGGACGACATGGAGTGAAAATGGCGCCGTCTTTTCTGCTGCTGATTCTACTTTGAAGGCAGATATTTACACGACGCTTCCAAACACATGGTCTACCCAATTCTATCAAAATGTTGATGTTTACAGCTCTACGACCTACCGCGTTTCTTTCCGTGCAAAGAGTTCTGTGAGTAGACCGATTACAATTGGCGTAGAGGGAGTCAACAACGCGGCTCTGTTTAATAGCACTTTTACCGCGACGCCAGAATGGCAGACGTACACCTATGATTTTTCACCGTCTGTTTCCTGCAGCGGTGCAAAATTGCTCTTTTTCCTGGGCAATGTAGATGGAAGCCAGAACGTGGAGCATACGGTATCTTTTGATGATATAACACTCATTCCGCTTCCTGATGATATTGTAACGAATGGCAATTTTGCGAACGATCTTACAAGCTGGTCTACTTGGACAGAAAACGGGAGTACATATTCCGTTGACGCTGGAGAACAGTGCTTTGTTGCCAATATCCCAACTACACTTCCCAATCCTTGGTCGGCGCAGCTTTATCAGGTGATTGATGTGCCAGCTTCTGGGAGCTATCGTGTAACATTTAAGGCAAAAGCGTCTATGAATAGAGAAATCCGGTTGGCTCTGGAAAAAGATGGCCAATCGCCCTTGATGGACGAAACTATGTCTGTGAGTGCTGATTGGACGAATTATTCCTATGATTTCACTGCGAGTTCTGCTGCTTCGGGCGTAAAGCTTGTATTTATGCTTGGAAATGTTGGCACAACAGAAAATATGGCCCATACGATATCCATTGACGACATTTCCTTGTATAAAGTTTCCTGAAAAATACCGGAGGGGATCAAAAATCCTCTCCGGTTTTTGTTCACTGATAGACCCGAATATAGTCTATTTCAAAGATGGCGGGAAATTGCGGGGTTATATTCTGCGCCGACTCCAGATCGAAAGACCCACCAATGGCGAGATTTACCAGAAGGTAAAATGGCTGGTCAAATGGGGCCGGGTATTTTATGCTCTGGTCTATTGAGTCCCACTGGTTTACTTTGGCGTAAGGGACGCCATCTATCAGCCAGGAAATGGAATCTGGTTCCCAGATCAGCTCGTAGATATGAAATTGATCGATCCCTTGCCCGTCCGGTAACTGAGCCTGGTTTTCTGTGTGGGTGTTCTGCGGACAGACACCTCCAAAGTGGATCGTGCCGAAAACGCTTTGGGGCAGACGCCCTTTTGCTTCATAGATATCGATCTCTCCGGAGGCTGCCCAGGGGCCGTAGACGCTATTCTCCGGCAGCATCCAGACTGCTGGCCAAAGCCCGTTTCCAACAGAACATCTGGCACGGAACGCGACTCGCCCGTACTGAAAGGAAAATTTCCCATGGGTATCGATTCGGGCTGAGGTATATGGACAGCGGATCCCAAACTGTTCGGGTGCCTCCTCTTGACGGGCGATGATTTTTAAGGTGCCGTCGCTGACCTCCAGATTGTGTGGCGTGTAGTATTGCTGCTCTCTGTTTCCCCAGCCCGGCACAACAGGCTGCCCATCCGAAGACAACTGCCAGTTACCTACCCGTCGATTCCAATTATGTTCATTCAGCGAACATCCGGGAAAGGTTTCTTCCCAAATGAGTGTTTCGTACATATGCCGCAGACCTCCTGATATTGCATGTGGCATTAGTGTAAATAATACAAAGGATAATGTCAACCAAATCCAAAAAATTGGGATATAATCCAAAATTGATGCGTTGTTTCTGACTGGCAGCTCTGCTATCATGTAGACAGAAGGAGGGGGAGCAACGTGAATCAGCAAAAAGCAGAGAAGAAAATGTCAAACTCCAGTCGATTCCAGCGAGGGATAAAAGACATCTGGAAACAGCGGGAACTGCAGGCGATGGTATGGCCTGGATTGATTTGGATGGCAGTTTTCAGCTATGTTCCGTTGGTGTTCCTGTACATTGCTTTTACGGACTACCGTATCAGTACGCCGCTGTTTGAGAACAATTTTGTCGGACTGAAGCACTTTGCGGCGTTTTTGTCGGATGACCGCTTTTGGCGCAGTGTGTACAACACGCTGGGAATGAGCGCGTTACGGATCACGCTGGGATTTTGCATTCCTATTTTCTTTGCGCTTATGCTCAATGAGATCAAGAATGCCAAGTTTAAGAGATTGGTTCAGACGCTGTCGTATATGCCGCATTTCATCTCCTGGGCAATTTTCGGCGGTATCCTGCTTACCTGGCTGTCCCAGTCCGGAATTATCAATCAGCTTATGATGGCTTTGGGTCTGCAGGACAAACCGATCCTGTATAACGGCGACCCAAAGAAGTTCTGGTGGATCGCGTTCCTCTCCGATACATTGAAAGAAATGGGATGGGGCGCCATTATTTATCTGGCTGCGATCTCGGGTATTGACCCGGGGCTGTACGAAGCGGCTGAATTGGACGGGGCCGGGCGCTGGAGCAAGATGTGGAATATCACCATCCAGTGTATCCGTCCGACCATTGCGCTGCTGTTCATTCTTGCCGTAAGCGGCTGCCTGACCAGCAATTTTGACCAGATCTTCTTCCTGAGCAATTCTGCCAACATGGCACGCAGCGAGACCATCGATTTGTATATTTACAATATGGGCATTGTGTCCGGTCGGTTCTCTTTTTCGACGGCCGTGCTGTTCTTCCGCAGCATCATTGCCTATGGCCTTCTCCGTCTGTGCAATTTCACCTCCGTGAAATTGACGGGAGAGAGTATCATTTAGGAGGGACAAAAAATGCGCAAGAAACTGCATTCTGTTACGGCATTCGATGTTATCCTGGCGATTATCATGGTGCTTATTTGCTTTGCCTGCGTGTATCCAATGTGGTATATTCTGGCGAATTCACTGGCAGCGCCGGAAATTGCGAACCGGGGGCCGGTTGCGTGGTGGCCAAAGGCTTTGAGCCTGGATGCCTATAAGGTTGTCTTTCAGAATGAATACATCCTCAGCGGTTTCAAAATCACAATTCTTCGTACTGTTGTTGCCACATTTACGCACGTCTTTTTCACCTCCATGGTCGCCTACGGAATGTCCCGGAAGGACCTGATCGGGAAAAAGTTCTACTTGAAGATTGCAATGATCACCATGTTTTTTAACGGCGGGCTGATCCCCAACTTTATTCTGATGATCAAGCTCAAGCTGTACAACACTTTCTGGGTGTATATCCTCCCCGGAATGTTTACCTTCTACAACATGGTCATTTTCATGAGCTTCTTCCGTTCTATTCCGGAATCGCTGATAGAGAGTGCCCGGTTGGATGGCGCATCGGAATTCACGGTTTATTGGAAAATTGTCATGCCAAATGCCAAGCCGGTCATTGCAACGATTGGACTGTTTACGGCGGTCTACCACTGGAACGATTATTACCAGGGCGTTGTTTATATTCGGGATAAGACGTTGGAACCGTTGCAGACGATCCTCTACAAGCTTTTGGCGGAAACCAGTATGACGGCGCAGCAGCAGCAGGCAATGCTTGCGCTGGGCGGGACAACGACATCGGCTACCGTAAAGTACGCCGCAATGTTCGTGGGAGCATTGCCGATCCTGTGCCTGTACCCGTTTATCCAGAAGTACCTGGTAAAAGGCGTTATGCTTGGCGCAATCAAAGGGTAACCAAAGCGGCTGGAGCTGCTTAAAATATGAAACAAGGAGTGCGAACAATGAAAAAAATAGTCAGTGTCCTATTGGCGGCAATTATGATCTTCTCACTTGCTGCCTGCGCAAAGGGAGGCGGAACGGAAACCACATCCGCAGCGCCTGCTCAGACAGAGGCCGCAAAGACCGAGAATACGGAAGCGGCAGAAACGACGGCAAGCGCAGATGCCCCCGCTTGGGAAAAGGATACCAGCCCCATCGATATGGAGTGGTTTGTAGGCGCGTCCTGGTATGGCTATACCTGGGGCGACAGCCTGTCCACCAGGCATATTACGGAGAAAACGGGCGTGAACATCAATATCGTTACACCTACCGGAGATGTGTCTGAGGAGCTGAACCTGATGATGATCAGCGGAACGCTGCCGGATCTGATCTCTCTGGGTTCCTGGGAAACCTGCTACAATACGCTCTATGAGCAGGGTTATACTTACGCGCTGAATGAATTGGCTGACCAGTACGATCCTTACTTCTGGAAGGTTGTGGATGGCAGCGTCGTCGCATGGCATACCAAGTCCGATGGCAACCTCTACTGTGTTCCCAATGATGCCTACGGTGCCGAACAGATGGCCGACACCGGCATGACGGCAGCCGTTCAGACATTCCTGGTGCGCAAGGACCTGTATGAAGATATGGGCAGCCCGGATATGTCTACGCCTGAGGGCTTCCTGAATGCGCTTCGGACGTTGAAGAATGAGTACGCAACCTATAAGGGTGTGGATATTACCCCCTTCTATGCACAGGGCGGCAGCGGCTACGGTCTGACCAGCTACTTGCAGAACTTCCTGGCTGTTCCCTATGAGGAAGACGGCAAGATCTATGACCGGATCTCTAACCCGGACTACATCGAGTGGCTGAAAACCTTCCGGCAGGCTTATCAGGAAGGCCTGATCGGGATTGATTACCTGGTTGACTCTGACGATCAGGTTACGGAAAAGAGCAACAACGGCGCTTACTTCTGCATGTTGCGTGAGTGGAGCGGAATGCAGGAAGCGAATGCAATCCTGGCCTCCAGCGAAAATCCGGACAGCTACTATATTGCAATCGATGGCCCCGCAAATTCTAACGGCGATGCTCCTCTGATTTTCCCGGGCTCTCTGGATGGCTGGATGAGCACCTTCATCAGCAAGGACTGCAAGGACCCCGCCAGAGCAATCGCTTTCCTGACCTATATGCTCAGCGAGGAAGGTCAGAAGGATATTTTCCTGGGCGTTGAGGGTGAAACCTACGAAGTTGTAGACGGCAAGCCCCAGCTGACGGATGAAATGATCGAGCTGATGAACAGTGACCCCAATACCTTTGCTACGCAGTATGGCCTGGTAGATACCTACTGGATGCTCCGCAATAGCGTCATTGTGGACCAGTGGCGTCCGGCAAGTCCCTACTACATCACGGCAATGAGCGATTGGGCAGACAAGAACGCATTTGTGAACGGTGGTATTTATAACAATCTGGAGCCGACTGGTGACAGCGAAGAGGCCATTGCGGCGACCAGAATCAATCAGCGCTGGCAGGAGGTAGTTCCTGAACTGATCACGGCTGCAAGTGACGAGGAGTTTGACAAGATTCTGTCTGACTTCCTGGCAGCACGGGACAGCTATGGCTACGAAAAGGTTGTCAGCTATGAGCAGAACCTGCTGGATGTGCGGAAGGCGCTCTTTCAGTAAGTAGAATTTTGGGCGGTGGGCACTTGCCCACCGCCTTCCCCTTGTCGAAACAAGTGTCAACATGCTATAATGATTTACGCAGGAGGTGTTGTATCGTGTCCAAAAAGAGTATGCTTCCAGGGAAAACCAGATTGGCAGCGAAAATCATTAAAATGTTGTCGCTAATATGGATCATTCCATGCGTAATCATTGCCGCACTGTGGATCAAGGGTAGGATCGAGTTTGTCTATGACAGCTTTGAAAAGGATTCTGCCGCAGCGCTCCAGAATTTGCGCATAGAGACAGCGTCCAACGCGGCCAGAATTGACACTAGCGCGTCTTCAGCGCTCAGCCAGAGGGAATTCATTCGCTTTTGTACGTCCGATATGGATGCGGATGGTTTGCAGCTGGTAAAGTTTTCTCAAAACGAACTCAAGACGATCCGGAGCATTTTTCAGAGCAATGATATCATTGAAGAGGCAAGTTTTTTCTTTGATAATCCGCAGATTCACGAAATCTGGCCGACAATTTATAGACTGGACAGGCTGAAAAATACGCCTTTTGATGAGATCATCCCCTCCGGACAAAGTGCCGTATACGCTGTAGAGGATGGAGAGGTATACGGGTGCTATCGTATTTACCTGGACATTACCCCTGTGGGGTTGCTGCGGCTTCGCTTGGATTCAGACAAATTCTTTTCAGGCTTCTCGAATGCAAATGCTGCATCCTGTTTGCTTGCGGCGAATGGAGAGCTGTTTTCAAATGAAGAGAATCTGTTTTCAGCGGAAGAGTTGCAGGCGGTGCTGACGGATTCGCCGGATATGCCCTCCAGATCAACCTATCAGGCCGTATTGGAAAAGGACGGAAGAAGCTACCTGGTACGTTACAGCTGGTTGGAGCTGCTGAACGCGTGGGCAGTTGTTTATGAGGATCAGGCGGATTTGCTGCAGCCCGTATATCAAATGGGGGCAAGCGTGCTGGCGGTTATGCTGCTGGGAATGTGCGTGATTTGGGTTCTGGTTCAATACGTCTGCCAGTCGATGCTGAAACGGCTTGCGCTATTGGAGAAGAAAATGCTGGCGGTGCAGTCCGGCAATTTGGATATTCGGATTCCCGAAAGAGAAAACGGCGGGGATGAACTGGATACGCTCAGCAAAAGCTTTAACGGTATGCTGGACCGAATGCAGCAGCTGGTGGATGAGAATATTCAGCGTGGACTTGCGGTAAAGCAGGCGGAGTTGGACGCATTGCAGAGCCAGATCAACAGCCATTTCCTATATAACGCACTGGAGAGCATCCGTATGCTGTCAGAAGTACATGGGGATACGGAGGTTGCGGAAACCGTTTTTTCTCTGGGGAGCCTGATGCGGTATCATATGAAGTGGAAAACAAAAACCGTCACGCTTTCCGAAGAGCTGGACTGTATTGATCGCTACATCTTCTTCATGTCCGCGTCAAATGGCACAGAAATCCGCCTGGAATCTACGCTTCCGCGGGAAGTTTTGTATACAGAAATTCCCAAACTGAGTATCCAGCCACTGGTGGAAAATGCAATCGTTCATGGAATGCCGGCGGACAGCAGGCGTATTGTCATCACATTGAAATGCCGCCAGGAGGATGGCCTACTGATTTTGTCCGTTACGGACAACGGTATCGGAATTGCCCCGGAGCGGCTTCATGAGATTCAGTGTGCTCTGAATGGAAGCGGGACTGGGAATATCCGCTCCGGAAAGAACGGCATTGGGGTTGTGAATGTGCATCAGCGAATCCAGCTGATGTACGGCGAAGCCTGTGGGCTGCGGTTTATCAGCTGTGAAGGCCTGGGAACGAGCGTCGAAGTTCGGATACCGGCACGGCAGGATGCTCTGGGAGGATGGTAGCATGAAAATTTTGCTTGCGGATGATACGGAGCTGATTCGGGAAGGACTGAAGAGTATGCTGCTTCAGCTGCCGAATCCGGCAATATGCCCGGAGATCCGAACGGCATGCAACGGTGCGGAGGCGCTGAGTCTTATGCGGGAGCATCCTGTGGACCTTCTGATCACGGATATCCGGATGCCTGATGTGGATGGAATCGAATTGATGAGGCAATGCCGGTTACAGTGGGCCAATACATCCATTGTCGTAATCTCTGGATATGACGACTTCAAGTATGCCCAGCAGGCGATAGAATACGGCGCAAGCGCCTACCTTTTGAAGCCGGTGGATAAGCAGGAGCTGTACCGGGTTGTGGAGAAGGCCTGGCAGTCTGCCAACGCAAGGCGGGCGACCATTGTGAATACCTCGTACTCTCTGTTTGTGAATTACTTGCGGGGAGAATCGTCAAACGCGGGAATATTGGAGCAGATGAAGCGAACGTATCCGTTCCTGTCCGGGGCGTGTGCGCTGATGTTGATTGGCTTCCCGGGAACCGGATATATTGGGGAAGAGCAAAATCGGAATGCGTCGCTTCTGTGCAATAGGCTGGGAAGACCATTCCTTTGTATGGAGGACAGGTCAGAAATAATCGTTTTGGCACCGTATCCTGTGGATATTCGGAAGTATTATCCGAATTTGGAGCAGGATTTTCACGGAATATGTATTGCGTATACAATGGTGGGCAGAGAAGCGGATGCGTTCAAAACGGCGTATCAGCAGGTGCGGAATATCTATGTTCACAGGCTGCTTTACCCCGGGAAGAGCGTACTCTGCCAAGAAGATATTGCGGGAATGCGAACCGATTTCACGGTTCCGCACCGGAAGATCGAACAGATGACGGAGCTGACGGGAACAGCGGCGGACGAGGCGCTGACAAAGCGGCTGTCGGAGCTGTTTGACCGTCAGAAGCTGGTACAATACAGTATTGGCTATACGCTTGCGCTCTGCGACACCGTCTATAGGGCAATGCGCCAGACGGCGCTCTCCATTCCGGGCGGCGAAGCAGTGGACTTGGAACGGGTAAAGTCACCGCTCACATTCGCAACCATGCGGGAATATCTCGTAAATGTAAATGAGCGTTTATTGTCCCTGAATCAATTGGCACACACCTATATGCAGAGCCGAAATGATACATATGTCATGGAGCTGGCAATTCAATATATCCGGAGAAACTATCCGAAGCCTATTACATTGGCAATGGTTTCCAATGAGGTTTCCCTGAATTATGCATATTTCTCTACCATGTTCAGCAAATACACAGGAAAAACGTTCTCTGAGTATTTGCGGAATACGCGGATGGAGAAGGCCAAAGAGCTGCTTCGTCAACCGGACATCTCAATTGCCGAGGTGGCCGCACAGGTTGGATATGAAAACTATAAGAGCTTTTATCGGGCGTTCAAGGACGCGGTAGGTACAACACCTGTGGAATACCAGCAAAAGAAATACAGGATCCACAGAGAAGATGAAAAACAGTAGCCAGTAAGGGGTGTATGGAATGGGAAGCGGATTTCTGGACGATATGGGGTCCTTTCGGATAGAGCATGGGGAGAAAAACAGGCTGAATTATTTTCCCCTTGCCGCAGAAAACGGCGTTATGGCAAGCATAACGCCGGAATTAAAGGGTGACTTGAAGCGGGACCAAAACAGTTTTGTGCTGCCGCCGGCCAGTGAAGAGGATCTGCGTTCCGGCATGGCGGGGAGAAATTTTTGGTGCAGATTTGAAAACGGCGAATTGTGGTCGGCAGCAGGAATGAGCGCCGCGCAGATCGCGGAGGAATTTACGCCCGCGGAAGAGAAGTGCATAGTGGAAGCGGGGCTGCTGTGGCATAGGACTGTGCGGGAAAACCGGACGCGTCAATTGCGGGCAGCTGTGACCAGCTGGGTCCCCAGCGCAAACGGAACGGTGGAGATCATGCAGGTAATATTGGAGAATTGCGGCGAAGAAACCCTCCGCTTGACACCGACAGCTGCAATCCCACTCTATGGGCGCAGTGCGGATAATCTGAGGGATCACCGCCATGTGACCTCTCTGCTGAATCGAGCGGAAAGCCGGAAGAAAGGCGTAATCCTCACACCGACCTATTCCTTCGATGAGCGTGGGCACACACCCAATCAGCGAAGCTATTTTGTATTTGGCATAACGGAAGACGGGAAATCTGCGGAAGCGGTCTGTGCGGACCTAGATCGTTACACAGGCGAAGGAAGCCTGATCATGCCGGAGTGGGTTGCCAAAGAGCTGCCAGGTGATTCTCTTGGTGGTGAAACGGCAGGAAAAGAAACAATTGGTGCGCTGCGTTTCCCGGAGACGGAGTTACGCCCGGGAGAAAAGCGGGAATACGATATTCTTGTGGGTACAGCGGAAGATAAGGCAGCTGCGGAGCAAATTGCCGCCGTCTGGCTTTCCCTGTACAGAATCCGGATTTCCCTGGAAGAGACAAAGCTCTGGTGGGATCAGGTGAATCCAATCCGCACCCATACGGGTGATTCAGACTTTGACAATATTCTGCGCTGGATCGGAATTCAGCCAACGCTGCGTAGAATTTATGGCTGCTCGTTCCTGCCTCATCACGATTACGGAAAGGGCGGACGAGGCTGGCGTGACTTGTGGCAGGATTCTCTGGGACTGCTTTTGAGCGAGCCTGAGACAGTGGCGGATGACCTGGTCGCCTATTTTGGCGGAGTCCGTTTGGACGGGACGAATGCCACCATCATTGGAAATCGTCCGGGAGAATTCAAGGCGGATCGCAATGGAATTCAGCGAGTCTGGATGGATCACGGTTACTGGCCGGTACTGACTATCTGGCAATACATCCAACAAACAGGCGATATTGAGATCCTTCTGAGAGTGGCACCTTTTTTTCAGGATGGTCTCGGAATGCGGGGGACCCAGAGAGATGCCATCCAGGCAAAAAGAAGCTGCACAGGAACTGTTGCAGAGCATATGCTGTTGGAACAGCTGACCGCATTCTGCGAAGCGGGAGAACATGGCCTGCTTCGGCTTCGGGATGCGGATTGGAACGACGCTTTGGATATGGCACCTCAACGCGGGGAGAGCGGTGCGTTTACATCCGCTTATGCCGGAAGTATGGAGCTGTTGGCGAAAATGCTGGAAACTTTACGGCAGACCGGAAAATGCAGCAGTATTGACCTGCCAAAGCGTTTTGAAATCCTGCTGGGGGAAGAGGACAATTGGGCTTCCATCGCATCGCGTAGGGAGAAGCTGAATCGGTTCTGCGCGCAGTGTATCCAAATTCCTGATGATGACCGGATTCAGATCCCGTTGGACAAAATTGTACGGCATTTGGACTTGTGTGCGGACACGCTGAAAGCAATCATACGGGAAAAGGCATGGATTCAGACGGAGCAGGACGGATGGTTCAACAGCTACTATGATAATTACGGTACTCCACTGGAATGCGGGACGCCGGGGCAAGAACGTATGATGCTGACGGGACAGGTATTTGCGATCCTGGGCGGAGTAGCAGCGAAATCTGAGATCCCTCAAATCTATCATGCGGCCAGGCGGCTGCTGTATGCGCGGCAGGCAGGCGGATTCAGACTGAATACGCGGCTAAATCCAGAAGATTTCCAAATTGGCAGAATGCTGGCCTTTGCCTACGGGCACAAGGAAAACGGCGCGGTGTTCAGCCATATGAGTGTCATGTTTGCATATGCGCTGTACAGCCGGGGGTATGCCAGAGAGGGCTTTTCGGCCATAGAGCCAATTTGGAGACTTGTGCTGGATTCTAAAAAGAGCAGAATCTATCCGGGGATCCCGGAATACTTTGCCCCGGATGGCCGGGGTATGTACCCGTATCTGACGGGTTCCGCAGCCTGGATGATGCTGTGCGTGGTGCAGGAAATGTTTGGCGTCCGCGGGGAAAATGGAGCGCTGTGTCTGCGGCCTCAGCTGCTGCCGGAACAGTTTGACGTGCGGAATCGAACCAGCATTATTTTGAAGTTTGGCGGAAAGGCATTCAAGATTGTATACACATTGTTGGAACGCCTGGAGCCTTCCGAATATACAATTGTGAAGGCAGAGCTGGACAATATGCCAATAGCGGATGGACGTATCCTGCCTTCTGAAATGGGAGCATTGGACAAAGAGAAAATACATATTGTGGAAGCTTGGCTCGGGAGAAAAGTACAATGATCGATATCATAAAAGACTATGACAGTCAACCGGCATTTGCCGATTTTTTACCAGGAATTGCGGGGGAGAATGGTATCCCCGCATGGTGCTTTTTCGTAAATCGGGGGCAAGGCGTTGCGAGTTTTGGCACGCAGGATAAGGATCACCCGATCATGGAATTTCGGCCGGCGCACACAGCGTGGCAGGATGTCCAGACGAAGGGCTTCCGTACTTTCTTGAAGTACCATGGGCATGTGTCGGAGTTGTTTGTGAATGCACGGGACAAACAGATGCTGCTTGGGGCAAACAGCTTGACGCTTCAGTGCCGGGAAACGGATGCCCCGGTTCGTGCCCAGGTCCAGTATTTTATTTTACCGAATGCGTGCGTTGGAGCGCTGGCAAGGACGCTGACAATTGAAAATACTGGCAACGGCGTATTGGACTTGGAGGTACTGGATGGACTTCCGGCAATTGTTCCCCATGGGATCGGAGACTGGCATTTGAAATGCATGACCCAGACCGCAAGGGCCTGGATGGAAACGGTAGGAGGCGAAACAGGCGTCCCCCGATACAGGGTACGGGCAAGCCTGGAGGATAGTGCCCGGGTCGAGCCGATCACCGGTTTTGCGTTTGGATTTTCTTGTGTGGAGGAAGGAAAACGACTGCCTGTCCTGTGGGACCCGGAAGCCGTTTTTGGACAGGATACTTCCTTTGTCCATCCGCATGGATTTGCGCGGATGGATTTGCCGGAGTTGATTTCGGCACACCAGCGCTGCCAAAATCTGTTCCCGTGTTTCTTTTCAGGTGCGCGGCTCCGACTGAATCCGGGAGAGAAGAAAACGGTTTATACACTGCTGGGGCGCGGAAAAACCGGCAGCGGCTGCGGGAAACTGCTGGAAGAGGCGGTATCGCCCGAATGGTTTGCAAGAAAGCTTGCGGAAGCGGAAACAATGGTGGATACACTGTGTGCGCCAATTGCATGCGACACGGCAGATCCCCGATTTGATGAGTACTGCAAGAGGACGTATTTGGATAATTTCCTGCGCGGCGGCAAGCCGATACGCTTGGCTGGACATACCTTTCACCTGTACAGCCGTAAGCATGGGGATCTGGAACGGGACTACAATTACTTCTCCCTGACACAGGAGCCGCTCTCCCAGGGAAACGGGAATTTCCGGGACGTGTGGCAAAACAGAAGATGTGATGTATCGTTTGCGCCTTTCGTAGGCGGAAAAAATGTTGCCGACTTCTATTCCCTGATCCAGCCGGACGGATATAACCCCCTGGTCATCAAACCGGATCTGGTACAGAGCGCCAGTGGAGAGACAATGACACCGGGGCAGTATGTGCTGCGCTATGGGAGACAGGAGGGAATGGCCCGCATAGCGCAAGGAACGGTAAAAGCAGATGCGGACTTCGGAGAGGGATATTGGACAGACCATTGGAGCTATGGCCTGGATCTGATTGAAGACTTCCTGCGTATCTGGCCGGAACGGGAGCAGGAACTGATGCAAATGGAACTGCCCTGGTACCGGCCGCAGGCGCAAATACTGCCCAGAGAAAAACGCTATAGTGTGTCGGGTGGAGAACTGCGGCAGTATCACTTTTTGGAAGAGAGACCGGGAGAAAAATGGTGCAGGGATGGGTACGGGAATCTGGTAAAGGCTACTTTGCTGGAAAAGCTGGTCTGTATGTGCGCAATGAAATTTGCGGCGTTGGATGCCTGGGGCTGCGGCATTGAGATGGAAGGCGGAAGACCCGGCTGGTATGACGCGCTGAACGGATTGCCCGCACTGTTTGGTTCCAGTGTTACGGATGCCATGGAGCTGCTGCGGCATTTGCGGTTTCTGAAAGCTTCTCTTCGGCGCTATGGAGGAAAGGTTTCTTTGCCGGAACCCCATTACATGTTATTGATGCGCCTAAAGCAGAGCGTCGAGGATATTCCGGAGTATACGGGAAATACGATGCTGGTTGATTTTTGGAACAGCAGCAAATCCGCGCTGGAGCACTGCCGGGAAGAAGTCTATACGCAGGGAGCATGGGACTATGCAGATTGCCAGGCGGAACAGCTGGCTGAAATGCTGGACGCATGGGCAAATTTCCTTGGTCAACGGCTTGCTCTGTGCCGCGGAGAAAACGGGTTGATGCCGACCTATTGCCGATACCGTGTGAAAATGGAGCAAGGAACGCCTTCGTTTGAAAAGTGTGATATGCCGCTGTTCCTGGAATCCAGTGTGCGGGATATGCGCCTATGTGAAAGCAAGCAAAAACGCAAAGAACTGTTTGAGGCAGTACACCGGAGCGAACTGTTTGACGGCAAGCTTGGGATGTACCGCGTCAATCAGGCACTGGATATATCCGAGCTGGAGCTGGGGCGTGCGGCTGCGTTTACACCGGGATGGCTGGAAAATGGTTCCATCTGGCTGCACATGGAATATAAATATTTGTTGGAATTGCTGCGCGGCGGATTGTATGAACAGTTTTCGGAAACAATGCGGCAGGCTGCGATTCCGTTCCTAGATCCGGCTGTTTACGGAAGAAGTACATTGGAAAACAGCTCCTTCCTGGTGAGCAGTATGAACCCAGAGGAGGCGCTTCACGGACGTGGATATGTGGCGCGGCTAAGCGGTTCTACGGCGGAATTTATGAGCATATGGCAAATCATGATGTTCGGCCGAAAACCGTTCCTGCGTACAGAAAGCGGCGTGCAAATAAATCTGCAGCCTTGCATTCCGGCGTATCTGATAGATGAAGAGCGCACAATCCGGGCGGCATTCATGGAAAACAGCACCGTGATCTACCACTTTGCGGAGTGCCGAGATTATTTCCCAGGAAGCTACAGTATTCGTATTCGATCTATGGTGGATGTAGATGCAATTCGTCAAGGTGCGGCTACTGAAACAGTGGCGGATATTTTCTGATCTACAGGGCTTCTGTAAATGAAAATACCGAAAAAAGCCTTGGGAACCGTGCGTATTATCCTGTAGTTCAAACAGGCTGCTTTGAGTTGCGGGGAGATTTAAGACTCGCTAATGAAAGAACGCCCATTTCTGCATGAGCTGTAGCTTCATAGCAGAAATGGGCGTTTTTAGGCTAGGTTTCCGTGCTTGCGAGGCTCGTCAGAGCTACCCCAAGCAGGTGTATACCTCCAAATCAAGATAAGAGCAAATAAAGTATTTGACAAAGTAAATAATTTATGTAAATATATTAACAGAAATGGAGGTATTTATGGCTACTATAAAGGAAATCGCGGAAATTGTCGGTGTATCCAGTGCTGCTGTATCCAGAGTGCTGAACTATGACGAAGGGATTTCTGTCAGTGCGGAAACGCGGGCGGCAATTTTTGCCGCGGCTGAAAAAGTGGGATATAAAAAGAGAATCATTTTTCCCAAAATAGAAAATGTCGCGCTTCTGTACTTCACAGAAGCGGAAGATGAGCTGGAGGATATATTCTACCAGAATGTTAAGGATGAGCTCCTGAAGCAAGCCCGGAAAATGAATATCCACCTTACGGTATATAGTAAAAAGGATGGGATGAACGCCATACCAAAGGATCTGAACGCATTTGTTGCGGTGGGTTGGCTGAACAGGAAGGAAATCAACAGGCTGTACAGAATATGCAAGAGAGGCGTGTTTATAGGAACTTCTCCGGACGAGAAGCTGTTTGATGCGGTAAGACCCAATATGGATTCTTTTGTAACTCAAATCGTAGACTACTTTATGGAGAAGGGACACCGCACAATAGGCTTCATTGGCGGCCCCGACAGAAACATCGATACTGGGTTGCCTTCTATGGATATCCGCGAATGGTCCTTCCGGCAAAGCGTCAGCTATTATAATTGCCTGAATGAAGATTATATTCTGATATCCGACAAATTTACGGTAGAGGAAGGCTATCGTTTGGGCAAAGAGCTTCTGACCAAGAAGACGATTCCTACATCGCTTTGTGTTGCAAGCGATACTCTGGCCGTAGGCGTCCTTCAGGCATTGAATGAGGCGGGCGTTCAGGTACCGGAACAAGTGGCGGTATTCAGCATTAACGATGTAAGTATCGCAAAGTATCTGTCACCGCCGCTGACCACAATTCACATTGACATTCCTATCATTTGCGAAACCGCATTGGATCTGCTGCGGAACAGAGTTCTGAGCGGAGGAAAAATAACGAAGTCTATTTTCGTAAATGGAACGCCTGTGTTCCGGAAAAGCTGCTGATATAACAGGATAACAGGAGATGCGTTTATTGCATCTCCTTTTCCGTTTTGCACAAATTACAGTTTTGTTTATGTTGTAAATCGCTGAATTTTATCGTGGTCGCTGCGGCTGTATTGACAAGACGAGTTATGAGTGATATATTCTGAATAGTAAATAATTTACTTGTAATGAGATAAATTGTTTAACTATCATCAACAAAGGAGAATATGTCATGAAAAAGAAGCTGTTGTCTATTTTGGTTATCCTGTGCATGATCCTGTCTCTTGCTGCCTGTGGCAGCGCCCCCAAAGCGGAACCGGATGAAAATGGAAACTATGTCGTGAATGGAAGTTTTGAGGAAGCGGATTTCACAGGGTGGACTGTTACCAATATCGACGATTCCACTGAGGAACTGGATATCTATACCCGTGAAACGGATTGCTGCGACGGTGTTCAGTCTCTGCACTTCTATTCAGGCTCCAGCAATGTTAACTTTACTGCGGAACAGACCATTTCCGGTCTGGAAAAAGGAAGCTACAAGCTGACCGGTTATATTCAGGGCGAGGCCGCAGGGGACGAGAACGCAGAGGTCTTCTTCTACGCGGTAATCAACGGCAAGACATACAAGGCTGACGCGGAATTGAACGGTTACGTTAATTGGTATGCCGCGGAACTGGGCAATCTGGATGTTGCGAATGGAGAAATTACCATTGGCGTGAGTGTAACCACTGCTCCCGGCGGTTGGGGTACGATCGATAACATCACTTTGGTCAAGGAGTGATCTATGGGCTTTGTCAAAGGTATGGATGTATCCATGGCAAAGGCGCTGGAGGCACATGGTGCATCCTACAATTTGGATGGGAAACAGGATGATCTGTTCCGCATCCTGAAAAAATGCGGAACAGACATGATACGCCTCAGGCTCTGGCCGGATCCCTATGATGCGTCCGGAGCCCCTTATGGCGGCGGAAATAATGATTTGCAGACTACAGCGGAGCTGGCACAGCGTGCAAAGAGCAGCGGGATGGAAGTGCTTCTGGACTTTCAGTACAGCGATTTCTGGGCAGACCCCGCAAAGCAGATCAAGCCAAAGGCATGGAAATCTCTCGCCGGAAAAGAGCTTGAGACAGCGGTATATCTGCATACCCGTGAGGCACTCAAGTATCTGAAAAACCGCGGAATCATTCCCGCAATGGTTCAGGTCGGAAACGAGATCACAAACGGTTTTCTATGGCCGGATGGACATGTCAAAAACTTAGCGGCAATGGCAGGCCTTTTACAAGCCGGAATTCGCGCAGTGAAAGAAGAATGTCCTGAAGCGAGAATTGTGCTGCATCTGGATTTCGGAACAGACGCCGGACTGTATGAACGGTGGTTTGACGCTATTGAGCCTTTTGATATCGATTATGATATTATCGGTATGTCTTACTATCCGCACTGGAACGGAAGACTCAACCTTCTTCTTGACAATATGAATCGGGTAAGTCAAAAATATGGTAAGGATGTCATGATCGCCGAAACCTCCATTGGGTACACAACGGACACACTTGGCTGTACGGGGCTCGTATTCACACAGGAGCTTGAAAAAAACACCGGATATCCTGCGACGGAAGCGGGTCAGATGCAATTTCTCAGCGACTTGTTTGAAATAGTCCGGAGCGTGTCCGGGGGACACGGAATAGGGGTGTTTTACTGGGAACCTGCATGGCTGCCCATCCCGACCTGTACCTGGGCAAATGCAAATGGCCGCGCCTATATGAACGATCAGGTTGAGGCGGGGAATTCGATGGCAAATCAAGCACTTTTCGATCGGGACGGGAATGCGAATGCGGCATTGCTGAACTTAAAACAAATGTAGGAGGGAAAGGAATGAAAAGGACAATAGCGTCTGTTCTGGTGGCGCTGGTCGTGGTGCTGGTGTTATCCGGATGCGGTTCCTCCAAAGAACCGGATACGAAATTGACCATCTGGACCAACATGAGTGTAGAGGCAGAAACAATTCAGGCCTATGCGGACGAGTGGGGGACTGCCAATGGATATCAGGTGGAAGTGATTCATCAGTCTCCGTCTGTCCAGAAATTTGCGCAGGCGATCAAGAGCGAAGATGGTCCCGATGCGGTTGTGGGAATCCCCAATGACCAGCTTGCCGATTATGTCAATGCGGGTCTGGCGGCAGAAGTTCCCGCAGACCTTTACGCGGATGAAGATTTTGCTGATGCGGCAATTCAGGCGTGCTACGTCAGCGGTGTCCGCTATGCCGCGCCGCTTTCCGTTGAAACGACCGCCCTCTTCTACAATACCGATCTGGTAGATCAGGTGCCGGCAACGTGGGAAGAACTGGTTGCAGGTGCGGCGGAGATTGGCGGAGTTCAGTTCGATGCCACCAGCATTTACTATGATCTCGGATTTGTACGGGCATGCGGCGGCTATATTTTCAAGTACGAAAATGGTTCCTATGACGTTACGGACATTGGTCTGGCAAACGAAGGCGCCGTTCAGGCGTATGAATTTATAAATGCGCTCTGTAATGAATATGGCCTTGTATCCGCGGATGTTACCGCAGACATTGCCAGAAGTAATTTCCAGAACGGTCAGACTGCTTATTATATTGGCGGCCCTTGGGATATCGACGGATTTACCTCCGCAGGAACGCCCTTTGCCGTTGCACAGATGCCCACCTTTCATGGCCAACCGTTTATTACTCCCGTGGGGACACAGGTTTGCTTTGTGAGCAACGAAAGCGACAGTCAGGAGAAGGCATGGGAATTTATCATGTACCTGATTGATCACGGCGCGATAGGAATGTATGAGTCCGGAGACCGGATTCCCGCAAAACTGACCGATCAGGCGGAGGAAACCATCCAGAGCAACGCCTATTCTAAATCGTTTATAGCGCAGATACAGAATGGTGAACCAATGCCCACCGTGTCTGAAATGGGTCAGCTATGGTCTATTCACACCAACAACATCCGCTCAATGTGGACTGGGGAACTGTCTCCTGAGGCTGCTGCCGAAAATATGGTAAAGCAGCTGAAGGAAGCTGTTGACCTGATGAACTCCGGAAAGTAGTGATACCATGAGGGGAAAAGACAACACAAAAGCAATTCCATACCTGTTACCGGCTCTGGTTTCCATTCTGATCGTGACCTGCATTCCGATCATTTATACGATCGTAATTTCTTTTACCAATTACAACATGTATCACCTGAACGATTTTACGTTCATTGCGTTTCAGAATTACCTCACGGTCTTTTCCGGAAGCCTGAAGGATGTCTTTTTCCCGGTGCTGGGATGGACGGTGTGTTTTGCTGTGCTCAGTACACTGGGGTCCTATACTATGGGACTCGGTCTTGCGATTCTTTTGAATAATCCAAAAATGAAGGAATCAAAGGTCTACAAAACCATCCTGATCGTTCCATGGGCGCTTCCCTCTACCATTGCGATTCTGGCATGGCAGGGGCTTTTGAACGAGCAGTATGGCGGTATCAATAATCTGCTTCATGCGCTCGGTATTACAGCCAATATCCCATGGATGACGGACGCACTCTGGGCACGGATCGGCATCATCATTGTGAATGTCTGGCTCGGGTTTCCTTATATGATGAATGTTTGCCTCGGCGGACTTCAGGCGATCCCGAATGACTACTATGAGGCAGCCAAAATCGATGGCGCGTCCAGATTCCAGTGTTTCAGAACGATCACACTCCCGCTGGTGACCAAGCTGTCGATCCCATTGGTCATCTCAACGTTTGCTGCTAATTTTAATAACTTTGGAAATATCTACATGATCACGCAGGGCGGTCCGGCACGTGTGGACAATCAGTTTGCGGGTTATACGGATATATTGGCAAGCACAACGTACAAGATGACAACATGGTCGAACCGGTATGAACTGTCTGCGACTTTCAGCGTGCTGATATTCCTCATTGTGGGAACATTTACGCTGATCAATATGCGCATGTCGGGCGCGTTCAAGGAGGTTGACTGATATGAATCGGAAAATGTCACCTCATGAAGCAAGAATGCTTTGGATGGGCAGGGTAGTAATATGGGTCACCATTATAATCGTTCTGTTCCCGGTTCTGTGGATCGTTATGTCCTCCTTTTCGGCGGGAGACAGTTTCTTCCTATCATCGTTGTTTCCCAAGAAATTCAGTATTGAACATTATACCAGCCTTTTTCAGGAAACGAATTTCATGCTCTGGACGTGGAATTCTGTGAAGCTGTGCCTGATCGTGGCAGCGATCCAGCTGGCTATGACGTCTCTCGCGGCATATGCCTTTTCGCGGCTTCGCTTTACGGGAAGAAAGTACGGACTGATGTCCTTGCTTGTCCTTCAGGTTTTTCCGAGCAGCATGGCTGTGGCTGGCTATTACATTCTGATATACGAATTTGGATTGGTGGACAGCAATGCAGCGCTTATTTTTGTGCTTGCCGGGGGAAGTGCATATAATATCTGGCTGCTGAAATCCTACATGGATGGCTTGCCGAAGGAACTTGACGAGGCGGCCATGGTAGATGGTGCAACGCATTTTCAGGTGTTCCGGAAAATCATTCTGCCGTTGGCAGCGCCGCAGCTGGCAGTTATTTTCCTGTTCTCCTTTATCGCAACTTACAGCGAGTATGTGATAACATCGATCTTTTTGCAGACTCCGGGCAAGATGACCCTCGCACTGGGACTCCAGACGTTTATCAGTGACCAGTTTGCCGCGCATTGGACCACGTTTTCTGCTGCGGCGGTTCTGTCGTCTATCCCCATAATGATCGTCTTTATGTGCTTGCAGAAATATATCCAGAGTGGACTCGTTTCCGGAGGCGTCAAAGGATGATAAGTAGACAAACCAACTATTTGAAAGGGGCTATTACGAAAATGAAGAGATTATTCGCATCTGTAATTTCATGTGTTCTGATTCTTTCCCTGATCTGCTCTGGCTTGACGGTGTTTGCGACCACAATTACGGGAGCAGTTGACACTGACAACTTTGTCCGAGGCGTAGATGTATCCACTCTCGATATGCTGGAAGACCTTGGCGCACGTTATTATCAAAATAACGTAGAGAGCGATGCCCTCACGATTTTGAAAAATAATGGCGCTAACTATGTGCGGCTGAAATTATGGGTAGATCCATACGACGAAAACGGAAATCCTTATGGTGGTGGTAATAATGATTATGCAACCACTTTGGCGCTGGCAAGGCGGGCAAAAAACCTCGGAATGGGAGTGTTGATTGATTTCCACCTGAGTGACTTCTGGACAGACCCTGCCAACCAGATTAAACCCAAGGCATGGAAAGATCTGTCTTACTCCGAACTGAAGACTACATTGTACAACTACATGAAAGACACGCTGAACAACTTTGCGGCGGCAGGCATTGTTCCTGAAATGGTTCAGGTTGGCAATGAGATATCCACGGGCATACTTCATGATGATGGCAAGGTTGGCAACGGAAATGAGGATTTTTCCAATCTTGCCGGACTCCTGGAATCTGCGATTGCTGGTGTTAGAGCATCCTCTGCATCCAATACCAAAATCATCCTGCATTTGGATATGGGAGGTCAGAACTCTCTCTATACATGGTTCTTTGGCGGATTGCTGACGGCCTCCCCCAATCTGGACTTTGATGTGTTTGGCCTTTCCTATTATCCGATGTGGCACGGGACCATGGAGGGCTTGCAGTATAACATAAACTACTTGGCTTCCACTTATGGCAAAGAGGTATGTATTGTTGAAACTGCATATGCATGGACAACAGAAGATGGTGATGGTGTCGGCAATGTATTTATCAGTGGAGATGAAGAAGTCGGTGGATATCCTGCAACGGTTGAAGGACAATTTGCTTTCATGAACGATCTGGAATCCGTCATTCTTAATGTTCCTAATGATAAGGGGCTTGGTTATTTTTACTGGGAACCCGAATGGCTGCCGGTAGAGAATGGAACTTATGCAACGGATGCAGGCGTTGCATACAAGAATGATACCTACACCCCATGTAATACCTGGGACAATATGACGTTGTTCGATTTTAATGGCAATGCATTGTCTTCTATCAAGGTGCTGAATCAACCTGCGGAGAATCTGCTATCGAATATCAGTTTTGAAAATGATGGCGTTACAACCACTCCCGCCGACTGGAATGTATGGCTTAGCGACTCCTCAGATACGGGGACTGTAAAGACGGAATATGGTTATGCATATGATGGTGATTATAAGCTGACATTCTGGGATGATTCTGCCTACTCCTGCTCTGTATATAAGACATTTACAAATCTTCCCAACGGTACGTATCAATTCTCAATTTGGGCAAAGACCAATGGGGATCAGGATGTGCTTCAGTTGTATGCGAAGAATTATGGAGGGGATGAACTGACCACTACTATTACTACAAGTGATATTAACTGGAACATCTTTACCATCGATGAAATAGTTGTTACCAACAACACTTTGGAAATCGGGGTCTATACTGTTGCCGGTGCTGATGATTGGTGCAACCTCGATATGGCTATTCTGAGAAAAGTTGAGTGACAGAGAGCAGTCATTTCTCCAATTAAGCCGGAAATTCTGTAAAATGCAATATGAACGTGGAACAGGGCGCAGGGAGAAATCTATGATGAAAGGATCAGCTATATGTCGACGTTTGTTATAAATATCATCCACCGGCCTGAAATGGTGCCCGAGTACGCCGAGAAGGTCACGGGACACGGTCAGGCGGAAAATATCGGCCGTAAGGCGCTGCTGACCGAAAGTCTGGATATCTTCAAGCTCCAGCAGCAGTGCGCCCATGAAAACGGTCTGAAAACCACCATCCAGATGACCTACGCCAGCCTGTTCAATGACGAGGCCGTGGCTCTGGCCAAGGAGCATCACGCGGTCTATGGCGACGAGATCGCCCTGAGCCTGCTGGGACTGCCCTGCGAGCAGTTCCGGGAAAAATACAAAACGAAGGATTTCTGCATCTGGATGTTCTCCATGGAGGACAAGAAAGCCATCGTCCGGGATGTGTTCGGGAAGTTCTATGAAAAGTTCGGATTCTACCCGGAATCCACGGGTTCCTACTATCTGGACGCCGATCTGATCAACTTCATCAAGGCGGAATACCCCGGCGTGAAATGCGCCGTCGCCACCTGCTGGGAGGAAGGCCCCAAGGCTTACCACACCTGCAACAATTCATGGTATACTTTCATGGACGGCGGTCCCTGGGCGCCCTGGATCCCCTCCAAGGCCAACACCCACGCCCCCGCGGCCAACGAGGACGAGGATTCCGGCATTGTTGCCATTCCGCATCTGAGCCGCGACCTGCTGGCCTGCTATGACGGCAACGGCTCCAACTTCGGCACCCACCCCCAGAATGTGCTTCGCGGCATGATCTATGACACGAAGACCTGGGAGTATCCCTATCTGTACAATCTGATCGACCAGTACCGCAGCCTGTCCAAATACAACAACGGCTACGCCTACAACATGATGTTTGTCGGCCCCGGCTGGATGAACAAGATGGGACGCTGGGAAGCGCCCTATGAGCTGCTGAAGAAGTCCTATTGGGACGGCTGCACTTACTACGGCCAGCTGAAGAAAGAGGGCAAGCTGGTGGACATGACCATGTCTGAGTTTGCCGATTACTACCGGGAAAAGAAGACCTACACCGAGCCGGAGTGCGCGCTGTGGCGGGACATCCTCTACGGCAGCAACAAGCAGCTGTTCTGGTACTGCGACCCCTATATGCGTGCAGGCGTCAACATGGATCAGGGCGGCGCCATTTTTGATCTGCGGCCTTACGTGGCGAAGCTGCATTGGCCTGTGGGCATCGGCACGCCCCATGTGCAGGACGCCAGCTACCCCTTTCTCATGCAGGAAAAGTACCGCGCCGGTTACTTTACCCATTACGCAGGAGAGGGCACCATCCGCAGCGCCAAGATCTGTCACAACGGCGAGGAAGTGGATCTGTGCCTGTGCCGCACCAAGGCGCATTTCTCTCAGGAGGGCAGGAACCGCATCCTGACGCTGGATCCTGTGGAGATCGTGTTCTCCGATCTGACGGTGAAGCTCCAGACGGTCATCACCTTTGCCGAGGGCGAAAGCAATATCCGCATCGACCGGAACATTCTTGCCATGTCCGACCCCGACGCGGACGTGACCATCAACGAATACATGGTCGGCTGCTACGGCACAACCGAGTATACCGAGGATATGTCCAGCCTGACCCTGGGCGTGGATGGGCAGACCATCCCCTACGAGTACAAGTGCCGGGAACTGGCGGCAACCAGCGCCGGCGAGGTCTGGTGCAAGCTGCCTCCCATCGATACACTGGTCAGCATGACCTGTGACGGCCGGGAGAAGAAGGGCTACGTCAAGGAAGGCTACGCCTTCAGCCCCATGTTTACCCTGGGCTATACCGGAAAACTTCAGCAGAAGGAGGTCTTCACCACATGGCTCAATCTACGAAAGGCAGACTGAACTACCGCTGCCCCTCCTGCTTTATGCGGGATTTGGACATTGACATGTTCTATGACAGCGAGAAACAGGAGTTCTACTGCATCCGCTGCCAGTTTTTCGGCACGGAGGAACAGGTTCTTAAAATGAACGAAATGGTTCGCGTCCGCTATAAGGACATGATGAAGCGCTTTACCGATTTCGAGGATTTTTCCGAATAACATCCACCGCAGAGCAGCGGCTGACGCTGTCAGCCGCTGCTTTTCCTGAAGGAGAAGATACCTCTGCCAGTGCAGTCACGGCAGAGCAGACATAAAGCGAGGTTCGCGTATGAATACATTTGTCAAAGGAATGGATCTGTCCACGCTGCCGGAAGTAGAAAACTGCGGCGGGAAATTTTATGATAACGGTCTGAAAGATGATGCCATTGCGATTCTGAAGCGGTACGGCATGAATCTGGTACGGCTGCGGCTGTGGAACGACCCCTACAGCGAAGACGGCGTTCCCTACGGCGCAGGCACCAACGACCTGCCGCGAACCGTGGCGATGGCAAAGCGCTTAAAAGCCGCCGGGGTCGATTGGATGCTGGATCTCCACTACAGCGATTTCTGGGCAGACCCCGGCAAGCAGACCATTCCCAAAAGCTGGCGGGGAATGGAGCCGAAGGCGCTGGCCGGAGCCGTCTATGATTTTACATTTTCCGTAATGACCACGTTGGCAAGCAGCGGCCTGCTTCCCACCATCACGGCGGTGGGGAATGAGCTGTCCAACGGGCTGCTGTGGCCTTACGGCAGGACGCCCAATTTTGAAAACATCGTGCTGTTCCTGAACGCGGGCATTCAGGCCGTCCGGGACGCCGCACCGGGGATGAAGATCATGCTGCATCTGGACAATGGCGGCAGCAATATGCTGTACCGGACGTGGTTCGACAGCTATTTTGCCCGCGGCGGCAAGGATTTTGATTATATCGGGCTGAGCTATTACCCCTTCTGGCACGGCACCATGGACGACCTGCGAAACAACATGCAGGATCTTGCGCTGCGGTATCACAAGGACATGATCGTGGCCGAGGTATCCACGGGCTTTACGCTGGAGGACTATGCCTCCTACGAAAAGCTGGCGCCGGAGGAACGGAAGGGCATGGCCACCAAACGGGAGCTGGCGGAAAAGGTTCCCTATCCCATGACCCCGGAGGGGCAGAGCGCGTTTATGCGGGACATTATGACGCTGATCCGGGACATTCCCGAAAACAGGGGCAAGGGCTTCGTCTATTGGGAGCCTGCGTGGCTGCCCGTCCCCCGCTGCGGCTGGGCGAACGAAGCCGCACTGGCCTACACCGGAGAACAAGGCCCCGGCGGCAACGAATGGGCCAATCAGGCATTGTTCGACTACGACGGGAACGCTCTGCCCGCCCTGAAAACCATCCGTGATTTCGGATGCGACTTTGATTAACGATCTAATGACAAAAGGAGTTTTTCACATGATTACATTTTACAAAGAATACATGATTCAATACAATGAGCGTCCCGTGCAAGATAGTTATTCCAAGCAAAATGAGCGCCCCAAACAGATTGTCGTTACTTCAATCGTTGCAAATGGTAATTTCCATTGTATGTATGGCGAGCGAATCTATGATTCCTTAGAAGATGTCAAACACGACATCGATGAAGGAAGGTATGGTTGTTCAAACCCATTTTCACGCAAAGTATAAGCGCTCAACGACCACCTATTCGGGCAAATTAACAACTTCAGTAACTAGAATTTGCTGTTTAGTCTAGACGGCAGTTTAAGTAGATATCGGAGTTTACCGTCTTACATTTTCCTGAACATGGGGCATCTTGGATGTACGAGCTTCCATCTGTTGAAAAAGTGTGATAAGATACCCCAAAACAAATTTCGGCGGAGTAGTAAGTCGGGACTCTGCCGTTAGCCCGCTCTGGCGCGGAGTCGGGCGAGGATTATATCATAAGTCAAAGCAATCTAGTGTAGCCAGTGCGGTAGAATTGCACTGTTTTCTTATATTGTTGCCTATTCCGAACCTATATCTGCACATATTTTGAAAATGTATATGCAGATAATCCGGGACAGAACCTTGCTATTCTGCATATAATATGATATAATTATATGCAGAAAGGCTGGTGCTGTATGAGAAAATTTGATTACTCTTTTTTGAATAATGGTTTGCTGCCAGCAAATCTTGTGAACCTCACTTCCAACATTGCAGCGCTGAAAACAATGGCGGGGGTGCGCAAGGACGAATATACGCAGATTTTTACAGAACTGGAAGCTGTCGCTAAGGTGCAGTCTATCAAAAGTTCTAATGCTATTGAGGGCATTGTGACCAGCGACGAGCGTATTGCCGCTATTGTCAATCAGAATAGTGCCCCGCTGAACCACAACG